>Ga0224558_1002023_pt1 | contig 19640 bp, 12 predicted proteins | sample 714S32024metaG_FD_180682 | JGI IMG/M metagenome (GOLD analysis project Ga0224558, IMG submission 180682) | Peat soil microbial communities from Stordalen Mire, Sweden - 717 S3 20-24 | ecosystem: Environmental > Terrestrial > Soil > Wetlands > Peat | place: Sweden: Norrbotten County, Stordalen...
CCTGTTCAAGGCGTACGTCTCCCGCAAGCGGGCGAAGGGCCAGGTCGACTTCGACGACCTGTTGCTCCTCTGGCGAGCGGCGCTCGCCGACGATCGGCTCGGGCCGCACATGATCGAGATGTTCGATCATGTGCTCGTCGACGAGTACCAGGACGTGAACGCGCTGCAGGGCGAGATCGTGTGCGCGCTTCGGCCTGAGGGGCGTGGGCTCACCGTCGTGGGCGACGACGCTCAGGCGATCTATGGCTTTCGCGGCGCCGACGCGCGGTACCTGCACCACCTGGCGAGCTCGTTGCCGAGGGCTACGGTCATCCCGCTCGAGCACAACTTCCGGTCCGTTCAGCCCATCTTGAACCTGGCCAACCTCGTCCGGCCGTCCGAGGCGGGGGTCCGCCTGACACTGCGGGGAGAGCGAACGGGCGGCCGCCGGCCGGTTCTCGTTCGGTGCCACGACGCGCCGAGCGAGGCCCGTGCCGTCGTCGACCGGATCCTCGACGCCCATGACCAGGGGATGCGGCTACGTGACCAGGCCGTGCTGGTGCGCGCCGCTCATCACAGTGACCTCATCGAGCTCGAGCTCACTGCTCGCCGGGTCCCTTACCACAAGTATGGGGGTCTCCGGTTCGTGGAGGCCGCGCACGTGAAAGACTTCGCCGCCGCGGTTAGGCTGCTCGACAACCCGGCGGACGAGCTGGCGTGGTTCCGCCTGTTGCGCATGCACGACGGCATTGGGCCCGCGCGAGGACGCATGCTGCTCGCGCTCGTCGCTCCTCAGGCCGGCGCCAGCGCGTACGAGTGGGGCGAGGTGGTGGCCGCAGCGCCGGCGAGATCGCGTGTGGCTCTCACCCAGACCCTGCAGGGCCTGGACGTTGCCCGCAAACAGGTCGGCACCCCTGCCCGGGTGACGGCGATCTTCCGGGTTATCCGCCCGCTCGTGCTCAGCCGTTACAGCGAGGGCCTGGCGAGGGTCGAGGATCTCGATCGCTTGTCCGGCGCGGCCGCCGCCATGGACGACCTGTCCGCGTGGCTCGCGGAGATCACACTTGACCCCCCGGTGGCGACAGGGGATCTGGCCGGGCCGCCCCATCTCGACGAGGACTACGTGGTCATCTCCACGGTGCATTCCGCCAAGGGCCTCGAGTGGTTGGCCGTGCACCTTCCGCACCTTGTGGACGGCGCGTTTCCTTCGGACATAGCGCTCACGACGGGGGCTGGACTAGCTGAGGAACGGCGGCTCTTCTACGTCGCGACGACCCGGGCTCGTGACCTGCTCACGCTGTACACGCCCCTTCGGATGCCAATCCACCGGCGGGCTCACAACGATAGGCACTGCCTTGCTCCGGCGAGCCGGTTCCTCTCCGACGAGGTCCTTTCAGCCCTGGACATCCAAGAGCTGGCGCCTCCCCGTCCGCGCGCAGCGGGCATCGAAGCAGCGCATGCCACGATCACTGTCGATCTGGACCACCTGTGGCGTTGAGGGCAGAATCCTCCCATGAACAATGACCCGCCAATCTCCGATGATCCAACCCGGCCCGAGGAGGCGGAGCTCAGCCCGCGTGCCCTCGTGCCGGCCGTGATCGCGCAACGGGACGTAGAGGAAGAGGAAGTCGTCTCGCAACCAGCCAAGTTGATGAGGATCGCTTCGATGGCAAAGCAGCTCCTCGAGGAGGTTCGGATGGCTCCGCTGGACGACGCGAGCCGCACGCGCATGAAAGAGATCTACCACGAGTCAATTCGCCAGCTCGAAGGGACGCTCTCACCCGAGCTGGCCACTGAGCTCGATCGGCTCGCGATCCCCTTCGACGACGGCCCGCCCACCGATGCGGAGCTCCGGGTCGCCCAGGGCCAGCTCGTCGGGTGGCTGGCCGGGCTCTTCCAGGGAATCCAGGCAACGCTCTTTGTCCAGCAGGTAGCCACCCAGCGACAGCTCGAGCAGATGCGGGGCGTGGGACCCGCGAAAGGCCCGGTTGGCGGGCAGGATGGTGGCGAGGGACGGACTCCGTACCTTTGAGCCGGGGATGGAGGAGCGCGAGCATGGCACCGGGCCGAGCCCGGTTCACACACAGGCCCTGAGGCCCCTTCGATGCTCCTGACCTGCGATCGCTCTCAAGTCGCGGCGCGTTCGGGCCGATGTTTAGAGGCGTGACCACGGCGGATGTGTAGTCAGATGGCTTCCGGCCCCCCGTTCGAACCGCCGACCGCCAGACGGCCGGCAGTCAACGACGCGGTCGAAGCGTGGTCGGTCTTCGAGCAGTTCTTCGTGCTCTCTTACCGGTCGGCTCCCGGGATTCCCGTCCTCATCAACGATCTCAGCGTCCGCAGCGGAGCCATCCTCGGGATCTCGCCCGACAGCGTCCTCAACGACTCGGAGCTGTTCGAGAGGTTGCTGCACCCAGACGACCGGGACCGAGTCCTGATCGAGCACTGGGACGCGGCGGCCAACGGCGAGCCGCTCGTGAGCGAGTACAGGATGGTCAGCCAGGACGGGACCATCCTGTGGATCTACGACAAGGCCGTCCCGGTGACCGACGTCTCCGGAGCGACCACGCTTTATGGGAGCTGTCTCGACATCACGCCACGAATCAAGACCGAGGCGCCCCTGAGCCATGGCGAGGAGCACGTCCGTTCGGTTGTCGCCGACATCCCGGGCGTCGTATATCGCTGCGCCTGCGACGAGACATGGACGATCGAGTTCCTGAGCGACCAGATCGAGGATCTCACCGGTTACCCGGCGAGCGACTTCATCGGCGACGGCGTTCGCAGCTACGACTCGATAATTCATCCCGACGACCTCCCGTATGTGATCGGGGAGGTGGGCGATGCCCTCGAGCGAGGTTCTTCGTACTCGCTCGAGTACAGGCTGGTCCACGTGAGCGGGGAGACACGTTGGGTCGCCGAGCACGGCCGGCCGGTTCTCGGCCTTGATGGCCGGAGACAGAGGACAGTCGGAGTGATCCTGGACATCACGCGGCAGAAGACGGCGGAGAAGTCGCGCGAGATCATCGAGCGCCAAGTTCGCAATCAGGCCTTGCACGACACTTTGACCGGGCTCGAAAATCGCACTCTTTTTCACGAGAGCGTCACCCAGGCGATCTCCAAGGCGCAGCAAAGCGGCACTGAGCTGGCCGTGTTCGTCATGGATCTGGACAGGTTCAAGGAGGTCAACGACGCGCTCGGCCATGTGAGCGGCGACCAGGTGTTGCAAGAGGTCGGGCGTCGCCTCCAAGAGGCTCTGCGCGAAGGCGACTCGGTCGCCCGGTTCGGCAGCGACGAGTTCGCCGTGCTCGTGCCCCAGGCGCGTCGCGCGCAGGTTCTCGAGGTCGTTCGCCGGGTGCGCGGGGCGATCGAGCAGCCGATCGATCTTGAAGGACTGCCGGTCAACCTCGCAGTGAGCATCGGCATCTCTGCCTGTCCCCGCGACGGCGTCGACGCCGACACTCTCCTACGGTGCGCGGACACGGCGATGTACGTGGCCAAGGACACGAACCTCGGGTACGCGTTCTACGACGCATCAGTGGACACGCGCGCCGCGACGCACCTCGGATTGATGGGCGACTTGCGCCATGCCATCGAGGACCAGGAGCTCGTCCTGCACTATCAGCCGAAGATCGCGGTGCGCAGCGGCCGGGTAGTCGGCGTGGAGGCCCTGATCCGCTGGCATCACCCTGCCAGGGGTCTCATGATGCCGGACGAGTTCATCCCGGTCGCGCGGGAGACGAGCCTCATCAGGGAGCTGACGCTCCATGTCATCAACGAAGCAGGTCGCCAATGGCGAGCATGGGCGGACGAGGGCCGCCGCTTGCCGATCGCGGTCAACCTCTCCATGCGGGATCTTGTCGATCCTGGTTTTCCAGGAGAGGTTGCAACGGTGCTCGGCAAGTGGCGGATGCCCGTCACGATGCTCAAGCTCGAGGTCACCGAGAGCTCGGTCGTGGACGACCCGAAGAGGACCGAGGACGTGCTAGAGCGCCTTGGTGCGATGGGCCTGCGGTTCTCGGTCGACGATTTCGGCACGGGCTACTTCTCCCTCGCGTACCTGAAGCGCCTTCCGATCGACGAGATCAAGATCGACCGGTCGTTCGTCTCGGCCATGGGCGCCCACGAAGAGGACGAGGTCATCGTCCGCTCGACGATCGACCTCGGCCACAACCTCGGTCTGAGTGTCGTGGCCGAGGGAGTCGAGACGCGCTCTGTCATGGAGCGCCTTGCGCCATTTGGCTGTGACGTCGCACAGGGTTACTACCTTGGCCGGCCGATGCCCGCCGAGGAGCTCGAGATCTGGCTCGAGCACCATCCGGCCCCGGGAGAGCCCGCGACTGCGAAACGGAAATTCCGCGAGGGAACCGTCCTTAAGATCGCCTCGGCCTGATAGGGCGATCGGCACGTCCACGACGCCGTCGGGATCGGCTCCGCGGCGCGAGTCGAGCACCCGAGCGGAGCGCTCGGGAGGCACTCCGGGAAGCGCTCGGGTAACCTGCGGGAGATGTCACGTTCGGGAAGGGGACTCCGGCTCGTCACCGAGCCGGCCCGGCACCCCTCAGCAGGAGGCCAGCGCGTGCTCGTGGTCGATCACCCGATCGTCGCGCACCGCTTGTCGGTGCTGAGGGCGGTCGAGACGGACAACGCAACGTTTCGGACGATCATGGGCGAGCTGTCTGCTTTTGTCGCTTACGAGGCCCTGCGGGACCTGCGAACGGCTGAGCACCGCATCGACACTCCCATGGCAAGTGATGTCGCCTGCCAGCGGGTGAGCGAGATGGTGCTCCTCGTACCGATCCTGCGCGCGGGGCTCGGCATGATCCCCGCGATCCAAGAGGTGCTCCCCCTGACAGAGGTCGCACACGTCGGGTTGCGCCGTGACGAAGAGACGCTGCTCCCCACGGTGTACCTGGAAAGGCTTCCCCGCGACCTCTCGGGTAGGCGCGTGATCATCTGCGACCCGATGCTGGCTACGGGAGGTTCGCTGGTGAGGGTCTGCGACCTCGTCAAGGAACGGGGCGCCACCGAGATCCATGCGCTCTGCCTGATCGCGTCGCAACCGGGCCTCGACCTGTTCTGCAGCCATCACCCGATGGTGAAGGTGGCGTGCGTGGCTGTGGACCAGGACCTGAACGAGCACGGCTTCATCGTCCCTGGGCTGGGTGACGCCGGCGACCGGCTCTTCGGTCCCCCTGCCTGAGCTGTAGTTGCGCCCGGGCGCCAGACGGGCGAGCATCGCGGTCATGGTCATCGCCGCAGGCACGTATCGCGCGACAGTCGGCTCCCAACAGATCGACCTGCCGCTGATCCCGATCACCGAGGACCTGGCGATCGCGCTTCTCATCACCGTCGACCACGGTGTTCGATTCGTCGAGCGAGCCGCCACCGAGCTTGCGCGGCTGCTGGAGCCGTACGAGATCGACCTCGTGGTCTCCGTCGCGACGATGGGCATCCCTTTGGCAATCGAGGTGACCAGGGCACTCGGCCTCGACGACTACCTGATCCTGCAGAAGACGCCGAAACTGCACCTGCGCGACGCGATCACCGAGCCGGTGAAGTCGATCACGACCGGTGCGCAGCAGAGGCTGCTCTTCGATGCCGCCAGGATCGACGTGGTCAAGGGCAAGAGAGTCGGGCTCGTCGACGACGTCATCTCGACGGGTGCCTCGATGCGGGCAGCGCTGAACCTGCTTCACCGAGTCGGGGCGGAGCCGGTCGCGATCGGCACACTGGTCACCGAGGCGGCCACCTGGCGTCGCGAGCTGGGCGACACGGTGGAGCTCGTGCACGCGCTCGGCGCCATCCCGGTGTTTCGTCGTGACGCGTCCGGGGTGCTGGTCGAGGACTGGGACGGAGGCGGTGAGCCCGACGGCTTGGCGATCGCCCACCTGAGCGGAGCTGCAGCGGCGGCCGAGCCTTAGAACCTGCGCGTAAGCTGCACCGGGGTGGGCGAGCAAGCGACACATCCCGATGGCGCGCCCGGTGCTGAAGCCCCCGGCCGAGATGCGCCCGGTGCAGCGCCGGCTCCGAGATCGCCTGAAGGCCGGGGCACCAAGTTGCTGCTCGCGCGCTTCGGACCGGTCGCTCTTCTGACGATCGCAGCGGCGCTGCTGTCGCTCTACAAGCTCGGCTCGTCACCGATGTGGAGCGACGAGACCGCATCGGTGTCCATCTCGGTCCAGCACGGCCACGCGCTGTGGAGCGCGGTCGCGAGCGACGGCGGCAGCATGTCCGCGTACTACCTGTTGCTGCACACATTCTTCCTCGCGGGCTTGGGACAGTCCGCGGTCTCGGTCCGGCTCATCTCGGTGGTGGCCTTCGTCGTGATGGTCCCATTCCTGTACGGCTTCGTGCGGCGCTGTTGGGGCACCCAGGTTGCCGTCATCGCCGTCGCGCTCGTCATCACCAATCGGATGGTGATCTCCAAGGCCCAAGAGGCGCGTGGATACGCGTTCGGGCTTCTCCTCGTCGTAGTGGCGGCGTGGCTGCTCAGCTTCGCGGTCGAGCGGATCTCGCGCCCTCGTCTTGTCGCGTGGGCCGTCGTCTCGGCGCTGGCCTGCTACAGCTTGCTCTTGTCACCGCTGTTCGCCGTTGCGCAGTTCGTGTCACTGGGCACCCTGCGCCGGAGGGCCCGCCTGGTGCGCTCGGCCGTGATCGCGGCCCTGGTGGCGGCGATCCTGGTCGTGCCCCTCGCTTTGATGGCGCTGCACCGGGGCACAGGCCAGATCGACTGGATCGCGCCGATCGGCGCAGGGTCGGTGAAGGGCTTCCTCTACGGCCTCGTCGTGCCCTGGTTCTCGACGTGGCTGCGCTGGCTGATGCTGGCGGTCATCGTCGTCGGGATCGTGCAGACAGCTCGTGAGGCCGTCGGGCTCGAGGCCGGCTCTGACGAGCGCTGGTACCGCGTCGTGCTGTTGTGCTGGGCGGGAGTCCCGCTCGCGGCCGTGCTGGCGATCTCGTTCTCGGTGTCGCTCCTCCAGTCGGATTACCTGATTGCTTCGGTGCCCGCCTTCGCAGTGCTCGCAGCCCTCGGGATCACGACGGTCGCACAGTGGGCTGTCGCGGGCGCAGCCAGGGCTGTCGCAGCGATCCGGGCCGGAGAGAGCTCTGGAGCCAGGAGTGGCTCCGCGTCGGCCGGCTTGGTGCTCGCGGCGGTGGTCGCGGCCGTGACCGTCGTGTACCCGCTAGCGGACTCCTGGGGCCGCTACGGGGCGGTGATCGAGAACGGTCCGCGCGAGACCGCATTCATCGTCGGTCTCGCGCGTCCTGGCGACGCGATCATCTTCGATCAGCCTGCCCAGCGGATGATCTTCAACTACTACCTGCTCGCGGACTTCGACAAGGCGGGCAAGCTCCCACTGCTGCCCGCACCGGTCTGGCCCGCCGACGCCTGGGGCACACAGTTGCCCTATGCCGCAGATCATCGGGTGCCCACGCCGGCGGCCATAGCGGCGCTAGACGGCCGCTTCTCCCGGATCTGGGTGGTCGACGGAGGCTGGGCACCACTTGCGAGGTACCTGGCTCAGAGCCGCGCGATGCTCGCGGCGCTCGGTCAGGGGTATGGCTTCCTCGCCGAGGAGGACTTCCGGGGCGTGAAGGTGCTGCTGTTCTCGAAGTCGGGGTCGCTACCGCCTGGCATGCACGTGTGGGCCGGCGGGGGATAGCACCGTCGAGGTCAAACCCCGAGGTGCACGTTCCAGAACGTCTCGATCTGCTTGACCGCCGCGATGGCGATGATGTCACAGCCCCCTGGCGGAGCGATGTGGACGCCGTCGCTGTCCCTGGCGAGCACCGTCTGACCTGAGCTGTTGGTGAGGTAGGCGCTGTAGTGACCCTCGGCATCCGAGAAGAGGGACCAGGTCGGGAAGAACTTGACACCTCTGTGCAGGCCGGCCTGCGTCTTGTAGATGGCGTTCAAGGTCTGCATGGCCGCGCCGAAGGTGGGGTCCTGCATGATCGGCAGCCCGACCCAGAGCATCTTGGCACCGGCCTTCAACGTCTCGTTCATCATGACGGCGACGCGCTGGGAGTAGATGGTGTGCCACTGGGCTGTACCGAAGACGACCGGCTCGCCCTTGACGAGGAAGTTCTGCGCGTCGTTGCCGCCGATGAGGATGGTCACCAATTTTGGGTGGTACTTGGCGAGATCGGCGGCCAGGACCAGAGGCCAGTTGTAGTAGTCAGGGCGGGCGAGCCCACTGTCGCCGTGCGCCGCCTGCACGATGCGTACGAGCGGGTTCGTGCCCATCGTGTAGCCAAGGCCCAGGCCGAGATCCTCGCCGAGCGAGTCGCCAACTTCGAGGATCGTCATGGGTTTGGCGGCCGTCGGCTGGCTGAGGCGGGGCATCATGGTCGTCGTGGAGGTCGAGGGCTTGTCAGTTGCGGGGGGGCCGGCAGAGGCGTGATCTCCGCACCCAGCGATGAGGACGCAGCAGGTCATGACCACGACCGCGCCCCGGGCGAAGCGAGTTGAGATCGCGGCCTTGTCGGACCGGCATTCTGACATGTCGTGGAAACTAGCCGCGCCGCGCCCGGTTGACAGAGCGGCAGCGGTGGCCGGTCGTCTCCGCGCCCGAGTCCTAGTCCTGGTCGAGCCGCCCGAACAGCATGTGCCGTCTCCGGTGCCGGGATGGTCCCCTGGGTCCGGGCGAACTGGAGAGCCGCCTCGAAGACCTTGCCTTGTGGATAGGCGACTGCTCGCATCCTGCCGGCCTTCACGAGATCGGAGATGATCGGTGCGTCGCCGTTGTAGCGCAGCCCCCCGGCGTGGATCGACGGCGGGATGAACTCGTGGCCGAGGGAATGAATTCGCTGAGCTGATGTTATAGTGAGCTATGCTCACTAATCGCGCGCCCTCCAGGGAGACCCGCCCGGCCGGAAGATCCTCGCCGAGCGACGAAGACTTCGCTCAGCTCGCCGAGCTGCTAGTGCGGACTTCCCGACGGCTGCGACGCAGCTCGATGGCCGAGCTCGGCCCGATGGGCTTGACGCCAGCCCAGGTGCGAGTCATCCGCCATATCGTGACCGTGGGTCGACCGGTGCGGATGGCCGACATCGCGGCAGCCCTCGAGGTCGTGCCCCGGACGGCGACCTCGGTCGTGGACGACCTCGAGGCGGCGAATCTCGTCGCGAGGGCGACCGATCCTCGTGACCGCCGTTCGGTCCTCGTCTCTCTCACCGATGAAGGGGCACTCTTGCTCGATCGGATCGCACAGGCGCGGCGGCGAACGGCAGAATCGATCTTCAGCGCCCTGTCGCCGAAGGAGCGGGGTGAGCTGACGCGGCTGTTGACGGTGTGCTGCGAAGCGGACTGCAGGCCGAACGACCAGTGCGGCTCGGGCAGACCCCAGCTTTTGGGTGCGCGTCCGCGAAGGGGGCACTGAAAGATGGGACCCGGACGTGGCACGACCCATGGTGCGACCGGCATGTGGTCGCTCATGAAGGACCGCTCTGTCACCAAGCAGAAGCTTCCTCCTGGCACCTTGGGAAGGATCATGAGGTTCGCCGCGCCGTACCGGAGGATGCTCGCGGTCTTTCTCGGCGTCATCGTCGTCGATGCCCTCATCGGAGTGTGGAACCCGTTGATCTACCGCGAGATCATCGACGGGGGCATCGCCAGGCACGACTCCCACCTGATCGTCATGCTCGCCCTGCTCCTCGCAGGTCTGGCGCTCGCCGACGCTTTGCTGTCGCTCGCCCAGCGCTACATCTCGTCGCGCGTCGGCGAAGGACTGATCTACGACATGCGCGAGAAGGTCTTCGGCCACGTACAGGAGATGCCGCTGGCGTTCTTCTCGCGCACCCAGACCGGTGCCCTCATCTCCCGATTGAACAACGACGTGCTCGGGGCACAGCAGGCTTTCACCGACACGCTCTCCTCGATCGTCAGCAACCTCATCACGGTGGTCCTCACCGTTGCGGTCATGGCGTTCCTCTCGTGGCAGATCACCGTCGTGGCTCTGTTGCTGCTCCCGGCGTTCGTCTTCCCGGCGCGCCGGATCGGCCGCAAGCTGCAACTGCTTACCAGGGAGGCCTACAACCTCAACGCCCAGATGAACAACACGATGACGGAGCGCTTCAATGTCTCGGGTGCCCTGCTCGTCAAGCTGTTCGGCCGCCCGGACATCGAGCATGATCAGTTCGCCGGTCGCGCGGCCCGCGTGCGCGACATCGGCGTGCAGACGGCGATGTACGGCCGGGTCTTCTTCCTGTCGCTCATCCTCACCTCGTCGTTGGCGACGGCACTCGTGTACGGGTGGGGAGGCGTGCTCGCGGTGAACGGCCGTTTTAAGGTCGGCACCGTCGTCGCGCTCGCCGCACTGCTCACTCGTCTCTACGGCCCGCTCACCGCGCTGTCGAACGTGAACGTCGACGTGATGACCGCACTGGTCTCGTTCGACAGGGTCTTCGAGGTGCTGGACCTCCCTCCGCTGATCGCCGAGCAGCCTGACGCCGTCGCCATAGCCCGTGGTCGCGTTGCAGTCGAGTTCGACCACGTCGACTTCAGCTATCCCACGGCGGAGGAAGTGTCGCTCGCCTCGCTCGAGTCGGTCGCCGTCTTGGACCAGACGCCGTCCAGCCAGGTTCTCTACGACGTGAGTTTTCGTGCCGAGCCCGGCCAGCTGGTGGCGCTCGTCGGGCCGTCCGGGGCGGGCAAGACCACGATCAGCTATCTCGTCTCACGCCTTTACGACGCGCGATCAGGCGCCGTCCGCCTGAACGGCGTCGACGTCCGCGATGTCACGTTCGCCTCCCTGCGGGAATCGATCGGCGTTGTGACCCAGGACGCCCACCTGTTCCACGAGACGATCCGGGCCAACCTGCTCTATGCCAAGCCCGACGCGACCGCGGAAGAGCTCCTCGAGGCGGTCTCCGGTGCGCAGATCCTGCCGTTCATCGAGTCGCTCCCCGATGGCCTCGACACCGTCGTCGGCGATCGCGGCTACCGGCTCTCGGGTGGCGAGAAACAGCGCATCGCACTTGCTCGCCTTCTGCTCAAGGCACCGGACGTGGTCGTCCTCGACGAGGCCACCGCCCATCTCGACTCGGAGTCCGAAGCGGCGGTCCAGCGTGCGTTGCAGACGGCCCTGGAGGGCAGGACGTCGATCGTGATCGCGCACCGGCTCTCGACTGTGCGCGGCGCCGACCAGATCCTCGTAGTGGCCGACGGCCGCATCGTGGAACGAGGCCGCCACGACGAGCTCCTGGCAGCCGGCAGGGTCTACGCGGATCTGTACCACACCCAGTTCGAGGGCCAGGCGATCGAGGAGGCAGGTGTCGTCGCGACCTAGGCCGGCAAGACGCAGCGGGACATACTGGACACGTGGTCGTGCACGATCTCGACGAGCTGCTGAGCCACCTCTCTGTGCGTCGGCGACCTGGGAGCTGGTGCATGGTGAGCGACGTGACGGTGCCTGGCGACCGATCAGGCCATCGCCGTCCTCGACGCGCTGCGCGACTCGCATCGTCGGTGACCGCCGGATGGCGCCGATCTTGAGGGGCCCCGGCGCTGACCCGAAGGCCGCGGCCGCCGCTCAAGGTACCTTGGAGCTGGTGATCGGGGTGCGTCAGCCGGACGCGGTCCGCACCGATGAGAAAGGGAATGCTCCGTGACAGCCAAAGAGCACTGGAAATCAGAACCGGAGGATCACGACTATCCGGCTGCTGCGAGCTACCTCTCCCTTCTCCTGCCCCAGCCATCGGTCGACGCCCTGGTAGCCGAGCTGCGCGCCGCGCCCATCGGCCATTGGAAGGCCAAGGATCTCCTTCGCGCGAGCGGTCTTGGTCTATTGCCCACCGACAACCCGCATGTCAGCTCAGATCTGAAGAAGGTCAAAGAGGGGGACAAGCTCTCGCCGGTTCTTCTCGTCCGGGGGAGCCTGGACAGGTCGGCCCCATTGCAGATCGCGGACGGCCACCACCGCATCTGCGCGAGCTATCACCTCGACGAGGACGCCGACATCCCTTGCCGGATGGCCTCGCACCCGACGGCCTGATCACCTGACTTGCGTTGTCAGACGTCTACCTGAGTGGTGCCGACATGAGATTGCCTACCCGACCCACTCAGATCTATCCGGGGTACGTCTTCGACCTCGACGGCACGGTGTACCTGGGTGACTCCTTGTTGCCGCAGGCCGCTGAGACGATCCGGGAGCTTCGCCGCCGGGGGTCACACGTCGTCTACGTGACCAACAAGCCCCTGGAGACAGCCGACGATTACGCCCGGAAGCTGACGCGCCTCGGCGTGCCGACCGTGCGCGCTGATGTCGTGACGTCGGTGGACGCGCTCGTGGATTACCTGGGCCGGGAGCATCCATGCGCGACCGTGCTCGCCGTGGCTGAGCAGTCGACCACCGACGAGCTCTCCGCGGCCGGGTTCACCGTGACCACGAAGCCTCACGAGGCACAGGTCGTGGTCGTCTCCTTCGATCGCAGCTTCGACTACGAGAAACTGAACGCGGCCTTCCAAGCAGTGCGCTACGGCGGCGCCGCGATCGTTGCCACGAACCCCGACCCTTACTGCCCGACGCCTGAAGGCGGGATCCCTGACTGCGCCGCGATGCTGGCGGCGATCGAGGCCTGCTCGGGCGCCAGAGCCGAAGCCGTGGTCGGCAAGCCGAGCATCCACATGGCCCGAGCGCTGCTCGGCCGGCTCGGGATGCCTGCAGAGGGCGTCGCTGTGGTCGGCGACCGGCTGCTCACCGACATCGCCATGGCGCGCTCGATGGGCATGACGGGAGTGCTGGTGCTGACGGGAGCGACGAGTGCCGACAGCATCGACGGCGCGCCCGTGCAACCCCACTACGTGATCGGCTCGCTGAGCGAGCTTCTGCCCGAGGGCTTGGCCCGCCGTTGACACCTGTGAACCGCGAAGCTTGGAGGTTGATCTCCTGATGAGGGTGGACCAAGAGGCTCGTTTCGGTCCTGCCACTCGTGCACGCGCTTTGGAACGCTGCGCGTCCGAGACCTTCGATGTGCTCGTCGTCGGCGGCGGCGTGACCGGCTGTGGCGCCGCCCTCGATGCCGCCAGCCGCGGCCTGTCGGTGGCGCTGGTCGAAAAGCGCGACTTCGCTGCCGGGACCTCGAGCCGTTCCAGCAAGCTGATCCACGGCGGGCTGCGGTACCTCGAGAGCTTCGACATAGAGCTGGTGCGCGAGGCCCTCCACGAGCGGCGGCTCTTGGCCGAGAAGATCGCCCCGCATCTGGTCCATCCCACGCCGTTCCTGTTCCCGCTCAAGCACAGGGCTTGGGAACGTCTCTACATGGGCTCGGGGCTCTTTCTCTACGACGCGCTGGCCGGCTTGCACCCGGCGATGCCGCGCCACCGGCACCTGACACGCCGGTCGTGCTTGCGCGCGGTGCCGGCGCTGCGCGAGGACTCGCTGACCGGTGGCATCCGCTACTTCGACGCCCAGGTCGACGACGCCCGTTTCTCGCTCGTGCTGGCGCGAACGGCTGCTGCCTACGGTGCGGTCTGCGTCTCGGCAGTCGGGGTCGTCGACTTCCTGCACGACGGCGAGCGTGTCGCCGGTGTCCACGCGCAAGACCTCGAGTCGGGTCGTGAGCTCGACGTGCGTGCCGGCACTGTGATCAATGCCACCGGCGTGTGGACCACCGAGATGGAACGCCTCGCGGGTGTCGCGGATCCCATGATCGTGAGGCCGTCGAAGGGCGTGCATCTCGTCGTGCCCAAGGACCGGATCGACTCGGAGTACGCACTCATCTTGCGTACCGAGAAGAGCGTGCTTTTCGTGCTGCCCTGGGGAGACCGCTGGATCATCGGCACGACCGACACCGATTGGCACCACGGTCTCGATCACCCTTCGGCGACGCACGCCGACATCGAGTACCTGCTCGACCACGTCAACGAGGCGCTGCGCGAGCCGCTTCGATTCGACGACGTCATCGCCGTCTTCGTCGGCTTGCGCCCGTTGCTGGGCGGCACGGCCGAGGAGACAGCGAAGCTGTCTCGTAACCACGCCGTGCGGCGCAGCGCTCCCGGGTTCGTGAGCGTCGCGGGCGGCAAGTACACGACCTACCGGCTCATGGCGCGCGACGCCGTCGACCTGGCCGTCCACGACCTGCGTTTCGCGGTCGATCCCAGTCGCAGCGCCAACGTGCCACTCCTCGGCGCCGTCGGGTTGTCGGGCGCGGAGCTCCGGTTGAGCAGCCATCCCGGCGCAGGCCATCTGGCGCTCACCCAGCTGCACCACCTGGTGGCGCGCTACGGCACGCTGGCTGCCGAGGTGCTCGACCTGATCGCGGCGGACCCTGGCCTGGCCGCCCCCCTCGTGGGGGCGGAAGGGTACGTGGCTGCCGAGGTCTGTCACGCCACGGCCTACGAGGGCGCGCTGCACGTCGACGACGTGCTGACGCGTCGCACGCACATCGCCTTCGAGGTGCCCGACCGAGGGCGGTTGGCAGCCGACGGCGTCGCCCGGCTGATGGCGCCCGTGCTGGGCTGGGACCAAGCCGCGGTCGATCGCGAGATCGCCCACTACCGGGCGCGGCTCGAAGCCGAGGCCGCCGCGCAAGCTCTGCTCACCGACGAAGCCTCCGACTCGGCCCGAGCCGAAGTGCGCGACCCCCGGCTCGAGCACTTCGACGCGCGGGGCGAATAGGGACGCCGCCCTGGGTTGAGCGCGGGTAGGTCAGGTCTGGACAAGCCGCCAAGAAAAGGGCCTTCCGCCTCTACTCGGCCGGGCCTTGTGGGTACAGAAAGGACCTATCCGAAGGCCGGGACCGGCCATGGCTGATCCGGGCTTCATTCCCAGTTGCTTGGAGGCGGGCCATGGTTGACGTGACTCCGGGGACGGCCGCAGATCCGACGGCCCCAGCTCCTGGTCCGATCGGGCTCAAACGGGTTCTCAACACCCGTGACCTGATCGTCTACGGGATCATGATGATGTTCCCACTGGCGCCGGTGGCGGTCTATGGCGCCGTGCAACAGCAGACGGGCGGGCACTTGTTCCTTGCCTATCTGATCGCAATGGTCGCGATGCTGTTCACGGCGCTGAGCTACGGGGCGATGGCAGGCGCGTTCCCGAGGGCAGGCTCGACCTACACCTTCACCCGCAACGGTCTGAGCCCGCACTTGGGACTGCTGAGCGGCTGGGCGATCACGCTCGACTACGTGCTGTTCCCGACGCTCAACATGATCCTGCTCGGGCTTTTCGCGAGCGCCCAGTGGCCGTCGATCCACTACTGGTGGTGGGTTGTCGCAGCTGTGATCGTCGTCACCTTCTTCAACCTGCGTGAGGTGCGCTGGCTGGCCCGGATCTCAGCGGTGCTGCTGCTCGTCTCGCTGGTGGTGATCGCATGGTTCATCGGCGCTGCAGTGCACACCCTCAACGGCGGGACGGGGGCGGGCACCGTTTTCTCAATGAAGCCGATCTTCCACGCGGCCAGCTTCCGCTGGAGCCCGCTGTTCGCCGGCACGGCGGTCGCCTGCTTCTCCTTCCTCGGCTTCGACGCGATCAGCACGCTCGCCGAGGAGACCAAGCGACCGGCCCGCGCCGTCTCGCTTGCGACAGTCTCCTCGCTCCTCCTGATCACCGGCTTGTTCCTGGTTCAGGTGTACTTCTCGGCCCTGCTGATACCGAACGCGGACAAGCTGACAAACCCGAACACCGCCTTCTACCAGATCTTCGGCGTTGCCGGCGGATCGACCCTGTCGACCGTGCTCACCGTCGCGCTGATCGCCGCGTGCCTCGCCAACGCCATCGCATCCTTGGGCGGGGCGTCCCGGCTGCTCTACGGGATGGGGCGGGACGGGGTGATCCCGAAGAAGGTCTTCGGCTATCTCTGGCCGAAGTCACAGACACCGGTTCTCAACGTCATGCTGATCGCGGTCCTCACCCTGATCGGGGCCGGGCGGAACCTCAACCAGATCATCAACATGATCAACTTCGGGGCTCTTTTGGCCTTCTTCCTCGTCAACATTTCCATGGCCAACCATTTCTTCGTCCGCGAGCACCGGCGGACCGGGTTCCAGGCGGTCCGCTACCTGATCGCCCCCGTCCTCGGCGCCGGGGTGATCATCTGGCTGTGGTTCCACCTCTCGCACTCGGCATGGGAGGTCGGCGGCACGTGGCTCGGGCTCGGCATCATCTACATGCTGTTCAAGACCAACTTCTTCCGTAAGCCGCTGCCCGAGTTCACAGGGCAGGTGTGAGATGCCCGGCGACGGATCCCTTCCCGCTCGCAAGCCCGTTGCGCCGTACATGGCCGTGGGCCTGTCCACTTACGTCTACGGCATCGCCGAGCGCAAGCACATCGCGGTCAACCTCGACATCATCGAGGACAACCTGCACGCGGCGATGTCGATGGTCAACATCAACATGCCGGTGAAGCTGATCGCCCTTTCCGAAGGAGCGCTGACCGGCTTCACCGACGAGGCGTTCGACCTTCCGCACACGCTCGCTGCCCGGGACCTGTTCATCGAGATCCCGGGCCCGGAGTCCGAGCGCCTGGCCGGGTTGGCCCGGCTGTACGAGACCTACATCGTCGTGCAGTGCAAGGCTCGCTGGCCCGAGGTCATGGCCGACCGCTACTTCAACACCATGTTCGTCCTCTCTCCAACCGGTGAGATCGTGCACAAAGCGGCCAAGAACCACCTCTGGTGCCGGGAGCGTTCCTGCACGCCCCACGACGTCTATGACCGCTGGGTCGAGCTGTTCGGCGACGGCATCGACGCCTTCTACCCGGTGCTGCGCACTGACGACATCGGCGCCATCGGCACGATCTGCTGCAGCGACGGCGAGTACCCCGAGGTCGTGCGGGCCCTCGCGCTGAACGGCGCCGAAGTCGTCTACAGGCCGAGCGAGGCCATGCCGATGACCGGCAACTCGTATCCGGGCGGCGGCAGCTGGATGACCCAGAACCGGGGTCACGCGCAGTTCAACAGCGTCTACATGATCTGCCCCAACGTCGGGCCGGTGTACCTGCACCCGAAGATGCGGCACCCCGTCGACATCGCGGGTGGGAGCTCGCACATCGTCGACTACTACGGCAACGTCATGTCCTATTCGGCGTCGGGCGCGAACACGATGGTGGCCGCGATCATCGACGTCGAGGCCCTACGCAACTTCCGCGTCATGAACCTCAACTCGAACTGGACCAAGGACCTTCGCACCGAGATCTTCCGGCGCATGTACGACCAGCCAATCCACCCCAAGAACCTCTGGCTGGAGCAGGAGCCGTTGACCCACGAGCCGGTCGACGACATCTATCGCGCCAACATCGCGCGGCTGGTGGAACGGGGGACCTACACCGCACCGTCCATCGCGCACCCGGGAGCCCGCTACCAGGGTTCTCCGACGACCGCCGAGCAGTGGGAGGAGATCAGGCACTTCTGGGACGGCTGGGGCGAGGAATCCGGAAGCGGCCGAGCCGAGGGCGGCACGACCCGATGACAACGACGTTCACCCATCGGTTCATACCCAACTCGTCACCAGGGGTCCGCGAGGAGATGCTGGCGGAGATCGGGGTCAGCTCGGTCGAGGAGATCTACGAAGAGATCCCGGCCGAGCTCCGTTTCAAGGGCGAGCTCAACTTGCCGCGCGACCCGCTTTCGGAGGCCGACGTCGCCAGGGTCGTCAAGTCCATTTTGGAGAAGAACAGGACGACTGCTGACTACCTGTGCTTCGTGGGCGCCGGCTGCTACGACCACTACGCGCCGGCCTTGCTCGCAGAGGTCATGGGTCGCTCGGAATTCCTGACCGCTTACGCGGGGATCGAGGTCACCGACCACGGCCGGTTCATGGCCATGTTCGAGTACCAGTCGATGATGGGTGACCTGCTCGACATGGACGTGGTCGGATCGGCCGTGTACGACGGCGCGACCGCCAGCGGCGACGCGCTCCAGATGGCCTCGCGAGTCACAGGGCGACGAGAGCTCGTGTTGACGCAGAACATCGACCCGGACCGGCTGAAGGTGATGCTCAACTACATCGGCTCCTGGTTCGACGTCACTTACGTCCGCGACGACCCCGTCACCGGGACGGTGGACCTCGACGAGTTGCGCGAGAAGGTCTCCGAGAACACTGCGGCGGTGTACATCGAGAACCCGGGCTACCTCGGTGTCGTGCAGACCAGGCCAGAGGAGATCAGCCGCATTGCCCACGAGAACGGCGCGCTCCTGATCGTGAGCGTCAATCCGGCCTCTCTCGGCGTCCTGGCGCCCCCAGGTCAGTACGGCGCGGACATAGCCTGCGGCGACGGTCAACCGCTCGGGCTGCCGATGGCGTGCGGTGGAGCCCGCCTAGGCATCCTCGCTTGCAGGAACGAGCACAAGTTCGTGCACTCGCTGCCGATGCTGATGGTCGGCATCCTTCGCACGCAAGTGCCGGGAGAGCGCGCCTATACCTGGCACGCCCTTTTCGACAGGATCTTCTACGGGACCAGAGAGGAGGCACGGTCGATCAGCGGCACCTCGTCGTTCTTGATGGCACTAGGCGCGGGGGTCTACATGGCACTGCTCGGCCCGAAAGGCATGCGCGACTTGGGCGTCGCCAACATGGCGAAGGCGGCCTACGCGATGAGCCGTCTCGACTCGCTGGCGGGGGTCAAGGCCCCTGTGTTCAGCGGGCCGCACTTCAACGAGTTCCTGGTCGATTTCAGCGGCACCTCGAAGACGGTCGCCGAGATCAACCGAGCGCTCCTCGATCATGGCATCCTCGGGGGCAAGGACGTCTCGACCGAGCTGCCCCGTCTGGGCCAGGTGGCCCTCTACTGCGTGACCGAGAACCGGACGCAGTCGGAGATCGACCGGCTGGTCCGCAGCATTGACGAGGTGATCCGATGACGGACCTGACGGACTCAGCGGTCGAGGCCGATCGTTTCACGGCCTACCAGGAGATCGACACCGGGTACCGAGCCGTGCGATGGCACGAGAAGACGCTCTACGAGCAGTCGCGCCCGGGGACGGTGAACGAAATCCTGCCGGCTGTCGAGCCGGCTGTGGCCGCCGAGACGGCGGCCGTCGTGGAGGGCCTGCCCGTCGAGGCGCGGCGGGCCTTGCCACCGGCGCTGCCGGAGCTGACCGAGCCCGAGATCCTGCGGCACTACATCCGCTGCTCACAGATGACCTTCGGGTACGACTCGGGCAGCAACGTCGGGGTAGGCACCTGCACGATGAAGTACTCGCCACGGCTCGACGAGCAGCTGGCCAGCCTGCCCAAGGTCACCGATCTGCACCCGCTACAGCCGGAGGAGTCGCTCCAAGGCGTGCTCGAGATCATGTACTCCATGCGCAACTGGCTCTGCGAGCTGGGCGGCATGGACGAGGTCACCTTCCAGCCCCGCGGCGGGGGCCATGGCGCCTACACCAACGCCTGTGTGATGCGCGCGTATCACCACTCGCGCGGCGAGGACTTCCGTGACGAGATCATCACCTGTGCGGTCTCACACCCGTGCAACCCCGCGGCCGCAGCCGCAGCGGGGTACAAGGTGATCAGCCTCTACCCGGACCCGGTCACGGGCGAGATAGGGATCGACGCGCTCCAAGCGGCGATCTCTCCGCGAACGGCCGGGATCATGGTGACCGCCCCTTACGACACTGGAGTCTTCGATTCCAAGATCGCCGAGTACGCCCGGCTGGTGCACGAGGCCGGTGGCCTCGTCTCGCTCGACCAGGCCAACTTCAACGGGGTCATGACCCG
>Ga0224558_1002026_pt1 | contig 19623 bp, 18 predicted proteins | sample 714S32024metaG_FD_180682 | JGI IMG/M metagenome (GOLD analysis project Ga0224558, IMG submission 180682) | Peat soil microbial communities from Stordalen Mire, Sweden - 717 S3 20-24 | ecosystem: Environmental > Terrestrial > Soil > Wetlands > Peat | place: Sweden: Norrbotten County, Stordalen...
ATCAGAACGGCCAAGCGGACGTGCACAGCAACTTCAACTTATTCAAGAATTTTCTGGACAACTGGGGCGCCTCGCAGAAGGCAAGCTTTTCCTACTTGCGCCAGACCAACACCTATCGTCTTCTGGAGAAGATTGCCGCCAAAGCGCCGTTTCACCACAAGCAGGACAAGGCGCCTACAGCGGGGCTGGATACGGAGACGCTTTCTGGCGCGGTGGTTGAAAACTACGTGGAGAACATAGATATCGTGAACCTGCTGGCGAAGCAGTACGGCTTCCGCGCAGTCTTCGCGTGGTATCCCAACCTTTTGGTTGGACACAAGGAACTGACACCCTACGAGCAACAGGTGTTGCTCATTTCAAATCAGAACTTCCCGGACCTGGAGTTGATGTACCAGGCTGTCTACAAAAGGGGGCGTGAAGTAAGCCGCCCGGATTTCCACTACCTCGGGGATCTTCTGGACGGCGAAAAAAGGTCGCTCTATGTCGGTATTTCACACCTGAAGCCAGAGGGTGACCAGATTGCCGCCGACCGGCTCTTCGATATCCTGGAACATCCGGTGAGCGCGAATCCGGTCAACGCTTCCGGTCCGGTTTTGGGCAGTCGTGGTAAGTAGCTGTTTGATTCAAACAACCCCGTTCAAACGAACCCCAGGTGACTCATGGCTCCGCCGCAACAACCGAGAAGCTTGATCAGCGGTTTTTTCCGTTCCCTGCTGGCCAATCCCGGCAGCCCGTGCCTCGAACTCGGTGAACAATCGCTGAGTTACGAGCAGCTCTGGAATTATGCCGGGCGCATCACGGCTTGCCTCAGGGACATTCTAGATCCCTCGGAGAAGGTGGTTGCGGTACTTGCCGATCGAAGTATTGGAGCGTACGGCGGAATTTTGGGGGTGCTGGGCAGCGGACGAGGTTACGTTCCACTCAATCCCAAGTTCCCTCTGGAGAGGACGCTAGTCATGTTGCGAGCGTCCGGGTGCAAAACGCTGGTGGTGGGACAGGAGTGCGCGGCTGCGCTGGAGTCGTTACTTCCGCGTCTGCACGAAGGTTTGGATAAACCGTTGACCCTGATCATCCCCGATTCCGGCTGGGAACCAGCGAGCAAACTTCTGTCACCCCACCGTGTCATCTCGGCACGACAGTTGTCATTATCAAAGATAGCGGATCCGCGCGACCCCATTGTCGACGGAAGTGATACGGCATATCTGCTGTTTACTTCGGGCAGCACGGGGGTGCCAAAAGGAGTGGCCGTCAGCCAATCGAATGCGGTCGCGTATATGGAGTATGCCGCGAAGCGCTTTGGCATACATGGCGGAGATCGTTGTTCGCAGAACTTCGATTTGACTTTCGATCTCAGCGTGCATGACCTATTTACCTGCTGGGATGGCGGGGCGACGCTTTGCCCCTATACCGAGCAGACACTCACTCCGGCGACTTTGGTGGACGAGAAGGAGCTGACGTGCTGGTTCTCGGTGCCTTCGGTGGCCATGTTCGCGTCGAAGCTGGGGCTATTGGAGCCCGGGGCGTTCCCCACTTTGCGCTGGAGCCTCTTTTGTGGAGAAGCGCTTTCTTCGAGCCTGGCGGCGGCGTGGCAACAGGCGGCGAACAATTCCATCGTGGAAAACCTGTATGGGCCGACCGAGGCGACCATCGCCATCACGTACTACCGCTGGGATTCGGCAACTTCGCCGGCGGAGTGCGTGCGCGGGTTGGTGCCCATCGGCTGGCCGTTTGACGGGCAACAAGTATGCGCTGTGAACGAGGATCTCGCGCCGGTGCCGCCCGGAGAAAGCGGCGAGCTATGCCTGGGCGGATCGCAGGTAACCCGCGGGTATTTGAACGATCCGGAAAAGACGGCGAAAAGTTTCGTTCGTCTAAAGCATACTGGGGACCAAGTCTGGTACCGCACGGGGGACCTGGTCCGGCAAGATGAACGCGGATGCTTGTTCTACCTCGGCCGGCGCGATTTTCAGGTCAAGGTAAACGGATATCGCGTGGAGTTGCAGGAGATTGACCTGGTATTGCGGGAAGCGGCCCGCACCGAATTGGCGGTTGCGATCCCGTGGCCGTTGTCGGAGGGTTCGGCCTCCGGCATTGTGGGGGTGCTGTCTGGATCGGACTCCGCACAGGACGAGCAAATCATCGCCGCTTGTGAAACTAGGCTACCGCGTTACATGGTTCCCAACCGCATTTACCACTTCCCGCAGATTCCGTTGAACGTGAACGGCAAAATTGATCGTGGAAAAATTACGGAGATGCTGGCCAACTGGGGGCAATGACGGAATTGCAGATGAAGAGTGCACGCGAGGGTCTAAAGTCAGTGGTGGCGTCACAAACCTGGCTCATGCCTGTTTTTAAAACGATCGGCAAGGCCCGCTGCCGAGCATGGGATATTGACATCTACCGCCATCGTTCCTCATGATGGTGGCGCGGGTTCTGATCCAGTTACGCGTACCGGCACCGACGCCAGGCGGCAGCACCATTTCCAGCCGTTGTCCGGATCCGTTGGCGTCCTCTGGCCGTTGATGAAGTGCGGCGGTGAAGCTGCGGTCCGAGAACGGCAACCCGGGCTGAGTCTGGAGGTGCGATTTATGCGAGTCCTCGATTTAGGTTGCGGACCAGGGCGCGACCTGGCTTCGTGGGGCGTCACCGCTTCGGATGAGGTCACGGGACTCGACATCGACGGCAGCAGCCTGGCAATTGCCAAAGTGAAATATCCCAACCGAGCCTATCTGCAAGGTGTCGGGGAATGCCTGCCGTTTGAGAATGAGAGTTTCGATCGCGTAATTTGCGGCGTTGCTCTCCCGTACATGGACATTCCGAAAGCGCTCGCGGAAATTTACCGCAGCCTCGTTCCTGGCGGCGGTTTGTCGCTGACCCTGCATCTGCCAAGTTTCACGATGGCCGAACTCCTCCACCATGCTTTACCGAAACCGGTCCCCACGTTCTTTCGGCTGTACGTCATGGCCAATGGGTTGTGGTTCCACTGCACCGGCAGGACTGTCGGGTTTCTCAGGGGCCGGACAGAATCGTTTCAGACCGAGCGAGGAATGAAGATCGCGCTGAATCGTGCTGGATTCGTCAATTTTTCATTTACCCGGGCCCTTGGGCCGCTCGGCGAAACGTTTATGGTGGAAGCAAGAAAGCCGAAAAGTTGCAGCTCACAGCTGAGGGTTTAGAGGGGCCAGGCGGAAGCTCTCACGTCCGGGAACCCTTCTCTTCCTCTTTGCCTGCCAGTTTGCGGACGGCTTTCTCCATGGATGGGGGCAGCTTACGGACAATTCCCTTGACCGCGTCGCGCAGGTCGTGGCGGCGCAGCCAGGTACGGTCCAAGCGATAACGGAGAATGGGAATCACTGTGCCTCCGAAGCGCAGCAGGAATTGGTGCGAGCCTCCCAGGGAATGGCGACGAAGCCCGTGGCGGCAAGCCCATTCGATCCCCCTCCACTGCAGCAAGTCATTCGGCTTGAGGTGAATGAACTCGTCGAGTGAACTGTTCCCGGCGGACTCAAACAACCCGCCCGGGAAAAATCTGAAGCTGTTAATGGCAATTGGTTTTCCCGCTACCCGCGCCAGAAGACGAAGCCGGTTTCCCCTAAGGTTGGCGGCCTTTTCAAAGACCTCGAAACTCGCTTTACGATTGTGAATTATCTTTCGTTCCGTTTCTCGCCAGGCAGAGTAAACCTCGTAAGAATCGGCAATGTCCTGGGCGGTTGTGACCTCGGAGATCTCAACCCCGTTCTTCTCAGCAAAACGGATGTTCCTGCGGCGGTCCTTGGTAAATTGCTTAAACAGGGCGTCAGCTCCAAGGGTGAGATCAAGCACCACGTCTCCCTCCAGTTCCTGGCACTGAAAGCCGTGTGCTGAAAAAGGAGGAAGCTTGAGGTATGACCAGGTGTAAACGGTGATCAGTTCCGCAGACGAGGCCTCAGCCAACAACCCCTGCGCCAGCGTATCCAGGATTACCGCGGTGTCTCCCGACGGATCGACGCTAATCTGCGGCCGGGTGGACAGTCCGCACATTACATGTTTGCCCACGTGCAGCCCCGTAAGGACTCCAGTAACTTTTTCGTTATCCCTTTCGTTCTCAATCGCCAGGATTGCGAAGAGCGGCTTGTTACCCCAAAGCGGTTCGAGAAAATATTCCGGGGTGTCATAGTGAGCCGGGAACTCCGCGCGCGTCAGGTAATCGCGCCAAGCCCGCTCCAGGTCAGGCGAGGGAAACTCCCGGAGAATCTTGAAATTCATGGCTTGCATGATATTGGGTCGATCTGTCACATGTGTCATTAGGAATATATGTAATGGAAGCCAGCGTGAATAGACTACACGGCGGCAACAGATTTAGTGGAGTTGACGAAAATCGCATACTTATCGGTGACTACTTTCACTTTTCGCAAATCCAACGCACGGTCGCCTTCAAAAACATTGTAACCCGGAGCCTCATTTCCGTACCCACTTTTTGCTTAACGTTCATTTCCAGTTCAAGTAAGCACTTCTATCTCGGAGGTGGAGTGGGCTGCTTTGACTCGCCGCCCATTTTTTCTTTGGAGTCGTCTCTTAATGCTCCAGGGGGAAGCGGGAAGCGACTTCAGACACGCGCTGCCAGCGCTGTTAGGTGTCCCCCGGAGCCAGGAAGAAGTAGTTCTGGCTGCGCTCGCCTGGTTTGCGCGGGACAAGCGTCTTTCCATCGAACCAATAAGGGCTAAATCCCTCCGCACGCAACAGCTCGAAAGTTTTGAATGCGGTTGTACTAGGGTCATCTGGGTCGGGGTTGACCTCGATCAGCATCGACGGATGCGAGGCACGAATCATCCGCAAAGCACCTTGCAAGACTGAAAGCTCGTGGAAGTTGGCGTCGCATTTGACGAAGGTAATCGGCGGAACGGATGATCCACGTTCATCGAAGAAACTATCGAGTCTTCTGCTTCGCACTTAAATTTCTCGCCAAGCGGGATTGGCCTTGTCCGTCTTAACCCGAACGTCATACCAGCATTCAGATCCCCACCGATAAGTCGGGATAACCATGGTTCTTGTCTTTTCAGTGTCTGACAGAGCAAAATTCAGTGGTTCGACATTGCTGAGACCCCGCCTGCGGATATTGTTACTCAGAAAATCAAAGGTCTCGGGAATCGGTTCGAAGGCATATACGCGTCCTGTCGGGCCAACACAGTGCGACAAAAATCGGCTGTATTGTCCAATGTTCGCGCCGATGTCGAGGACGCTGTCTCCTGGGGAAATCAAAGACTTTGCAATGACAGCGTCTCTCTCATTCCAGTCCTCCGGGGTGTGTTTCATGAGATAGCGTAGTAGCTCTTCTTAATGCGGCGCAGCAGAGTGTCGGGGAGAACGCGGACCGCTGCCCGCGTGACCATCACCTTGGGATTCCATTCCGACTCCGTGGTTAGTAACTTGCGTAAGATCGAGTTATTTTCGTCTACCATGTATCTCCAACTTCACTGCCTGACCTGGCCTTATCCAAGATTTCCTTCCTGATTTCGAGAACACCCGGTATCATATCATTCCGGAATTTCATTCTTAACCTTAAGAGCGGCTGCCACTGTCCCCTCAAATGCGTAGCGTAGATCAAACTCGTTCTGCACCGGAGGACGTTCAAAGTTTAGTTCTTGACGGGCTTGCCAAACCTCTCGGCGGTAGCAAACATGAGGCGCACCGTGTCCATATCTTTCGCTTGCACCTTGCTGGCGGGAACCTTGCGGCCGGCGATCCTTTGCAGTTCCAAAAAGATCTCGATCAGCGCGAAAGAATCGACCAGCCCCGAGGAGACCAGCGGTGTGTCCTCAGTGATTGCACTCTTACCTTTAATCACTTTTTCCGCAATGTACCCGGTCAATTCCCTCATCATTTCGCTGCTGTCTACTACCTGCTCAAATCCCATGATCGACTTTCCCCATGGTTCTGTTTCCTTTCGGCACCATCATCCTTCATCTTCCATTCTTGCGAATTGAGTTCGCCCTCGACCTGCCGCAACCGCATCATTGCTTCGGATGAGTGGAAAGGAAGCTCCAGCGTGCGGTGTTGTTGTTCGACACCCACGAGTGCCCGACACCCGGCTCCCAAATGAATTGCACTTCAATATTTTGGCCCCCAGGGGGGGCTACGCAGCCCTGGGCAACGTTACCCGTGTCGCCCGTCATGCCCGGCGAGGGCGCATCGTTCGCGTTGTTGGGTACACCATCCAAACACAGCGGCTGCGTGGTTTGCAGCGTGGTGCAGCTATTCTGTTGCGTCCAGTAGTTGAAAGTGTCATCGACCGTGTCCAGGTAATAAGTAATGCCGGAGTACTTAGTGGTGCGGTAGCCGCAGGGCCACAAATTATGGTCGAGCGTACCTTGCCACTCCTGAACTGAAATGGGCGCGACCGCATTGCCCGGCACGAGCACCGGCGGAGGAGCAGCCTGCTGACCCTCCATCTGGCCCGACGTGGGAGCGATCGCCGCCACCAGATCGGAGATTTCGACGCCGACGCGTTCCGTCATTTGCGCACCGGAGGAGAAGCCGGTAACGTACACCATATTGGGATTCACGTTGTACTGTGCTGTCAGATTGACGATCAACTGTCGCAGGAAGCCAGCATCGTCAGGGCAAGATGTAGCGGGTGGTACGGTGCACGTCCCGATCTCGGACGCGGAAAATGATGCATCCATGAAATACGCGTTCCAGTTCCACGCTCCCGTGCTTGGGTTATAAGTGGAAGCGGGTTGAACCAGAATAAAACCGTACAGGTTGGCGAGGGCCGGCCAGTTCCAATTCGACGAAATGACGGTCTCTGGGTCAAAGGTACCCGAGGTCTCGGTTCCGTGGAGCATCACGAGCAGGGGCGGATTCGCAGGCAGAACCGTTGGCAGAAAAACCTCGTAATAACGCGTGATGCTGTCCCAACTCATCGTGGAATCGATGTAGGTTCCGGCACCCACTGTTTGGCTCAGTGCGCCCGACGTGCTGGTGATGAATGAACTGTTGCCTTTATAGACCGCTGTAATCGAGTCGGTCCCGGCGGGCAACGTTGTGGTCGTGTAACTGGCTGCACCTCTAGAAAGCGGTACAGTCATTAGCTTCTTGCTGCCATTGCTAAACACCACGCTGCCAGTGACCGTGCCGCTGAACACCGGTGCCACGCTCGCGGTAAGGATCACAGACTGACCAACATTTGCCGGATTCAACGAGGAAGTCAACGTCGTCGTTGTCGTGGCTGGGTCTACCACCTGGCTCACCGTATTCGACGTGCTGCTGGCGTAATTCGAGTCGCCGGCGTACACCGCCTTGATCGAGTCCGTGCCACCCGTGGTCAGCGTCGAGATCGTAAAAGCGGCCGAACCACCACTCAATGCCCCCGTTCCCAGTATCTTCGATCCTTGCTTGAACGTGACGGTTTCTCCATCAGGCGGCGCACCAGCACTGGAAGTGACCACCGCGGTAAACATCACGGCCTGCCCATAACTGGACGGATTCAGCGAAGACGACAGCGTAGTCGTGGTCGAGGTCAACGCCGCGCTCAAACTTGAAGCTGTTCCCAGCAACAAGACGGTCAGGATTCTAGCGATTTTCATACAGATCTTATTTCGTCAAGACCATGGACCCTGGTATCAGTCTGTGGGGAGACCGACTGCTTTACCGCAGAATACCACGCCCGGGGGGCTTGTCAATACCTCAGAACTGACATGAACTGACATGGGGAGTTTCCTGTAAGTCATTGACCCTAAACGCCTAACATTAGTTTATTTAGTCAGATTCGAACCGGTGATGAGCCCCTACGACATACGACAGGTCAGTCCCGTGGTCCCTTGAAGCAGCGCGGGAACGTTTCGACCAAGAATTTCACTTCGACCGGGTCCAACCAGCGAACAACCGAGTTGCATCAAATTAAGGGCGTCGATGTACAATTTGCAAATGACGGTCGGAAGGGACGCGCGCCACCGCTCCCCGAGATCGGGAGCCGCGCCCACGTAGAGTTGAAGTTTATTTAATCGTCCCGCGGCGAGCGGCTCGCAGGCTTCAAATCAGCGTGAACTACATTCCTGAGAAAGGAAGAGCGTATGCTTCGGCTGAAGCTCGGGCTGCTGTTTATTTCTGCGGTTTGCTTTACGTTGATCCTTTGTGGCTGTGGAGGAAGCTCCAACAGTAATTCAGGTTCCTCTTTCACGCTTTCACTCTCGCCCAGCAGCGTGAGCATCACGCAGGGTGGCCAAGCGACGAGCACCATCACCATCACCCCGCAGACTGGCTTCAGTGGCAACGTCACTCTTTCCGCCTCGGGCTTGCCTACCGGCGTGATGGCGTCTTCCATCAATCCCAATCCCGCCAACACTACAAGTTCGCTGACCTTGACGGCGAACGCCACAGCCGCTACGGGAACGGTGATGGTGACGATCACGGGCGTGTCGGGTACGATGACGAATAGCACGACGCTCAGCCTCACCGTGACCGGGGCGGAAGCTGGGCAGATCAAGCACGTGGTGATTATTTTCCAGGAGAACCGTAGCACCGATAACCTGTTTCATGACCCTGTGCTGATAGCAGCCGGCGCCGACATCGCCAGCCAGGGCCTGACCTCCACCGGAAAGATGGTCACGCTTACGCCGGCCCCGCTGGTAACGGACTATGGCCTGGGACACAGTCACTCATCGTTCCTCGACATCTGCGACTACAATCCCTCGACAAACTCTTGCGCCATGGACGGCGCGGACACAGTCCCCTGTACTCCCAATGTCGGTCAAACTTGCCCATCCTCTCCCCAATATCAATACGTGCAACAGTCCGATGTGCAACCCTACTTCACGATGGCGGAGACGTACACCTTCGCCGACCGGATGTTCCAGACCAACGAGGGGCCGAGTTTTCCGGCACATCAGTACATCCTTTCGGGTACGTCGGCGATCGAGGCAGCCAGCACCACTTCGGTTGTGGACAATCCCGGTGGCGAATACCGCTCCGACGGCTCCGCATGGGTGGGATGCCTTGCTCCTCCCGGCGCTTATGTCACTGCCATCGATACCAGCGAGCTAAGTCCAGCTACCAAGACATTCACCATCACCAACCAGCTGTGCTTTGAACATCCAACGCTGACGGACCTGCTGGATGCCGCCGGTCTCAGTTGGAAGTATTACGCACCGTCGGCAGGCTCGATCTGGACGGCGCCGGATGCCATCCAGCACATGTGCGTGCCTTCGCCAGCGTACCCATCCGAGACGAGCGTGTGCACCGGGTCCGACTGGACCAACCATGTTGTGATCGAAGGATCGAAAGCGCAGATCATTACCGACATCACTGCCGGACAACTTTCCGCCGTAAGCTGGGTAATTCCCACTGGCTCGAACTCGGATCACCCCGACGAGCCCATCGACAATGGGCCATCGTGGGTGACGGCCATCGTAAATGCCATTGGTCAGAGTCCGTACTGGGCCGACACAGCGATCATCGTTACGTGGGATGACTGGGGCGGGTGGTACGACCATGTGCCGCCGTCGATTCGCGACTCTTATGAATACGGGCTGCGTGTGCCGCTGATCGTGATCTCACCCTACGCGAAGCCGGCTTACATCTCGCACGTGAATCACGATTTTGGCAGCATCTTGAAGTTCGTGGAGACGGTCTTCGATCTCGGGGAGATTGACCCATCGGTAGGTTATGCCGACTCGCGCTCGGATGATTTGTCGGATTGCTTCAACTTCAGCCAGACGCCACTGGTGTTCACGCCGATCTCGGCGGCGAAGGGCGCGGACTATTTTCTGAATGACAAGTCTCCGCCGACGCCGCCGGACGACGACTAAGACACGGCCGGCTATACGTCCTGGTGCTGCTGAGAGATTTCTTCCGGAGCGGAAACCATGATGCTGCCCCCAGCTAGGGCGGAGCTGCCATTCAGGGCAAGCTCACTGACGCGAAGCGCCTGTTTCGTCAAAATCGCCCAAAGGACGCCCAATCCGTACACGATGCCCGCGATGAGGAGCTGAAACCCCAACTGGCGGTAATTATGCGGGACGAACCAACGTTGCATCAGCAAAAGCGCGGCCGCCAGCGGTATACACAGCAGGAACGGCAAAGTGTAAGATTCACGGACAAACGTGCGCAGGCGTACATCGAGCTTCTTGCACATGTGATGAGGCATAAAAAACAGCATGCTGCAGGTCATCGGAATCGCGGTTCCCAATGCGTCTCCGATAATCCCATAGGGGCGGACAAGAATGATGCTGAGGATCACATTGGCGACACCCTCGCTTAGTGTAACGATCGCCCAGGTTCCGTGTTTTGACATGCCGAACAGGATTCGGCCAGATGCTCCTTGTGCCCACAACAAGGTGCAGCAAAGAATCATGATGACCAGGACGGGATAACTGGCGGCGACGTACTTTTTTCCCACCCATACCTCGATCACCGACTTCCCGAGGATAAGCAGGATGACGCAGATGGGAAAAATCGCGAAGGCACAGACACGGTTACCGACGAGAAATATCTTGCGCAGACGGCCCATTTCACCCCGGGCGTCCGATTGGCTGGACATAGGAAGTAAGATCTGCGAAAGGGACTTAATGACCATGCCCGCATAATCCACGATGCGGGCACCAACATTGAAATAGGTAATCGCCGTCAGCGACATAAACGCGCCAATCACGATTTCATCCGTTTTGAACTTAAGCTGGGTGGCGATCATGATCGTGAACGTAACGCCACTGTAGGTTGCTATGTGGCGAAATGTGGCGCCGTCAACATGCTTAAATCCGAAGGGGACAGCGCAAAGCCGGAGCGCGAAGAAGCCACGCGAGATGGAGGCCAACATTGGCAAAATGACCGTGATCAGGGCGACGGTGAGCAATCCGTATCCGCGGTGGAGAGCGATTACGATCAGCGCCGCTCGGAGCAAGTTCGAAACAATGTTGGTCCAATTGAGAATGTAAAAGTTCTGCAAGCCTTCGAGAAGCCCGCTGAAGACGCCGAGTGGAAATCCGATCGCTACGGCTGCACCGACCATCAACAGCAGCCAACGGGCGGTCGAGAGGAACTCGTGTGGAATATGGAATATCCGATCGATTTGAGAAGCCATCACGAGCGTCACCAGCATGCTCACCAAACCAATGCAGCTGTAGGTGAAAAGGCTGGTGTTGATCAGTCTGGCTAACCCTTCACGGTCTCCAGTGGCCGTAAACTTCGAGACATAACGAATGATGGAAGTCCCGATGCCGAGATCGAACAGACCGTAGTATCCGGTGATAGACAAGATGAGAACCCAGATGCCGAACGCCGCGTCTCCGAGCCGATGCAATATAAAGGGGGAAAGAAGGAGACCGAGGACCACGTTGATTCCAAGAGAGAACCAACTGGAGCTGACATTCTTGATGATCTGCCGTATTTCGATTTTACGCATTCAGAGGGACAGTCGTTCTTGCAAATTGATTTTGGAGCAACTCATGGCGACTAAAGTGGCTGACCCGTCCTAACCCCACACTCCGGTACAGCGTTGCTATGGGATTGCTGCGAGAATCGTCGCCCGTCAATCATCGCGGAGTGCTGCTGAGAATTCCCAGAGACTCGTAGTCTCGTGCTTCCGAAGGAGGTAGCGAACTCAATTCATAGCCTAGATGCCGCATCAGCCGCCCCCAGGCGGCCTCAATCTTTCCGACCATGGCGGCGGGCAAATCGGAGCGCCATCCGCCAGAACCGGCAGCGCGAACAAACGAAATATCTTTTCGTGAACCTTTGGTGAGTGAACACTGGTCGGTTTGCGCTTGTTCGAGTTTCCGCATCCGGCCGGCTGAGCTTCGCTCTACGGCTTGGACAATCTGTTCCGGACCCGCCGCGGTGCCTAAGAACTTCACGATCTTGCCCAGTTCGTGCGCGGTATCGGCAATCATGTCTTCATAGCGCAGCAGGAGGAACCGGGACTCGTCTTGGCGTGCGGCTAGCCAAGTGACGACGTTTTGTCCCCACGACCCGTGCGGACAGGTCTCGCCTGCTAGGAAGCGCGCGACAAAGTCCTCAATCGGCGAATCGTCGTCGATTCTCCTGAGCTTGCGGTGATAGTGGTATTGCGAAACGACGACGTCGCGCGGATCGCGAACGATATAGATCACGCGCGGATAACGCGGGTCGAAGCACTCGTGGCTTTTAATGATGCGCGGCCTCGGCATCTCGTCGAAAACTTTTTTGGTGGTGCCCGATGGATCGGGAATTAAGCGACGGATGTTGGTGAAGGTGGCAGGCTCCTCCGGGTGGATCAGGTTGGCGAGAAGAAACCGGGTCCAGGTGTTGCCGGATTTGGGAAATGAAACCAGAAAAATGTCATCCGGAAGAATGAGCAGGCTGCGGCCCGGGTGATGCAGCCTGAGTCCCCGTTTTATTCCGGCAATCAAATGCTTCAGCATTTTCCAGTACCTGCCTATCCTCGTTCCATCCCGGCATGAACAAGGCTGGCATCGACCAGGCTGGACACCGCCAGTTCATAGCCAATCTCGCACATCAGTCCGCCCCACGTTGATTCAATTTCCGCTGCGCTGGCCTCGAACAGTTGCCTTTTCCAGGCCCCCGCTTTGGCGGAGCAGACAAAGGCTTGTCTTTTCGCACCCAGTCCGGTCGGTCCCGCTCCGATAATCACAATTTTCTTGTTCGCCATAGATTTTAATCGTGGATTGGCTATCTTCCCAAGCCGCGGGATTCAACCGCTAGAAAGCTATAGCGTTGACTCCAAGCATTTCCAAAATCGGACTCTTACTCGATAGCACCAACCTCCGAAAAATCCTGGGAGGAACACTAAATTGTACCATCTCGCTCTTGCCCCTTTTTGCGCTCCGGAACTGCGGTCTACCAATCGAATTCCGCTGTTTCCTTCCCTTTCACTTCATTCGGTTCCGCAGCCAGCACACCGAGCTCTCAGCGAAGAACCTTGCAATTTCTCCGCCTTAGCCCTGCGGTCCCGCCATATGTTCCTTGCACAAAACACACACCCTTGGCGCAATGAGGTGTCCGACTCGGCTTGCGTGTGCAACTCCTTGCAGCTCCCGGAGTAGGTGGGTGGACTGTTCGTCGTCAGAACCTCTGAGACCAGTTTGGCCCACGGGCCAAGCTACATTTTCGGATTCTGTTCGCCCATAAGTTCAGGCAGTTGCAGCGAGGGCTTTTGTGGAGAGCTTGGTCAACAAGGCGTTCTTAGAAGATACTCCAACACGCGGCATCTGCCGGAGGATTCAGGGAGAGTTGGACCGCATTGGACACGACTGATCTGCACCCTTTGCATAACTGCTATAGTCTACGGGGGATGCACATCCCGGGAATCGCAGACTAATCGTACAAACTACGTGAATATTCCTCTTGATTCAGGGGAGTGCAAAACCATGGCATTCGAATTTGTGCCGCTACAGGCATCAGAACAACAAGACCTTATCCAGTTCCTGGTGAAGTCGTTCCGGGCGGACCCCACCCTCAACTCCTTTCGTTCGGACGTCATACATTGGAAATACTTTGCCGATCATCCCGAGTGGACGAGTCCCCGCAGCTTTGCGGTCAAACAAGGGAGCCAGATCGTGGCTCACGGGGGAGTGTGGCCGGTTAGCTTGGTATGGCCCAAGACCGACGTCAAAGCCATACATCTGATCGACTGGGTGGCCAGCCGGTCAGCCCTCGGGGCCGGTGTGCACCTGCTGAGAGAAGTGGCCGGCCTTGCCGACGTGCTCTTGGCCATCGGAGGCTCTCAGGATACGAGGAACCTTCTCCCAAAACTAGGCTACAAACGCTGCGGCGAACTGCGGCGGTATGCCCAGGTGGTTCGGCCCTGGTTACAGTTTCGAACCACTCCAGAGAAGAATTGGAAGACGCCCATAAAATTCTTAAGAAATTCAGCCCGGGCCCTGACCGGAATTCCGTCGGCCCCGCAGGGATGGCAGGCATCGAAGGTCACGAGTTTCACGGGATTAATTGACGGTGGCGCCATCGGGCAGACCACAAGTTCCACGTCTCCGCGGAGAACGGCTGCTGGATTGAACTATCTGCTGGGCTGCCCGGCTGCCTTTTTTTCCGGGTTTCTGGTCAGCCAGGCGCAGCAATTGCGCGGCTACTTTCTGCTCACCCGGGTTGGCAGGCAAGTGCGGATCGTCGACATCCGAATGGATACCGAAGATCGAGAGTCCTGGCAGGCAATTTGTGCTCTTGCCACCCGCAGTGCCGCCGAAGATCCGGAGACTTGCGAGATCGTAGCTGCGTCTTCCATCGAAGCGATTGGGGAAGCGTGGTTGCAGTCGGGGTTTGTGCACCGCCGAACTGACCCGATCTTCTGCTATGATCCGCGGCATCTGGTGAGTTCCGGACCTCCCTTGGACTTGAATCTGGCAGATTGCGACTTGTGCATCCTGAGCGATCCCTTCTCTCCGTATCTTTCCTGATTGTGCGATATCGAGAGGGGACAATCTCAGGCAGCGTCGATTCAGACTACGCGCCCGAGAAAGGTGCACTCCAGCTTCCAGCGCAGACCGTCTACAGTTTTCGTGGGACGTATGCGGCGGAGGTGGAGCGGATCGTCCTGCCTTCCTGACTATGCCGCCGTTGGTCGTGACCGCCGTTTTGTATCCAATCCGACTCACGCTTACCGTGCGGTCCACCCAATGGGGGCTGCAGCGCAGGGCAAGGGTAGGAGAAGTGGATGACGGGGCCGCCAGTTCTTGTTCAAGTCCGCGCTTTGAATCAGATCGGTGGCACTCACTCACGTATCCGCTCAACCAGCGTAGCGAACTTGCTGGTGGCGCTGGGCGCGATCGACAATCCAAACAGTAGGAGGCTTATTTTCGATTTTCGGAAATACGAATTCGCTTCCGAAAACAGTTTCTTGGCCTCATCCAAGCGCCCCTGTCGCAGGTGGAGCTTGCCTTCTTCGACGAGGTATAGCACGTGAATTTCATTCGCTCGTTTTTGGACCACCTCATGATCGCTGGGGGTCAGGGGAAGACTCTGATCGGCTTTCTCGAGGATCTTCCAATAGGCCTCAGCCATTCTCGCGCGCGATATGCTCAGGGAACCGGGCCGTCCCCCGTTAAGCCGCGCTTGCACTTTCCGGGTGTAACCGATTTTGGCGCCATGAAATGCCGCACGGAGCCACATGTCATAGTCATCGCATCGTGCAAGGCTTTCATCGAATAGCCCGGCTCTCACGAGCGCGCTCTTACGGGCCACCACGGTCGAAATCGGAATCTGACAGCGTTCCACCACCAGAGCAAGGAAAGTCGCCGCGCCGTGAGATGGACATCGGCTCATAAACTCGTGGGGACGCGTCGGATCGCCCACCGCGAGGCTGTTGCAATACACCAAGTCTAGCGCCGGATCCTCTTCGAACAACTGCATCTGGGAAGTCAGGTGGTCGGGGAGCCAAATGTCGTCGCTGTCGAGAAACGCGAGGAACTCTCCGCGGGCCTTTCCGATGGCCGTATTCCTTGCTCCGCTGGCGCGCTTGTTCTCCTGTTTGATGTAGACAATCCGGCTCATGTACGGCGCCAGGACTCTCTCCAGTTCTTCCGTGTCGGGGGAGCCGTCATTCACCACAATGATCTCGAAGTCCGAAAAGGTCTGCTGCAGGACGGAGTCCAGCGAACCCGCGATCAAATGCGCGGTATTGTACGACGGCATGATCACGCTGACCTGAGGTTTGGCTCTGACGACACTCGATTCCATAGCACCCTAAATTACGAATTGCGAAAAACGGTTTCTCTTTCCCCCGACAAAACGTGGTCGACCGCTTCCACTCCCATCATGACGGAGTGGTCCCTATTGCCGATCTGGTAGCGCCAGGCGCCAAGGCCGCCGCGGGAGTAGATTGCTTTCTCGGCGGCTTCGGAATGAAGCTGGCGCGCTCAATCTTCACAAGTTCCTGGCTAAAGTTTCGCTTCGAAGTTCACTGCTCAATGGATAGCCCAGAAGCTGCATTACCGGTCCCCAGGCCTCCTCGATTTCCAGTACCGATGCCGGGGGCAGGCCTTCCTTCCATTGGCCAGACGTCGCCGACCTAACAAAAGGAATATCCTTCCGGCTCGTCCTGGTCGTCACCCAGGTGTTGCTCTGTTGATCCTCGAGCTTGCGCATATTGTCGGCGGTGCTGAGCTCGATGGCTCTAGCAATCCTTTCGCGAGAGGCATACAGACCGAGAAACTCCGAGATTCTGGTCATCTCCCGCTGCGTGTCTTCCAGGAGATCTTCGTATCGAACCAGTAGAAATTCCCGGTCATGGCCGCGAGCACCCAGCCAGCTCATGGTGTTTTCACCCCACGAGCCGATCGTCCCCAGGAATTCGTTCTTTAGGCGGCTAAGCTGGAAAACGTTCTTTGAGTTCACCAGCCAGCTCCCCGCATGTCCTCCCCAATCCCCAAAGTATTCATCGGTCTTCATAAACCGTGTGGATACGTAGGTCTCCACGGGAAAGTCATCGGGGATATTTTTCCCCTTCCTGTCGTAATGATAGGCGGACAGAGCCACGTCTCTCGGATCGCGGACAATGTAGATCACGCGCCGATAGCGAGGATCAAAACACTCGTGACTCTTGATAACCCGCGGCCGAGGCAATTTTTTGAGGGCCTTCCTCGACTTGGAGTAAATGTCAGGAACTTTGCGCTCTACGTTGGCAAACGTGATGGCTTCATCAGGATTCATCAGGTTGCCCAGAAGAAATCGAGTCCAGGTGTTACCAGACTTGGGATAAGAAACCAGGAAGATGTCGTCAGGGCGAACGTGAAAGGCCCGGCCAGCAACGTCTCTCTCAAGCACATAATTCACTGCGTACAGGATCTTATTGATCGTTTCACCCATGCATGTTCACCAGTTCGCTCCTGTCCCGGCAGCCCCGTCACCCCTTAAGCATAAAGGCGGGTCCGCAAATTGACCAGTCAAGGTGGTGATCGACCGGGCGGTCAGCGGGTCACAGCTCCGTTTGCGTTCGCCAGTTCGAGTTCGTACCCGACCGAGCGCATTACGTCTCCCCATGCCGACTCGATCTGAGCGACACACCCCTCGGGCAAGTTGGATTTCCAGCCGCCTGCTTCCGCCTTGCGAATGAAGGGCTTATCCTGCCGAGTCTTCTTGGTCGCATTCCACTGGCGCCACTGTTCTTTTTCGAGCTTGCGCATGCGGTCTGCAGAGCTCAGGGCCACCGCACGGGCAATCCGCTCTGGATTGGAATCGAGGCCAAGAAAAGAGGCGATCTTCGTAGTTTCCTTGTGCGTATTGGCAAGCATTTCCTCGTAGCGCAACAGCAGAAAGTTCTCCTGGCCGCCGCGCGTGGCCATCCAACTGACGACGTGATCTCGCCAGGAGCCAATCTTGGGCTCGATCTCGGATTCCATGAAACGCGGGACGAATTCCTCCAGACTACGATCCTCGGAAATCACTCGGCGCTTAAGCTGATATTCGTAGTACGAGATCAAGACGTCGCGGGGATCGCGTACGATATAGATGACTTTCTTGTACCGAGGATCAAAGCATTCGTGGCTTTTGATGACGCGCGGTCGCGGGAAAGCGCGCAGTTTCCGGTCGGTGACAAAGTAAATCTCAGGGATGCGCGATTCCAGTTGAGCAAAATTCACCGGATCGTCCGGATTCATCAGGTTGCAGACCAGGAAGCGGGCCCAGGTGTTTCCAGATCTGGGGAAGGAAACCAGGAACGTGTCGTCGGGATAGACCGTTAGACCTCTCGCCGCGGGTTGTCGCATCGTGACCACCCGGACATAGGCCGCCATCCGTTTCTTCAGGTTGGACATCGATTCCAGTTCCCTCACCACTCAAGAGGCTTTCCACCCAGACCATAGCATTTCAGCTTTCGGCAAGGCAAGTTACTGTGCTTGCCCAGGGCGCTCGCATTCGAAAAATCGTCTCGCAATGTCGCGATCAGGCGAGATAGGCGTATAATAGTATGAGGTCAAAAAGGAAATTCCGGCTCAATGTAAATGCGAAGTAGATGCGAACTCTGTTCATGAGCCAAACCGACGTCCAAATCAAATGCGAGGATGGGATCGTCCAGCTTCACCGTGAAAAGGAAGAGGATCCCTTCGAGGTTACTCTCGTTCCGCGAAATTCAGATTTGTATGTCCCGCGCAAGAGTTGCCAGACCACATTCTCCCTCGAAATGATCGAGTTCTTCTTGAGCCGGGGCAGTTTCGCTTGGTTGTGCGACAACATCGCGCGCCACGAGGACTCCTCAGTTCCCGGTGCATTGAAGAGTCAGTTGTTCAGTTATTTTGCGCCGTCCGATTTCGTGGGCAAGCGGCTTCTCGATTTCGCTTGCGGACGTGGCGCCTCCAGCATGGTCATGGCGAAAATGCTTCCCCAAACGCAGATCGTTGGAGTTGAACTGGACCCGGAGAGGATGGAGATTGCGAATCGCATCAAGTCATTTCGTGGTCTCGACAACGTGCGGTTTCTTTGCTCTCCGGCCGGAGACCAACTCCCACCTGACATGGGAGAATTCGATTTTGTCATGCTCAGCGCGGTGTACGAACACTTGCTGCCGCATGAACGGAAGACTCTCCTGCCACTTTTGTGGTCGGCGCTGAAGCCTGGAGCGTCGATTCTGATCAACCAGACGCCCTATCGGTACTCGCCTTACGAAGATCACAGCACCGGATTGTGGTTTATCAATTACCTGCCCGATAGCCTCACCCACTTCGCCGTACGCCACTTTGCCGGCCGCAACCCGCGAGTCAACAAATCGCCGGACTGGAATGCGCACCTGCGGGGAGGGCTGCGCGGCGGTACGGAGGCAGGAATCATCCGCAATTTGACGGGCGGAGATACGAGCGCAGCCCGAATACTTCAACCGCGTCAAAACGGCGTGCGCGACCGCGCCGACCTTTGGCTTTCGAATACAAATCCGCAGCGTTACCGCTCCTTGAAGAAACTGATTGCGAGCACGTTCCGTCTCACGGATAAGCTCTGGGGAACGATCCCTGGCATCAACCTGGAAGTCGTGATTCAGAAGCAGCGATAGCTGGAACGCTGATGTCTAATTCGGCTTCCAATTCGACCCCCGATGAGCACCAGCCGTCAACCCTGCGGGCCGAGGTCGATGGGTTGATCGCTCAAGGAGCTTTCGATCCTGCCGCGCGACGGCTGGCCGAACTTTGGCGGCGCGATTCCGCGCCGGCCACAGCAAGCTTCGTGACTTCGCGGCTCGACGAGTTGCGCGACAAACTCGCGCTCACAAAATTCAAGCTGGCGATTCTGCGTTCGTTCACAGTCGAGCCCATCGTGCCGCTGCTGCGCTCTGAAGCATTCGCGTACGGTATCGATCTCGAAGTCCATGTCGGCGATTTCAACACCTATGTGCAGGATATGCTCGACAGCCAGAGTTCGCTTTATCACTTCGCGCCTAACGCAGTCGTGCTGGCGGTGCGTGCCGACCAGGCCGCGCCCGAGCTTTGGCGTGACTTCGCTGATCTGGCGCCGGAAGTGGCGCGGCAAGCCGCCGAGCGCGTGGTTCGCGGCTATGAGCAGTGGATCGGCGCGTTTCGGAAACACAGCCAGGCGGCGCTGATCGTTCATTCTCTGGAGCGCCCGCCATCTCCAAGTCTCGGCGTTCTCGACAGCCAATCCGAAGCGGGCCAGTCCGGACTCCTCCGGCAGATCAATCGTGAACTGCTCCGCATC
>Ga0224558_1002028_pt1 | contig 19610 bp, 11 predicted proteins | sample 714S32024metaG_FD_180682 | JGI IMG/M metagenome (GOLD analysis project Ga0224558, IMG submission 180682) | Peat soil microbial communities from Stordalen Mire, Sweden - 717 S3 20-24 | ecosystem: Environmental > Terrestrial > Soil > Wetlands > Peat | place: Sweden: Norrbotten County, Stordalen...
CCACGTCAAGATGGCTGCTGAAAAAGGCGGCTGCATTCGTTGTGCGCGAGAGTTCGTGGCAAAAGCGGATCAGCTCGCCGAAGCCGTCGTTCTTCTTAGTTTCCTTCGTATAGACACCCTCGAACGAGGCTGCATTGCCCAGATCGCTCTCGTCCGCGCTCCCGGAACGCGCCACGGCTTTGTAAAGCTCCGCGCCCCTGATAATTGGCACCAAGCGCAGGAAATCCTCCAGCACATGCAAGCCCTCAGCAGACAGTTCATCTTTGAAACACTGCCCAGCCCTCCCCGTCGTAAACGCCTGGGCAAGAAGGTTTTAGGGCTTATCTAAGGGACATTCGGGTCAGTCCCGGAAACCAGTAATCAGGGTTGACATGTGGTTGGATTGGGTGCAGGATTACCGCCGGTGGCACGCAAGATACGCATCGAGTATGCCGGGGCCGCTTACCATGTGATCACCCGCGCAGCGCTGAGTACAGGCGGGCGCGCAAAAAGCAATGTCCTATCAATCTGGAGAAAGAAAGACTGGCTCAGCGCCCGTGATGGCGTGAATGTCCGCCGGAGCCACTTTGCCGCGCTCGACGGCCACCCAGATGTCCGTGTCAATCAGGAAGCCCACGGATTGCGTAGCTCCTGGAGCGTTGCGCGTGGGCGTTTGCCATTCCTGACAGTCGCGAGTGTGCTTGCCAGTACCGCACCCGCCCGCTCACCCAGCACGCCGTGCAGGTCGCCGAAAACGTCCAGGGCGCTGGATGGTGGCGGCTCAGGCACGATGCAGGCCACCCGACGGCGATGCCGCGTAACCACCACTTCCTCGCCTTGGGTTTCAATTGTCGCCCAAGCCTTGGAAAAGTTCCGCGCCAATCTGTCGTACGTAAGCACTTTCATCCCCACAAGCGTAGCGCGGCTCCGTGTCAAAGTAAAGAGTGCCTCGGCTCATTGACACCTCCGGGGAAAACGGGTCAGCCATAGATTGGCCCAATAGCCATTGAAAAAGTGCCGGGGCCACGTTGCCCCCAATTCGTTCACCGCCTGGTCGAAATCACCTCCCGACAGCAGCAGACCCAGCGCTTGTTACTCGACTTCCTGGGAGTGAAATACGGCGCCGCAAAGCCCGGTCGCATGCTTCTCGTCGTGGCCGAACTCGATTCCGCCACCTGGGGATGAAGCGAAGCTAAAAGTCTGAAACCTGAAGCATGTCCTTCCCCTGCGCTGTGCCGAGCCCTGAAAGTGATGGAAGTTGACAGTCTTTTCTCGGCGAAGCAGGCTAGAAGAGCATGAAAACAGCGACAGTCACGGAAGTCGGCCTGGACTTCTCAAGGGTGCTAAGAGCGATGAAGTACTACGGGTCAAACCGTAGATTGGTCCCGCCTCAGCGAGGCGGTCTGGGGTTGTTTTTCGATGGTTCTCTTTGCTTGACCTGGGGCGGTTATCCCGAGACGCTGGCAACGTGCCGCGCGCCATGCGAGGGGAGTATCTTGGCTCCATCTACGACGTGATGGATCGTGGGCCTTTGTGATCACCAGACGCGGATTCTTGAAACAAAATCTCGGCCTGGGGCTGGTTGGGCTCGGGTGCGGAGCGAAAGCTGCAAGCACGTTACAGGAAGCTATCTCTGGCCCCAAGGATACCCGGGAGAAGTCACTCGGCCTTGACTTCATTGACACCAGCTTTGAAAACGCTTCGCCGGTTTGGTACGACTTTGGTCGGGACGGCTCGGTCGGCGTTTATCTGTTGTACGACCACGAGCGCTCGTCACCCAATCGCGCGGCCGGGCACTTTCACTTCTTGCTGCTGGCGAAACCCGGGACCCGGGTGTTGCTCGAGTTCAAGAACCTGGACAACATCTGGAACGGCCAGCCCGGCTCAGTGGCGCGGGAAATGCAAGCTGTGGTCACCTCCGCCGAAGGTCGAGTCTGGAATCCAGCGCTGACCGAGAGCCTTCCGCAAGATCGAGTCCGCCTTCCGCTGGAAATGACAGGTCCCGGACTGTATGTCGCGCGGGTCGAGCCGTATCGGCTTTCTGACCTCGATCATTTGCTCGGGGACATCCGGCACAAGCGACGAGTCAAGATTGCCAGCATTGGCAAAACGGTCGAGGGCCGCCCGCTGGAGATGATTCGGATTGGCCATCCCGGTGCGAAACACCGCGTTTTCGTGCGCGCGCGGGCGCATCCTTGGGAAGCCGGGAGCAGTTGGGTGGTGCACGGGTTGATCAACCGGTTGCTCTTGGATGATAAACTGTCCCGGGAGTGCCTGGAGCGCTACTGTGTTTACATTCTGCCGATGGCCAACAAGGATGGCGTGGCCCGCGGACGCACGCGCTTCAATCTCTGCGGGAAGGATCTCAATCGCGATTGGGACAAGCCGGCCGACCCGCGCCTGGCGCCGGAGAATTATTGGCTCGAGCAGTGGCTCCACCGAATGGTCGCGGCCCGCCAGGCTCCTGACCTTGCGCTGGAGCTACACAACGACGGCAACGGCCAACTGCACATCAGCCGGCCGTCGGTTGCCGGGTTGGAGGATTATCTCAAGCGCATGGCCACGCTCGAGCGTTTGCTGCGCAAATACACGTGGTTCACCGAAGGGAGCACCGGGGGCAGCTTCCGGAACTCCGGAACCCTCGGGGAAGGCTGGCTGGAGCGGTTCGGCATCCATGCCGTCGTGCATGAATTCAACTGCAACTGGATTGCGGGTCTCAAGGACTATCCATCGGCTCGGCACTGGCAGGATTACGGCGCGAATCTGGCCACCGTGTTCTACGACTATTTCGACGGGGTCTGAGCAGCACCTTGACCGGTGGCTTAACTGGTGCCCCCTTTACGGAAAGGAGTCAGCCCGTAAATTCCAGCACTTACGCCTCAGTGAAGCGGTCTGGGGATGTCTTTCGATGGTGTTCCGTGCTTGACCTGGGGCGCTTATCCCGAGACGGATGGCACCATGCCCCGCGCCATGCGATTGGATTATCGCCTGGCTGGACAAGTCCACCTCGCCAGCCGAGTCAGGGGAGCGGGTTTTGGGAGAACCAGAAGGGATTTACGATGTCCATCGGCGGATGTGCCACGAAGCCAGAAGCGTCACAAGAGGTGCGACCAAGCTTCAGTAGGCGAGCCGGCGCAACCCGCGCACTCGGTCGAAAGCTCGGTCGCGGCTGATGACTGGCTGGCCATAGTACCGGCAGAAGCCGGCGATCCAGTTATCATTCTCCCCAAGCCTTTGGCCTGTCCTGATCAGCTCGTGGTCGATGGCGGCGGCGGCATAGGCGATCTCCGGTGTGAGCCGCAATACCCGGTAATGAGAAAGCAGTGGCCGGGCGTCATTGGGGTTCGCATACATGACTGCGATCTCGCCGAGTGAAATCACCGTGACGAGAAACGGTTGACGCCGCCTGGCAGCAAGAAACACCGAAGCCGGGCCGCGTCGGCCGGCTTCTCGTTCATGGACCAGGTCGCTGAGGAAAGTCGTATCGCAAATCATTTCCGTGACGACCGCCGGCCCCGGCCGGCCAGGACCGCTGCTCGCAGTTCCGGATCCGCCTTAGAGACCTGCATCCTTTCCAATCCGTCCAGGACATCCCCGGCCGTCTCCCAGGGTTCAGGCAACTCGCGCAGGATGACATCGGAAAAACTATCCCCAGGCGCCTTGAGCTTCTTGAGCCTGCTGTGTGCTTCAGTATTGATCGTCAAAGTAACAAATGCCATATACTGATACTACAATAGAACAGTCACAGCCTGAAAGAAAGTCCTGTTGATTTGCAGTCACTTACAACAATTCGGCAGAATAATTTCACCCCTCAACCGCCCCATTCACGCGACCCGATAACGTTAACGATATGCGTAACAACGCACCCATCAACCACTTCCCGCCAACACCATTTTCACCGAACCGTTCCCCTATATATGGAGGGGCGCATTTAATTCGCGCTCCTGTCAATTCGTTGCGCCGTGGCCCGCCACCGCTTAGTCTAGGTATTGGCCGATATGAAAACCTGAACAAGAAGCTGGTGATTGCCTGCACTGATAAACGATATGAAAGCGGCAGAGGACAGCCGCACTCCAAAACCTTGCGGAAGAGGCAACGTGTCGAAAAACGCGCCAGCGTCTTGGAGTGCGGCTGTCCCCTGCCGCTTTTCGGCGTAGCGCGAACCTGTGCAATTAGGCACTAGATTAGACATCTCCCCATGCTCTCACTGCTTGCCGCCTTAGCCGTCGTCCAGTCGCCGAACTTGCTGGCCAACCCGGCCTTCGCGCAGGGCCTGTTCGAGCCGGAGGGCTGGGCGATGAACCGGCCTGCCGGCAATCGCATTACGTGGGTCTGTGACAGGACCCAGCCTGAACGATACGCGGTCCAGCTTCAGGGGACGGGCGAGGACTGGGCCGGCGCGACAAGCGGGTCCGTATCGGTGAAGCCCGGCGAAATCCTCACAGTGGCGGCGTGGGTCAAGGCCGCTGGCGGGCAGGCGGATCGCGACTTCGTCTATGTGCGGTTCTTTGGCAATGGTGTCTTCCGAGGCCAGATGGGGCCGTCTGTGCCGGCGATGGCCACGCAGTGGACCCTCTGTGCAGGCAGCGTCGCGGTCCCAGCCGGGAGCGACACCGCTGACTTCTCGCTGCAGGTCCGGTCGCGCGCGATGATCCTGCTGGGAGCGGTCGGTCTGTTTCAGGGCGACGTGGTGAATGACGTCCGCAGCCTGCTGCCCGTTCCGGCGACGATGGACCCCGTGCCGGTGTCGGTGCCGCGAGGGAAGCCAGTGGACGCGAACAACAATGGGCTGCCGGACGTGCTAGAGTCTTACCTTCAGGTGCCTGGCGACGCGAAGTCATCGCGGCGCACCAGGCGGGCCACCACGTGCCTCCAGACGGGCACCGGCTACCGGAGCGACAACGACCTGAAAGTTGACACCATCCTGGTGGTAAACCCCTCGCGCGAAGCGATTGAAAGCTGGAAGGCGATGGGCTACAGGACGCCCTTCATGGCGGGGTTCCGGGCTGGACAGGACTATGTGGACAGCCATCCCGGCTCGCCCCAGATGGACCGCGGAGGGCGGCCGCTCGATTGCGGGCCCGGCAGTTTTTACATGGTTCCCACCCCGGACCGACGCGCCGTGATGCGCGAGTTGTTCCGAACAGCCTGCGCCAATGGGGCGGAGGGGGCGGCGCCGGAGGAGCCGGAGTACATCGGCTCCGGAGGCTACAGCCCCGCGTTCAAGAAGGAATTCGAGGCGTACTACCACCGGCCCTGGGTGGACCCGGAATCGTCACCGCAAGCTCGCGTTGATAGTCAGCGTCTGATGGGCCACCTGGAGGTCGAGTTGCTCCGGGCGTGCTACGAAGGCGCAAAGACGGGGAGGCCCGACGCGAAGGCGTGGATGCTCTGCCACAGTCCGGTGAACTACTCCGCCTGGGGCATCATGTTCCCTCACGCCGAGGCGATCGCCAATCTGCCGGTGGACCAGATGATCGCCCAGGTTTGGACGGGCACCGCGCAGAGCGCTGTCAACTACCAGGGCGTGCGGAAGTCCCGCACGTTTGAGAATGCATACTTGGAATACAGCTCGAGCCTGAACCTGGTCCGGGGAAAGGGCATCTCCACCTGGCTGCTCATGGACCCGTTGGAAGACGCGCCCGGGCGGCCTATGGCCGAATACATCTTTAACTACAAGCGCACGCTTGGCGCCGCTCTGATGTTCTCCCAAACCGACCTCTATGAGGTCATGCCCTGGCCCACGCGCATCTTCGGGCAGGTTCCGCCCGAGTTCGCCACGGCCATCTGCACCGTCGTGAACGCCCTCGGGGATATGCAGAACCAGCGCGCGGTCACGCCCGACCACGGGACCGAGGGCATTGCGAGCTTCATCTCGGACAGCGCCATGTGGCAGCGCCACGCGCCCACGCTGTCCGATTTCGATGCGTTCTACGGCCTGACGCTGCCCTTGCTTATGAAGGGCATTCCGGTCGAGGTGGCCCAACTCGACCGTGCCGGCGAGACGGACTATTTGAAGCCGTATCGTGTTCTGCTGCTCTCCTTCGACGCCATGAAGCCGGCCAGGAAGGCTGACGTTGACGGCATCGCAGCCTGGGTGAAGGCCGGTGGCCGCCTGTTGGTGTTTGGTGGCGAAGACCCCTACAACAATCTCGACCTCTGGTGGAAGAAAGAGGGATGTGCCAGCCCGCACGAGTACCTCTTGAGGGCACTCGGAATCGAGCATGCCGGGATAAAGGTGGTAGCGCGGACAGCGCCGCCCGAGGCCTTCACCGTGGCAGCCAGGACCGACTATACCGGAAGGAACCTCGAGAACCGGTCCGTGGTCCGCATTGACCTAACCAGGGCGGTGGCCGATACCGGCTGTGCCTACCTCAAGTTCGAGGACACGATCAAGGAGAACGGATGGGGACCGTGGATCGGGTCAATCGCCTTGGACGGCACGCGCGACGGCAAGCCGATTCACCTGACGGTGAAGCCCGGCACAGCCGAGGAAGCCGTCCTGATCGCGACGGACACCGGCAGCGGGCTGGCCGGCGACGCCCGATTCGTGGACGGGCAGAACGTGGTGGTCTATCGTGTGGCGTTCGACCGCGGCACCAGGGCCGAAGCGCGGGTGGACATCGGCAATCAGTACTGCGTGAGCGTGGCCTCGGCGCCGGCTCGCTCGGACATGTCCCTGCAACGCGTGGCGGGTTCGTCGCTGGGCCAGATGCTCGATCCGGCCGCTGCCGAAGGCGTCAGCGGCTTGCTGTCCTACCCCGGCATAGACGCTGAACCAGCACTAAAGGCGTCTGACACCCCGGTGGTAGCCGAGAGGGCGGTGGGCAACGGGCGCGTTCTGGTCTGCGGCCTGCCGGCTGCCCATTTCGCGAAATCCCCGGCCGCTGACGCCATGCTCCGCAGCATGGTCCGATACGAGTGCGAGCGGCCCGGCGGCATCGCCTACAAGGAGCAGGAGCACATCGGCATCCGCCGAGGCGCCTACAGGATTGTGAAGACGTTCGACAGAGCGGCGCCGATTGACGAACCTGCGATAGACCTGCTGTCTCCCGAGCTTGCGATCCGGCCAGCCGGTCCCCTGGGTCCGGACGATCTGGCCATCCTGAAGCGGCTGCCTGAGGCGCCCACGGCGGCGCCAGTCGTGGCCGCCTGCTCGGATTGTATCGAGTGGAGCGGGACGACGGGGAATGAGCTCCGAGTCATCCTTTCAAATGCCTCGGGCATTCATGGCGTGATGCGCGTCATGACGGGAGGCCGATCCATCTCGGCCGAGGCCCGAGACACCGCTGGGCAAACCCGGCTCGTACGCATCGAGCCGCAGGGCGTTTCAGCGCTGCTGCGGTTCGACTCGCAACCCATGGGTCTCGCCATTAAGGTCCGCGCGCAATAGAGGAACCGGGGATGCGCCGAGACCCGTGTGTTCCCAATTGCTTGCTCTTGGCCCGCCAGACTTTTCAATCGTCAGCCCGGGGGGGATTGTTTATGCTCTGGAGCAGCTAAATGATCGCGAAGACACTCATCCTGCTGGTCTCCTGCGCCTGGTCCTACGCAGCCCAATACAGCACCACATTCCCACCCGCGGAGAATCCTGTTTCGGAGGGTGGCCACTGGAGCAACAGCCAGCAGCAATTCTCATTTTGCCATGTTGGTAGGGCGCGTCACTCCGTGCGCGCCGGTCCTAGGGCGCCTGCGAGCGAACGGCGCGCACGGAGTGACGCGCCCTACCATGCGACCCATTCACATAATGAGAATTGCTGAACAGCCAGGCGGATGGCTTGCTTTGGGCCAATTGCATGACTACTAACGGCGTTATCCGGGGGAAAGACAACCGGGGAGTGGCGTATGCGGACCCAACGGCGCTTGTCACTGGAACGTGGGGGTCAAACCAAGCACTCACCTCTACTCGGGCTTGGACATGAATCGTCGCGACTTCCTCCAAACCTCCGCTGCAGCGGCTGGCTCTTTAGTGCTGGCGGACAACACGTCGGCCGCAGCCGCCGCGGTTTCCCGCAAGGGCTCAGCTCCGAAGGTGGTAATGGCGTCGAACCGGCCCCGTCTGCCGAACCTGGAGCCAGCTCACTGGATTTGGTATCCATCCGCCCGGACGCTGCAAAACACTTTTGTTCTCTTCCGCCGCGAGGTGGCACTTAGTACTAAACCATGCCGGGCAACCGGTTGGATTAGCGCGGATAGCCGTTACCGATTGGAGCTTAACGGCCAGCGAGTTAAGTGGGGACCAGCGCCGAGTGATCCGCGCTGGGCGGAAGCCGATCCGCTCGACCTCACCGGCTACCTGGAACCCGGCCGCAATGTCATCGGGGTGACGGTGCTCTTCTACGGAACCGGGGATGGAACCTGGCCGCTCGGGAAGCCCGGATTCATGTTCTGGTTGGAAATCGAGGAAGCGGGCGGTCGCGTTGACCGGATCGTTTCCGACGATCAGTGGCAGGCATTGGTTTGCCGGGCCTGGCGACCGGGGCGGGCCAAACGCTGGTACCTGCGGGCATTACAGGAAGAATTCGATTCCCGCCTGTATCCGTATGGGTGGTCCGAGCCCAGCTTCCAGCCGGGCGGCCAATGGCTATCCGCGATGCCCCTGGCCGGGTCGCCAAACAAACCCGCCCTCGCTACCAACTATTACGAATACACGCTTGATCTGGGCGGCGGTCCGCCGGACGCGGAACTTCGCCCGCGAAGCATTCCGCTGCTGCGCGAGTCGTTGGTGCCCGCGGCCAGACTAACCGAGGCGCTGTGGCTCGAATGGCATACCATGCCGGAAGACTACTTCGACTTTCGGATTCCCAATGCCTTCAGCGCCACACGTGAGCAGGTTGCTGCTGAGACCGGCCCCGGCCAGTGGCGGGTCGAGCTTGATGGCACGCGCGGAGCCGTGCTCACCTTCGAATTCCAAGACCAGATCGTCGGTTGGCCCGGGTTCGACATCGAAGCGCCTGCCAGGACGACCATTGAACTGCTCGTGCACGAGGCCCATGCGCCCGGCGGGCCGGCCTTGCTGGACTCTCATTTCGATTCGTGGACGCGCTTCATCTGCCGGGACGGTCAGAACCGCTTCGAGACGTTCGACTACGAGAGCCTGCGCTGGCTGCAACTGCACATTCACCATGCGAAAGGTCCCGTTCACGTGAGCAACGTCCACGTGCGTCGCCGGGTCTTTCCGTGGCCAAACGAGCCTCAGGTGAAGACCAGCGAACCGCCGCTCCAGCGCCTGTTTGATGCGTCCGTTAACACCCTGAACAACTGCGCCCAGGAAACGCTCGTGGACGGGATGGCTCGCGAGCGCCAGCAGTACAGCGGCGACGGCGGGCATCAATTGCACGGGGTGCATCTGGCCTTTGGGGAATCGCGCTTGCCGGCGCGTTATCTCAGCACCTGGAGCCAAGGCCTGACCAAAGAAGGCTTCTTCCTGGATTGCTGGCCGGCCTATGACCGCCTGGCGCGGCTGGTCGAGCGCCAGTTTGATCTCTCCGGCTGGGGTCCAATCCTCGACCATGGCGTGGGCTTCAACTTCGATTGCTGGAGCCATTATCTTTATACGGGCGACCTCGATGCTCTGCGTGAGCCTTATCCGCGATTACTCCGCTTCGCTCAGTACCTCCGGAGCCTGGTTGGCGCCGACGGCTTGCTGCCGGTCGAAAACCTGGGCATTCCGTCGGTATGGATTGATCACGCTGCTTATCAGCGCCAGCGCCATAAGCAATGCGCCTTTAATCTCTATACCGCCGCGGTCATGCAGCGCGCTCTGGCGCCTATCTGTCGCGCATTCGGTGATGTCACGGAAGCGCAAACTGCCGACCAATTCGGCCAGGACCTGCTCCGGGCCGCGGTTCGCAAGTTCTGGAGCCGGCAGCGTTGTCTCTTCATCAACAACCTGCCGTGGCTGGCCGAGGAAAAGACCGCGCGGACGTGCGACCGTTCGTTGGCGACCGCCGTCCTGTTCGACCAATGCCCCGGCCGCAAAGCCGAGACCGCGGTGCGCTCGCTGGCGGACTGCCCGCCGGAAATGGGCTTTTCCTATCCTGCCAACGCCGGTTGGCGCCTCTGGGCGCTCGCCCGGGCCGGGCGGGCGGATGTGATTGTCAAAGATCTGCGCGAACGCTGGGCCCCGATGGATTCGGTGCGGCTGAACAACACGCTCCAGGAGGACTGGAAGGCCGCCCCGGACAGCGGCGCGCAATGGAGCCACTGCGCCGTTGTGCCGCTTTACATCGCTTACCACGGTTTGCTGGGGCTGAAGCCACTGTCGCCGGGATTCCAGCGCTACGAGGTGCGGCCGCAGCTCGCCGATCTGGCGGATCTCGACCTGACCGCGTTCACCGTGTTGGGGCCGCTGAGCTTGCGAGCGCAAGGCCCTCGCGGCAAACGCGAGGTCATTCTGCGTTTGCCTCAGGGCGGCCACGGCGAACTGGTCCTTCCGCGAGACGAGGAGATCGAGTTGCCGACCGCCCCCGGTCCGGCGCCAGCGGGGCACCGCCGCTTCCGCTTGTCTCCCGGTTCAGAGATCACGCTCCGCCTCCAGCACGTTTAATACGCCGTCCTCGACCTCCAGTCGCATTCCGGCAGGCAGCATTGGCCGCGGATGCCTGGTTAGGTTGAGATCAGCAAGAATGGTCTTGATTCGGCGCTGCGCGGGCTATTAGTGTGGCGTCAGCGAAATTGTGCAGGTGCTAATGCTCTTCCGGCTGGCGAGCGTGAAACGCAATTTCCCAATACGCGAAACACATAATAACCGAGTTAGCAGTCATCATGGAAAACAACCGAAGCTACAGCGTTAAGTTTTTTAGTGGCGAAGAGATTCCCCTGGAACTACACAAGGTCCGCATCGTCCAGAAGTTGAACCTGATCCCGATCGAGGAGCGCCTGAAGGCGATTGTCGAGGGCGGTTTTAACACCTTCCTTTTGACCACCAAGACTGTCTTCCTGGATATGCTCACCGACAGTGGCACCAACGCCATGAGCGACAATCAGGTGGCGTCCATGCTGCGGGCGGATGACGCCTATGCCGGCTCGCAGAGTTATATGCGGTTGGAGGAGTCCATCCGGGAAGTGTTCAACTGCAAGTATTTTCTGCCGGTGCACCAGGGGCGCGCGGCTGAGAACATCATCTCCAAGGTGTTTATCAAGCCGGGTGATGTCGTGCCGATGAACTACCATTTCACGACCACCAAGGCGCACATCGAAATCAACGGCGGCAGCATTCTGGAGATTTACACCGACGAAGCGCTCAAGGTGAAAAGCCAGCATCCGTTCAAGGGCAACCTGGACACCGCCAGACTGAAGGAGGTCATCAAGAAGTATGGCGCCAGCAAGGTGGCCTACATTCGCCTGGAGGCCTCGACCAACCTGATCGGCGGGCAGCCCTTCTCCATCGCTAACATGCGCGAGGTGCGGAAGATCGCCCAGAAACATGGCATTATGACTGTGCTCGATGCCAGCTTGATCGGGGAGAATGCCTACTTCATCAAACAGCGAGAGCCCGAGTTCAAGAACAAGTCAATCAAGGAAATCCTGCACCAAATGATCGGATTGGTTGACCTCACCTACTTCTCGAGCCGCAAAGTCAGCTCGACGCGAGGCGGGGGGATTTGCACGAACAACCTGGAAATCCACAACAAGATGAAGGACCTCGTGCCGCTGTTCGAGGGCTTCTACACCTACGGCGGCATGTCCATCCGCGAGGTGGAGGCCATGGCCATCGGCTTGATCGAGACGCTCGACGAAACGATTATTTCGCAGTCGCCTCTCTTCATCCGCTTCATGGTCAACGAGCTGGAGCGGCTGGGTGTGCCGGTGGTGACGCCGGCGGGGGGTCTGGGCGTGCATATTGACGCGGGCACGTTCCTGTCGCACGTGCCGCAGACGGAGTATCCTGCGGGCGCATTGGCGTCGGCGTTCTTCCTGATTTCCGGCGTTCGCGGCATGGAGCGCGGCACCATCTCCAGCGTGCGCGATGCCAATGGCAATGATGTATTGGCGGACATCGAGCTGCTGCGCCTGGCTATGCCGCGCCGCGTGTTCACGTTGTCCCAGGTCAAGTACGCGATCGACCGGCTGCACTGGCTGTACAAGAATCGGAAGCTGGTAGGTGGCCTGAAATTCTATGAGGAGCCTCCCGTGCTGCGCTTCTTTGGCGGAAAACTGAAGCCCACCAGCCCGTGGCCGGAGAAGCTCGTGGCGAAGTTCCGAGCGGATTTCGGGGATAGCTTGTAGGATTGATATGCTCTCCTCTGGTCGCCCATGGGAACACGCGAGTTCAGATGCAAAACTACCCAGCTCCTCTTCACCGCACCTCATACGCTGTCCCGGCAGTTGCCGGCCCTTTGGCTGGCAGGCGTGATCGTAGCGCTCTTAACGGGAGGGGGCAACTGGCTAACGGGGACCGTCCGAAAACTCGAACGGCTGAGTGCGCGAGCAGCTCCAGGTAATAATTGGAGACGCGCCTCTGAGGGCGACGCGCAAACGCGCGATCAATGGCCGTTGAGGGCGCCGGGGTTGCACCACAGTGGATTCTTGCCCGTTTCTTTGGCTTGGAGATACCACATGTTGGATTTGACGAACAGCACGCTGCTGCTGATGTTCAACACTATACCACCGATCTTGCCGTGGCGTTTGCCGAGGCCACCGTCCACCGTCGGGTCGGGATCACTGGCGCCATCGTTGTATCCGAAGCCGGGATTATTAGCTACGGTACCCGGCTCCCACATCATGTAGGCATCCTGCCGAAACAGGCTTTCTTTGAACGTTGGGGGATTAGGGCTGTTCTGGTGGTTATAATTGCAAATCGCCCCGTTCTGAACGTAAGTGGACAATTTGTTAGGCCGCGCCTTCCAGTCCGCAGTGTTGGTTTGGTCGAGCGGACAGCGATAAATGCCCAAATTCTTCGTATACTGCCACAGCAGGCCGCCCTGGCCACCCGGACCACTCGGATTGCCAACCGTGCCCTCATAAGCTAAGCGCGGGTTCGCACTGTAGGGCGCCGCCAGCAAGTCCGGCACCGCACTGGCTACGGATGGATCGTAGAGCCAGCCCCGCACCCAGGGGGCATTCCAGTTCGGGTAAGGCATGCTGTCACTGTTGTCGTTGGTGTAGAGGTGTGTGGCCAGGCCAATCTGCTTATTATTATTGATGCACTGGGTACGTTGGGCCTTCTCCTTGGCGGTGGCCAGCGCGGGCAAAAGCAGCGCCGCCAAGATGGCGATGATCGCGATAACTACCAGCAGTTCGATGAGGGTGAAGCAGGAACAGGATGTGGACCGAGCCCTGACAGGGTTTGATTGCGACCTTTTATGTGCACGTGTCATAATCACAATTGTCTTTTCTCTGGTCATAAAACGCAAGGTCTTTCTCCAACTCGAAAACGCGCCACTACCAATCCCCCGCCCCGCTGGCCTGGTTCTCCGGAGCCGTGACGCTTCATCAATCCCAGCGACGCCAGCACCCAGTCAAATAAATGCTCGAACAGGATACTGTGGCCACGCCAATAATTCGCGTTCACCGTCTAATTGTTCGTGAAATGTACCCAGGTTGCCCGCCACGAGCAATCCCCCATTGGGGTGATACGGGGAGCGAGGCCTGTCCGTGAGCCCGGCCAATAATAATGGGTCCGGCGGCGGGCAGGAGTTCGCCTCGAACGGATTGGCCGACCGCAACACGGCGCGCCGGTTCACGCGTTTGTCTGGAATGCACCCCAAAAAGTCGTCTCCCCCAAATGTGGTATTCGACCCTGGCAATTAACGGTGCTAAGATAACGCGTCGTTAGAGCAACAGCTTGAACCATGTTTTTACGCGATAGACGCATGGCCTTCGCCTGGCCTCGGAATAGAGTCCAGAGCCATCTCTGCGTCCCGAGTCTATGAGCCTTGCGAGAAATTGCCCCTGACATCATCTGCAATCCTGCAAAGTTACCCACAATCACATCACCCATGAAAAGAAGATTACTGAGCAAATCACTCCTCAAACAAACAGCCCTGGCGGTTCCTGCCGCGGCTCTGATGCTGGGCGCCGCGCAGGCAGGCACAACTGTCGGCTTGAACTTCCAGGCCTGGTATTATGATTCCGGCACGACCCCGCAGACGATAGGCTTTGGCCAGGGCTACCAAACCACCGGGTTCCCGGTAACGGCCAAGGCTTTTGGCGTGGCGCCTGCAAACTGGGTCAACACCGACCCCCTGAATTGTTCAGCTCCCGTGGACACGAGCGTGGCTTTGGGATCAGTCACTGTGAACTTGAGCGCTGTCAACCCCTGGTCAGGCGACATCGGCAACCTGGTAAACCCGGCTGACGAATGGACCAACACTGGGCCTCTCCAGGTTTCGACATCATCGGTTTTGCCCGGTAACGACGAGGTGACGTGGGGCTTTGAGGACAACACCGGTTGGACGAACAGCTTGTCGGGATTGAACACCGCGTTCCCGAACGGCTACGTCATCGAGTTGATCGGCGCCGTTAAATGCACGGCCGACTCGCGGGTGGTTGTCACGGATGGGGCAACCACTACGACAAACGCATTCGACACGATTTATACCGCAGGCAATGCCAATTACCCAGGCCCCGTTGGATTGCTGGCGATTCCTGGAACCAGCGACGCTATCACGTTTGGCGCTGTCACCAGAAACACCAGTTCTGCCCAGAGCTGCGCGCTGGCAGGCTTCATCATCACCGATCAGCCTGTGGTGACCAAGGATCCCACAAATACCACAGTAAACCAAGGGGCCGCGCTCAAACTGGCGGCGACCGTGATTGGCGTTGGGACGCTCTCATATCAGTGGCGCACCAATGGCACACCGATCCCCGGCGCCACCAACGCAGCGTATGCAAACCCCGGCGTGACCGCGGCGGCCGCCGGCAGTTACGATGTGGTCGTTACTAACCTCTACGGCGCAACCACCAGCGGCGTAGCCATCGTCACCGTCGTCCAAGTCCCGGTGATCACCACCGACCTTTCGGGAGCCAGCGGGACCGTATTCGCAGGCGCGAACTTCTCGGCTTGGAGCGTGGTGGCGGGAGGTGCCTTGCCACTGGATTACAATTGGCTCCGGGGCAGCACTCCCGTCGGCACCGACAGCCCGACCCTGACGCTGACGAACGTCAGCGTTTCGGACAGTGGCGACTATCATGTCATCGTCACCAACAACCTCGGCGTCGCCAAGAGCGCAACGAATCATCTAACCGTTGTGGCCTCGCCAGACCTTTACACTACGGACGTCGCCCAGGACGCTCCCGGTGCCTACTGGCCGCTGGGTGAAACCGCAGGCACACTCGCGATGGACTATGCCGGGTCGGCTCACAACGGCACGAATAATGGCGGTCTCACGCTGGGTGCAACCGGCCCGCGCCCGCCCTCTTACCAAGGCTTTAGTACTGGCAAATTCGCCTACCAGTTCGATGGAACCAGTTCCTACATTGACTGCGGCACTGGCCCCTCCCTGTCCGGCACTACCGATTTCACGCTAGAAGCCTGGGTCAACACCACGGCCACGACGGCTGGCCAAATCCTACAGCAGCGCTCCGCCAACGGCTACAACGGTGAGTATTTTCTCACTTTTAACGCCAGCGGCACCGTTAGCTTCACGCTTTATGGCGGCGGATATCAGTTCAACGCCATGACTACGCCCAACAGCGTCAATGATGGCAACTGGCATTACATCGCTGCGGTCCGCCGTAATGGCACGAATGGCGCAATCTATATTGATGGCACTCCTGCCGTCACTCAGAACGTCGCGTTTGTTGCGCTGCTGGACAACACCATCCCCACATACATCGGGGCGGATATGCGCGACAAGGTGAGCTACTTTAACGGTCTGATCTCGGACGTGGCCATCTACCCCTATGCCCTCTCGGCTTCCCGTATTGGGCTTCATGCCTACAATGCGCGGCTCGGCACCTCGCCGATCGTCCTCAGCGTAGTGCCGGGCGGATACGTCCTTGATTCGAAACCTATAGGCACCGCGCAGCCCGCAGCCAATTACGGCGCGAAGTGGCTGGCATCGGTCACGGATACGGCATCCACCCCTGTGACGCGCAACGGCGTGGCGCAGTTGCCCGGCGGTGCCCAGATCGCGATCCCGACGAATGCGGACTTCAATTCGCCCGCGGGCACGATTTGCTTCTGGATGCTCTCCGGCATACCCACTGCGGGAACGGGCTCGATGCTGGTTGACCGCCGCACCACCTCCGGGTTGGTGCTGTTTCTGGATGGTGTCCCCTCAGGTGGCCTCGATGTCCAGTATACCGGGGGTCCCAGTTTCGCGGCGGGGGGTTATGTCGTGGACGGCTCCTGGCATCACGTGGCGTTGACGTATGACCAGTCTGCCAGTGGGGCGGTAACCGTTTATGTTGACGGCGTGCAGGTGGGCAACCAAGCCAACACGTCTGCCTGGTCGTGGGACGCCAACCAGCAGATCGAAATGGGCCGCTCGCATGACCCTTACTGGCAGGCGTACAACGGCGATATGGATGACTTCCGCATCTACAGCCGCATACTGACGGATACCGAGATTGCGACAATCGCAGCGCCGGCGACCAGCGACACACTGGTGGACACTGCCGCCCTCAAGGTGCGTTACAACTTTGACACCTCAGGCGGCGGTATGAGCCTTGCCTGGCCCGCTGGCTCGTTACTAACTTCGCCAGTCCTCGGCCCGACAGCAGTGTGGACGCCGGTGCCCGGGGCGGTTTCGCCGTATCCATTCCTGCCGCCGCCGCCGGTCAATCCGGCAGGCGCGAGTCTGTTCTATCGTGCCGGCCTGTGAGGCGCGGCGAACAGAATAGCCAATTGTAATCATGCGGCCGGGAGGAAACTCCCGGCCGCTTTTTGTCCCAGTGATGGCTCTGGCCTCAGCCCCGGCGCAGGTGCGAGACCGGGGCTGCGCGCAGCGCTCAGTCGGAGACCGACTGCGCTCTCCGGCTAAACCGTTTGAAATCTCTTATTCGGTCTGAGATGCTCGACCCAAGATGCCTGGTCATTTAATCCATATTGGAACACAAAGCAGCCGCGTCGGGCCACCCGAATGCGACATTCTTGGAGGTACTGCTGCGGAGAGGCTGGAATGCCCGCCCTGCGCTTCGGCCTTCGGCCTTCGGACTTCGGCGTTCGAGCTTTAGCCCATGCCTGGCACTCTGGCTCACCTGGAACGCGCCCCGCGCGATGTCGCTCGCTGGCAAAAGGCCCAGCAGAAACTGCTCGGCGGCCAGCACGGCCCTGCCCTGGCGGCCTACCGGGATTTGGTGAGGCGGTATCCGGCTGTGCCCGAATTGTGGTTCGAGTTAGGCAACGCTGCTTCCGGAGAATTGGATTTTGCCCAGGCCAACCATGCCTATCGCCGCGCGCTGGAGTTGGCGCCGCAGAGGGTCTCAATGCTGTGCAGCATCGGCCAGCAATACCAAGGCTTGCGGCAATTGGACGATGCCCGCACTTGTTACGAACGCGCGGTGGCGGCTGATCCCGCCTCGGTGGACGCGCGCATCAGCCTGGCGGTTTGGTTCGAGAAAGAGCGCCGGTTGGAAGAGGCGTGGGAATGCGTCGAAGCCTGCCTGGCCAGGCACCCCGGGGACGACCAGGCTCGCTATTTCCGAGCCTTCCTCCTGCACCGCAAGAAGCGGGATGCCGAGGCCGAGACTGCTTTGCGCGATTTGATCAAGGCCGGCCCGCAATATCCTTATGTGAAGTATGCCAGCCGCCATCTACTGGGGGTGGTGCTCGACCAATTGGGCCAGTACGAAGAGGCGATGCATTGGCTCATCGAGGCCAAGGCCCAGGTGCGCACGATCACCGACACGGCATTACTCGAGCGGGGCTACGACGAGGGGGACCGGCAGAGGCGGGCGCTGCTGACCGCGCTAACGCCCGACATGATCCGGCGCTGGCGGCGCGAACCGCCCGCTTCGGTCGAGCGTTACCAAGTCGCGTTTCTCGGCGGCCACCCGCGCAGTGGCACCACCCTGATGGAGCAAATCCTGGACGCGCACCCGGAGGTGCTGGCCTTTGACGAGCCGGTGGCCTTCAGCCAGGAGATTACCAGCCAGATCAATCTTTCGCCGCTGGACGGCGAAGCGCAGCTAAACACGCTGGACACGTTGCCGGAGCCCCGACTGGCGGTGATGCGCCGATGCTACATCAAGAGCCTCCTGCGCGAAATCCAAGGGGAACCGGCCGCGCGCATTTTGCTGGATAAGAACCCATCACCCACGATGTCACTCAACGTGTGGCTGCGCGTGTTCCCCGAACTGAAGGTCATCATTGCTCTGCGCGACCCTCGTGACGTGATCATTAGTTGCTTCTTCCTGAACGTCATGCTGAACGCTACGAACGTGAACTTCCTGAGCCTCGAGCGTACCGCCAAACATTACGCCGATCTCATGGACGTTTGGCTGCGGCTGCGCGAGCTGGGCGGCTTCGACTGGATTGAAACGCGTTACGAGGATGTGGTCGCTAACCTGGAACCCGAAGGCAAACGGGTTACGGAATTCCTGGGCCTGACTTGGCACCCGGATCAAGGGCGGTATTACGAGACGGCGCGGCGCAAGGTGCTTTTCGCGCCCACTTACCACGACGTGACACAGCCGGTGTATAAGCGCGCCGTGGGGAGATGGGAGCGATACCCGGAGGCGTTGGAGCCGATTCAGTCGCGGCTGGCTCCCTATTGCCGGGCTTTCGGTTACACAGCATGAGGGTTGGAATGGTGGAGTGCTGGAGTGATGGAGTAATGAAGCCAAGGCATACCCCACACTCCATCACTCCCTCCTTCATCTTCCCAGGTATTTGAGCGTGGCTTCGGTCCGGCTGTGGACGTGCAGCTTTTCGTAGATGCTCCGCACGTGGGTGCGGACGGTCTCGAAGCTGATATTCATCAAGCCGCTGATTTCCTTATAGGTGTGGCCCTTGGCCAACAGGGAAAGCACCTGCTCCTCGCGCTCGGTCAGGGACTGGACCTCGGGTGCGCGGGAGACAGGATTCGGCCTTTGTTGGATTTCATGGAAGAACTGGACCACCCGGCGAGCGATCTGGCGCGACATGGGCGCGCCGCCGTTAGTAATTTCGCGGATGGCTTCCAAGAGCTTGTCCTTGGGCGTCCGCTTGAGCAGGTAACCCGTGGCGCCAGCCACCAGGGACTTGAAAATCTGCTCGCTGTCGTCATAAACGGTCAGCATCAGGACAGGGAGAGTCGGCGCGACGGCTTTGAGGCGCCTCACGCACTCGGTACCTGGCATGCCCGGCATGTTGATGTCCATAAGCACCACGTCCGGACGGTTGGCGGGGATGGCCTTGAGCGCTGTCATCGCGTCCGGGTAGGCGGCCTGGCAGGAAAAGCCGGGCGAGCTGTTGAGCAAGGCCGCCAAGTTGGCGCGCACGCCCGCATCGTCCTCCACCAGTGCAACCTGAATCGCTTTGTTCAACTTGGGTCTATTCATACGCGATTCCGGGCTCGGCGCGCCATACCACAAAGATGGTAGATGACCAAAGTGAAACGTGATGCATTAGCCGCTTAGGGATAACGTAATTGCTAACATACCATTTATAGGTATTTTCATGTGCAACAAGAAAGAGAGCCAAGCACATGAAGAAATCCCTGTTGGAAAACAGACAGATACCGGAATGCGCGGTCGAGTTA
>Ga0224558_1002030_pt1 | contig 19598 bp, 15 predicted proteins | sample 714S32024metaG_FD_180682 | JGI IMG/M metagenome (GOLD analysis project Ga0224558, IMG submission 180682) | Peat soil microbial communities from Stordalen Mire, Sweden - 717 S3 20-24 | ecosystem: Environmental > Terrestrial > Soil > Wetlands > Peat | place: Sweden: Norrbotten County, Stordalen...
CACCGGCGAGGTCCAACTGAGATCGTGCTCTAACGCATTCTATGTCCTGAAAGTAATTCTGCAAGAGGCTCTCTATTCCACATTAGGTATTTTCTCAGAGGCCAAAGCCCACGTTGAGTTGATTGCGCTTGCGGCACGACTAGAGCGAAACCAGAGTAGGTGTACCCCGAAACCACGGCTTTCAAGTCGACGCGACCATCAGGGAGCGGCGACCTGCCACGGACTTACCAGGGCATAGCAACTCTGGTTTCGCTCTAAAGTCGTACTCTTTCAAAACATGGCTCCATCGGAGTTTCTCCACGGCCTGCGAAGGCGGCATCAAATCAGGAGGGCGAACTACAATGGAGTAGATGCTCCAAGTAAACCGGCTTCGGTTCCTGATTGGCGCAGCAATTCTGCTATCTTGCTGGGCGCCCTGCCCTGCGCAGAATCCCGTGCCGCATCCGCTTCATCCCATTCTGGTTGGATACTTTCCTCAAAGCGGTCTCAGTTTTGCGCGGCCATTCTATGTCAAAACCCTCATCGCAAATGGCGCTGTGGTCAGGCTCAACCAGATCGACTACTCGCAAGGAGCGGTGCGCGACGGCCGCTGCTCCCTGGCTGATCCCGATGCCGATCTGCGCGTTCGCTTCACCCGGCAGAACAGCGTCAACGGCAAATCGGACGGCCGATACTCCCGTTTTCGCGGCTATTTCCACCAGATAGAGGAGCTGAAGCATCGTTATCCTCACTTGAAATTCCTGATTTCGCTCGAAGGCGAAGCAAAGGACTTTGCCGAGGACGCTCAACCGGAAAACCGGAAGGCGTTTGTCACTTCCTGTGTCGACACTTTTCTGCGCGGCCATTTTGCGCGCGGCGTTTCCAGGCCTGGGATCTTCGACGGAATCGACATTGACTGGGAGTCGCCACAGGGGAAGGACGCGTCCAATTTTCTCGCGTTGGTCCAGGAGTTTCGCCGTCAGATGAACCAAGTGCGTCCAGGTTTGATCTTGTCGGTGGCGGTCGACGAGTCACCGCAGACGCTCGCCGGTACAAATTTTGCCGAGATTGCCCAACTCGTCGATCAGGTGGGCGTAATGAACTATGACTACGCAGGCCCATGGAACCAAACGACAGGATTGATCGCGCCACTGTTTGCGGTTGATTCGCGAGATCCTCACTCGATCGAAAAGAGTATTGCCGCCTACGAAGCGGCCGGAGTACCTTCAGAAAAAATACTGATGGGATTGCCTTTCTATGGCTACAGTTGGACGGAGGTTGAGACCGGCAACAGCGGTCTGTCTCAGAAGGGAAAATCAGTCAAACAAGATAGCTCCTACAGCTACATCCGCAGCATTGCTCCTAACTTCTCCACTTATCGGGAGGAACTTTCGCAAGCGCCATGGCTCTTCGATGGCAGGACATTCTGGACATTCGAAGATCCCGTCTCCATCCGTTTCAAGGCGAGCTACGCCACGCAGCAGCACCTGGGCGGCCTGATGATATGGGAACTGAGTGGAGATACAGAAGATTCCGAGTTGCTCAACATCGCATACAGCTCGCTGCACGATCCGCTTGAAGAAAAAGTTTTCACCGAACACATTCGGAAACAACGAAAGCCAGCGGACGCGCCCACCGTGCATCAGTAGTTTTCAGGGGGCTTTAGATGCCTTCGCCCATGGAGACGTACTGACGCATCTCGTCGAGTTTCTTGCGATAGGCGGCGCGCTCGGCTTCCTCGGCGGTGAACTGCTCGGCCTCGGCCGGCTGCGCCTGACCGCCAAGCTTGGCTTCCATCTCCTCGACACGCGCAGAAAGCGCAATCAGAGCATCCGAGAGCGGGTCCTTGATGTCATGCGGATCGAGAATCAGCACGCGCTCGCCGTTGTGATAGACGATGTGCGCCGGAACGCCCACGACGGTCGAATTGGGCGGCACGTCGGAGAGCACCACGGAACCGGCGCCCACACGCGAGTTTTCGCCGATGGTGACGTCGCCCAGCAGGTTGGCGTTGTTGCCGATGAAGACGTTGTCGCAGACCGTGGGATGGCGCTTGCCGTGGCCTTTGCCGGTGCCGCCTAGGGTGACGCCCTGATACAGGGTCACGTCGTCGCCCACGATGCTGGTTTCGCCGATGACCACGCCCATGGCGTGATCGATGAAAAGCCGACGGCCCAACTGCGCGCCGGGGTGAATATCAACACAAGTGAAGAAGCGAGCCACCTGAGAAAGCAACCGCGCCAGCAGACGCAACTTCGCGTTCCAGAGAGCGTGGGAAACGCGATGAATCCAAACCGCCCACAGCCCCGGATAACAGAGAAAAACCTCCAGCCGGGATCGCGCTGCCGGATCGCGCTCCAGCACGGAGTCAATGTCTTCGCGGATGTGGGAAATCAGAAGCATGGGGACAAATATGGTTCGGATCGGCTCTAAGGAAGCTCTGAACAAGTTCCTTGGAAATGTCAGCATTCCCTCGGGGGCTAAAGCCCGCGTTGATTTTGCAGGTTCAATGTACGGGCTAAAGCCCGTACCCTTCACAAAAAGACCAAAGACCAAAAAGGACGCGGGATGAACCGCGCCCTTTCTGAGCATAACGCCTTTTGGCGCGTTGTTTACACGGCAATCGCTTCGGTTGGCAGTGCCAACGCTTTCTGGCGGAGCGACTCGAACAGCGGAGAGGACAGGTAGCGCTCACCGAAGTCGGGAAGAATGGCAACGATCAGCTTGCCTGCATTTTCCGGCCGAGCGGCCACCTTCAGCGCAGCCGCCACAGCCGCGCCCGCACTGATGCCGACAAAGATGCCTTCCTTCAGCGGCAACTCGCGTGCCGTGTTGATGGCCTCATCGTTGGTGATCTGAATAATCTCATCCACCAGCTTGGTATCGAGCACGCTGGGTACGAAGCCAGGGCCGATGCCCTGAATCTTGTGCGGTCCGGGCTTGCCGCCGGAGAGCACGGGGCTGTCGGTGGGCTCGACGGCGATGGCCTTGAAGCCAGGCTTCAGCGGCTTGATGTACTGCGAGATGCCGGTGATGGTGCCGCCGGTTCCGGTGCCGGAGACGACAAAATCGACCTTGCCGTCGGTGTCGTTCCAGATTTCAGGGCCGGTTGTGGCCTTGTGAATGGCAGGATTGGCGGGGTTGGCAAATTGCTGCAGGATGAAGCCGTTCGGCGTCTTGGCCTTGATCTCTTCGGCCTTGGCGATGGCGCCCTTCATGCCCGCCGGGCCGGGGGTGAGCACAAGCTCCGCGCCAAAAGCCAGCAGAAGCACGCGGCGCTCAAGGCTCATGGTTTCCGGCAGGGTGATGATCAACTTGTAGCCCTTGACGGCGGCCACAAAGGCCAGCCCAATGCCGGTATTGCCGCTGGTAGGCTCGATCAGCACGCTTTCGCCGGGCTTGATCTTGCCAGCCTTTTCGGCGGCCTCGATCATCGCCAGGCCAATACGGTCCTTGACGCTCGAAACGGGGTTCTGGCTTTCCAGCTTGACCACAACAGTTGCAGGCAGCCCAACGGCGAGCCTGTTCAGCCGCACCAGCGGGGTCCGGCCAATGAGTTCAGTCACATTCGCGGCAATACGCGCCATAATAGATCTCCTCTTTCCAGGATGCTCTCCCGGATGATTTCGCTTCAATTGTTTGGTGTTTTGGGATACGGTGCAGTTGGAATAGCGGAAAGACACACGCCATCAGGACGCACTTCAGCCTCGGAGCTTGCACCAGGGCGGTGTTAGCGACATCGTGGCATGAGAAGAGGATATTGCAGAACGCCGGAAATGGCAAGAGGGGAAAAGAACTGTGGGCCGGGAGGCCCACAGGACAGCCGACCAGGAGGTCGGCGCTACTTGTTCACGAATAGGTTCTCAGGAGAGCGCGGCCTGCTCTTCGAGCTGCCTCATCAAATCTTCCCACTCGGCGGTGAAGGCGGTGAGCTGCTGGTGCAGATCTTCGGCCAGCGCGGTCAGCCGCTGCGTTTCCTCGGCGGAAACATAGACGCCCAACTGCTCCTCGGTGTGGGCAATTTCCGCCTCGATGCGCGGAACTTCCTCTTCCAGGAAAACGCAGCGGTCCTCCATCTGCTTTTGCTTGATGGGGTTGAGGCGGCGCGGGCGGTTGCTGTCAAGGGCTGAAGCCCCCTCTTCGTTTTGGCCATCATTCGGCACGACTGAAGTCGTGCCCTGACACAAAGCGCCTTCGGAGGTACTTTTCGCGCCGTGAGACGCAGCATTTCCAGAAGAACGCGCGGAATGGCTGTTCTGGTCAGCGCTGCCGGCGGCAGCAGCCTCCTTGCGGCGCAGATAGTCTTCGTAATTGCCTTCGTGGCAGGTTACAGTGCCACCCTCCACCTCAAAAACGCGCGTGGCCAGCCGGTCAATGAAATCGCGGTCATGAGAGACAAAGACCACCGTGCCGCTGAAGGCTGCAATCGCTTCCAGCAAGACCTCCTTGGCGCGCATGTCCAGGTGGTTGGTGGGCTCATCGAGGAGCAGGAAATTCGACGGCGAAACCAGAATCCGCGCCAGAGCATAGCGGTTGCGCTCACCGCCCGAAAGCACGCCGAGCGGCTTGAAAACATCGTCGCCGCTGAACAGGAAACAGCCGAGCAGTGATCGCAACTCAGATTCCGGCACCTTCAGCGCGGCGCGGCTGATGTCGTCCAACATGCGCGCCTCGGGGTCCAGCACCTTGTACTGGTCCTGCGCGAAATACTCGCTGACGACGTTGTGGCCGAGGCGCACGGAGCCGGACGAGGGCGCTTCGCTGCCAGTCAGCAGGCGAATCAGAGTGGATTTGCCTGCGCCATTGACGCCGACCAGAGCCACACGGTCGTCGCGATTGACGGAAAAGTTGACGTCGCTGAAGACTTGCTTGGCATCGTAATGCTTGGCGAGGTCTTGGGCCTCGACCACCATCCTTCCAGAAGGCTGAGGCTGGGGAAAGTGGAAGTGAATCTCCGGCTCCTCCTCGGGAATTTCGATGCGCACGATCTTATCCAGTTCTTTGATGCGGCTCTGCACCTGCTTGGCCTTGGTGGCCTGGGCGCGGAAGCGATTGATAAAAGTCTCCAAGTGCTCAATCTGCTGGCGCTGATTGTTGAATGCCGCCACCAACTGCGTCCGCCGCTCTTCCTTCTGGCTGAGGTACTTGGTGAAATTTCCCTGATAAACATTCAGCCGCTTGTTCCAGATCTCGACGGTGCGGTCAATCGTAACTTCGAGAAAGTAGCGGTCGTGCGAGATGAGGATATAGCCGAAGGGATAATTTTTGAGATAGCTTTCCAGCCAGTTGCGGGTTTCGAGATCCAGATGGTTGGTGGGCTCGTCGAGCAGCAGCAAGTGCGGCTTGGCCAGCAGCAGCTTGGCCAGCGCAATGCGCATCTGCCAGCCACCGCTGAATTCATCGGTCTTGCGCGTCCAATCTTCCTTGCTGAAGCCGAGACCCGTGAGCACCGAGCCCACCTGCGCATCCAGCGCGTAGCCGTCGAGGGAATGGAAACGCTCCTGCAGGGTCGAGAAGCGCTCGGCCACGGCATCGTATTCCGGGCTGGTGTGGTCCAGCTCGGCCAGTTGACCGCTGAGATAGACCAGCTCGCGCTCGATCTCGCGCAACACATCGAAGACGGTCAGGCACTCGTTGAAGACCGTGCGGCCAGTCAGTTGCAGCCCCTCCTGGGGCAGGTAGCCGATGCTCATGCCGCGGGTCTGCTGCAACTCGCCGTAGTCGAGGGTTTCCAGACCGGCCAGCACCTTCATCAGCGTGGATTTTCCAGCGCCGTTGGCGCCTACGAGCGCGGTTTTTTCGTCGCTTCGGATGAGCCAGTTGGCTTCCTGAAACAGGATTCGCGGTCCAAATCGTTTGCCGGCATTTTGAAGGGAAAGCATCTATCTCTAGTGTATCGTTGCCGCATGATGCAGCAGGCCGGGGAGGAAATCGGCGCTGGAATCATTGGTTATGCAAACGTTTGCGATGAATCAATAGGTCCTATTTCACATCGAACATGATCTCAGGGGGCAGTAAGAAACAAAAATGCAATTTCAACAAAATTACGACGACGTCATGGAGTTCTACGGACTCCCACCCATCGGACAAAGACGTCCGATGGATGGGGCACGGTTTCATCCTCCGTGGGGCGACGAAGCCGGTGCGGAACGAATAAGAAGCGAGCGTGGGTCAGGAGACCCACGCTACAGCCGACTAGGAGGTCGGCGACACCTATATTTTGTTGAAGTTACGGCACGACTCGGTTTTGCAGGGCGCCATGATATTCTTGACAAGAAATCGCCATGGAAAACATTTCGCAACAACTCAAACAGATTATTATCGATGGCTTACGAATCAAGGACAGGACAGCCGAAGATCTGAGCGACGACCAGCAGTTGCTGGGAGGCGATCTCGAGATTGATTCCATCGATATTTTGCAGCTCATTCTGGAAATTGAGCGCCACTTCGGGATCAAGCTTGTCGATGGCGAATTCGACGAGAGCGCTTGGCAGAATATTGGGACGCTGGCGGCAACCGTCGAAGCCAAAATCGCGGCCAAGAACTAGGTCTCTGGCCGGATAAAAAAGTTCCATTGAGTCCATCGTTCCCAGCTCTCAAAGTCGAGACCTGGAGCACCCAAGGGTGGTACATCATCATACTGTCAGAGACCTAGAAATTCAGGAGCAGTCTGGCCATGCCTACCAGCAACAGAATAAGCCCCGCCCGAATCTTGCTGGTGGAATGCAACAATATGAACAAGTGGGTGGGCACGACCATGCCCTACGAGATGCATGTCCCGCCCCTGGGCCTCATGTATCTGGCTTCCAGCGCCCGTGCCGCGCTGCCCGGCATCGAAGTGCGCATTGTCGAATCCTCCTTGTCAGCACCTGACGACAAACGATTTCTGAGCATCCTGCGGGAATTCAAGCCCGATGTGGTCGGCCTGCGCTCAATCGCCTTCTTTCTCGAAGAACTGCAACGCATCGCACGGCTGACGCGAGCCAACAGCGACGCCACATTGATGGTTGGCGGGCCGATTGTGAAGGCCTATAAGCAGCGGCTTTTCGAAGAAGTTCCGGAGCTGGAGATTGCCGTTCAAGGCGAGGGCGAACAGGCTTTTGTCGAGCTGCTTTCCGGCACTTCCGCCAGCGCGGTTGCGGGAGTTCTCTACCGCGACGGCGACCAGGTGATCGAAAGCCCGGAGCGGCTGCAAAGCGCGGAGATCGACAGCCTGCCCTTTCCCGCCTATGATTTGATCGACCTCGATCAGTATCAGCACCAACTCAGCTATGCCTACAATCACAGGCGTCAGGGCGTGCTGCTGACCAGCCGCGGCTGCGTCTACCACTGTACCTATTGCTTCAGCCATTGGAAGGGCATACGGCTGCGCAGCGCCGCTAATATCTTTCAGGAGATGGCCGCGCTTTACGACCGGCAGGGCATACGGGATTTCTACATTGTTGACGACATCTTCAACGTCGATGTGAAGCGCTCGCTGGACCTGTTCGACATGATTCAGGCGGCGGGCATGAAGCTGCGGATGTACTTTGTCAACGGCCTGCGCGCCGACATTGCCAGCGAAAAGTTTGTGGATCGCGCAATCGAAGCCGGTGCCGTCTGGTTTACCTATGCCCTCGAATCGGCCGCCGAAGAGATTCAGCGGCTGGTGCACAAGAATCTCAATCTGGAGAAAGCGCGCCAGATCATTACCTATACGCAGAAGCAGGATGTGGCCGTCAATATTTCGACCATGTACGGCTTTCCGACGGAAACCAGGGAGATGGCGCAGCGCACACTGGATTGGCTGGGCGAACTGCCGAAGCCGTCGTTGCTGCCCTACCACTTCTGCCTGCGCTTTTTTCCCGGCTGCGAGATCAACCAGCAAGCCATAGAAGCGGGCTGGGACGCGGATCGGATGGGACTGACCAGCCGCTTCTCTTACAACGACATGGCCATGAGCACGCCCACGCTCTCGAAGCACGAGATGAACGAGATTCAGATCGAGTATCATCGCCGCTTCGGCCTGAGCAATCCGGCGGCCGTCAATGCCGCGGTGCGCACGCTGCGCTCGATTGGATACGACGACACAGACATTGTTCATATGTACTCGGTGCTGAAGCGCAAGGTGATTCACGAGGTCAGCGAACTGACGCAGGAAGGTGGCCGTTGAAGCGCTGGTACTGGCATCACTTTCACAATGTGCCAGCGTTGCGCTTCGCGTTTTTCGTGGTGCGCTGGCTGCCGCGCTTCGCTCAGCCGCCGGTCGCCGCCGTGACCGCGCTGATTTTCTTTCTACTGCTGAAGCACGAGCGGCGCGCCGTCACGCGCAATCTGCGCAGGGTTTCCGGGTGGCGAGGGCTGGGGCTGCAATGGAAGGTCTATCGCGTCTTCTATTCTTTTTCCGACCTGATTGTTTCCTACGCTTTTGTTCCCCAGGCAAGCCACGCGCAACTGCAAGCCATGCTGGCGGACGGAGAGCGCGGCGCGGCCGTGATTGACCGCTGCCTGGAGGCGGGCCACGGGTTGATCGTGTGGACGGCGCATCTGGGCAATCCGGAGTTTGCCTCGCGCTTGCTGGAGATGCATGACCGGCCCGTGCATGTGGCGCGCGTGGTCGAGGACAAGCCCGCGGAAAAGATGCTGCGCGAACGGATGAGCAACGAACGGCTGCGGATCGTTGACTTGCGCGGCGGCGTACGAGCAACGATCGAACTGCTGCAGGCGCTCGGCCGCAACGAGATTGTCGCCATTCAGGGAGATCGCGTCTACCACCAGCGTTCGAGCGCGGCGGTGCGGTTTTTCGGGGAGCCCACAGAATTTCCGTTGGGGCCTTTTCTGCTGTCGCAGGTCTCGGGCGCGCCGGTGCTTCCCGGCTTTGTCGTTCGCAGCGGCTGGCTGCGCTATCGAGTGCTGATGGGCGAGCCTATCCTGCCGGCAGCCTCGGGCAATCGCGACGAAGACCAGAGAAGCGGCCTGCTTCAGGCGGTGCGGTTTCTCGAAGCGCAGTTGTCGGATTACTATGATCAATGGGTAAACTTCTTCGATTTCTGGCCGGTTCAACCTCGTGATTGATGCACAGAAAACCATTGTTGTGACCGGGATTGGCGTGGTCAGTCCTTATGGCACAGGTTTGTCTCGGCTGCAAGCCGGGATGCTGGCCGGGCAGTGCCGTCTGGCGCCTGCCACGGAGCTGTATCCGGGGTTTCAGGGGACGGTGGCGCGGGTAGACACCTTGCCGCCCCTGCACGACGCCGACCGCTACTCGCGCTCCGACCGGCTGGCGATGGCGGCGGCTGGCGACGCCGTGGCGGGTTTTGCTGGCAACAGCAGCGACATGCGCGAAAGCGGAATTGTCATGGCCAGCACGGTTGCGGGCTTGACCGAGATCGACCCGGAGATTTCCCGAGGGGCTGCGGAGTGGTACCGGAACGGCGGATTGCTGCGGGCGGCGACGTATCCTGTGTCGCGGATCGCGGCTTCGGTGGGAGAATGCCTGGACATTCAGGGACCAAGCTGCGCGGTTTCGGTGGCCTGCGCCTCAGGTTCGACAGCGATGGTGCTGGCCGCCAACATGCTGCTGGACGAGGCAGCACCCATGGTTCTGGCCGGAGGCAGCGATGCGCTGTGCCCCTTTACGCTGAGCGGCTTCAACTCGCTGAAGGCTTTGGACGCGGAGGCCTGCCGGCCCTTCGATCAGAACCGCAAGGGACTGAATCTGGGCGAAGGCGCGGCGGTGCTGGTGCTGGAAACGCTGGATCACGCGAGGCGGCGCGGAGCCGAAATTCTGGCGGTGTTGCGAGGCTGGGCGATGACTAACGATGCCTACCATTCCACCGCGCCGCAGAAAGACGGTGTGGGACTGGCTACCTGCATTCAACGCGCCCTGTTGATGGCCGAATGCGGGATCGAAGAAGTTGGCTATGTGAATGCCCACGGCACGGGCACGCCCTTGAATGATATTGCGGAAACACATGCCTATGAACGCGCCTTCCTGGGACGCAGCCGCCCGATTCCAGTTTCGTCGACAAAATCCTATTTCGGACACTGCCTGGGTGCGGCAGGCGCGATCGAAGCAGCCATCACCATCATGGCCATGCGGGCCGGGGTGCTGTTGCCCACACTGCGGCTGACCGATCCGATTGAGAGCCCGCATGTGGACTGGTTGCGCGGCCAAACGCGCCAGCAGCCGCTGCCGGTGGCCATGTCGGTCTCCGCGGGCTTTGGCGGCAGCAACGTGGCGCTGGTCTTCGGGGAGTATCGCGCATGAAAACTAATTTGCCCATGCTGACCGGTATCGGCTCCGTGACGCCTTATGGTCCGTTGGCCGGACTTATTTCGGCGGAGCCGCTGGAACCACACGCCCCCACAGACTGGACGACGACCGAGCTGCGCCGCGCATTCATGGTCGAGCCATTTCGTGCGGCCAGCATTGTGCCCGGCCTGAAGACCCGGCGGCTGGATCGCCTTTCGGCGTGGGCTGTGGTGGCCGCGTCATTGGCCCTACAGGACGCGGGCGTTGACCTGAAAGAAGTGGACCGCTCGCGCGTTGCCGTTTTCTGCGCCACCGGCTTTGGCTGTGCCGAACTGACCGGAGCTTTTTATCAAAGCGCAGCCACCTATGGCTGGGCGGGAACGGACCCGATCACCTTTCCCGAGACGCTCAGCAATGCTCCGGCCAGCCATGTGGCGCTTTTCCACGATCTGCGCGGCCCCAATGTGACCGTCGGCAGCAAGAACTTTGCGGCGGAGAGCGCACTGCTGCAGGCCGCCTCGCTGATGCGTCACGGACAGGCCGATCTGGCGATTGTGCTGGCCGGAGACACGCTGACGCAGGCCATTTACGAGTGGTACGAAACAGCCGATTTGCTTTCACCGGCATGCTTCAACAACGAACCGGTGTCCTCGGCGAGCGGATTCATCCCCAGCGAGGGCATGGTGGCCATGGTGCTGGAACCAGCCGGTAGGCAGGCGGCGCGCTCCTATGCCGCGCTGGGCGCTGGGTGCTGGGCGGCTGGCGGGGATGCGCACGCAGGCGTGCATCGACTGCTGGGCGGTGACCGGCCGGAGTTCGTTTTCTGTGCTGGCAATGGCGCGCCGTGCGCTCCCAGTCCGCGGAACTACTCGCCCGGCGAGATTGTTGGCGAAGGATCGACGCTCTTTCCCGCACAGCCGGTTGCGTCAGGGATAGGCGAAACCGGCGGCCTGCTGCACCTGCTGCTGGCCTTGAGCAAGCGTCCCACCCCTGGTCAGGCATTGCTGCTGGGGACGTCCGCTCATGGCGGCTATTCCGCGCTGCGATTGGAGATCTTTTGAATCTGAATGTACGCATTGCAGCGGCAACTTACGCCGTGCCTCCTGACGAAGAAGATGTGGCGGAGATCCTGGAGCGGGAACATCTCAGGGTGGAAACCACGCTGGCGTCGCTGAGTCCGTTGGCGCGGCAAAAGGCCCTGGGCAACCTCGGACTCAGCCGTGTGCGCGTCTGCGGCAGCCAGCAGCCCTACGACCTGGTTCTGAAGGCCGCAACGGCAGCCCTCGACGAGGCTGGAATCGCGGCCAGAGACATCGACCTGATTTTGGACTCCAGCACCTTTCCCGGAGAAAACTCGGAGTCCATCTCTTTTGCACACCGGCTCAGCGCCGAACTGGGGGCGGAGAGTTCTATGAACCTCAGCTTCCGCGCAGGCGGATGCGGCGCGCTGCATCTGGCGATCAAGACCGCGCTGGGCTGGATGAGCATGGACGATCGCATCCAGACCGCGCTGCTGGTCACGGGCGATGCCGCGCCGCTGCACAATCGTTCCCTGCTGCCCATCACCGTGCAGGGCGACGCAGCCAGCGCCGTCGTGCTGCGTCGCCAGGGCACGCAAGGACCGCTCCTGCTGGGCGTCGAGGCCATGACGCTGAGCCATCTGCACAAGGCCATTCTGCTCACCAAGAACGATGGGCGCATCGAACTGAGCGTCGACGCGGCGATGATCGAGCACAAGGTCATGCCCATCTTCTATCTCCATCTCTTCCGGCTGGCCAGCAAGGTTCTGGCGGATGCCGGACTGCGCTTGAGCGATGTGGACCACTTCATCTACTCCAACATCAGCGCACGGGACCGCGAGGGCTTTCGCAAGATGGTGGGGTTGCCCGAGGGAGGGTTGCCGCACACGCGCATGGCCGAGTTTGGCCACACCTTCGCCAGCGATCTGGTCATCAACTATGCGGAGATGCGACGCGAGGGGCTTATTCGTCCCGGCCAGTTGCTGTTGTTCGCCTCGGCGGGCATCGGCTTTACCTGGGGGGTCACGCTTGCCCGGGCCTGACTCCAAGCCGAATAGCGAACTGCTGCATGAATGGCTGCGACGCCAGGCTGCGATCACGCCGGAGGCCGTTGCCATTGTCGAGGAGGAGCGGGTCACCTCCTTCGCGCAGTTGTTCGCGCAGGCCCAATCGCTGGCCCTGCGCTTCCTTGAATACGGCATTCAACCGGGAGACCGCATCGCTCTGGTTTTGCCCAAGAGCAGCGATGCAATTATTGCCGTCTTTGCTTCGCTGCTGGCCGGAGCCATCTATGTTCCCCTTCACCCACGCTGGCCACGGGAGCGCATCGACGCGGTTCTGGCCGAGTGCGGCGCGCGGTTGCTGATCGAAGACGCAGACGCCACGCCGCGCATGACCGACCTGCACACCGGCGCAAGCCTTGCCTGGACCGTACCAGCCGCGCAGGAGGCCGATTCCGCGCTCCTGCCGCAGATGAAGGCCGAGGACACTGCCTTCATCCTCTTCACCTCCGGCTCCACGGGACGCCCCAAGGGCGTCGAGCTTTCTCACCGCGCCGTCGGCGCTTTTGTCCGCTGGACCGCGCGCGAGTTTCAGATTACCGACGGCGACCGCATCGCCTGCCCGTCGCCGCTGGGATTTGACCTTTCTACCTTCGACATCTTCAACATGGCCTTATGCGGCGCAACCGCGGTGCTGGTTCCCGACAACATCGTGTGGATGCCGCGTTTTCTGGTGCAGTTTGTGCGCGAAGCCCGCATCAGTTGCTGGTATTCGGTGCCCTCGATCCTTGCCGGCATGTTGCAGGCGGGAGGCATGGCCGCGCATTCCTACCCCGATCTGCGCCTGATTCTCTTTGCCGGAGAGGTTTTTCCCGCACCCACGCTGGTTCGATTGCAGGCCGCCGTGCCTGATGCGCTCTGCGCGAATCTCTACGGCCCCACCGAGACCAACGTGGTGACATGGTGCCGTGTACCACCTGAATTCAACGGCTCGCAGCCGTTGCCCATCGGCCATCCATGCCCTTATGCCGCAGCACGAATCGACGCCAGCAACGGAGAGCTGCTGGCTGGCGGCGACTCGCTGATGCGCGGCTATTGGAATCGGCCCGATGAGACCGGGCGCAGCCTTGTTACTCTCGACGGCGTTCGCTATTACCGCACCGGCGATCGCGTTTCGGTAACTGCTGACGGAAGCTACCTGTTTGCCGGGCGTCTCGACCGGCAGGTCAAGCGCCGCGGCTTCCGCATCGAACTGGGAGAGATCGAGGCCGCTCTCTTATCTCATGGAGATATACTGGAAGCGGCTGTGGTTGCAGTCGAGAAGAAACAAAAGGGAGTTACGATTGTGGCCTTTGTTCGTCTCTGCGCTCCAGTCTGCGCTCTTGGCGTCGCGCCCCTGGCCGATCTTAAAGCCCACTGCGGGCGCAGCTTGCCGTCTTACATGTTGCCCGACCGCATTCTCTTTGTTGATGCAATCGCCAAGGGAAACCGCGGCAAGATCGATTATCTCGCCCTGAAAAATATCGCGGAAGGACTTATGCGTGAAGATTAAGACCGAAATCAGGGAGTTTGTCGCCAGCCATTATCTGCCCGATGCGCCCGCTGAATCCATTACGGACACGATGCCTCTTATCACCAGCGGCATTATTGATTCCATCGGCATGTTGGCGCTGGTCGACTTTATTGAAAGCAGCTACGACATTGAATTCATGCCCCGCGAAATCGACGTCTATACGCTTGACACGGTGGAACGCATCGAAGCGCTGATTCACGCAAAGCAGTCTGAAAGCAAGGCGGCTGTCAGCCAAGCTCAAATATGAATGGCATTTGACTGTCTGATACACTTCGTTCTATTTTTTCGTCATGTACATCGGCCTACTTTTTTCTTGGCAAAGTCCAGCCCCGAATCTTAATCGTGAAAGTCTATTTGAGTAACTTCCCATTAGACTATTCCCGCTTCCAGAAGTTAAAACGGCACAATACTCAACGGTGCGTCCAGAGGTAAAGAGCAGGTAGAGACGCTTGCCGCTGACTACGCCTGTAAGTCCGTACCCTCCTCCGACGCCGCTCACGTCTCTGCCTCCAGCATTCTGACTAAGGTGCAGGTCGCCCCACTCGTCTGAAGCCCATGTGCCATCGACATTGATTGTGGCGGGATCCTTCTGCGTATCAAGCCACGCCTTACCTTCTTTTTCCACTGTGCCCGCATTCAGTACAGATGCGGGTACGAGTACGAAGCAAAGCACAAGAATGGCCAAGAAAACCTTTTTCATCCCTAACTCCCCTTTCACTGAAAAACTATGATGCGAAAAAATACGGCCCCGATTGTTTTACTTCTTTCTTTGTCCAAGAAACGCAATGCTATTTCTTAATTAGGTGCATCGATTTTCCCTTCGAACTATCCTTCATGAGCCCCCTCGTGTAGCTTCCATCAAGGCTCGCCTCTCCATTGCCCGTCAGAATCGCAGAATAGACGACCCCGCCGCGGTTGGAGAAAAGCAGGAAGACTTGTTTACCGCTGACCACCCCTGTGATGTCCCAGCCGTCTCCGTTTCCCGTGACTTCTTTACTGTTCTTGGTTTGATTCAAGATGATCGGTCCCCACTCCCTGGCGAACCAGTTGCCGTCAACGTTAATCAGCGCAGCGTCTGCATGAGTGTCAAGCCATGCTTTGCCACTTGTATTGAGCGGAGTTTTCGCGTTCATACTGGGCGCAAGGACGAGTAGTGCCACAATAGTCAGAAATGAGCAAAGAAGTCTTTTCATCTTCATTCTCCTGAATGTTTACAAAGAAATCTGGAAAAGTTTTCAGCTTCAGCGAATTATAGCACCACGCATGCTTCAAGATGCAACGGGAGAAATCATGCGGCAACTGCCTCATTACAAGTAGGTAACTTCCTTCGATTAGGTGTTACAGTAGTCCACCATCAACGGCAATCACTTGTCCGGTGATATAACTGGCCGCGGGCGAAGCTAGGAAGGCAACTAATGCGGCAACCTCTTCCGGACGGCCGAAGCGTCCCAGGGAAATCTCGGCGAGCAAACGCTTCTCTTCCTTCTTGATGTACTTAGCTGACATGGGGCTGGGCACAACGCCGGGACAGACGGCGTTGACGCGGATATTGAAGCGGCCCACCTCGCGGGAGAGAGCCTTAGTGAAGGCGATCATGCCACCCTTGGAGGCGGCGTAGTTACACTGGCCAGCCTGGCCGCGCACGCCGCTGGGCGAGACGATATTACAGATGCAGCCCGCCCCGCTGCGCATCATCCCCATCACGGCCAGCTTGGAACAGAGATAGGTGGCGCGCAGATTGGTGCTGATGACCTCGTCCCACTGCTGCTCCGACATGAAAGCCAGCAGCACATCGCGGTTGATGCCCGCATTGTTGACGAGGCAGTCGACGGGGCCGAAGCGCTCCTCGACCTGCCGGAAGAGCGCGGCGGCATCCGGTTGGCTACTAAGGTCAGCGGCAACGGCCAGCGCTTCTCCGCCAGCGGCAAGGATGCTTTCCACGATGCGGTTGGCCGACTCCTGGCCTTGATGATAGTGAACAGCCACGCGCCATCCGGCCGCGGCCAGAGCCTGCGCCATGGCCGCACCCAGGGTTCCCGAAGCGCCTGTAACCAACGCCGTTTTTTTGTTAGTCGTCATTTTGTCTTTGACAGCATAACTTCGTGCGTTGACATTAAGTGCCAATCCGGGCCTAAGGCCCTGGTTGTTGGCCTGTTTTTCAGGGGGCTAAAGCTCCCTCCGAATCGCCGATCTACAAACACCCAATGATGGTAAGACTTCAAACGATCAGAGAGCTAGAAAGGTCTGAAGATCATGACGGTCATGCCCCAACGGGAGTTATAACGGTCAATGTTACCGTCCAGCGCATAGGAAACTGTGCCCTGGATCAGAGTACCCATGGGACCGACGGTATTGAAATTGGTTTCCAAGCCATCGAACTTGCGGAAGTGGCTGGTCTCATCCAGGTTGCGCGCGCGTGCATAACTATACATGCCCTCCAACTTCATAAGGTCCATCACATTAAATCCGTAGTGGACGTTGCCCATGGCGATGGCGTCAAACGAGTCCGTGCCACCAGGAATGCCATGGATGCGCGGAGTGGAAAAGGAGGAAGGAAAGTAGCGTGAGAAGCGGTCCAACTGGTCTCCGCCAAAGTAGGCAAGATCCCATCCGCCCTTGGTGAATTTGCCGATGTAGTAATTCTTATTGAGGTCGGCGTCGTAGAGGGTATAAGCGCTCTGCAGCAAGGGCAGCTTGGAGGGCAGAGCCGGTTGTGCGGCGCAGAGTAAAGTTGCCGTGCATCCGAACTGCTTCCAGTCGAGGCGTTCGCCCTTGGTGCCGTCAGCAGTGAAGATATAGCCCTTTTCGGTGAGCCGAAGCTGGACGCCGGGCAGCAGAGCCACACCGTTGCGCGGCAACGCAAACTGATTGGAAGTATCACTGGTGCGGCGGAAGATGTCGTAAGCCAGATAGGTGAACGCGGTCGCGCTGAAGTGATTGGTGACCTGCCATGAAGCACGGGCTCCGAGGGTCTGTTCCCAAGTCCAAATCGACTGCCGAGTGTACTCTGTTTTGCCGTTGTAAACCCGGTTTTCACCGGGCAGCGCGTTGAGCGCCAAATCCGCTGCCAGACGGTACTTGGGGCCATACTGCTTTGAGAGATCGGTCGCCAGAATCGGTCCGGCAAAGAAGACGGACAACTGCGCGCCCGTGTGCCGATAGTCGAAATCCGCCATGCTGATGCCCGCGATGGGAATAGGAAAGCTATAGGTTCCCTGATACATTGCGCCGCCCACGAGGGAGATAATGCGCTTCTCGCTGATAGGCTGCAAGACGCGCTCGCCGCCCATGATTTTCAGCTCGCGCAGTCCCTGGTCGGTCTCGCGATACATGGGCGCGTCGGAACGGTGCGCTGCAGTCAGATCCTCCTGATAGCGCGGGGTGTTGATGGCATAGTCGGAAAATTGCAGCGTTCGTTGCAAAAGGAAGTCGCGACCGGCGGCATTAAGCGTCTGCTGCGCGGAGATGGAGCTGGGCAAATTGAACTGATTGCCCTGGCCATCGTTCACCAAAGCGAAGTTTTGGGTTTCGGCATTGACGACGACATTACTCTTGGCGCCGTGTTGACTCAGCGCCTGCCGCACCTCGCGGAAGCTAACGCCGTCGATCCAGATCTTGCCGCTGTAGAGGTCCTCATCCTGCGTCTTCGGCTCCACGCCCACCACATAGCACTGCGCGCCGTTGATCTGTTCCGTGCCCAGAAGCTTGTAGCTGTAGCGCTCGTTCAGCGTCAGCTCCAGCGGTTGCGACAGAACCTTTCCCGGCTCCAGTTGCGGAAGCGGGAACTCGTGCTTGTGACTGAACTTCACGCCGTTGACGTAAAACTCGGTCTGCTCCAACTCCATCTTGCCGCCGCGCTCGAAAAACTGCCTGTAGCGCATGGATATGTCGAAGGCCTGGGCCACGCTCGTAACTTCGAAGTGCAGGTTCGTGAAGCTGGAAGCCTGGTAGTTGTCCAGCCGTCGCTTCTGCGCCTCGCGATTCTGCTGCCAGCGGGCAATGATCTCTTCGACGCTGAGCTCGACGCCGCCCTTGACCTCAACCTGGTTGTACACCGTGGTTTCGACGCTGCCCTTCTTGCGAATGTCGATTAGGGCAAATTGATTGTCGCAGGCGCAGGTCGAGGTCAAACCCGCGTCGCTCTTGACCGGTTCGCCGGCCGGGATGCGGTTTCCGGTTTCGGCGTCGAACCACGCAATTTCGTATTGCGCCTTGGTCCGGGCCTGCAAAACCACCGTGCGGGGATGATCGGGAAGGCCGTGAACCGGGGCCAACACAACCGTGTCTCCCGATTGGCCGCTGCCAAACCAGCCAGTCTCGTCACTGCTGACACCATTTACCATAAGTGTGAATGGCAACGTCTTTGCGTTGAGGCGAAGGAGGCTGGCGGGAAGTGAATGCGCCAGGAAGCTGCTAGCCGCGCAGAGTTGATTGGCGGCGCGCTCATCCGACGGCGTTGACCAGAGCATTTCGACCGTGGAGCCGGAGGTTGCCAGAGCCTCGCTCAGATATGATGCGGTGGCGTTGGGGCCGCTCTCCAGCTTGAGGATGAGGGGTTTATTGAGCGCGTGTTCGGCAATCCAGGCGGCATCCGAGCGCCAGCCCGGCGTGTCGGTTGTGCCCAGAAGATCGGAATACAGGACGAGCCGCTTGACCGCGTCCCCGTTTTGGCCGATAAAGCCGGATGGGAAGACAAAGGCCAACCGCAGGGCGGGATTGGCCGACCGGGCAGCAACCGCCAGACGCAGCAGGGCAAATACATAGAGATTGGAAGCCGTCCGCGGCGCACTGGGCTCCCGATTAGGTTCAAGGATCAGCCCGCGCACGGCGGAGGCGGAAAGAGGCGCCTGTTTCAGAAAGCCGTCAACCTGTTCGGTAAGCTGCTTTTCGCTTTCATCCTCGGGGAGCGCTTCGGGGTCAACAGCCACATGCAGCCAGACCTGCGCGCCGGCCGGAAGATTCTGGACGGCCTCAGCCTGCCCAGCGAACTGATGGCCTTCCGCGCCGAACTGGAAGACGACCTTCGGCAGCACGATAAGCGAATCTTCTCCGCATTGGCTGGCCGCCTTCAGGCTTGCGCCCAGACTCACACTTTGATCGCTCCCCAACGCGGGAATCGAGACCATATCGCGGGGCAGACCGGCTTGCGCCGCGGCTGTCGCCAGCGCACAACCGGAAAGAAGAACAAGAGAGGCGACGCGCTGAAAGCCTGAAAATCTGGAAGAGGCAAGCACTCGCGAGAGAAGCGATGCATTCATCATCGTTTGGGACCACCGGCCCGGAAAGCTGTTGAAAAGCTCGAGCGGTTCACCAAGTTCTGAAAAGGCAAGCCGCACAGACTCGGAAACGCTAAATAAACTGGAGTAAGTTCTCTCCCGCACCGAGCATTTTCTCAAGGGCTAAAGCGAAACCACAGTTGCTCTGTCCCGAAGCCGAAACACTCGAGTCGACGCGACCAGCAGGGAGCGGCGACCTTCGTGGATTTCATTAGGCTACACCTACTGTGGTTTCGCTCTAAAACCCCGCTGATTTTACCGTACTTACGGCACGACTAAAGTAGTACCTTTTCAAAGCATCAACTTATTCAGAGCATCCTAATCAATTTGTTCAAGGGCTCGTTAAAGCGATAACTCGCCAACCGGTACGGTGCCAACGGGATTGCTGCTCTGCGGAACCTTGTTCGAGATGCGCGTCAACTCCTCGTCGTCGCGTAGTCGAACACCGGCGTTGTAACTGCAGAACGGGACCAGTTTTCCATCGGTGGTGACATATTGAATGATGCAACGCCCGAG
>Ga0224558_1002037_pt1 | contig 19563 bp, 18 predicted proteins | sample 714S32024metaG_FD_180682 | JGI IMG/M metagenome (GOLD analysis project Ga0224558, IMG submission 180682) | Peat soil microbial communities from Stordalen Mire, Sweden - 717 S3 20-24 | ecosystem: Environmental > Terrestrial > Soil > Wetlands > Peat | place: Sweden: Norrbotten County, Stordalen...
CGCACGGTGGATGGCGCGGATGGACCCGGCGTCGTCCGTGCCGGCCCCGGTGTAGGCGGTGGACATGCCCATGGTGCCGAGACCTATGCGAGAAACCTCCAGGGTGCCCAGAGTGATATGCCTCACGATCCCTGCTCTCCTTCTTGCCGCGCCGGTGTCCCTCGGTATTCGGCGTCGGTGACGTGTGCTCCCCAATCGGCCTCTGGCTTCGGGCTGTCACCGACGCCTTCGGTGACGGAGATGTGGGCCATGAAGTCATCGGGGGCCGCGCCGTGCCAGTGCCACTCGTCCGAGGGGGTGAAGACGATGTCACCCGGGTGGATCTCGGTGATCTCCTCCCCCCGCGACTGCACCCGCCCCACTCCGTCGGTGACATAGAGGGTCTGGCCGAGGGCGTGGGAGTGCCAGGCGGTGCGGGCGCCGGGGGTGAACCGCACCAGGTTGACCCTTACCCGGGACGGCTCCAGGCCCTGGGCGATCGAGTCGATCCAGACATCGCCGGTGAACATCTCGGACGCTCCCTTGATGGTTGGCCGTTTGGGTCGGATGTCCATCTGAATCTCCTTGTTCATGGTGCGTGCTTCTCCGCCCCCTGTCGGGTAATGCTGACAACATAACTGTACGGGCACGCGAGAGGACAGGGGTTGCCACGATGGCAGACGATCACAATTTCGAACGCACGATCTCCCGGATCCGGGAAGTCGTCGATCACCCCATTGTGGATGCCGACGCCCACCTTGTGGAACCTTTCCCGCTCATCCTCGAGGAGCTGCGGGAGATCCTGGGTCCGAACGCCGAGGCGGACTTCGGACGCTCGCGGTACCACACGCTCTACTCGTCGACGGCAGCATGGCCCCCGATGACCGACGACCAGAGGCGGCGCGAGTGGGCGGTGGCTCCCGTCTGGTGGGGGACACCGGTCAACGCAACCGACCGGACTGCTGCCTACGTGCCGCAGGCCTTCCACAGGCGACTCGAGCAGCTGGGCATTGATCACGCGCTCGTGTACCCCAGCTGGCTGGGCATGCCCCGCATCCCTGAGGCCGAACTACGGATCGCGTGCTGCCGCGCCGTCAACCGCTACCTCGCTCGCGCCACAAGCGAGTACCGGGATCGTATGACGCCGGTCGCGATGCTCCCGACCGCCACACCTCAAGAGGCCATTGACGAGCTCGAGTACGCCGTCAACGTCCTCGGTATGAAAGCGATCATGATCGACAGCTCCGTCGACCGCGTCGTACCCAAGTGGGCCCACCTCTACGACGAGCTTGGCACCCGGGTGTGCCGTTGGGACACCTACGGGATTGACTCCGAGTATGACTACGACCCGTTCTGGGCTCGGTGTGCGTCGTTGGGCGTCGCCGTGACGGCTCATGGTGGCAGCCGCGGCACAACGCTTTTCCAGTCGGTCTCGAACTTCACGTACAACCATATTGAGCACTTCGCAGCGGCTGGTCACGCACTGGCGCGGTCGTTGGTGTTGGGTGGCGTCACCAGGCGATTTCCGGACCTCAACTTTGCGTGCCTCGAAGGGGGCGCGGCCTGGGGGGTCGTGCTGTTGCACTCCCTGATCGAGCATTGGGAGGTGCGTGGACTACCCGGCCTCGCCCGGGTGGACCCGCACAACATTGACGCCGGCGCCGTGATCGCTCAGCTCGAGAAGGTGCGCGACCCGGTTTGGAAGGAGCCGGCGCTCCTCTCTCTCTTGACCGAAGGGGACGGAGACCGGATGGCGCCCGCCCAGGTGGATGACTTCGCTGCGTGCGGGGCGTACTCGTCCAATGACATCAAGGAACTGTTTGCACCGCGATTCTGGTTCGGGTGCGAGGCGGATGATCCGGGTGCCGCGTGGGCGCTCAAGCCGCCCCATCGTCTCAGCGCCATGTTCGGCAGCGACATCGGACACTTCGACGTGCCCGAGATGTTGAGCGTCCTTCCGGCGGCGTGGAGCCTGGTGGAGAAGAACCTGATGACCGAGGAGGAATTCGGCGACTACTGCTTCAGGAACGTCGTTCGTCTACACGGGACGATGAACCCGGCATTCTTCGACGGCACGACCGTCGAAAGCGCTGCTCGCCGCGTCCTGTCGGCAAGAGTCGACCCATTGATCCAATGACAGGCCACTCGAGCGCGATTCCTCTCCACGGGACGGCTCGACATCCGGTGGTCGCGTGGAACTATGGTCCGGGGGCCAGGTCCAAAAGCGAATGGCCGAGGCGTCAACGTTGCGACACGGAGACCGGAGAGGTGGTGCGGGATGGCACTTGGAATCTATTTCGTGCATGAAGGATTCACGCCTGAAAAGTACGCCAGCGCGATCAAGCAGCTTGAGGCGGCCGGAGCGGGGTCACCAAAGGGGCGCACCTATCACTGCGCGTTGGAGTCGAACGGGGCGATCCAGGTTTTCGACATTTGGGAATCACAGGAGGACTTCGACGCCTTCGGAGCGACCCTCGTACCAATCCTGACCGAGCTCGGCGTTACCCTCGCTCAGCCGATGGTGGCGAACGTACACAACGTGATCGCCGGTTGACCCTGGGCGGTTGACGGGGCGCAGGATTACCGTCACCTTTCGGAGGAGACATGACATCCGACGTGCTCGACACGGATGAATTCGCCCTGCTGGATCAAGAGGCAGCCGAGCTGGGGGTCCACCTGGACCGCACTCCCGTGGTCAGGCGGGAAGGGGTGAGGACGAGCGACGGCGAGGTCAGCGCTGTCGTCTGGGGCGGCCGCGACCCCGAGCTTGTGCTCCTGCACGGCGGCGGGCTGAACGCCCACACCTGGGACGGGGTGATGTTGGCGCTCGGCCGACCGGCCGTGGCGATCGATCTGCCCGGCCACGGCCATTCGTCGTGGCGGGCCGATGGCCGTTACGACCCTGAGGTGATCGCGGTGGCCGTCGGTGAGTCGATCGCTGCGCTGGCCCCGCGGGCCAGGGCCGTGGCCGGTCAGTCACTCGGGGGGCTCACGACGATCGCCCTGGGTGGGCTCCGTCCCGAGCTTGTGCGCCGCCAAGTCCTCATCGACGCCATGCCCACCGAACCGATCACCCCGGACAACCCGGTCGGGTCATTCCTGAGCGGGCCGGACAGTTTCGGCTCCCGCGACGAAATCGTGGAGCGGGCGATCTCCTTCGGGCTCGGTGGCAGCCGGTCGGCGGTCGAGCGCGCCGTGACGCTGAACACGGTGCAGCGAGACGACGGTCGGTGGACCTGGCGCCACCACATTGGCCAACGCCCGGGCGAAATCTCGATCTCGTCGGACTTCCGCCCCTTGTGGAGTCCCCTCGAGGGCTACGGCGGTCCGATCACCCTCATCCGCGGCAGCAGGGGCTTCGTCGACGAGGACCAGGTGGCCGAGCTCCAGCGGCGTATCCCGGCGGCCGATGTGACGACCATCGAGACAGGCCACAACGTCCAAGAAGAAGACCCGGTGGGGCTGGCCCAGCTGCTCGAGGGTCTCCTCCGCGACTGAGCTCACCCACGTCCCCCGACCTCCCCCAATTCACGTCGCCCCTCGGGCGGCGCCGATGCCGAGAATGCGCGGTGCTTCAGTGCGGCTCCGGCAGGGTGCTCCAGGCACGATCGAACCATCGCTGAATACGGCTGGCTCCAAACTCGGCCTTCTGCGCCGCCAACACTTCGGAGGGTGCGTTGTACGTACCGATGGGTGGCTGCCGTGCCGGCACCGCCCCGGATGATTGAGATGATGCGATCCGCCGCCACACCGGCCTGCCGCTCAGAGAAGACGCCGGCCTTTGGTGTTCCGACGCTCGTGACGTCTCCGACGGCAAACACCCCGGGGTACGAAGTCTCGAGCGTGAGCGGATTGACGGGAATCCACCCATCGACGGTCATACCCGACTCGGCAACCACCGTAGGGACATGGTGCGTCGGGACACCGAGGAACAGGTCGAAGGGCAACTCGGTGCCGTCCGCGAACCGGGCCACGCTGCCCGCCGGGTCAAGCTCGCGTATCAATTGGCCGGGATGCCAGTTGATGTTGCGCTGTGAGAACGCTTCGAGCAGCGCCTCCGACGCCGCTGGCGACGGCGGGATCGGCACCGGCAATGGCATGACGAGAGATATCTCAGACCGATCCCGGAGACCACGCGCCGACAGGTACTCGTGCAGCAGCAGACGTCGAGCTTGGAGAAACCGAAGACGAAGCCGTCGGCCTGGTCGATCCAGCACGACCTCGACGTCGTTCCCGAACTCCTCGGAGAGTCTCGTCGTCAGCTCCAAGCCGCCGAAGCCGGCTCCCAACACCAACACTCGCATTTCGCAGTCTCCGCTTTGCACGACGTGGTCGCCCACCGACCCTATGAGAATGGAGCAGTCATCGGCAACCCCCATGTAGCCGCCCATCCGAGACCGCCGGCCACGGCCAGTCGACCGAGACGGAAGAGGACCAGGCAGCAACTCGCTCGACTACACCTGACCAGGTACTTTTGCTGGCGCGAGAGGAACTGCGTGTCCACAGCACCGAACTACACCGCTGCCCCGTATGCCGCAATAGCGTGTACCGAGTGGGGATGACGACGCGCGCGCGGCCCGAGCTTGTGGCTCAGGTCGGGTGCGGAGTTTTGGCCGGACCGCTGTTCGTCATTGCCTTCACGGCGATCGGCGCGAGACGGTCGGGGTACGACTGGCGTCGACACGCGGTGAGTTCGCTCGCGGCTGGTGAAAACGGATGGCAGCAGCGGGCGAACTTCGTTCTGGCCGGCGGGCTGTATTCCTGTGCTGCCCTGGGTCTGGGCCGGTGCCCCCGCCGTAGCGTCGGTCCTCGTGTGGTTCCGGCGTTGGTCGCGGCTGCCGGCATTGGTCTGATCGGTTCCGGCGTGTTCGTCACCGATCCGGTGGGCGGTTTCCCTCCGGTGACACCCGGCGAAGACGGGTCCGGCGATTCCGGGCCCGCCACGCCGACTCGTGAGGGCAGACTTCACAACCTCTGCGCGGTCCCGATCTTCGCCGGCATACCCGTAGCCGGTCTGGCCAGCGCGGTCGTTGCCGCACGGCGCAGGGACTACCGCTGGGCGTGTCTCTCGGCCGGATCGAGCCTCGCAATGGTCGGCAGCTTCGTGCTGTTCGGTGCGTCCTTCGGCCGCGAGTCGGGCCTTGCTGGAAAGGGAGGGGTCTTCCAGCGCATCTCCGTTGCATCCGGGCTCGGATGGCTCAGTCGTGGTGGGCGCGCTGCTGGCCGTCGCCGTCGCCGTCGCACTCTCCCCGCTGGCACCGCTGGGCCCGGTACGTCCCTACTATCCCCACGCCGGAGTCGCCTTCGACTGGCCTGTGCTCGGCCTCGGCGTGGCGGTGCTCGTCGTGGTGCTGGGCTCCGTGGCGATCGTGCTCGCCGTGCAGCGGGCGCCGCAACGTGCCGAGACGGGTCGCCGTCCCCGAGCACCCTCGCGCATAGAAGGCGCCGCGTCCACGGGCGGCCTGCCCATTTCGGCGGTCACCGGCATCCGCTTCGCGCTCGAGCCGGGGGCGGAAAACGAGGCCGTGCCAGTGCGCTCAGCGATCCTCGGTGCGACCCTGGCCGTAGTGGTCATCATCGCCACCGTGGTCTTCGGCTCCAGCCTCAGCTCCCTCGTGTCGCACCCCCGCCTCTACGGATGGAACTGGAACTATGCCCTGATCGCCGGGGGCGGGCCCGGCGACATCCCGGCCACGCAATCGGCGGCGCTGCTCGACCACGATCCGAGCGTGGCGGCCTGGTCCGGGTACTGGTTCGGCAACCTGCAGATCGACGGACTGACGGTGCCCGTCCTCGGTGGGTCACCCGGTGCATCCGTGGCGCCACCGATCCTGACCGGCCACGGTTTCGACCGGCCGGGCCAGATCGTGCTCGGTCCAGGCACGCTGGCCCAGATCCACAAGTCGGTCGGGGACACCGTCACGGTGCGCTACGGGACGACGACCCCGCACCTCCTCCGCATCGTCGGCACCGCCACCATGCCCGCGGTGGGAGTCGCCGGCGTGACCGGCCACGCGTCCATGGGGACGGGAGCGGTCGTGCCCTACCAGCTCCTCCCCGCATCGGTGCGCGACCAGTTCAACCTCTCCCCGGCCGGCCCCAACGCCGAGCTCGTACGCCTCAAACCCGGCGCGGACGCCAAGACCGCGCTCCGGTCGCTGAACCGCATCGCGGCGAAGTTGTCGACCCCGGAGAACTACCCCAGCCAGGTGTACGGAGTGCAACGGCCGGCCGAGATCGTCAACTACCGATCGATGGGTGCCACCCCGCTGATCCTCGGCCTCGGGTTGACGGCGGGCGCCGTGACCGCCCTGGGCCTCACGCTCGTCGCCTCGGTCCGGCGCCGCCGCCGCTCCATGGCGATGCTGCGGACGCTCGGCTTCACGGGCCGCCAGCTGGGGGCGAGCGTGGCCTGGCAATCCAGCATCGCCGTGGTGATCGGGCTCGTGGTCGGGGTCCCGCTCGGGATCGTCGCGGGAAGGTTCCTGTGGGACCTCTTCGCCACTAACATCTAGGTCGTGCCCAGCCCGACCGTACCCGCCCTGGCGATCGTGGCGATCGCGCTCGGTGCCCTGGTGCTCGGCAACCTGGTTGCCGCCCTGCCGGGACGCATCGCGGCCCGCACGCCGGCGGCACTGCTGCTGCGGACCGAATAGGGCATTTTGGGATGGCCTTGTTCTCACATTGCTGCTAAGAATCAAACGACCTTGAAAAGAAGGGTCCGGGAGGGTTGGTATGGCAAAGTGCAGATTTCCCCCCAAGTGACATATGGAGATGTCCGTGCCGTACCATTCGATTGAGGACCCCAGTAAGCTCCGCCGGGTTCTCGAAGCCGTCCTGCTTATCGAGAAGGACCTCGAACTCCCAGCTCTTTTGAGCCATGTGATCGAAGAAGCGTGTTCGATGACCGGCGCTCGGTACGGCGCCCTTGGTGTGCTCAACGACGACAAAACGGCACTGGAGGAGTTCGTCACGATCGGTATCGAACCCGATCAAATTGCCGGGATCGGCCCGTTACCGACAGGGAAAGGCGTGCTGGGGCTGCTGATCGCCGATCCAGGCCCCTTGCGCCTGGCCCGTCTGAGCGAGGATCCCGTTAGCTTCGGTTTCCCGCCCAACCATCCCCCCATGACGTCGTTCCTCGGGGTGCCGGTCAAGGTGCGTGACGAGGTCTATGGCAACCTCTACCTGACCGACAAGATCGGCTGGTCCGAGTTCACCGAGGACGATGTCGCTCTCGTCGAAGCACTCGCCCTGGCCGCCGGCGTCGCCATCGAGAATGCGCGACTCCATCAACAGGTCCAGGTGGCCGCCGTCTACGAAGACCGGGATCGGTTGGCTCGTGATTTGCACGATCATGTGATCCAGCGGCTCTTCGGCATGGGGCTTGCCCTCCAAAGCCTGGCTGTGCGGGCTTCCCCTGACATCGCTGAAGGGCTGCAAAAGCAGGTGAACGAGGCCGATGAGATCATCACCGAGGTGCGCGCCACGATTTACGCCCTGGGAATGGGCGGGTCAAGTCGGGGCGTCCGGGACGACATTCTCGCTCTCGTCGGCGAACTCCGTTACACCGTGGGCTTCGAGCTGGACATCTCATTCGATGGGGCCGTCAACACCGCCATCTCCGATGGAGTGGCAGAGCATCTGATGGCGACCATCCGTGAGGCGGTGACCAACATCGAACGACACGCCAACGCCACGAAGGCCACCATTTCACTGAGTGCGAGCGATGGACGCTGTCAACTACAGGTCACCGACAATGGCCGGGGCTTCAGCGGCGAGGGTCGGAAGGGCGGCATGGGGCTCACCAACCTGCGTCGCCGGGCCGAGAAGCTGAAGGGGCAGTTCGACATCGCGGGCGCACCGAGGGGTGGCACCGTCCTGACCTGGCGGGTGCCGCTTTCTGATTGAGCGGTTCGTGACCGTCAACCGGCGCGCCGCGCGCGGCGTGGGAGCCGATCTGGTCTAGCGACGAGCCAGCCGACGGCCGCTCTCAGTGGTGATCGGCGTGTAGTTCATTTCGAAATGGTGGTAGAGCGTTGACTCCTCTGCCTGAGACAGCTCTTCGCCATGCATTTCGATTTCGGGCGCAGACCGCACCTGTTCCTTGGTCACCTGGACTTGCAGCTCATCGGGACCGATGTGTATTCCACCCAGAGGAACGAAGGTCAGGTGACGGCCGATGAAACCTTCTTTCACCGTCGCGAACTGCGGCTCATCGGTCTCGACATCGACGTAGACATCCTGCAGCTTTCCGATCTTTTCGCCGTTGCTATCCACGAGCATCTTGCCGTGCCATTCTGTGACAGTCCACTTCGCCCGGTCCGGATCTTGGTCCATAACAATCAATCTCCCGTTGCCTTGCAATAACCATGGTAGAGCTGAGATAGCTCGCAGAAAATCTATCGTGTTTGGTCGGGTTCATTCGACGACAACATCAAGTGTGATTCGTGGGACCTTCGGCCCTACCTGCATTGCCTCGACGACCATACGTTTGACTGAGACGACGATGACGCCGTTTGTCCACGTGGGCCGGATCGGCGGTCCCGAGCCAGTCATCGTTACCGCGTTCCGATCCGTGCCAAGGAGGCAGCCGTGACCCTGACCGCAGAACCGACAACCCCGACAACCCCGATCTCGAGCGAGGCGTTTGTGGCCCCTGGGCAACCGGGCAGCGTGGTGGAGGTCAAGCCCCGTTACGACAACTTCATCGGGGGTAAGTGGGTGGCACCGGTCAAGGGTCAGTACATGGCGAATGTGAGTCCGGTAAACGGCAAGCCCTTTTGTGAAGTCGCCCGTTCGACTGTCGAAGATGTGGAGCTGGCCCTTGATGCCGCTCATGCGGCCAAGGACGCCTGGGGCGAGGCCTCGCTGACCGAGCGGGCCGCCGTCCTCAACGCCATCGCCGACGCCATCGAGGCCAACCTCGAAATGCTGGCCGTGGCCGAGACGTGGGAGAACGGCAAGCCGGTGCGCGAGACCCTGGCCGCCGACATCCCCCTAGCCGTAGACCACTTTCGCTACTTCGCCGGGGCTACCCGCTCCCTCGAAGGTCGCTCAACCGAGATCGACAAGGACACCGTCGCCTATCACTTCCACGAGCCGCTCGGCGTGGTCGGCCAGATCATCCCGTTCAACTTTCCGCTGCTGATGGCGGCCTGGAAGATCGCCCCCGCCCTCGCCGCGGGGAACTGCACCGTGGTCAAGCCGGCCTCCCCCACCCCGTGGTCGATCCTCAAGCTGGCCGAAGTTATTCAGGACATCGTGCCACCAGGCGTGATCAACATCATCACGGGTCCCGGAGGAGAGATCGGCAAGGCCCTGGCGTCGAGCCCCCGCATCGCCAAGATCGGCTTCACCGGCGAGACCACCACGGGCCGGCTGATTATGCAGTACGCAGCCCAAAACCTCATCCCCTCCACGGTCGAGCTTGGCGGCAAATCCCCCAATATCTTCTTCGCCGACGTCATGGACCAAGACGACGAATTCCTGGACAAGGCCATCGAAGGCCTGGTCCTCTATGCCTTCAACAAAGGTGAGGTCTGCACCTGCCCATCGAGGGCACTCGTCCACGAGTCCATCTACGACCGGTTCATGGACCGCTGCCTGGACCGGATCGGAAAGATCCGCCAAGGCAACCCCCTGGACCCGGCCACCATGATCGGACCCCAAGTCTCAACCCAGCAAATCGAGAAGATCGCCTCCTACGTCGACATCGGCCGCCAAGAGGGCGCCGAGGTGCTCATCGGCGGAGAACGGACTCATTTGGGTGGCGATCTCGAAGGTGGTTACTACTTCGAACCGACCGTGCTCAAGGGTCACAACGACATGAGGGTCTTTCAAGAGGAGATCTTCGGGCCGGTACTCGCCGTTACCACCTTCACCGACGAGGCAGACGCAGTCAGGATCGCGAATGACACGCTCTATGGCCTCGGCGCCGGCGTGTGGACCCGCAACGGCAACCTCGCCTACAGGATGGGCCGGGCCATCAAGGCCGGACGGGTGTGGACCAACTGCTACCACCTCTACCCTGCCGGTGCCGCTTTCGGGGGCTACAAGATCTCCGGTGTCGGCCGGGAGAACCACCAGATGATGCTGGAGCACTACTCCCAGACCAAGAACCTGCTGGTGAGCTATAGCACCAAGCCGCTCGGCTTCTTCTAGATCGGAGGATGCCGTGGTGGACCGGTCGACGACAGCGCCGGGCGTGATCGCGACACCCGCCGCGCTCGCGGCCATCGAGGCGCTGGTCCGTGAGCGCGGACCGGTCATGTTCTTCCAGTCGGGTGGCTGCTGCGACGGCAGTATGCCGATCTGCTTCACCGAGGGGGAGTTCGTCGTCAGCGACCACGACGTCCTCTTGGGACATGTCGGTGGCTTCCCGTTCTACATCGACCATCGCCAGTACAAGGCGTGGAAGCACACCCAGCTCGTCCTCGATGTCGGCGAGGGCGATCCCGAAGGGTTCTCACTTCCGGCCGGCGATAACAAGCACTTTCTCATCAGATCCCGAATATTCGCTACGGAAGAACCGGCACCAGGCAAGGCCGGATCAACGCAATAGAAGCCGTTTCAGGCTCAGAAGTCAGGCCAAATGCTCCGGGCGGGGTACATCGAGGTCATGGGCGTCGTCATCCCATTCCCCCTTGTGGATCCGTCAATTCGTCAGGAATATCCTCGTAGGACCATAGGAAGTGGTTCCGCTCCGGACGTATCCGTCGTAGGCTGTGTGGACATGTGCTTTTCGCCGCAAGCGGATCTGGTTGGCGGCGTCGCGATCAGCGCAATCGGCGTGGCTGCAGTTCACAATGCCCAAAAGCGTCACGGCCATGTCGCATTGGCCACGTTGCCGCTCCTTCTCGGCGCCCATCAGATCATCGAGGCGTTCGTCTGGTTTGGGTTGCAGGGGCATGAGCCGCACGAAGTCGAGAGGGTCGCCCTCTGGGCGTACCTCCTGATCGCCTTTGTCGTTCTGCCCGTCTTCGTACCCCTCGCCGTGGTGATCAATGAGCCATCACGACGGCGGCAGTTCATCATGGCACCGCTTGTTGCACTGGGTCTCGCCGTTTCGAGCATCCTATTTGCAGCGATGCTGCACGGTCCGGTTTATGTGGAGCTGCGTCCGTACCATCTGGCGTATTCCATCGATCTCAACCACGGAGCGCTCATCATCGTCCTCTACGTCACTGCCATCTGCGGCACCTTGCTCCTGTCCACCCGCCGCCGTGTCGTGATCTTCGGCATCATCAACCTGGTCGCCGTGGGCGTCATCGCCTGGCTCACGGTCGACGGATTCGCCTCCGTCTGGTGTGGTTGGGCCGCGATCACAAGTGGCGCCATTGCTCTTCACGTGCGCGTCGGAAAGACCGATCGGGCCCCGCGACTGGTCGCACAGGCATTTTGAAGTTCACAGACCTTCTTCAGGACGGATTCGCAGGTGAGGGCACCGTGACAACCTCGTGACGGGTGTGCGAAGCCGCCGGCGGATGTTCGTGGACCGCGGCGAAATTCCACCCATTCGCGCCCACCGCAGTTGCCTGCGACGGAGTACAATGGGAGGCAGGGCACCTGTCAAGGCGTTCCTAGGCGCCTCAGAACTCGGCGGCTCCTTCAGTTCACCGAGGTGACCAAGTGACCATATTGAGTACCGAGCGCGAAGCTGCGCTTCAGACCCCCTTCAGCGGTGAGGGTCCACCTGAAGAAGACGGCATTTCGGCGACCACTCGGGCCGCAAACCCGCTCGCGGCGCACTCTGGTCGGAAGATGCAGCAGGTGGTGACCACGATCCTCGTCGTCGCTCCCTTGTTAGGTGTCGTGGCCGCCGCCCTTGGAGTGATCAGCCCCAGAATTACCTTGTTGGACGTGATCCTTGCGGTCGGCTTCTACGCTGTGAGTGGACACGGTCTGACCGCCGGCTTCCATCGCATGTTCACCCACCGTTCCTTCAAAGCGGCACGATGGGTGAAGATCACGCTTGCCGTGGCCGGATCTCTCGGGATGGAGGGCAGCGTGATCAGTTGGGTGGCCAATCATCGCCGCCACCACGCCTACACGGACAAAAAGGGCGATCCTCACTCGCCTTACGAATATGGGGACGGCACGTGGAACCAGATACGCGGCGCCCTGCATGCGCACGTGGGATGGCTCTTCCAGGCCCAGCAGACCGAAGAGGAGAGATGGGCACCCGATCTGGTCAAAGACAAAGACCTCGTTGCTATTAGTCGCCTCTTTCCCGTACTTGGCATCGTTTCATTGGGTCTGCCCATGCTCATCGGATGGGCACTCACCCGGACCTGGGAGGGGGCCTTGGGCGGGTTGATCTGGGGCGGGCTCGTGCGCGTGTTCGTACTCCACCATGCCACCTTCTCCGTGAATTCGGTCTGTCATCTGTGGGGACGCCGACCCTTCATTACGAGAGCTGAAGACCGGGCGACGAACTTCGCTCCACTGGCGCTCCTGGCTATGGGGGAAAACTGGCACAACCTCCACCATTCGTGCCCTACCCTCGCCCGCCATGGCGTGGATCGGCACCAACTCGACTCCACAGCACGGCTCATCTCGCTCCTTCAGCGCGTCGGCGCCGTGTGGGATGTGAATTGGCCGGTCGCCGAGAGGCTGAACCTCCGTCGGCGTCCCGTCATCACTGGTTCGTCCTAGTGGGTTACGCCTTCAGGCCTACTCCCTCGGCGCTGGGATTTCGACGACGTAGCGGGGAGACTGGCCTCGGCGGTGGAGTGTGGCCTTGAGGAAAGGCAATTCGCTGCGCTCGGCCGCCGCGTCCATGGTGGCTCGGTACGAATCGGACTTCCCGATCTCAACCCATCCCACCTTCTGATCGCCAATCGACACAGCAATCCGTGAACTGTCCGTTTGCGGCTGCGGGTCCCAACTCAGCCACGCGTCGACTTGGGCACAGTCTTTCCACAGCGAGGGAGCCACGTCGAATATCCGATCCAATCGTCGGCCGATCCGGCACGGGGCCGGTCAATGCGATGATTGTCGGCGTCGGTGCCGACGCCACCACAGAAGCACCAGGCTCACTATCGCGACGAGCGGCGCTACTCGTTTCAGAATGGAGGGCCCGGCGGCGCCGAGGAGATCGACGGGTTCGGCCGGCGTCGAACGGATTGTCCGGACGGACGGTGCATCCGATCCTTCAGCGGTCACCGTGCTCTCGCTCGCGGACGGAGCAATTGGTTCGCTCGGGGCAATTGGTTCGCTCGGTTCCGACCCCGAGCCCTGAGACAGGACGTCCGCCTCAAGCCGGTCGGCGAACTCCCCCAGCATCTTGGCGCTGACATCGGCCATGACGCTGCGACCAAACTGAGCCACCTTCCCCGTGATGGTGAGCTCGGTCACGATGGAGACGGTCGTGCCGTCGTTGTCGGGGATGGCTAGTGCCGTGACCGTGGCCGATGCATTGCCCTGGCCCCGCGTGTCACGCCCTTCGGCCAGCAGCACCGCTCGATGCTGATCGTCGTCCTTCTCGGCAAATCGGGCAATCCCCTTGTACTGCGCGGTGATCGGTCCCACCTTGACTTTCACGATTCCTCGATACTCATCGCCTTCGACCTCTTGAAGTTCGGCACCAGGCATGCACGGCGCCACCCGCTCAAGGTCGGTAAGCACCGCCCATGCAACGTCGATCGGTACCGAAACGTGAAATTCATTCTTCAGTTCCATCGAGACAGATCCTCCTCGTTGTCGATATCTACGGGCTGGCCTTCGCAAGGTACCTCGCACACCAGATCGGGTCGACCCTTCATGAGCACTCGGGCTCCTTCGTCCCCTTCCGTTGGCAGGAGAGACCACACCGAGCGGGCCAGCCTGACGGGAGGCCGGCGCTCACCGTCGAAGGTGGCTACGGCGACGGGGCTCGCCGAGGCCGCCACCGCAGCCCAGGCCGCCGATGGGACGAGCGGTTGGTCCCCCAACCCCACGACCACAGCCTCATGCTGACGCTCAATGGCCCATGACACCGCTCTGTGCAGGGAAGAAGCCTGCCCGCTTGCCCAATCAGGGTTCTCGATCACGCTCACCCCCTCAGGCACGACCACTCCCAGGTCCACCGCTCCGACGATCACGGCCACCTCATCGAGACGGGCGGCGGCCGCCGCCGTCAGGGCCCACCATACGAGCGGGCGGCCACGGAACTCTGCGAGCAGCTTGTGTCCTGGACCGCCGAAGCGCGTGCCTCCGCCAGCGGCCAGAACCACGGCGGCAACGGTCATTGTGATACACCGGAGGCACTCGTCACGCGATCACTCCCACCAGCGCCTCGAGCGAGGCGGCGGAATGGCCTTCGACGAACTGATCGATATAGGGAAGAGCAGCCGCCATCCCCCGCGCCAGCGGTTCATACCCCACGGACGCCTTCAGCGGGTTGACCCATATCGTTTGATGGGCCACCCGATGGAGGCGAGCCATCTCCCCCGCCAAAACTGCGGGGTCTCCCCGGTCCAAACCGTCGGACAGGATCACCACGATCGCACCCCGGGCCATACCAGGTATCCCGAAACGATCATTGAAACTGCCGATTCCCTCTCCGAGCCGCGTTCCCCCCGACCAGTCCAACACCCGCTCAATAGCCTCGCGCAAGGCGGTATCGGCGTCCCGCGACGACAGCTGACGAGTGAGACGGGTGAGCCGGGTTCCGACGGCGAACGCTTCGACCCGGACCTGGCCGGCTACAGCGACGTGGAGAAAGTGCAGGAGAGCACGGGCGTACGGCTCCATTGATCCGCTCACATCGCACAGGAGCACCACCCGACGCGGGCGCGACGTGGGTTCCCGGTGCATGAGGCGGAGAACCTCGCCACCCGATCGCAACGTTTGCCGCATGGTCGCCCGTGTGTCGTGACGTCCATGGTCGCGTCGAGAACTACGCATTCTCCGGGAGCGCTGCGTCGCCCTCACGCGTGTCTCGCGAAGGAGGCGCGAGATCTCCTCGAGCTCCTCAGGGGTGCACGCTGCGAAGTCCTTGCGCCGGAGCTGGTCGACGTCGCTGTAGCTGACCAATGCCAGACGCCGGGGACGTTCGCCATCACTCGACGGTGGATTGACTGCGTCCTCACCCTCTTCGTCGAATGAAAGCTCAGGTGACGAAGGTGGCAAATCAGACCCTTCCGGGTCACCCCGCCAGAACGACTCGAAGATCCGGTCATAGGTACCGACGTCCTCCTGCCGGTGGATCAGAACGGTCCTCCCCGCCCAGTACACCGGGTCGCGACGGTCGATTCCCAAAGCCTCGATGGCGCGAACGTACTGCACCACGTTGTCGACGGGAACGGCCACGCCGGCGCGGCGAAGACGTCGGGGGAATGCAACGAAGAGGCTGATTGTCGAAGCATCCTGACGTTCAGCCACGTAGCCTGGCCTCTTCGACCAGCCTGGCGAGGTCGCCACCCGAGACCCGCTCGATGTCCTCACGATATTTGAGGATGCTCCCGAGGGTGCGCTCGACCGCCGTCTCGTCCAATTGCCTGTGGCCCAGCGCGGCCAGGGCCTGGGCCCAGTCGATGGTCTCGGCCACACCGGGCGCCTTGTACAGACCCATTCCTCGGACCGCCTGCACCGCCGCAGTGACCTGGCGGGCCAACCGTTCATCAGCTTCGGGCGCCTTGAGGCGCACGATGGCCACCTCGCGTTCGAAGTCCGGATGCTCGACCCAGTGGTAGAGACATCGCCGCTTGAGGGCGTCGTGCACGTCACGGGTGCGATTCGACGTCAGCACGACGAGTGGCGGCACCTGGGCTCGGAACGTCCCGAGCTCGGGGACCGTTACCGAGTAGTCGGCCAGGACCTCGAGGAGAAATGCCTCGAATTCGTCGTCGGCCCGGTCGATTTCGTCGATGATCAGTACGGGCGGAGCGAGGCGTTCCGGCGAAGGCATGATGGCACGCAGGAGCGGACGGCGGACCAGGAACCGTTCGGAGAACAACTCGTCCTCTACGGTACGGACGTCTTCGACCCCCCCGCCTGCCGGGCCGCGGAGTTCGGCGGCCCGGAGATGGAGGAGCTGTCGGGCAAAGTCCCACTCATAGACCGCCTGGCTCACGTCAATCCCCTCGTAGCACTGGAGACGAACCAGCTCCCCGCCGGTCCATCTGGACAGAGCGTTCGCCACCTCGGTCTTCCCGCCGCCGGGTTCTCCTTCCAGGAAAAGCGGACGACGGAGCACCATGGCCAGAAAGATCGCCGTGGCCAGACCGTCGTCGGCGAGGTATCCGTGCCCTTCGAGCGCGCGCCGCACATCGTCGGGCGCCTCTGGAGGGGCAAAGGGTCCGCTCACTGTCCCCTGCCCGCAATGTCACCTCGAACGGCAGCGCGGCGTACCCGGCTCGTGCCCCGGAGCAACAAACCGACACGGGCTCGGGCTGTCAAAGATTGACGCTCTCGGCTCCGCGTTCGAGTTCTTCGCCCGCGACATCTTCCCCGGGAAACGCCGCCATTTCGCTCGGCGGCTCCCGCCATGGATCGGGCAACGTACCCGCGCGCGCGTCGCGAATGGCTCGCCAGACCCGCTCGGGGGTGCAGGGCATGTCGATGTGCCGGACACCGAGGTGACTCAGCGCGTCGACCACTGCATTCTGCACGGCGGGGGTGGATCCCACGGTGGCGGACTCGCCGATCCCTTTGGCCCCGAGCTCGTTTGTCGGCGACGGCGTCTCGGTGTGGGCAGTGGTGAACGACGGCAGCTCCGCAGCACTGGGGATGGCGTACTCCGCCAGGGTGGACGTGATCGGATTGCCGTCGTCGTCGTAAAGGACCTGCTCCCAGAGCGCCTGCGCGATACCCGATGCAAGGCCGCCATGCACCTGACCATCGACGAGCAACGGATTGACGATCACACCACAGTCGTCGACCGCAAAATGCTGGATCGGCACCACAGATCCGGTCTCGGTGTCGACTTCTACGACGGAGACATGGGCGCCGAAGGGAAAGGAGGAACCCGCCTTGGCGGTGTCGTGTTGCACGAGGAGTGGCTCACCTCGCTCCGAGGCCAGACGCGACACTTCGCCCCATTCGAGCGCCTTGCTCGGCACACCCGCGACACCCAACCGGCCGTCACCGGTCACGACGATGTCCTCCGGTGACGCTTCGAGTACTTCGGCCACCAGCTCCTTGGCTCGCTCGACCAGCAGCTTCGACGTCTGGAGCACAGCGGTCCCCCCGAGCTGGATGGATCGAGAGCCCCCGGTCCCACTACCGCGGGCGACGAGAGCCGTGTCCGACTGCACGTAACGGATCTGCTCCATCGGCACGCCGAATTGATCGGCCGCGATCTGCGAGAACGTGGTGGCATGGCCCTGGCCGTGGGCGGAGGTGCCGGCCTTGACCGTGATCATCCCGTCGTCGTGCACCTCGGCCTCGGCGAACTCCCCTCCGCCGCCCGTCACTTCGACATAACACGACACCCCGATCCCCAACTGCATACGATCGCCGCGCTGGCGCCGATCGGCCTGCTCGCGGCGAAGAGCGGCGTAGTCGGCGATACGCAACGCCTCGTTCAGCGCGCCCTCGTAGTCGCCGCTGTCGTAGTCGGCGCCCATGACCGTGGTCAACGGGAATTCCTCGGATTGGATGAAGTTCTTGCGGCGTATCTCGGCCGGGTCGATCCCGAGCTCATCGGCCGCCATGTCAACGATGCGCTCAAGGAAGGCGGATGCCTCGGGACGACCCGCCCCGCGGTAGGCACCTATCGGCGTGGTGTTGGTGACGACGATCGCCACGTCGAATGCGATTTTGGGAATGTGGTACACGCCTTGGGCCATGATCTTCGTCTGACCCAGCACGAGGATCCCACCCCACCCGCCGTACGCTCCCGCATCCCCGATCATCCGACAACGCATCCCCACGAACGCACCATCGCGCCTGAGACCCAATTCCACGTACTGCACCTGGCCACGGCCGTGCGACAAGGCGACCATGTTCTCAGAGCGGGTCTCGACCCACTTGAGCGGTCGGCCGAGCTCCAGGGCCAGCTTGCCCGCCACGACCCCCTCGGCAGACAGGTGCTTGGCACCGAAAGAACCGCCGACGTTCGGCGCGATGACGCGCATTCGTTCCGGCTCCATGCCCAACAGCGCGGAGAAGACCCCTCGCACCATGTGCGGCATCTGGCAGGCGAGGTGCACGGTGAGGTCGAAATCAGTTCCGGTCGGATCGACCGCGATCGCACTCCCCTCCATGGGTACCGCGGCCAGTCGTTGGTTTTCGAAGCGACCCCGCACGACGACATCCGCGCCGGCAAGCGGGTCGTCGCTGCCGGAGCGCAACCCGATTATGACGTTGCTGCCGATCCCTTCCAACTGGACCGACGAATCGGGTGCGAGTGCATCCTCCATGTCGATGACCGCCCCGAGGGGCTCGTAGTCGATCTCAACCAACTCGGCCGCATCCATGGCCAAGGCTCGCGATTCAGCCACCACGACCACCACAGGGTCCCCGACGAAATTGACGCGTCCCTTGGCGAGTGAGGGCCGGACCGCCGCTGGATGCAGCATCATTATCCCAGGTACATCAGGGAAGTCGAAATCAGCCGCGCTGTAGACGCCGACGACTCCCGGCATTTCTCGGGCCGCGTTGACGTCGATCGATCGGATCGTCGCGTGAGCGATCGGTGAGCGTACGAAGTACAGCGTGAGCATGCCCTCAATCTTCAAGTTGTCGACGTAGGTACCCGCCCCGCGCAGGAGATTGAGGTCTTCGACCCGCCGTACCGGCTTGCCGGAGAACGTGCCGGCACCCAGTGTCATGAGCTGGCCTCCTCGAGTGCTCGACGAACCAGCACGGTGGCGAGATGCCGGCGGTATTCCGAGGAGGCATTGATGTCACTCGGCGGATCGGTACCCTGGTCGGCAGCCGTCGCGGCGTCCGCCGCGGACGCGCCGTGGCGCACCGCCTCTTCCACCGCCGTCGCTCGTAGGGGGGTGGACCCCATGTTGACGAGTGCGATTCCGGTCGTGCCGTTGAGGACCGCGGCCACGCCGACGATCGCCCAATCCTGGGCTCGGCGGTTGAACTTCTGGAACGACCATCCGGCACCGGCCACCTTCGGCACCCGTATCTCGACCAGCACCTCGTCCACGGCAAGTGTCGTCTCGAGGAATCCTTGGAAGAAATCGAGCGCGGCGATCTCCCTTCGCCCGTTGGGCCCCTGCGCCACCAGCGTGCCCCCCAAGGCCAGGACAGCGGCGGGAAGATCCGATGCCGGATCACCGTGGGCCAGCGTGCCACCGATCGTGCCCCGGTGACGCACCTGGGGATCACCAACCTGGTGTGCGGTGTACGCGAGCAAGGGGACCTGCTCCTTTAGCAACACCGACGTCTCGAGGTCGTGATGGCGCGCCAGGGCGCCGATGGAGATCTCATCACCACGTTCCTCGATGTACGAAAGGCCCGGAACCCTACCGATGTCGATGAGCACCGAAGGGGTGGCAAGTCGCAGCTTCATCAGTGGCACAAGCGAATGGCCGCCGGCAACCAACTTGGCCTCGTCGCCGTGCTCGACCAGCAAGGCGACTGCTTCTTCCACGGAACCCGCCCGCGCGTAATCAAACGCAGCAGGGATCATGAGCTCGA
>Ga0224558_1002038_pt1 | contig 19561 bp, 17 predicted proteins | sample 714S32024metaG_FD_180682 | JGI IMG/M metagenome (GOLD analysis project Ga0224558, IMG submission 180682) | Peat soil microbial communities from Stordalen Mire, Sweden - 717 S3 20-24 | ecosystem: Environmental > Terrestrial > Soil > Wetlands > Peat | place: Sweden: Norrbotten County, Stordalen...
CACAAATCGTCTTGCTTCTCCCGCTGCTTGCGCGTGCCCATCGCCATGCCCGCATTCTACGAATCATCCCTGTGCATCCCATAATCTTTTTCGTTCCCCGAATCCAGACTTGCACCACGGGCTGTTAAGGCTTAAAACGCGCAAGGCCTGATGCGCATCCGTTGGACGGTTCCTGCCGCTGACGATCTCCAAAACATCAAGAACTATCTGCAACAGTACTATCCACATTTCGCAGAGCCGACCGTGCGGGCAATCTACCAGAGTATCCGCCTTCTGAAAATCTTACCGAACCGAGGCAGGCCGGGCCACCGCAGCGGCACAAAAGAACTGGCGCTGACGCCGCTTCCTTACGTCGTGGTCTATTCCGTGAAAGCCGAAGCTGTAGAAATCCTGCATATCTATCACGGTGCGCAGGACTGGCGCTGACACTTCTCTCATAACTTATATTTGACATGTGCTCCACATGAAAGTATGCTTACCACATGTCAAAGATGATTCAGCTCCGCAATGTGCCCGACGCTCTTCACCGCACTCTGAAAGCCCGTGCAGCCATGGCGGGCATGTCATTGTCGGACTATTTATTAGCGGAAATTAGAGAAGTCGCGGAGCGGCCGACTTTGACCGAGTTACGCGCCCGTCTGCACAAACGCAAGCCGGTTGCCGTCCAACTTGATACTGCGCGCCTGGTGCAGGAAGAACGAGCAGGAAGAACGGGCAGGAAGAACGGGCAGCAAGAACGCAGGCACAATCACTAACGACTAATGACTAATGACTAATGACTAATGACTAATGACTAATGACTAATGACTAATGACTAATGACTAATGACTAATGACTAATGACTAATGACTAATGACTAATGACTAATGACTAATGACTAATGACCGGTGATCGCCTGTGATCGTCCTCGACGCATCCGCCACCATTGACTGGCTGCTTCAGACATCCGCCGGACAGCGGATTGAGCAGCGAATTTACTCCCACAACGAATCCCTCCACGCTCCTCACCTGCTCGATCTTGAGGTCGGCCAGGTACTGCGGCGTCTGGTGCGGGAAGGCGCGGTCTCAGCGCACCGCGCCGATCAGGCGATCGAAGACTTGCTCGATCTGCGCATGACTCGGTATCCCCACTTCGTTCTGCTGCCCCGGATTTGGCAGCTCCGTCACAACCTGTCCGCCTATGATGCGGCATACGTTGCGCTCGCCGAAAAACTGGGCGCGCGCCTGGTTACGCGTGACGGCCGTCTCGCCTCCGCATCCGGCCACACCGCGCCCATCGAGTTGTTTTGATTCCAAGGGTTCAGTCCCGAGGCTCTCGATAAGGATAGAATCTCCTCCATGGAACCGCATGCGTTTGTGAAGGAAGTCTATCGGCGGATGAGTTTGCGGCACGCTGCTTCCAGCCGCCGATCTCGTGGCCCGAGATGGAGAAGCAGTCCCAGGTGCTACAGGCGGTACACGAACTGCGCGACCTGCTGCCGCAAAACAAGAACGCCGCCATCCCGGACATTGGCTTCGGACAAGGCTGGTTTCTGGCGGCCTGCCTGAAGCTGGTGTACCGGGAACTCTCCGGCGCCGACTTCGGAATTGCGCACAAAGACTACATCCGCACATGGAGCGAGCGACCCATTCAGCTCTACGAGATCGAAGATAATATTGGCAACTTCCTGTCGGATCGAGCCGGGCAGTACGACTTCATCCACCTCTCCCATGTGATCGAGCACATACCGAAGTACTCGTTGCTGTGGGTGGTGGACGCGCTCTACCGCGCGCTGAAGCCGGGCGGCATGTTGATGCTGCGCACCCCCAACATGGAAGGCCCGTGCGCGAACTCCAGCCTCTTCGTCACGCTGGCCCACGAGTACGGATTCTGCGGCTCAAACCTGGAGTCGCTGCTCGATATTTGCGGCTTCGACGATATCCGCTTTCACCGCACGACAACCTTCCGGCCCACTCTCAAGCAAAGAGGAGGGGCCCTGCTGCGCAGCATCTTCCTGAAGGAAAGCGAGCTCAAGCACCGCCTGTTCGGAGTGAACACTGGCGGGATCTTCGAAGCGGAGTTGGTAATGACAGCAAGGCGAGGAACAACGCCGCCGTTCTTCGACCCAAAGTACCGGTGAAGGAAGAGATTGCCGGGAGCTCCCGAGGCGAAAGCCGGGTGTCCCGCCCGCCAAAATAATGGGTGTTTTAATAATTACAGGGTAAGAAGTGCTCGCGTGTGGCTATTTAACCACATCCGACCCTGAGCATTATCAAAGACTTACAGCGTCACTTCCGCGTCTTCCTTCTCTCCTGCACCATCACCTTCCGCAGAGTCCAGTTGATCCGCGTCTGGTAGCCCCGCCCGGCCCGTTGGAACCACGCCAGCACATCGGCATCCAGCCGCAACGTGACCGGCTTCTTCACCGGCCGGTACATGCCAGCCCACTCCTCAGGAAGGTACTGAGGACGCCGTTTCGACCCCGCCGACGCCTCGATTTTGGTCACTTTCCGCGACGCCCGTGCCCGCTTCGTAACTCGTTTCCGTTGTTTCATTTGAGTCCTATTGTAAGTACACAATGATACTAACACAAATACCAGTATAACGTTCCACGTGGAACACATCTCAAGTTTGCAAAACGACCCCCTGGCGTCCGACCAGGGTAAGGGTCTTACCGAGAACTGAGAGCTGGTCCTACATACCGGGAAACTTCATCCCTGCCATGCGCCGCGCAAAACTGGGCTTGCCCATCTGCTTGAACATTTTTTTCATCTGCGCATACTGCCGAAGCAGATTATTGACTTCCTGCACGCTGGTGCCGGAGCCGCGGGCGATGCGCTTGCGGCGGCTGCCGTTGATGGCTTCGTGATGGTTGCGCTCGTACCCCGTCATGGAATTGATGATGGCCTCGACCCGGCTGATCTGCTTCTCGTCAACCTTGTCGGCGGCTTTTTGCAGGCCGGAGAATGCGCCCACACTGGGCAGCATGCCCATGAGGCTTTGCAGCGATCCCATCTTGCGAACCTGCCGCAACTGGTCGCGGAAGTCTTCCAGCGAAAAGCCGTCGCCGCTGAGCACCTTGGAGGCAAGCTCGCTGGCCTTCTTCTTGTCGATCTGCGACTCGGCTTTTTCGATGAGCGAGAGGATGTCGCCCATGCCGAGAATGCGCGAGACGATGCGGTCGGGGTGGAAGGGCTCAAGCGCGTCGTATTTTTCGCCGATGCCGATGAACTTGATGGGCTGGCCGGTGACCTGGCGGATGGAGATCGCCGCGCCGCCGCGAGCGTCGCCGTCCATCTTGGTGAGGATGACGCCGGTAAGCGTGAGCTTCTTGTGGAATTCGTCTGCCGAGTTGACGGCGTCCTGTCCAGTCATCGAATCGGCGACGAACAAAATTTCCTGCGGATTGAGCAGCCGTTTGAGCGACTGCATCTCCTCCATGAGTTGGTCGTCGATGTGGAGACGGCCGGCGGTATCGACGATAAGCACGTCGCAGCCGGTGTTGATCGCTTCGCGGCGCGCTTCTTTGGCAAGGCGCTCGACGGTTGCGGTATTCGCTTCGCCGACCTCGCCTTCGTAAAGGTTAGCCTTGATCGCCGCCGCAACCACTTTGAGCTGCTCGCGCGCCGCGGGGCGGTAGACGTCGACCGAGACGAGCAGCGGGCGGTGTCCGCCATTTTTAAGCCAGTTGGCAAGCTTGCCGGAGGTAGTGGTTTTGCCCGAGCCCTGCAGCCCGGCCATGAGCACAACGGTCGGCGGCTGCGAGGCGAACTTTAATTTAGCCGTATCTTTGCCAAGAGTCGCGACCAGTTCGTCGCGGACAATCTTGATGACCTGCTCGCCCGGCGAAAGCGCAGTCAGCACTTCCTGTCCGACAGCCTTGGCCTGGATGCGGTCGATGAGCTCTTTGACAACTTTGAAGTTGACGTCGGCTTCAAGCAGCGCCAGACGAATTTGTTTCAGCGCCTCGGAGATGTTCTCTTCGGTGAGGACGGCCTGTCCGCGGAGAGACTTGAAGGCGCGCTGGAGTTTTTCCTGGAGATTCTCAAACATAAGCGTAAGCAGCTATTTTAGCAGTCGCGACGGGGGTGGGAGTCGCTGGTCGTTTGTCGTCGGTCGTTCGCTGTTCGCCGTTCGCAAAATCCTCGGCTTCATCCTGACCTTGAGCGCAGCCGAAGGGGAAGGACCTGCGCGGTTGGAGCGCGTCGCCGCGCCTCTATCTGGCAAACACTTCCTTCGCGGCGAGCACCGTGTTGCAGTGAATCGTGATTGTGTCTTCGACATTCAGGGCGTAGCCGCCGGCGAGTGTGACCATCACGGGGATGCGCTCGGCCTTGGCGATTCGGAACACGAGAGCATCTCGCTCCTTCAATCCCTCAATCGTCAACGACAATCCGCCGAGCTGATCTTCGCGATAAGGATCAGCTCCGGCGAGGTAACAGATGAGTTCCGGCTTGAACGCGCTCAATCCCAAACTGAGCGCGTCGCCGACGCACGCCAGGTATTCGGCGTCGCCCATCCCGTCGGGCAAATTCAGGTCAAGCGATGAAGGGGGCTTAAACACCGGGTAGTTGTTTTGCTGATGGAGCGAGATGGTGAAGACGTCCCGGGTGTTGGCGCTGCTCGGCCTCCCGGGCGGGGCCGGGTGCGCGATGGGGTCCGTGGAATTGAGCACAGAGGCAAGCGTCGCGGGGGGCGCATCGCCGGGAACACGCGGGCCGGCAAAAATCACGGCCGTGCCATTGCCTTGATGGACGTCGCAATCGACGGTCATCGCGGTGCGAATCTTGCCGTCACGCTGCATACAGCGGATGGCGACGGCCACGTCGTGGATCATGCAGAAACCTTCGCCGTGATCGGGGAACGCGTGATGGAATCCACCGCCCAGGCTGATCGCCACGCCATCGTCGAGGGCATGACCGGCGGCCAGCACGGAACCGCCGGCGGCGAGCCAGAAGGCGCGCACCAACTCCGGCGAGTACGGCACTTCGAGCTCTAACTCTTCCAGCGCGGTGAGCGTGCCCGTTTTCAATTTGTGGACGTACTGCGGAGTGTGCACGAGCAGCACGTCCTGGTCGGTGGCCGGACTAGGAGTGACAAAATCGGAAGGCGCGGCCATCCCGGAGGCGAGCAGCCGGTCATGAGTGCACTTGTACTTTTCGGAGGGAAAAACATGGGAGCCGATGGGCAGGTAGTAGTCGTCGCTGTAGGCGAGCTTGAAGGGCAGCATTCAGCACTCAGCATTGAGCACTCGGCGGGTCGAGAGACTCAAAACTTCATATCATACGCGATTGCCCGGGATTTGGAAGAACGTCGTACGCTGTTCGCCGCTCGCTGTTCGGGAGCCGCAATTCGCCATTCGTCGCCGGCTCCCGATCTTCCACAGCTGTTAAACTTGGCCGGTTGCCTGCCAAAAAGAAATCGCCGCAAAGGAGTGCCACGCCTGGGCCGCTGCCCGATTCCGCCCTGCGTCGTGGGGAACAGGGGCGGATTTTCCTGATCGATACGATGTCGTTCATTTTTCGCGCCTATCACGCGATGGCGCGGCAGCGGCCGATGTCCACGAAGACTGGGGTGCCGACGGCGGCGACGTATGTTTTCGTCAACATGCTGCGGAAGCTGCGGGACGATTTTTCACCCGAGTATCTGGCGGCCGTATTCGATGTGGGCGCGCCGACGATCCGCAATCAGCAGGCGGAAGCGATTACTACGATCCGCAAGTTTGACATCAAGACGCAGACGTTCAAAGAATCGGAGTATGGCGGCTACAAGGCGAACCGCGCCGAGATGCCGGGCGACCTGGTGCAGCAGATTCCGTACATTCGGCGGGCGCTGGAGGGGTATCGCATTCCAATTTTGCAGCTCGAAGGTTACGAAGCCGACGATGTGATCGGGACGCTGGCACGGAAAGCGGCTGCGGAATCGTTTCCGGTGTTTGTGGTGTCGAGCGACAAAGACATGCTGCAATTGGTGAACGATAAGGTACAGGTGCTGAATCCGCCGAAGGACAACCTGATTTGCGATGCGGCGAAAGTCGAGGAGATTCTCGGAGTGCCTCCGTCGAAGGTGGTGGATGTAATGGCGTTGCGCGGCGACGCGGTGGACAACATTCCGGGGGCGCCGGGGATCGGCGACAAGGGGTCGGTGGAACTGATTCAGCGCTTTGGAAGCGTGGAGCAGGCGCTGGAACATGCGGCTGAGGTGGAGAAGAAGACCTATCGGGAATCGCTGCAGAACAATCGCGACAATATTCTTTACAGCAAGCAACTGGTGACGATCGATACCGACGTAGCGGTCGAACTGGATGTTGCGGCGATGAAAGCGGGCGAACCAGACGTTGAATCTTTGCGGGCGCTGTTTGCCGAACTGGAATTTACTTCTTTGTTGAAAGAACTGCTTCCCGTAGTTGCGGTGAAGGAGGGCGACTACCGGGAGATCAAGTCGAAGGCTGAATTCGAGGAATATTTGAGAGACGTGGGCGAGAGCGCACCGCTCGCGCTGGCAATTCCGACCGAGGACACTGATGGCATTTATAACGACGGCATTTATAGCGACCGCATTTACGCTGACGGCAGCGCTGAAGAAGGCGAGCCTCAGCCGGCTCAGTCGGGGTTTCTCGCTTTGCAGCCCGCGGATGCGGTGGATCGGGGTGCAGGACGTGCAGAGCGCATTGCCGTGTCGAATGCACCGGGGGCGGGGGCGATGGTCGCGCTGGAAGACCGGGCGCTCGCCGACCTGGTAAAGAGCGTGCTCGAAGATGCCGCTCTGCCGAAGACGGTTCATGATCTCAAGTTGGCCCTGCATTATTTTTCAGAGCATTTTTCCGAGCATGGCATCGCGCTGGCCGGAGTGAAGCATGATCCGATGCTGTATTCCTACCTGCTCGATCCGACCTATTCGTCGCATTCGTTGCCGGAGGTTGCGCTGCGGAGATTCAATTTGAAGTTGAGCGGCAACCTGGCGGAGGCGGCGGATGTAACGGGCAGGCTGGCGAGCGCGCTTCGCAAGGAAGTTGACGACCAGGGGCTGACCTCGGTGTACGAGGAGATCGATGCGCCGCTGGTGCCGGTGCTGGCGCGCATGGAAAACGCGGGAGTAAAGATTGATCTGGCGGCGCTGGGGCAGATGTCGGTGAAGTTGCAGCGCGCGGCGGAAGCCAAGGCGCGAGACATTTATGAGCGTTGCGGATTGGAGTTCAACATCAATTCGCCGAAGCAACTCGGCGATGTGCTGTTTAACAAGCTGGCTCTGCCGATGCCGTCGAAATACGGCAAAGGAAAAAAGATTTCGACGGCGGTGGATGTATTGGAGGGACTGGCTGCGGATCACGAAGTTCCGCGGCTGGTGCTGGAGTACCGGCAACTGACGAAGTTGAAGTCGACTTATGTGGATGCATTGCCGGCGCTGATTCGCAGCCAGACCGGCCGCGTGCATACGACTTTTGGACAGACTGGGACGGCTACGGGGAGGCTCTCTTCGGCGAATCCGAACGTGCAGAATATTCCGATTCGCACCGAGCTTGGGCGAGAGATTCGGGCTGCGTTCATTGCCGAGCCGGGGCACGTACTGCTGACCGCGGATTATTCGCAGATCGAACTGCGTCTGCTGGCACATTTTTCGAAAGACAAGTTGCTGGTGGAGGCGTTTCGGCGCGGGGATGACATTCACACGCTGACTGCGTCGCAGGTGTTTGGCGTGCCGCCGCTGATGGTTACGCCGGACCACCGGCGGCAGGCGAAGGTGGTGAACTTCGGGATTGTCTATGGGCTTTCGGCATTCGGGTTGTCACAGCAGTTGGGCATTGAGCCGGGTGAGGCCAGAAAATTCATCGATGCCTATTTCGAAAAGTATGCGGGAGTGCGCGCGTTCATCGATGCGACGCTCGAGCAGACGCGCCGCGATCAGAAAGTGAAGACGCTGTTCGGGCGCATCCGGCCGATTCCCGATATCAACAGCAAGAACGCCACACAGCGCGGGTTTGCGGAGCGCACGGCGGTGAATACTCCTCTGCAGGGAACGGCCGCCGACCTGATCAAGCTGGCGATGATCCGTATTGATGAGGAAATCCGGAAGCGCGGACTGAAGTCGCGGATGACTTTGCAGGTGCACGATGAACTTGTGTTCGAAGTGCCGGAGCGGGAAGCGGAGGCAATGAAGCCGCTGGTGCGGGAGCACATGGAGGAAGCGCATTCGCTCGCGGTTCCGTTGCTGGTAGAAATCGGAGTGGGGCCAAACTGGCGGGACATGGAGTAGGGAGAACCGAGACAATAAATAATGAGGGCCGAGGCTGAAGAAAAGTATTCCAGCGTTTCCGATATACTCGGAGAAAGGTTCTTGCAAGCGCCGCATTCGTCATTTGTTCCAGCCGGTTGATTCCAGCCGCATGAAAAGGATCTTCGATCCTGCGGAGGCAGTCTGATGAGTGCAGCTACATCGATGGCGTTAGAAAAAACGCCGCGGCGCGTTTTTCCCCGGTACCCGATCAATTTACCCCTGGACTTGATCGCATTGCGATCCGGGGTTCCCGAAAATTTACCTGGGCGCTGCACCGACCTCAGCGAAGCCGGTGTGGGCGCTGTTGTGGCGGGAGAACTGGCTGCCGGCCAACATGTGGCAGTCGAACTGCGGCTTCCGAATGTGGGCGTGCCGGTTCGAGCGCGGGCGCTGGTTCGTTATCAGTCACGGCTCCATTGCGGTCTTGAATTTGTTGGATTGTCGGTGGAGCAGCGGGAGATGATCCGCTATTGGGTCTACCGCTCCGCTGCACAGCCGGCGGATTTCAAAGATTTCAAAGAAGAAAAGAAAGTTACAACTGCAGGGACGGAAGCGCCCGTGGTCGTCGCCGCGGGACCGGCTGCGAAGCCAAGGCGCAGAATTCGCATCGGGCGGCGCGGATTTTATGTGCTGGTCGCTTCCATTCTGGCTCTGGCTGGTCTGGGATGGTGGCAATGGCAGAGATCCTGGAACGAACTGGAAAAGCGGGCGCCGGCTGGGGAGTCGGGGCTGCGAGTCTCTCCCGAAACCATCGAAGGGCGGGTTGTAACGAAGGCAGCCGGAGACGGCACGAACAGCCGCGCGGTCAGAAAATCTGAGCCGTCCCCATCCAGCGGCAAGGCGATTGAGGCCGGAACCACGATTGCGATCGAGTTCCAGCGGAATTGACTGGGCGCTACTCGAATTTTTCAGCCTGCTGGAAGGGCACACCACGCTGGTCTTTTGCGGAGACGATCGCAGCGGCGGCGGCTTCGCCGTCGAGTTGCCAGTCATCGAGCTGCCAGTCAATGTTCAGCGCAGGGTCATTCCACGCTACCGTGCGCTCGTGCTCGGGCGCATAAAAGTCCGTCGCCTTATAGAGGACATGGGCGGTCTGGGACACGACCCGGAAGCCGTGAGCAAATCCGCGCGGAATCCATAAAATGTGTTTGTTCTCGCCGGAGAGTTTGAAGGATTCCCACTTTCCGAAGGTGGGCGAGTTGCGGCGGAGATCGAGCGCGACGTCAAGAATCTTGCCGGTGACGACGCGGATGAGTTTTCCCTGGGGCTGGCGAATCTGGTAGTGCAAGCCGCGGATGACATTTCTCTCGGAATAGGAATGATTGTCCTGTACGAACGGCTCAAGAATGCCGAGCTCGGTAAAAGTCCGCTGGTTGTAGCTTTCCAGAAAAAAGCCGCGGTCGTCGCCGAAGACACGCGGTTCGAGGAGCAGAATTCCGGGGAGGCTAGTGGCGATTTTTTTCATCGGAGCTTCATCAATCAGAAGACGCGTTCCCGCAGCAATTGCAGCAGGTAGGCGCCGTATCCATTGTTGCGCATCGGCTGCGCCAGCGCTTCCAGTTGTGCGGCGGTGATGTAGCCGGAGCGATAGGCGATTTCCTCGGGGCACGCGACCATGAGGCCCTGGCGCTTCTGCAGGGTCTGAATGAATAAAGAGGCTTCCATCAAGGCTTCGTGCGTGCCCGTGTCGAGCCAGGCCGTGCCTCGGCCCATCACGCAGACGTTGAGCTGATTGCGCTCGAGATAGACGCGGTTGACGTCGGTGATTTCAAGTTCACCGCGCTTCGATGGCCTGAGGCTCGCGGCGATTTCGACGACCTGCCGATCGTAAAAATAAAGTCCGGTGACGGCGTAGCGCGATTTCGGCTGCTTCGGTTTCTCTTCAATGCTGAGCGCCTTTGGCGTCTTTCCCTGCGGATCGAACTCGATGACGCCGTAGCGCTCGGGGTCATTGACTGGGTAGGCAAAAACGCGGGCGCCTTTGCGCTGGAGTGTGGCGGCGCGCAATTCTTTGACGAGATCGTGTCCGTAGAAAATGTTGTCGCCGAGCACGAGCGCGCAACCGCTGGAGCCAATGAATTCTTTGCCGATCAGAAATGCCTGGGCAATGCCTTCGGGCTTCGGTTGCAGCGCGTACTGGAAGTGAACGCCGTAGCGGGAGCCATCGCCGAGCAAGTGCTGAAAGCGGGGCAGATCCTCAGGCGTGGAGACAAGCAGAATGTCGCGGATGCCGGCCAGCATCAGCGTGGAGAGCGGGTAGTACACCATCGGTTTGTCGTACACCGGCAGCAGGCTCTTGGGAAGTACGTGGGTGACGGGATAGAGGCGCGTGCCCGATCCTCCCGCGAGAATGATGCCTTTGTGATTCGGTGGCGCTGTTTTGGTCATGTTGAGTTTCAGTCTCGGCTGTTCGTCTCAGCTTCCCGTCTTAACGCTCTGTGGCGTAATGTTTCGCCATCCATTGGCGATAGCTGCCACTGGTGACATCGCGGACCCAGTCTTCGTGTTCAAGATACCAGAGGACAGTTTTGTGGATGCCGCTCTCGAACGTCTCCAGCGGGCGCCAGTTCAGTTCGCGCTCGATTTTGCGCGTGTCCATGGCGTAGCGGCGGTCGTGGCCGGGGCGGTCTTTGACGAACGTGACGAGCTTGCTGTGTGGAACAACAGGGTCCTTCGGCCGCGTCTCGTCGAGCAGTTGGCAAATCGCTCCGATAATCTCCAGGTTCTTTTTTTCGCTCCGCCCGCCGATGTTGTAGGTTTCGCTGACGCGGCCGCGGGAGAGCACGGTGCGAATGGCGCGGCAGTGATCCTCGACGTACAGCCAGTCGCGCACGTTTTCACCGTCGCCATACACCGGGAGCGGCTTGCCGGCGCAAGCATTCAGGATCATGAGCGGGATCAGTTTTTCGGGGAACTGGTAGGGTCCATAGTTATTGGAGCAGTTGGTGGTCAGACCGGGAAGGCCATAAGTGTGGTGATAGGCGCGGACCAGATGATCGGACGCCGCTTTGGACGCCGAGTACGGGCTGTTGGGCGCGTAGGGAGTGGTCTCGCTGAAGGCCGGGTCGCTCGGGCCGAGCGATCCGTAGACTTCATCGGTGGAGACATGCAGAAAACGGAACGATGCGCGATCGGTTTCCGGAAGCGCCGACCAGTAGGCCCGCGCTTCTTCAAGCAGGTTGAATGTGCCGTTGACGTTGGTGCGGACGAAATCATCGGGGCCGTGGATGGAGCGGTCGACGTGGCTCTCGGCGGCAAAGTGAACGATGGCGCGGGGTTGTTCGCGCCGCAGCAGGCTGCGCAGAAAATCGCGATCGACGATGTCGCCCTGCTCGAAGCGATAGCGCGGGTTGGTATCGACGGCGCGCAGGTTGTTGAGATTGCCTGCGTAGGTCAACTTATCGAGATTCAGGATGCGGCCCGGTTCAGAGGCAATCCATTGGAGGATGAAGTTCGAGCCAATGAAGCCCGCGCCGCCGGTGACGAGAATGAGATCTTCCATGCTAGCTATGCCGCGTCGCGCAAAAACGCCGCGTTCCGATTCTAATCATTATCATAATCATAGCCGGACGCGAAATCGTGCCCAGCTTCGGGGCCCCGTTCCCCAGATCAGGCGGGTGCGGTCGGGCTGGTGTTGGTGCCCAGAACTTGACCCAGCGGCGCGACCGGAACTGTGGAAGTGCGGATTAGGATCTGTTCGCTCGGCAGGTGCTCGATCGGGTCCCAGCCCAGTACCTTGTAATACGCTTTCTCGATAGAGCGGGCGATTGAGGGCCAGAGAAACTGGCTCTGGATACGCTCGCGCCCCTGGGCGGCGGACTGGCGGCGAAGTTCGGGGTTGTGGACGAGCCAGTCGAGCATGCGCTCAAGATCTGCCTGGTCGCCACGGTGGAAGGTGAAGCCGGCGCCCTCGACCACTTCATTGTTTTCCGGAATATCGCTGGTCAGCACGCAGACACCGGCCGCCATGGCATCGAGCAGCGCTAAAGACAGGCCCTCAATATCAGACGGAAGCACGAACAGTGCGGCATTGGAGAGAAGCTCTTCGAGATTGCTACCCGAGACCCAGGGAAGGAAACGGATTCGATCGGATTCGTGGCGGCGCAAGCTCTTCGCGTAGGAATCGGAGTGACTCGATCCTCCGCTCGATCCCCCGGCGAGCACCAGTTTCATGCCAGTGTTCAGGCTTTCGAAAGCATTGATCAGGAGATGGCAGTTTTTTTCCGGCGAAAATCTGCCTAAGAAAAGAACGTAGTTGTTGGGGAGGAGATCCCACTCAATCAGTTGCTGGGGGAGGCGGGAGGGCGCCAGCGTGGCTCCGTTTGGGACGTAAATGGTATCGCGATTGTACTGCTGGCGGTAGTGCTGCTGCAGGGTACGCGAGACGACCATGGTGGCATCGGGCGAGGAAACGGCAGCCGCTTCTCCCCAGCGAAGTACGCGCGACGCAATCCGGCCCCACTTGCCGCGCTGCCAGTCGAGACCCTGCACGGTGACGACGGTCTTCTTGCCGGCGAGCCGCGGCAGAAAAGAAAACAACGCCGGTCCCAGGCATTGGTAATGGACGACATCGAAGTCCGATGTCATGGCATGCGCCGTGCTTAGCAGAGTGTGGACGAAAGTTTCCAGATGTTTCGAGCGGATGGTCGGCAAGCGCACTACGCGCATGCCGTTGTGCGTGGCCGTTGGATTTGGAATGGGAGGAGTGAAATAGCTGCGGCAATATACGGTGACTTCGTGCCCCAAGCGGGCCAGTTCGTGGCCAGCTTGTTCGTAGTAGGATTCAACGCCGCTGTACTTGGAGACCAGGCCGCGACCCCCAATGAATGCGACGCGGACGCTGCGGCGCGGGCGAGGGGGCCGCAGTGCGGCGGGGAAGGAGAGAAGCTTCTTGGCGGAGGTGAGCCGGGAGTAGAGTCCGAGCAGCTTCTCCATGTGCTGGTCAGGGTCGTGGTTAGCTTGCACGCGACCGCGAGCGGCAGCGCCCATCTTCTGGATCAGATCGGGGCGGTCAAACAGAAATGCAATGGAGTGAGCGAGCTGTTCGCGGTCGCCGTCGGGATAAAGGAGGCCGGTGACGCCATGTTGGACGATTTCCCGGCGCGAACCCAGATCGGAGGCGATGACGGGCCGTCCCCAGGCATAGGATTCCAGAATGGATTTCCCCAAGGTCTCGTAGGCGTGGGACGGAAACAGGGAGAAGCTGCAGCCGGCAATGAGTTTCTGGAGTTTCTCGCCCTGGACCATGCCCGCGAACAGGACTTGGTTCAAGTTCAATTCTCTTGCCAGCGACTCGAGCCGGAGACGGTCGGGACCGTCTCCCGCGATCACGATAGGAATGTGTGGCAGCCTTGCCATGGCGCGCAATAGCTCATAGACGCCTTTCTCGGCGGAGAGTCGGCCGAAGTAGAGCAGGTATCCTTCGTCGACGGTGATGTCTTCTTTGCCGGGCAGAGCCTGGAAGTGGGGTAGTACTTCGATGCGTTGCGCAGGGAAACCGCTGGCGATCAACTTGTCGCGCACGAATTCGCTGGGAGCCAGGAACAGGTCCACGCAGCGTTCGTAAGTTCGCAACCATTTGTGCAGGTATGCTTCGGCGGCAAGAACCACCGCGCTGGAACGTGAGCCGGTATAGCAACCTTTGGTGACGGCGTTGTGGAAAGCGCCATTCTTGCAGTGCTCTTTGCAGGCGCGGCCACCGGCCACAAAATTGTAGGTTGGGCACAAAATCTTAAAATCGTTCAAGTGGTAGAGCACGGGAATCCCCTGGCGCTTCAGTTCCCAAAGAATCGAGGGCGACAGATGGTGGTAGATTCCTCGAATATGCGCCACATCGGGTGAAAAATCAGCCAGGCAACTGCGCATGGCGCGCCGGGCCGATGGTGAATAGAGGGCGTGCGCCGCCATCTTGACCTTCTTCAGCAAACTGGCGTTTGGATCCTTGAAGTCAAGATATGGAATGCGATAACTGCGGCCTGTGAAAGCGGGAGTGCGGCCGTGATCCATGCTGAACAGAGCGGTTTCATGGCCGCGCTCATCCATCTGGTGGATGAGGTCGAAGAGGTACGCTTCAGTGCCGCTAAACGGATAATCGTACTTGTTGCAATACAGGATGCGCATAGTTACCGTCCGATTGGGAAATGCGGGCCAGGAATTGCTGCGCGAATGCGCGCAGATTTCGCTGGCGATTATAGGAAGCGGCGATGCTGGCCGCGGCCGCGCGCTGGATGCCGGCCAGAGAAGCTCTGTGGCCATGAATCCAACTGACGGCGCTGACGAAATCGGGCAAAGAGCTAGGTTGGTAAAGAAATCCGGTGCGCTGGTGCTCGACCAGTTCGGGAATGCCGGTGATGGCAGGAGCCAGCACGAGTTTTTCGTGAGCCATGGCCTCCATCAGGACCACCGGGATTCCTTCGCTCTTGCTGGTCATGACGACCAAGTCGGCGTAGCGGTAATAGCCGGGAAGGTCGGTGCGAGGCACATAGCCGATCAGGTGAACACGTCCCTGGAGCCCCAGGGCCGCAATCTGGCTTTCGAGAGCCGGGCGGTCCGGCCCCTCGCCGACGATCCAGCAGATAAACTCGAGACCTTGGTCGCGAAGCGCGGCGCAGGCCTGGATGAGAAAGCGATAATCCTTCACCCGATGCAGGCGTCCGACGGAGAGGAGGCAAAGGCGCCGCTGTTCCGCTTCGACTTCCCCCTCGGCTGCGGGGGCGGGTGTGGGACAGGGGGGCACGCGATCGACCCCAAGACGTTGCACGATGATTTTCTCTGCGGGCGTGGCAGGATAGTTGCGGAGAATGTACTGGCGATTGAAGTCGGAGAGGGTCACACAGAAACGGCAAGCACGCAGCTTGGCCGAGAGCAGATCCGCGCGTTGCAGCAGATCGGAGCCGTGCAGGGTGAAGCTGAAGCTGATTCCGAGCAGACGGGCAGCGGTTAAGGCCATCCACGAGGCGAAGTATCCGTGGTGAGCGTGGATGTGCTCGACAGCGAGTGGCGCGAGTTGTTCTGCCAGCGCGGCACCCATCAGCGTGTGGCCTAGCGAACGAATGCGGCGGCCCGGGGAGGCTCCGCGATCCCAGAGCAAGGGCTGCAGCAATTGCCAGAGGTTGTGACGATCAGAGGCGAGCCGGCGCGCCGCCCGCACCAGTTCATCGTCGGAGAGCGGCTGAAAAAAGCGCGTCTCTTTCCAGAAAGCGCGTTCCGCCAAGCTGAGATTGTTCGGCGAGACGCGTTTGCCACTACAGCAGATGACTTGCGCCCCGCGCTGGCGCAGTTCCGTGATTTCATCGGTCACGTAGGGTTCGAGGGGGGAAGGAAACTCGTTAGCGATGTAGGCGATGGTGGTCATGCGAGGGACTCTTCGGGGGTGCAGAGCATCCCGGCGACGGTGAACACAAGTCCAATGACGAACTGGTACGCCATGTCGACGAAGAAGGCGTTAAAGAGATAAACGCTGAGCAAGAGAGGCCAGACCTTGCGCAGGGCAGCGAGGGGGCCGGACTCACCGCGCGGACCGTGCCAGGAAAGCCGGAACAGGTTGAAAAAGAGAACGCTGTACAGGGCCAACCCCGGTACACCGAACTCAACCAGCAGGGCGAGGTAAGTGTTGTGGACGTAGAAGGTGCGGAGGTGGTAGCCCTCCATGCGGCGGGCAAGCTCGGCGTACATACCTCCGGCAGGCCACCCGGTGAACGGACGATCCTGAAACATCGCCCAGCCGGCGTCGTACACGGCCAGGCGCGCTGCCACCGGGCCGCGTTCTCCGGTGCGGTCCCAAAGAGCAGCTTTGAGCGAATGGTCGCTGAAGCTGATTGTCAGGCCAACCAGGAATCCTAAAACCGCCAACAAGATACACGCCGCTTGCAGACGGCGTTCGATCAGGCGGAATCCGAGGACGATGGTGGAGACGGCGAACGAGATCCAAACAGCGCGCGTCATAGTGGCGAGCACGGCCAGAGGAAGAACCAGCCACAACAGACCGACGACGCTTTTGCGCTTTTGCGAGAGCGCAATGACAAGAATTCCAAGAATGTTCAACGAAACGCCGTTGGCCACCGCCTGGAGAAATGGGCCGCGAGCGCGGTCGGGATGAAAACCGAGGCTTTCGTCAAGGATGAAACGCGGAAAGATGAGGGAGCGGGCGTCCACGAAGAAGGCAATGGCAATGAACACGAGGTAGGCGAGCGCAAGGATGACGAAGATTTCGAAGTGCCTACGTTGGGGCGCGCCCCGGAAGACCAGCACAGCTATGTGAAACAGCGCAAAGGGAACGATGTACTTGCTGGCAATAATGCTCCAGATTTGTGGGTCGAAGGGTTCCCGAAGCGCGCGAAACGAGGCGAGCGCCATGAGACCGAGCATGGGCAAGCTGAGTCCGGCAAAGAATGGGATCTTATCGCGCAGCGCCATCGTGCGCAGCGCAACAAAGAAGACCAGAACTCCGAAGGCGACTCGGTCGGCGTAATAGGAAAACAGGTCCGGTGGCCGGAACAGGAAAACGGTCATCGCGGCCACGTAAAGGATGGAGGGAAACGCCAAACCCAGATGAAGGGGGCGAAGCAGCAGACCGGCAATTCGCCAAAGCGGGTTGTCATCATTGTCCCGGGTTAGGGCTAGGGCGCGGCTGGTCGTGGTTAGTGTGCTCATGGTGTGGATCAGACCCCTTCCGGCGCGAACAGCACGCGGAGTGTGCCGGCGAGGATGCGCAGGTCCAGGCGCAGACTCCAGTTCTCGATGTAGGTGAGATCCAGGTGCATGTTGAGATCGAACGATGGACAATCGCGCGCCGTAATCTGCCACAGACCCGTGATGCCGGGCTTCACGTCCAGCCGCCGGTAGTGGTGCAGTTCGTAATGGTTGACCTCGTCGACGGGATGAGGCCGCGGTCCAACCAGGCTCATTTCTCCGAGCAGCACGTTCCAGAGCTGCGGGAGTTCGTCGAGGCTGTAGCGGCGGATGATACGGCCGATGGGGGTGATTCTGGGGTCGTCGTCAAGTTTGAAAATCGGGCCTTGTCTCTGGTTGCGGGCGCGCAACTCTTCCTTGAGGCGTTCGGCGCCGGTCACCATGGAGCGAAACTTGTAGCAGCGGAAGCGGCGGCCTTTGGCACCGGTGCGTTCCGCGGAGTAGACGACCGGACCGGGCGAGTCCAGCCGAATGAGCAGGGCAACGATCGCCATTAGAGGACTGGCCAACACAAGACCGAATGCCGCGCCGGTGACATCCAGCAAACGCTTCATAAACAAGGCGGCGCCAGGTAATGGCTCGCAATGAAGGGTGACGACCGGCACTTCTCCGATGTGATCGATGCCTGAGTCGGGCCATGGCCCCGGCGGCAGATCGGGTACGGCACGAATGTCCAGATGGTTACGGAACGCGAGCTCAGCCGCTTCTCGCGCCTGGGCTGGCTGGCCGGGAAGAGCGAGGATGACCTCATCAATGAACTCAGCGCGAGCGAGCCAGTCCAAGTCTCCGATTCGCCCCAGTACAACCGGAGAAAGAGGCAGTTCGTCGTCCACGAAGCCGCAGACGGTTGCGCGGTGGAGGGGATCGTTGCGCAGTGCCTGAGCGATGGAGCGAGCGATCGGGCCGCCGCCAACGATCAGGATCTTGCGCGATTCCGTTTCGCGGCACCGCCGCTTCCAGGCAAGCTGCTTCAACCGGCGCCACAGCACGAGGCCCCCCAGGCTGCTGGCAAATGTCGTGAAGGCGGCGAGAGGGCGCATTCCATCCCACGCAGCGATGAAGACCAGCCCCATCGCGAACAGGGTTGACCTCGCCAGGGCGGGGACGGTCCCGGCGGGAGACGGGTCGTCGGCGCGTTTGTAGAGCCCCTCGCAGAAGCTGAGGAGCGTTACCAGAGCGGCAAAAATAGGCAGATAAGCCCACGGCAGGCCCCATGCGGGAGAGAACAGCGATGATGCGCCGCACACCACCGCGAGGACCATCAAATCGGCTGCCAACAACTCACAAAGAGTGAATCGATCGACGGCAGGTTGCGGCGGGAGTTGTGGAGCTGGCGTTCGCGCCTGCGAGAGTCTCGTGGTGGTTTTGTCCTTAACGCTGGCGGGACGCGTTGGGGCGGGATCGGCCGCCGGCGCGGACCTTGTCGGCGCGACCCTGGGGCGCGGCATTGCAGGAGTTCCAGGAATCATGCGAGCGTACTGCGACGGGCAATCTTTGGGTCCGGTGTTCCACAGTCGGTTTGTGGTCAATTCGCCCATGAGATTCACAGATTTCGATACAGGCCCTGCGGCACGGGAAAACGGCGTTCCGCGAGGACGGTCCCGAGCAGAGGAACTTGCGCCTTGCTCAACTGGTCCTTGATTTGAGCGGCGACCAGGCGTCTTGTTTTGTTGGCGGTCAGCACGAGCACCAGGCCGTCGCAGGCCTGCCCTATGCTCGCCGTAAGCCAAGAGACCGGAGCACACCACAGAATGGAAAAGTCGAACTCGGTCGTGATTTCGCGGAGCCGCGATAAGTTCTGATCGGTCAAGCGGCGCCCGCCGGCGTCCGGCAGCCAGCTCTGGCGAGGAACCATCCACAGCCGTGGTGCGATTGGCCAGGTGGCTTCCGCACGGTTGGGGGGCGGAATCTGCAACTGGGTTTGCAAAAGGAACGAGTCCGGGTTGGCGTCGATCAGGCCTACGTCGTACCGGTCCTCTGCAGCCAGAGCTCTGGCGATCTCGAGGCACAGTGTTGCAGTCGCGGTTGCAGGTTCGATCGTGGCAAATCCGACGTGCCGAACCGGCCTCGATTCAGGCCGAAGGAAAAGTTGTTGAACCAGCGCATGGATCTGCTCATCGTGAACCGAAACCGCCGGAGAAACTGCTTCAAGCTGGACTTGCCCGTTAATCGGAGTCGTGTGCGGCCGCTCCTCGGCAGGTGGTATTTCGGCAAGAAGCTCACGGAGAGTGTTCACGGAATCACCACCTTCGGTCGTCCGATTGGAGAAATGAAAGGACGCAGAACCACGGGCTCAGACGCGGGCAGCCAAGCCAGCACCGGTACTTCCAGTAGGTCGTAAGCTTCGCCAGGAGTGCGAATGGTTGGGTCAAAGTACTCCGTCGTAAAGGCGATGCCGATGCTGAACACCATGGCCAGTCCGAAGGCGAGCAGGAAATAGAGGAGCAAAGAATGCACGGCCAGGGCCGGGGCTACGGGCGCTTCCACGATGGCCACATTAAGGATGCGACGCTCGTCGAGCGCGTCGCCGATGCGGGCTTCCTCGCGCTTGTGAAGGTAGAGCAGGTAGTTGTCTTCGTCGGCCTTGGCGGCGCGCATCAGATCCTGCTGGTCCAT
>Ga0224558_1002039_pt1 | contig 19560 bp, 16 predicted proteins | sample 714S32024metaG_FD_180682 | JGI IMG/M metagenome (GOLD analysis project Ga0224558, IMG submission 180682) | Peat soil microbial communities from Stordalen Mire, Sweden - 717 S3 20-24 | ecosystem: Environmental > Terrestrial > Soil > Wetlands > Peat | place: Sweden: Norrbotten County, Stordalen...
CCTACTGCGTCCACGGCTTCAAGGCCATTCTGCTGAAGGACGGCGGCTTCCAAGCTATCCAATACGACCTGCTCTTCCTCTTTGTCTTCGGCATCGGCACGCTGCTTGTCGCCACGCCTCTATTCAAACGCACTTTGTAATTCCTTGCGGTGAGCGCAGTGGTTGTACACTAAGCCTGTGATGCATCGATTGCTTGCTTCCTCCGTGCTCTCTGTATTCGTGCTGGTCGGGTGCCACTCCGGCCAGAAGCCGCCCTCCCAGCCAGGCTCCAGCCAAAATTTCAAGGTCTACCATCTGCGCGGCAAGGTTGTTTCAACCGATGCTGCCAAGGGCGAAGTGACCCTGAACCATGAGGCGATTCCTGGTTTCATGGATGCCATGACCATGCCCTACAAGTTGAAGGACGCGAGTATTCTGGGCGAGTTGCATCCGGGCGACGTAATCACGGCAGACCTGCTCGTGTCGCAGGACCAGGATGCGGACGTGCTACTGGATCACATTGTTGTAGTGGCGCAGGGCAAGCCTGATTACCGGCCCAAAGTTATCTACCATGTGCCGGCGCAGGGCGATGCAGTGCCCGACTTCAAGCTGCGTAACCAGGATGGCCGGCCAATTCATCTTGGACAGTTCCGCGGCAAGGCACTATTGATCACCTTCATCTACACGCGCTGTCCATCGCCCGAGTTTTGCCCGCGCGTGACGCGCAATTTTGCCTCGCTGGACAAACTGTTAGCGGCCAACCCCGCGCTATACGCCAAAACTCATCTGGTCTCGATCAGCTTTGACCCCGAGCACGACACGCCAGCGCGGCTCAAGGCCTATGGCGCGACTTACATCGGTAGCGATACAAAAGCTGCGTTTGCGCATTGGGAGTTTGCAGTGCCGGAGAAACCGGTACTCGCTGAGATGGCCAAATTCTTTGATCTCGGAATGACCGAGAATGAGGATTCGACGATTACGCACACGCTATCGACAACGCTGATCGGCCCCGACGGCAAGGTGATCCGCTTCTATCCCGGCAACGAGTGGACGCCTGAGCAGGTGCTTGTCGATGTGAAGCAGGCGACCATCAACAAGGGCTGATCCGATCCTTTCTCATGGCAGCAACGTGCCGCTAGGGTTTTCGATAAGCCCACCAGCATGACGCTTCTTAGATAGGGCAATCTTATAGAGGTGGTATTGGAAGTAAAAGTATGAAAAGAAGAATGTCTTCACCAGCCCCAACTTCAAGCCTATAGGTTCTCTCTCGTTGTAGTGTTTCAGGAGTTCTGCGCGGATCAGGAAAACGAATCCTATCCAGAGTGCACATGAAACCACCCAGATTCCACCAATGCGCCAAGTGAAGATCGACGATGGGTTCTTCACATCAAACAAGGCAACAAAAACAAATTCCATAGCTGTCAGAATGAACGCGAAAGGAAGGCTCGTCGACTTTGGGTCAAGCTTTCGGATCCAAAGGCAGAGATAGATAATCCATGCGCAGTCGACTGCGGTAAATGCGAATTTGGCAAGTAAATTGAAGTGAAATATCCCTTGACAAATCATTTGGGCGCCAATCTGTACGGCCAATAGAACTCCCCAACGCACCTGCGGAGGCGCTGGATACTCGGGACTGAAATTGCGATCAGGCTCTGTCATGGCGGACAACTGGTTCAAGGCGCACCTCAGTCTGGAAATTGAGTTGCTTAAAAGATAGCACACAGTTTTACGAAGGCATCCAGTTCAATTAACTGCTGACCTTCAGGCGCGGCATCGAGCGCGGCATGTTCCAGCACCCAAGTGTCTTTATGGAAAAGAAAGACGGCATTAAGCCCGGCGGCGAGCGCGGGGTTGATGTCGCTCTTGGGGCTGTTGCCGACCATCCAGCTTGTGCGCTGCGATAACTCGTGGCGTTGGAGAACCTCGCGGTAAGTCGGCGGATCTTTTTCGGAGACAATCTCAACTGCCGAAAAGTAACTGGCAACGCCGGAACGCTCTAGTTTGTCAGCCTGTTCGGCCTGGTCGCCTTTGGTCATGAGAATGAGCTGATGGCGTGTCGCCAGCTCGACCAGGGTCTCGGCCACGCCGGGGAGCAGCTCAATCTCCTGCACGGCGATGGAGCGAGCGAAGCCTTCAATGCGCTGGCGTTTATCGTCGGTCATGGGCGCGGGGCTAAGCCGCTCGAAGCAGTCCACTAGCGAATGTTTAAAGCTAGAAAGGCCATATCCGTGGGCAAGAATAGTCTCGCGTTCGACTGCGTTCAGCGCCTTGCGCACCTCTGCGGGCGTGTACTTGTGGTGATTCAGATAGCTGATAAAGGCGGTAATGGCGCGCTCGAAGTAGACGTTGTTTTCCCACAGCGTATCGTCGGCATCGATGAGCAGCGTCTGGCCTGGAGCAAATTGCGTCATGAGTCTTATGTTAGCGAATCAGGATGGGACGGACTGAGGGGGCGCGCGTGATACACAGAATTCCGTGCGCGCCGCCCCATAAGTAGAAGATCATTACTGCTTGTGGGCTTGGCTTGCCTGCAGCGTTAACCCCAGAGTAAAGCAGTGATCGACAAGCTTGAACAAGGGAGGAAGCTCGCCATACTGATATTTGCCAGTGATTGCCAGGTATTTGAAACTCCATGGCGCATAGTTGATGTCGCCTTCAAACCAATGTCTCGCCTTCGTGGTCAGGTCAACGGTTGTTACTCGATGCAATGTGCGCACCTCGGGTTCATCGAATGCCGGCAGGCGAACCCGATATGACCCCGTCAGAGAGAATGTGTCTGACTTGTGATCCGTGGCTGTGATCGCCAGCTTTGCATCCGCTCCAAGGACTCCGCGCATGATCGCACTGTAATTAGCCAAATTCACTGGCACTTTTTCGATACTGGCGGGTTTGCTGATGTTCTCGCCAATTTCGAGCGCCATGAATGGATAGAGCGTGGCATAGAGAGAAGGATGCTTAGGCGGCTGCCAGGAATTCAATACGAAAGTGGCAGCTGGGTTGAAGATGAAATTGCTTGATGGGTCCGAAGTGCTGAATTCAAAGTCAGGCAATGCGAACATTAGCTTGGCACCCAAAAATAGATGATCCTGAGCGGGCTGTTGATTTTGATTCGGCTCAGCGTATCGAGCCGCGACTACACGCGTGAAGGTCAGGCCAGCGGTGATCGAGTCCGGATCAAAGGTAGTGCTGTTGACCGGAGGTTTGAGGTTCTGGTTGATCTCGATATCGGTTGAGATGGCAGGGTTGAAGCTCAAGACGTCTCCGGAAAATTGCAACGCGCCCTTCAGAGAAAGATTGTAGATAGGCTTGGTGCCTCCCGCAGCCAAATAGCTCGCCGTCAGGGACACATCCGGAAGCGCGCCTTTTTCGACGGGGCAAAACGCCGGCTTATTACCCGTGCTGCCGCAGTCCTTTTTTGCAGGCTTATTCTCTTCCGGCTTTATGGGGTTGGTCTCTGGCGCGCCTGGATTAACGTTGGGCTCGGGAGGGGTGGGTTGTTGCGCCTGTGAATTGGGAGCTACTTTAGTGGGAGAGCCGGAAATCACCTGGGGAAGAACATACGGAGGGCCGGCTGGGTTGAAAAGTACCGTCCAGGAAGCTCCACCCGGTATAGCGCCGCCCGCGAGATGCAGCAGGAGTTTCTGGTCGGGAATATCGAGATCGACCGACAGCACCTCGACTGCATTGACCTGCGAATCTGGCTTATCGCTCCAATAAACTTTCCAACTTGATGCCGTCGTAAAGGGGTTGGGCTCAGGAGGCAGAGTGCCGGTATAATCCACGTCGGCGGTAAGCTGCGCGCCTCGCTCCAATTCAGCTTTGCCAGTGAGCTTGAACTTTGTTTCTGCCGGACAGGCGAAAGCGCAGCACATCAGGATGAGCAAGAGAATCGGCTTAGAATGCATTGCTTTGCACCGAATTTGCAGCCGCCTGCAGGGTTGTTCCGGGAGATGACGAGATGTCACTGTCGTCAATGTGCAAGGGGGCGATGCGAGATTTTACGCCGGCAGTGAAAATTGCCGACGTAAGAAAATCTATGACACCCAGGTCAAATAAGGTTTTAGTCGATGGAGTATCCGTTGGCGGATTCCAATGACTCGGTTTTGGTGTCGAATTGACGACGACATGAAGACAAAAGGTAGGTGTCAGGTCAGATAAAGCAACCATTGGCACGCTCCAATAGGTGAAGGTCAGACGTTAGGGAATAAACGGATGTTGGATGCCCGAAAGCCTGTGATGGGCCCACTGAACCTGAGCGCATTTTTGCAGCAGGCGAGGCATTTGTCAATTTGTTTTTGTAGCCAGAATAATCGACCCTGCGCTCATTCCGGGAACAGGTCGAGCGAGACCGTCCCGTGGGGAATGTAAATACTCAGCAATGGCAACTAATCCGGCAAATGGCAGATCCCTGGGCCGCTTCATATTCCGCTAACTTGGAGAGGACAGCGGCCCGTGGTTGTAGATGTGTCACAGATCAACTATTTGGGTTGAGCAGCCAGCCATTCCTTCAGGCTTGGCTCTTGGAGCTTCCGAAACTCAATGCAGCCGTCTATGCTCTCGAGTGCGTGCTTGAGGGCCTTATCGGAGGCGGCGACCTTGTGTGTGGAAAAGAATGTCTCCACGCTGGCTCTGGCGTCGGCGGAGCAGAAGCTGCTCGTGGAACCCACAAGGTAGGCGCCCATCTCAGTGGTGAACTGGGCCTGCACTTTGTCCCAATTCTTTTGAATGTACTTCCACGTCTGCTCGCGGTTTTCGTCTATGCTCAAGGCGATAGCAAACTGAATCACCGCGTCCTGGTTGCGGACCTTGCCCGAGACGGCGTAGTCAAGAGCGCGCTGGAGCAGAGCTGGGTTTTCAAACTCGGCGAGCAGACGCAGCGAATTCTCTTGATATTCCGGATTGGTCGACGTTTCATAAATCTTCTGCAGCTGGTCGAAGAGCTGTGCGTCGCCGTTGCGGGCGGCGACTGCCAAGGCAGTCTGGCCAAGGGTGGCATCGACGGAGCCGGGATTCGCAAGGTACTTGGTGGCAATCTCTTGTGCCTGAGCGAGGACGGCTGGGTCTTTGCCGTAGAAGCCGAGGAAGCCGAACAGTTGCGCACGCAACTCGCGCGTGTTGGGCGAGTCAGTATCAGAGGGCGGGGCAAGCCTGGCGTATTGCGGAGTAAACGTGGAGCGAATCCAGGCCGCCAGCGCGTCGCGTTCTTCGGCGTTAGCCGCAACCCGGTCGTAGGCCCCGTTGATCCCGCCCAAAGCCGCGCCCACTACCTCCGCGCCAGGGTCAGCTTTGACCGCAGCCGCAAGGTCCAGATAAGCACCGATGGGAGTTTTGTTGGCGCGCGCCTGGGCCCACTCGTTGCCGATCAGGCTGATGCGCTCGGCGGGCGTGAGTCCAGTCTCCACCTGCGCTACCAGTGCCGCATACTCGCTGGGCGGATAGGCGCTGCGATAGTAGCCCTTGCCGCCGGAATTGGCGAAGAAGAGGCCGCCCGTCGGCGTCTTCAATGTAGCGTTGTCGGATGTTAGAAGCTGGCAGTCCTCACTTGCGGCCGCACTCTTGAAGCACACCGGCAGCGTCCATTTCTGCGCGGGATTCGGCACAATGCTAGGGCTGAGATAGAAACGCTTCTGTTCGACCGCAACTGTGCCGTTGGCCGGCTCGCCGAAGGTGAGAATAGGCGCGCCGGGTTGCGCCACCAGGCGTTCCATGATCTTGTCCACCGGCTTGTGGCTGGTTGCGGTTTGTGCGCCCCAAAAATCTTCTGCGGTGGCATTCGCATAGCGGTGGGCGGCCAGGTAGTTGTGCACGCCCTGGCGGAAAGTCTCCTCGCCGAGATAGTTTTCCACTGTCAACAGCACGTCGCTGGCCTTGCCGTAGGAGATGCCGTCGAACATCTGGTTGATGTCGCTGGGCGTATCGGCCTTGGCTCGAATGGCGCGCGTTGTAGGTTGCGCGTCGAGGTTGAGAGCATCGTCTATGCCCGAGACCACGTATTCGTCGATGTTCCACTCCGGATGCATGGCGGCTACAGGCTTGTTTTCCATCCACGTTGCAAATCCTTCGTTGAGCCAGATGTTGTCCCACCACTGCATGGTCACCAGATCGCCGAACCATTGGTGTGCCATTTCATGAGCGATGGTCAGAGCTATCTCTTTCTCTGCGTAAAGGGAAGCCCTCTTGGGGTCGATCAGCAGTGCTGTTTCACGAAAGGTAATGGCGCCGAAGTTTTCCATGGCGCCGGCCTCGAAGTCGGGTAGGGCGATCAAGTCGAGCTTCTTGAGCGGGTAGGGAATGCCGAAATAGTGGTTGTAATAGTGCAGCACATATTTGGCTATATCGACGCTGTAAGGGGTAAGTGCGACTTTGTCGGGCGTGGAGCAGGAGCGTATGGTCACGCCGTCGGATACGCCCGTGGTGCATTGGAAATCCCCGACCAGGAAGGCCACCAGGTACGTGGACATTTTAGGAGTGGTGGCAAATTTGACCGTGTGCTTGCCGGTTGCAGGGCCGGGGGTGTCGCTGATGATCTCCCCGTTGGAGATGGCTGTGTCGCCTGCATCCACCACCAGCGAAACGTCGTAGGTGGCCTTGAAGGCTGGCTCATCGAACGACGGAAAGGCGCGCCGCGCGTCGGTGGACTCGAACTGGGTGACAGCGTAGTTGCGCTTGGCGGTCTTCGACAAATAGAAGCCGCGCAACTCGTTATTCAAAATGCCGGTGTAGTGGATGGCCAGCGCGGCCTTGCCCGCGGGTAACTTTTCGACGAAGGTGAATGAGGCTTGCTGCTTGTCCTTGTCAAGCGAGACAGTGGCTTTTTGCTCTTTGCCGTCAGCGGTCACGCTCACACTCTCAAAGGCGATCTCGGCGGCGTTCAGAGTGATGTGATCCGTCGGCTCGGCCAGGTTCACATCGATAAACTCTACGCCCGAGAAGGTTGCGGCCTTGAGGTCGGGCGTAAGGGTGAGTTTGTAGCACTCCGGGCGGACAGTCTGCGGCAACCGCTGGGCGTGCAGTGCGCCGGTCGACGCAAGAAATACGCTGGCAAGTACACCAAAGGGCAGAGACAGACGAACAGTCGATAAAACAAAGTTACGAATCTTCATGAAACCCTCAAATCGTTGATCAATCACCTGAAACCTGGCAAGTGTTATTGTAATGCGGCAAACCTCTCGGAGGCTCAAGCCGTGCCCTTTCAAGATAGTGATTTATTTAGCTTCAACGTTTCTCTACTCCGACGCTTTTTCTTTCGGCAGCAGCGAATCGAGCAGCAGCAGACAGGCCCCGATGACGATGGCCGTGTCGGCTATGTTGAAGTCGGGCCAGTGGTAGCCGAAGATGTGGACCTCGATGAAGTCCACCACCGAGCCGTAAGCGATGCGGTCGTGGACGTTGCCCAGCGCCCCGGCAAAGACCAGCGCCAGGGCTAAGGTGGTGAGCGTGAAACGGTCGCCCAGGTACACCATCGCGACGAGAACAGCCAGCGCCGCCACCAGCGTGAAGCAGACCAGCGTCCAGCGGACCGTGTTGGGCGAGGCAGTGTTGGCGAACAGCGAAAAGGCCGCGCCCTCATTGGTCCAGTGGGTAATGCGCAAAAAGTGAGGCACAACCGGGATGGCGCCGCCAAACGGGATGCGGAGCGTGACCCAGGTCTTGGTCAGCCGGTCAACAAAGATGACCGCGGCAGAGATGAGCAGCAGCCAGTGCAAGCGGCGGGGCGCGGTGAATTTCATTGGACGGCCTCCGTGGATTGTGGCGGAGCAATATTCATTTCGGTTAAAGCGTCGCTGCAGCGAGAGCAGACGTTCTGCCAGATGCCGTAGTTGGCGACTTCGGGCATGAAGTTCCAGCAGCGGGCGCATTTGGTGCCGGATGCGGCCCGCACATCACATTGCAAATCACCGGAAAAAGTTATGAGAACTGGCTCGCCTGTAGCGCTAATTGGAATTGCGAAATCCCCCGTCACTTCAACTGATGATACGTTGAACACCTCTTTGAGATGCGGTTCATACCGGCGAAGAAGGGCAAGTAACGCTCCCTTCGCATGCAGGACGACGTCCGCTTCAAGTGCTTTGCCAATCACCTTGCCCTGCCGTTTCTCTTCTAGCTTCACCATAGCTGCATCGCGGAGACCAAAAATCTGCTTCCACTCTTCCAGCAGCGGCGTCGGGTCTTCGGAAAAAATCTCCACCGGGGCAGGGAACTGAGCCAGGTGCACCGAAGCTTCGCGGCCTTCAACCTTGGGCAGATACTCCCAAATCTCATCGGCAGTGAACGAGAGAATGGGCGCGACCAGCCTGACTAACGTTTCCGAAATCTGCCACAGCACAGTTTGCGCGGAGCGGCGCTCCTGGCTCGTGGGCGCGAAGGTATACATCCGGTCCTTCAGCACATCCAGATAGAAGTTGCTCAAGTCGACGACCGCAAACTCGTTCACCGCATGATAAACGCGGTGGAAGTCAAAGCTCTCGTACCAGCCGAGAATGTTCTCGGTCAACTCGCGTGTCCGGGCCAGCATATAACGGTCGAGCGGCAACAAATCAGATTCAGCCACGCGATCGCGCGCAGGAGAGAATCCGTTCAGGTTGCCCAGCAGGAAGCGGAAGGTGTTGCGCAACTTGCGATAAATCTCCGCGCAGCGCTGCATCAGGTTTTCGCTGGCCGCCATATCCTCGCGGAAATCAATGGATGCTACCCACAGGCGAACGATTTCACCGCCCATGCGGTTGGCAATATCCACCGGGTCCACGCCATTGCCAAGCGATTTGCTCATCGCCCGGCCCTGCTCGTCGAGAGTCCAGCCTGCGGTTGAAACGTGGGAGTAAGGCGCGCGTCCGCGCAGCGCCACCGATGTCAGCAGCGAGGAGTGGAACCAGCCGCGATGCTGATCGCCGCCTTCTAGGTATAAAACTTCTGGGGCTTTCGCGCCGGTCTCGCTTTGGAAAGCGGTGTAGGCCGGCTTCAATTCCGCATCGCTCTCGCATACTGCAAACCAGCTTGTGCCGGAGTCAAACCACACGTCGAGAATGTCGGTTTCTTTGCGGAACACCTTACCTCCGCAGTGCGCGCAGGCGGTGCTAGCCGGAAGCAGCGCGGAGATCTCCGTTGTGTGCCATGCCTCGGCGCCGTGCTCCTCAAACAACTTCACAATCTTGCTGTTGAGCGCCGCGTCCAGAATGGGCTGCTGACAGCCTTCACACAGGAAGACCGCAATGGGCACACCCCAGATGCGCTGGCGGCTGATGCACCAGTCGGGGCGCGTGGCGATCATGTTGGTGATGCGCTCCTTGCCCCACGCCGGGTCCCAGACCACCTTGTCGATCTCCTCGATAGCTTGTTGACGGAAAGTGGTCTCGGAGCCGTCAGCACGTTTGACTGGCGTCTCCAGGCCAATGAACCATTGCTCGGTGGCGCGGAAGATGACCGGATGGTGGCAGCGCCAGCAGTGCGGGTAGGAGTGTTCCAGATCGTGACTTGCCAGCAGCGCGCCGGACTCTTCGAGCATGGCCACAATCACGGGATTTGCGGCCCATACCTTCATGCCATCGAAAGCCGGCGGGGTGCTGCGATTCCATGCGCTAGGGTCCACGTGAATGCGGCCGGCGGCGTCCACGCGGCAGGTGGGGTCAATCTTGTATCGGACGCCGGTGTAGAAATCGTCCGCGCCGTGCGAGGGCGCAGTGTGTACCGCGCCGGTGCCTGTGTCGGCGGCGACGTAGGTAGCCAGCACGCCCAGAACGCTGCGCTCCAGAAACGGATGCTGGAAGGTGGCATGTTCGAGGACGCTGCCTTTGAAGCGGGCCAGTTCGGTGGTCTCGCCCAGTTCGCAGGCAGCGGCTACAGAGGCGGCTAGCTCTGCCGCGACGATGTAGACTGGCGCTTTCGCTGCGTCCTGATCGGCTGCCGGGGCGGCCAGTGCCACGTACTCGAAATCGGGATGAAAGGCCACGGCCATCGACGCGGGCAGCGTCCACGGGGTGGTCGTCCAGATGATGGTATAAACCTCGCGGCCAGCCAAGGCAGGCGACAGCGCCTCGGGCTTCGATGTGAGCCGGTACCGCACATAGACCGATGGGCTGGTGTGCATCTCGTACTCGACCTCCGCCTCGGCCAGCGCCGTGTGGTCGTGAATGCACCAGTAAACCGGCTTCAGGCCGCGATAGACGAAGCCCTTTTCCAGAAAGCCGTAGAAAGCCTCCAGCGTGTGCGCTTCGTAGTCTCGGGACATGGTCTTATACGGCGCATCCCAGCGACCGATGCAGCCAATTCGTTCAAACTGCGAGGTTTGTAAATCAATGTACTTCTGCGCGTATTTACGGCAGGCCTCGAGAACCTCTGGCGCGGGCATTTCCAGTTTCTTGCGTCCCAGGTGCTCGTCCACCTTGATCTCGATGGGCAATCCGTGGCAGTCGTAACCGGGAACGTAGGGTGCGTCGAAACCCGCCATGGTCTTCGACTTGACTACGAAATCCTTCAGCCCTTTGTTGAGCGCATGGCCCAGGTGAATGGGTCCGTTGGCATATGGGGGGCCGTCGTGCAGCAGAAAATAGGAGCCGCCTGCGTTGCGGCGCTCTTCGCCAGCCTTACGCAGCTCCTCATACAGCCCCATCGAGGCCCATCGGGCCAGGCGAAGCGGTTCATTCTGCGGCAGGTTAGCCTTCATCGGGAAGGCGGTTTGCGGCAAGGTAAGGGTCGCCTTCAACTCCGGTGCTGAGGACATCTTCACTCCCTGGGTTCTTTCGATCTGATTCATTTCTAAGTGTAAATGGCGAGGCAAGATATTTTCGGCAACAATTGCAGCCACGGGCCGTCTATTGTTTATGGGAAGCCCGACCGCGATAAAATATGAGAGTCTGGATTTTGAGGCCTTCCTGGACGAGACACAAGCGGGCTGCGTCAAGCATAATGGAAGGATGGGCCCGGAGACGGAGCACCTCCCGTTCGCAACCGAGACCAGGCGTTCAGAGGCAACCGCACCAGACGCAACAATGGCCAACGATTTGCTCATCCAGCCAGACACTGAATCCGAAACTGCCACGGCCATTATGGACCGCTGCGAACTTGACCTCACGTTCGGCGTTCCTGTTGAGACAAAGCCCATCTGGGTTGATCTCTACGAGAGCATCCGCGATGTCTTTTTCCCGCCTAAACTGCCTCCGCTGGAACTGACCTCAAAGCCGATTCCCGTGCCGGATCGGATGGCGGTCAAGCGCAATCCCTGGGCCTTCGGCATCTCCGCCAGCTTTAATCTCGCTGTTTTGCTGGTCGTGCTCTTTTTCATGGGCAAAAAGATTCTCGAGACGGTTAACAAGCCGCCCCTGACCAACACGCCGGTCGATATTTCCGAATTCAAGGCGCCCAAATCCGACATCTCCGCGGGCGGCGGCGGCGGAAGTCCCGACAAGATCGAAGCAATCAAGGGCAAGATTCCTCCGCCGGCGAAGGCTCCGGTAATAGCGCCCGTGATACAGCCGCCAGTTCCCTCAATCGACCTGCAAAACGACATTACGATTCCCACGGATACGAAACTGCCGAACTTCGGCGTCTCGAACTCTAGCAATGTCAAGCTGGCCTCGGGCGGAAACGGCTCTGGCACGGGCTTGGGCTCTGGGCATGGCGGTGGCTATGGGCCAGGCTATGGCGGCAACATCGGAGGCGGACTTGAACGTGTGGGTGGCCGTGTCTCCGCACCAATCGCCTTGTTCCAGCCGGAGGCGGAGTTCTCTGACGAGGCGCGCAAGGCCAAGTACCAGGGAACCGTCGAGGTCACTTTTGTAGTTGATACAAAGGGAAATCCCCAGAATCCCCGTGTGGTGCGACCTTTGGGCATGGGGCTGGACGAGAAAGCCATCGAAGCGGTGATGAAATACAGGTTCAAGCCGGCGATGAGAGATGGTAAGACGCCTGTTCCGGTGTTGGTTACAGTCGCGGTAGACTTCCACCTGTATTGAGATTCTGAGACGATTTGAGCCGCGAAGAGCGAGGCGCATCGGCGCTTCGCTCTTTTCGTCTTTGCGGGAGACAGACGAAAAACTCCCGGCTGGTCAGCGTGAAGTCTGTGACCCGCCGGGAGCTTGGACCGTATGAAAAGGGGACTACTGTTTTTCTGACGTGCGACGGCTACAGCGGTTCTCCAATTGCTATACCCCGAAAGCACATCCGCAGAGTGGCTTTTTCCTTAAGAAAAAGCCACCTCGCACGGGGCTGGCAAGGGCACGTGAATTGGAGAACCGCTCTATTGCCGCTATGGTGGAGAGCCCAGGGAAATGAATGAGCTCCCAGGGAAACAACAAATCGGGGAATGTATGGTGCGCCCGGAGAGAGTCGAACTCCCGACCTACTGGTTCGTAGCCAGTTTACCTAGTTTCCAGTGCTGACACAGAACAAAAGAACTTACGCCGTATCACTATTATTTCCCTTGACATACAGACACGGTTGACTGACAATGGAAGACGTTGGAGGTCATGCAAGCGCGTGTTTTGCTGACACAGTGCTGATACGGGAAGGGCAATGGAGGGAAAATGGGCAGGCGAATTATTGAGTCAACCATCAAAAAACTGAGGCCGCCAGAGCAGGGAAGCAGTATCGAATGGGACTCGGAGATTCCCGGCTTTGGCGTGAGGATCACGGCGGCGAGAGTGGTGAGTTTCGTTCTCTCATATCGAATCTTTGGACGCCAGCGCAATTACACCATCGGGCGCTGGCCGGAATGGACGGCGACGGCGGCGCGGGATGAGGCGCTGGCGCTCAAGAAGAAAATCAGGGACGGGGCCGACCCGCTGGAGGAAAAGCACAAGGACCACTCAGAGCCTATGTTTGACGATCTGGCAACCGAGTACATAGACAGCGACGGCGAGAGCAAGAAGCGGCCTAGCAGCGTCCGCAATGACCGGCAGATGCTCAAGAGCATCATTCTCCCGCGTCTTGGCAAGATGCGCCTCAAGGCGATTGGAAAGCGCGACATTGAGAAGCTACATTCCGCATTGAAAGAGACGCCGTATCAGGCCAATCGTGTCCTGGGTCTGCTGTCAGCGATGTTCAACTACGCGATTGAGCGGGGAATGACGGTTAGCAATTCCGCTCATGGAATCGAGAAGTTTCCCGAAGCCAAGCGAGAGCGATTTCTGACCATCGAAGAGATGCAGAAGCTACGCGAGGCGATTGAAGGATACCCGGACGTGAGCGCGCACAATGCCCTGCTGCTGCTGATGCTCACAGGCTCACGGGAGGGCGAAGTGCTCAAGGCTGAATGGGAACAATTCGACTTGCAGCGTGGGACGTGGACCAAACCTGCCCGCAGCACAAAGCAGAAGAAAATCGAGCATATTCCATTGAGTCCGGCTGCTCGCGCATTGCTTGAGTCGATGCAGACGCCGGGCGCAACCGGGCCGCTCTTCCCAGGACGCAGCGGCGGCGCTCGCGTTTCACTAACGCGCCCCTGGAGACAGGTCTGCCGAGGCGCTGGCCTAGTGGAGACTGTCACTATCAAGGGCAAGCGCGGGCCGCTGGTACGCTATCGCCCGACGCTGAGGGTTCACGATCTGAGGCACAATTTTGCGAGCCATTTGGTGAATAAAGGTGTTTCTCTGCAAATTGTCGGCAAGTTGCTAGGACATTCCCAGATAGCAACCACGATGCGTTATTCTCACCTGCAAGATGCTGCGCTGAGGGATGCGACAGGCATATTTAGCGCGATTTACTCGGATGCTGCCACACGGAAGACGGGGACAAAATAATGACAAAGGTAGCGCGTTCTAATTCCAAGTGGACTCCGGGGCAGCATCCATTCATCTGTGCTGGAGATGGAATCTCCGATTTTGTCAGCTTCACAATGAAATACCCTTGCACTTTCGCCGCTGTTATCCAAGAGATTGCCCGGAAACGAAAATTGCGCGTCGAGAGTCTTCCCCGCGAATGGGAGTCGATTGATATTCCAAGTCTATTGCTCAGTGAGTGGCACGGCGCAAGAGATGAGCACGGCGGATGGATTCTACCTGTACACGGGTCCGCATCTGAAAGGGTCAAGATACTCTGCGGTTGCTTTGAAAACGTGGAATACAAGATTGTCGGACGCTCGCTTCGATTCAGGGTTATAGAAGCGCATGGCCCGCTATCAGAATTCAATGAACTCGCGGGCCGATTGACCTATGATGCGCCGCGTGGAAGCAATGGACGAATTGTAGACGACGACTATCACAATATCGTTGTGGAGCTTGATAAGGCCGGTTACAAGCCGATTGACTGCCTGGAGCGCGAGTCGCGTAAGGCGCTTGCACTATGGAATCAAACACACTCCAGAGATGGCAAAGCCCGGCAGACGTTTTTGAGTGCCTACCTTCATTCGCAATTTAGCTCCGACGTGCGGCGGCGGTTGAGCCGTGCTCAGGGAGAGTACAAAAAAGCGCATCGAATAGCATAGAACGGCTGAGACTTAATCAGCGTATCGCCATGAGCGCAGCCCGCATGAACCCCGCCATTCATGCGGGTTTTCTGTTTCTCCATCTTCGATGCCGTCAGTCTGTGTCAGCACTGTGTCAGCGTTAGACCAGAAAACAGGCAAACAATCGCCTTTCAAATTGTCCGCGCAGAATCTTGCGGACCTTATTCGCGTCCGCGCCAAACCCGCGTAAACACTGAGGATTATGCGCGGGAATTGTCCGCGATGCGCTGACAGATGGGCGAAAGCATTGCGTTCAATGTCCGGCAGTTTCATTCTTTGACTATGGAAAACGCACAGACGGCACCACTTGTCAGATTGGATTACTTGGAACCCGCTGAGTTGGCCCGCGAATTGGATGTTTCCGAGCGCACGATTCACCGCTGGAGCGTTCTGAGGATTGGACCGCCGCGAGTGACGATAGGCCGCACGGTCCTCTACCGCCGTGAGAGCGTGCGGCAATGGCTTGCTTCACGCGAAGAGCGGCAGGGCCGCACGTCTGGCCGTAGACTGGCGGCGCAACGGTGAGCGCATCCCCCGATCTTTCCCATGCGGTGACGTTGAGAGAGCGCGATACAGAGATGTTTGCGCGCATCGGCGTCCCGTTCGATCTGGCGGAGACGGCGCACGTTGAACGTGTCTCAGATGCAGATGCACGGGAGAGGTTTGGAATCCAAGGGCCGGTATCAAAGGACATGGCCGGTATCGTGTTTCCGTACTACTCGCACGTCACCGGGCGGCGCGTTACAGCCCGCGTGCGGCGCGACAATCCAGAGATTGAAGACGGACGCCCCAAGAACAAATACGTCAATGCCTACGGCGACGCCCGGCACTTATATTTCCCGCCCGATGCCTGGGAGAAACTGCAAACCCCATCGACAGCCATTGTCTTAGTCGAAGCGGAGAAGAGTTCCCTTGCGCTCTCTGCCTGGGATAAGCGTACTGGTGCGAACCTGTTGGCCGTGGGGCTGGGCGGCTGCTGGGGCTGGCGGGGCCGCATCGGGAAGGCGGATGGCATTGACGGCTCACGAGTCGATGTGACCGGCGCTCTTCCCGATCTCGCTGTTTGCGATGGCCGGACAGTCTACGTCTGTCTGGACGCTAACGCCGCAACGAACGGCATGGTTCGCCAGGCGCGGGCCGCGCTATGCAAGGAATTGGCAGGACGCGGCTGTAAGGTGAAAATCTGCAATCTGCCCTTGGCCGATGGCGTCAATGGGCCGGATGATTACATCGGCGTCTGTGGCGATGATGCGATGGGAAAGGTTATCGCTGAGGCGGTTGAGCCAGATGCAGAGCTTCCCGAATTTGCCGATGACGCGCTGGCCTTAGCTTTCACAGAGAAGTATGGCGACGATCTTCGCTATATCGACGCATGGGGCCGATGGTGCTATTGGAATGGACATTTATGGGAAACGGACAACACTCTAAGCGTTTTCGACAAGGCCCGCGCTGTGTGCCGGGAAGCGGCTGGTACTGCGGAAACCAAAGGCACAGCGCAGCGCGCCGGGTCTGCCGTGACCGTTGCCGCCGTTGAACGGTTGGCCCGCAGTGACCGTAGACACGCGGCGACTGTTGACCAATGGGATGCGGACCCTTGGCTGCTGAATACACCTTGCGGCATTGTCGATTTGCGCACGGGCGACATACGACCGTCTGACCGGACTGCCTACTGTACCAAGGCGGCGGCGGTTGCACCTGATGGGGACTGCCCACGATGGCTGACGTTCCTTGCGAGAGTCACTGGCGACAATGCGGAGTTGGAATCGTACCTGCAACGAATGGCCGGATATTGTCTAACTGGGCTGACTAGAGAACAGGCGCTATTTTTTCTGTACGGTTTGGGAGCGAATGGAAAAACCGTATTCGTCAACACACTTACTGGCGCAATGGGAGACTATGCGCGAATTGCTCCCATTGAACTGTTTCTCGACTCGAAAAACGAGAGTCACCCAACGGGCATAGCGGGTCTGCAAGGCGCAAGACTTGTTTCCGCAGTTGAGACTGAGGACGGGCGGCGCTGGGCAGAATCGAAAATCAAGGCGTTAACGGGCGGGGATCGCGTCACTGCCAGACTGATGCGGCAAGATTTTTTCGAGTTTACGCCGCAGTTCAAATTGCTGGTTTCCGGCAATCATCGGCCTGGGCTTCGATCTGTTGATGAGGCATGGCGACGCCGATTCAATCTGCTGCCATTCGATGTGACCATTCCCGCAGCCGAGCGGAATCCCCGACTCACTGAGGAATTGCGCGAAGAATGGCCCGGTATTCTCGCCTGGGCCGTCCAAGGGTGCCTTGATTGGCAGCGGGACGGTCTAAAGGCTCCCGCTATTGTCACCGGGGCGACCGATGCCTACATGGACGCAGAGGACCGGCTTTCTCTATGGATCGCAGACCGATGCGAGCGCAACCGGGGAAGTTGGACCGCCGCGAGTCACCTTTTCGAGAATTGGAAGACTTGGGCTGAGGCCGCCGGGGAATTTGTTGGATCGCAACGGCGATTCTCTCAGGATATGGAAGCCCACGGCTTCAAGCCGCAACGGGATAGGGCCGGGCGGGGATTCCTGGGGATCGCCTTGAAGGGGGATGTGTGACGCTTGTGACGCTTCTACACTTATCCGCCGTTAGAAGACCAAAAACACTCTCTCTATACGCTCTATATAGGAGCAAGTGTCACAAGCGTCACGGAGGGCTTTTCCAATGACCCGACTCGACTCCCAAAAGCAGTCTTTTCCGCGCTCTGCTGATAGGGTATCAGTTGGCCGCGTATCTTTTGAAAATTGTAACAGTCGTAAAATCAATTACATGAAAGGCAATAATTCGACAACAGTTGAAGGGATGCAGACTGCAAGTCAGCACTATGTTAGCAAAGTGAAGGGGAAACGATGAACCTTGATCATGTTCGACCGGCGACACTTTCCGAGCGGGACCGGGCCGCAGTCGTGGATTCACTCAAAGAAGCCAAGCCGCAACGCCGGGCCGCTCAGATGTGGTCAGACGCAATTGACGCCGGGGATTTTGAACGCGCAAGGGCAATAGCGGCGGAAACAGAAACCTGGTTTGAGGCTGAGGATGATTGAGCAAGCCCAACTCGACTTTGACGCCGTAGCGCCTGCCCCTGCTCCCCAGGCTGCCCCAGGCGAGGCCGCTGGGCCTTTCGGCATAGGAGAGGCTGTCCATTTACGGGGCTGTCCGTTTGGCAAGCCCGGAAGGGTTCTGCGCATCGAACGCGGCAAGCTGGCAATCCTTTGGGCCGATCTTGGGCCGAGCTATATCGGCAGACACGCGCCCGCGAGTTTGATGCTGGCAAAGGGGGGACTGTGAGGATTGGGGACCGGGTAATCCGCAAAGATGCGCCAGAGGTTGAGGGAAAGATTATCTCGATGCATGGACGCCAGGCGCGGGTTTATTGGAGTCAGCATTTCAGCCAACTGGTCGATGTAGAGGCGCTGATGCTGGCCGGAAAAACGCCAAGAGGTGAGAGCAAGTGACTGAGCGCAGCCGCAACGTACAAACCGGCAAGACACGGCAGATGGAAGCGGCGATTGCAGCCCTGCTAACCTGTCGCACGATTGTAGAGGCCGCAGAGCAGTGCAAAGTATCCAAGCGCACTTTACTGCGATGGATGCAGCATGAGCAATTCAAAAAGCAATACGCGGACGCCAAGCGAGAGATGTTATCTGGCGCGATCAATCGGTTGCGATCTGCTGGTTTCGATGCGGGCGTGCGATTGCATATCGCCGTCAAGGATAAGGCTTCTCCTCCGGCAGTGGCTATAAGCGCAGCGAGCCGGATTTTGGATCTGCTGATTAAGGGCGTGGAACTGGAAGACCTAACCGAACGCATCACGGCGCTGGAGGAATCTGGCGCAAAGGGGAAACTATGAGAATTTCTGATTTAGATAAGCGCGTGCGCTCGCTGGAGCAAAAGGTTTTTACAAGCGATGAACTGAGCATGGTACTTCAATGCTTCAATCGGCAATATCACCGGATGCAGGGCGAACCGTGCCCGCCGTCCGCCGTTGATGCTGAACTAAATCGACTCGCGGAATTGTCCGCGTTGCCGTCAGGGTCTAGCAGTCTGCTCACAGTCGCGTGGGAGTTATCACGCGAAACGAAAACGAACTAATCAACCGTACCAAACAGGAGAAAACTGACATGGACGATCAGAGCACCATCACCGCAGAAAGCACGGAACCCACGCAAGAGGCGCAGCCGGAGATACCGGAGCCTTCGGAGCCAATACAGGCCGCACAGCCCGCGCCCGTCATTGACTTGGAACAGGCGCGGGCGAAGGTGGCCACACTGCGCACAGAGATTAAGGCGCAAGAGATTGCCATTGCTGAGGGCGAACTGACCCAGGCCCAGGCCGCGCACGGTGAGCTATATGCGAAATGTGTTGAGGCCCAGGCCATTCTTGACGCCAAAAACAGGGAAGTGGAAGAACAGACGCGCCTAGCACTGCAAGCCAGCAATCGCAAGGCTGGCGCGGCGTCACAGCTAGACATGCACCGGCGGAACACGCCAGAGAAGATGCAACAGAATTTCGGCACCACGCAACGCTATGGTGACAAGTCTTTTGAAGTGTGGCAGGCCGATCTTGAAACATTTATGCAAGAGCAACGCGAGGCGGAGAGCGAGCACAGCAAGGTTTTCGGGAATCTGTCCATCTTGCAAGGTGAGAGACGTGCGGCGACAAAGGCGCTTGAGGATTTGAGCTGGGTCGAAGGCCGCGCACGCTCGCGGGTTGTCGAGTGTCGCCAGAAATTGGCGACCATGCAGCCCGCACCCTCAGAACTCACGTCGCCGTTTACCCCGATCTTGAACGGCAGGACGCTGGAATTTACGAGTGACAATTCTCTGCGCTCCGATACCCGCGTAGCTGCTACACACGGGCCGGCAGACTCGCATTGATGATTTTGGGCGGGCGGGTACTCCTATTCCCGCCAGGTGGAATGTTTCTCCGGTTCCACTGCTTGCCCGACGGGGGGGAGTTAACCTGCTCCCCCCGCATTTTTCGGAAAGGAACGAATGGACGTTTTTCAAACGCTGAAGGCTACCCGGAGAGACCAGGAAGAGCGCAACGATGCAATCGATTCGAGGCAGGTTAAAACACGCTGTATTTGCCGTGACGGTGCGCAGCCTGAT
>Ga0224558_1002040_pt1 | contig 19538 bp, 20 predicted proteins | sample 714S32024metaG_FD_180682 | JGI IMG/M metagenome (GOLD analysis project Ga0224558, IMG submission 180682) | Peat soil microbial communities from Stordalen Mire, Sweden - 717 S3 20-24 | ecosystem: Environmental > Terrestrial > Soil > Wetlands > Peat | place: Sweden: Norrbotten County, Stordalen...
CACGCCTACGCGCTCGATGGCGTCCAGCACCACGAGGCTGAGCACGAAGCTCGCCAGCTGGGCGTTGCCGGTCAGGGTGAGCTTGTCCTGCTCCGCCTCGAGCAGTAAACGAGCCAAGTCCCGGCCGGCGACCTCAGAGGCTTCGGTGACCACTTCCCACGAGGGGTGCTCGACCCAAGGGCGGCCCATGCCGGGTCGCTGCGAGCCTTGGCCCGGAAAAATGAACGCCAGCAATCCGACTCCTCTCGATCCGGTCGTGTGGCTCGCGCTGGGGCCGGGACACAGGGTTGCACAGCGGTACGGGAACTTTCACGTCTCGTGCCCCCGAGGAACTTGGACACCGAATAGAGAGGAGCCAACATGGCTCTCGTGACGGTGGACGACGACACGAATGGGGACTTCCGCTCCAAACCGCGCTGGTCGGCGGGCCGGAAGGTCGACGTGGTGATGCGCTTGCTCCGAGGCGAGAGGCTCGAGACCCTGAGCCGTGAGCTCGGGGTCGAGGCACACCGCCTGGCGGCCTGGCGCGACGAGTTCCTCGAGGCTGGCAAGGAGGGCCTGAAGGGCAAGCGTGCCACGACCGAGGACGACCGTCGCCTCAGAGAAGCCGAACGCAAGATCGGCGAGTTGACCATGGAGAACGAGATCTGGCAGGCCGTGGCCCCGAAAAAGGGGGCTCCAGATGCCGTCTCAGAAGCGGCCGAGGTGAGCGCCGAAATGGATATCGGACTCGCCACCGTGTGCCGGGTGACCGGCGCGCCGCGCTCGACCGTCTACTACCGCCGCTGGCGAGGCGACCAGCTCCACATTCGCCCTGGACCGAAGACGGCCGTTTCCGATGCCGAGCTCACCGAACTGATCCGGGAGGTGATCACCACCTGCCCGTTCGCCGGTGAGGGCCATCGCAAGGTCCGAGCCCGACTGCGAAGAGATCACGGCATCTGGGTCGGCAAGTACCGGGTGCTGCGCCTCATGCGCAAGGCGGGCCTGCTCGTCCCACAGCGGGCCCGACGCCGGCGCAGCCCCCGTCCCCATGACGGTCGGATCACCACCGACGCCCCCAACGTGCGCTGGGGTACCGACGGAACCATGGCCTGGACGCGCACCGACGGCTGGGTATGGGTGTTCGTGAACGTCGACCACCACACCGACGAGGCCTGGACGCACGTGGCCAAGATCGGCAACCGCTTCGCGGCGCTCCAACCCGTTTATAGCGCCGTCATCGATCGCTTCGGCGCGCTCGGTCCCGACGTGGCCCGAGGCATCAAGCTCCACCATGACTGGGGATCTCAATACCGGGCTGCGCACTTCCTCGGCTCCATCGCCCGGCTCGGCATTCAAGACGACGCCGCCTACGTGGGCGAGCCGGAGTGCAATGGGGTGGCCGAGCGGTTCATTCGGACTTTGAAGGAGCAGTGCTTGTGGTCCGACTTTTACGAGGACGTTGACGAACTACGCCAGGCTGTGGGCAGCTTCACAGAGACCTATAACACCGAGTGGCTCATCGAGCGCCTGGGGCACCGCACACCACGAGAGACGTACCCGGCTACGACGGCTCGGGTCGCGGCGTGATAGTCATGGAAACCGTCCAACGAACCGGGGCCGCAACACACGTTAGGACCTGTCGCAGGGTAAGTCGCGTGTTTCTACGCGGTTTGTCTTTGTAAGGAGCCGACCCAGCCCCGTAGTTTTGGTCCTGCTTGCGGCGACGAAGGCGCGGCTTCGGCCGGACGAGTAGAGGACACCCCATCTTTCGCCAGGCGGCATCAGCTGCCTCCCCCCTGACGGTGAGCACCTGGGCGGCGTTTACGTCAAGGAAACTCGGCCCCTTGCCGCGGACCGATACCGCTGTCCGGCGCGGTGTCCAGACGCGTCGCACGGTTAGCATGCGCCCTCAACGTTGCGCTGCACTCACGACCATAGGACCAGTTGCGCATGCTTCCACAGCAAGCGCAAGCAGCCAACCCACGCAGAGGCCAGTCACACCGAACATGAGTCCACCCACCAATGCTCCCGTGACTTCAAGAATCGTGGCTACCAAAATCAGCCGCGCGGCTTCGTGAAGCTGGCCTTGTACACGCCTAATGGCAACGTAGTGGTCCTTGATGACAAGGAGCGGTCCCGCCAGCACGAGGAGTCGGAGGAAGCGGGCCCCGTGGCTGGCATACGCGGCTCCAAACACGTGCATGACCTCTCCGCCGAGAGTGATAGCGAGTGCTGCACAACACGACGCGAGCACGAGGCCCAGCGGCACAGTGATACGGACCCGATCAGTAAGCCGAGACTCATCATCGGCCGTGGCTGCAAATAGAGCGAGAGTCAGCATGAACGGCACGGTGAGAAGAGCACCCGCGCTCCTCCAGGCCGCGTTGAAATATGCGACTTCTCTAGGCTGAGCAACTAACGCAACGAGGACTGGTAACGTGTAACTTGACGATTGCAAAATCAAGTTGAGGCTGAAGTGCTTCCGAGCGCTTGGAAGCTGGAAGCGAGCCTCGCGCATCCGCAGGCGAGCTGGAGCCCGCCAGGGCCCAGCGTGCCCGAGACGCAAGCGAAGAACCCCAAAAGCTATCGAAAGAAGTAGCGATAGCGACCAGGTGGCGATGACTCCTATCCCTGACCGCAATCCCGCATAGGAGAGCCCAACGAGCAACGCTAACCTGAGCACGGATACGAACGTGTTTCTCGCGAGCTGAACCGATCCGCGGCGAAGGCCGAGCACAGCCTCGTCGAAAACTGAGCCAACGGCTGTGCCTGCGACGCCTGCTGCAAAAGCGAGCAACGCCAGAGGGGAACTTCCGGTCGCGACGAGGCTATGCCCGAGGTGAGGCGCGACGAAACCCGACGCAAGTCCAAGTAGCGACCCTGCCAAAGCGACCGTTAGGAGTCCTGTACCAAAAAGCAAAGGGTGCTCAGCTGGGGACCGGCGGGGCATCTCCGAGATGAGTAACGTCCCGACGCCAAGCATCGCGAAGATCGACAGTAGCGACATGGCCGATATCGCAGCTGCTGCGAGGCCGACCTGCGCAGGTGGGAGCAGTCGTGCCGCAGCCGCCCAGTACACGAAACCGACCACTGATGTCACGGCCTGTGTTGCAGCAAGTGATCCAAACAGCGCCATGAGTTCCGAGCCCGGTCGGCGACTGTGAGACCTCGAGGATCGATGCACCATTAGCGCGTCCGCCGATCGCACTCCCGTCGAGCCTTCTTCGGCCTTGCGCGAGCCCGTCGACCGCGGGATTGAGCAATAGCCGAGAAAACGACAGCCTGACGATACTTGATAGTTCTCGCGTGCTTGGACGCAAGCGGTCGATGCCGACTGTTGATGCAGCCGGCAGGGATCTGGGCTTCCGCTGCGCTCGCAGGCCCTGCCCCAGTCCCTACCGCCGATCGCACGATACCGGAAAGCAGATCATGGCATGGGTGAACCATCCAGACTGCCCGTCGCATCTCAAGCTTGTCACCCTCGGCGGAACCACGGAGAAGCGCCCGAACGATCGCTATGGCGGACGTCTCTCTCACGGGCTCCCAAGCACACCGCACGCCACGAGGCTGTCGCGACTTGCACTGACACCTGCGTGCGTGCAGCACTTCGTGCCATCCGTCGCCCGCTCACTTGACTGCAGTTCCGATAGAGGTCAGGACCGATCCGACTACGAGCAGCAGCGTTACCACACCGAGCACGGCGGTTGATCTGCTGGGCCTTGGCAGGTCGGCGAGTACTCGGCGGCGACGACCTCTCGATGCACTCGCTACAAACAGCATTGCCAGCAGAGGACCTACAAGATAGGGGACTCCCAAATCTGTCGCAACGAGAAGTGTCCCGACACAAACGAACAGGACTACAGCAGCGAGACCTGTATCAACCACCCTTTCTAGATCATCTGCGCGTGGAAGGTTGGTGCCACGTTTAGTACAGAGAATGTATGCTCCGAGTAGCAGTACTGCGCCAAAGACAGGCCAAACAGTCTTACTAAGATTTCCGTTAGGAGCAGGGGTCGGACTGACTCTAATTGGCGGCAAGCTTTCCAACCGACTGAGGTCATATATCGATATCGGGCCGTTGTTATAAACCTGTTGAGCGCCTCGCCAAGTGCTGAACTTGTCCAGCTCCTCGCGCGTCAGCCTCCGGACCTGGTCGGTCCGAGTTGCGGGGTCATACGTCTCTCCTGGTTCAAAATACACTCCGACGTAAGGGAGACTGCTGGACAGGCGGCGGTCTACTAGAAGCAGCCTAATGTGTCCCCGCCGTACTAGCTGATCCTGTGCAGTATGAATTTCGTTAGCGAAGTAGAGAGGACCTACATTCACAGAGCCGCTTATTTGCGTGACGGGAGTGAGGTGCCCGACGGCAGCCATGAGTGCCGAGTTATCCCTATCAGCTGCGATCCGTGTGCCTGGTGGAAGATGCGCCTGTGCCCATTCTGCGGCGGCCATCGCATAACTGTCGATTGAGCGCTGGTCAGCCTCAACGAGGTGAGGCCCCGGTACGCGTTGATAGTCAGGACCAGCGCCCAGCAGAACTCCTCCCATCACTAGCGCAGCCAGGATGATGAGCAACATTGTAAAATGCCAAAGACGGTTGAATGATTCTGAGCGGATCCACCAGATCGCGACCCAGCACGCCACGAAGAAAAATACCAGCGCCGAGGCTCGATCGCCGAATTGCGCAGACGGGGCGGAGACATGTGACGCCAGAATTAAGGGGTAGCCTGCGGCGCCCATGACAACGAGCCACAGTGCGCGGTTCTCATGTAGGAGGCGCCGACCGGGGCGCGAGAGTGTCGCCGCTAGAAGCAAGCCGACCCACACGATCACAGAAACTAAGATCAGGATCACTTCCCATTCTGGAGTTCGCGCTCCAGTCGGTTGGGTGAAGAGAGTGTGTATCCTCTTCTGATGAAAGAGAATGTCAAGGACCGAGTCGACCGCCTGGTCAATCACTGGTCCTACGTACTCAATTATTCTCCGTCCCACAAAAGCCGTCCAACCGCCGACGATGACTGCGTCCAGGCATGCGAGAAAGGTGAACACGCGAGCTGCGGGGCGCTTACCGACAATAGCGAACCATCCCGCAGCGGCCGCGAGAGCAAACAGCTCAACCCAGCTTATGATGTGGTGCGTGATCGCAAGAAGCGCCAAGGCACCTGCGGCTGCGAGAAGGGCTCGACGTCGCGATTCCGGCCTATCCACCGCTCGAAGCGCGTAGTGCCAAGCGATCATCGCAAGGGCCAGCGCTAAGGTCTCGTAGGCGTACTGAGCGTCAAAGAGGTAGAACTGCGGGTTCGCGATATAGAGCGCGACTGCAAGCCCGGCTGTCCTATCGCTATGGGTGATCCTTTCGACTACGAGAAATAGCGTGACGAGAAGCAGCGCTCGAGCAGCCATGACAACAAGGAGTTCACTTGGTAATGCAGAAAGGCCCGTCGTCCAGTGAACGCCTGCTGTGAAGAGCCCCAGCCCTGGATAGTACGGAGATATGGGGAGGACGGTGTTTGGAGTGAAGAAATGGCGTGCATCCACAAGGTGCCATAGCGACGTTAGAGACAGCAACTCGTCATAGCGCGCTAGGAGTAACGGATGAACTAGCCACTGAGAGATGAACAGTGCCTCACCTATCAAGAGGCCGGCAGCCATCCGTGTCTTTCGGGCGACGTCTCGTCGCACCAATATTGCTGCGCAGGGCACGAACTCAAGCATGAGTCCAAAGAAGAACAGAGCTTGAGCGGCTCCATCTGAGCCGGAACGGGCAACTTGATAGGCGGCCTCTTGAATGGCGAGGCCAACAGCACTCAGAAGAGCCGCTCGCGGTAGCGTTGATAACAGTTGCAATCGAGAGGCTCTCGCATGGCTACGCTGAACTTCTCCCGGGCAAGCGGACAGGTTGGTTGTGCTGATCATGTCGCGGATACGGTCTCGTAGTCGATCGGGCTGAGCATCTTGCAGTAGCTGTGCCGACGCTTCGGGTTGTACCATGCCTCGATCCAGTCGAAGATCGCCAGGGCGAGGTGTCGGCGGCTCGTCCAGCGGTGCGCGTCGAGGAGCTCGAGCTGCAAGGTGCCGAAGAAGGACTCGGCGACACCGTCGTCGAAGCAGTCGCCGATCGATCCCATCGAGCCGAGTAGTCCCGCACCACGCAGGCGGCGGCCGAAAGTCGAGGAGGTGTACTGGCTGGCATGGTCCGAGTGCGTCACCGTCGTCCCCTCGGGCGGCTGGCGCACCAGGTCGTCGGCTGGCTCGGCCGCCGGATCGCGTCGGGTGCAGCCCCAGTCCTTTCGCCGATAGATACCCTGAATGCCGGCCTCGCGCATAAGGCGCTCGACGCGCTCACGGCTGCAGCTGTTGTCCTGGCCTAATCGCAGTTCGGCATGCACCCGCGGTGAACCATTGGACCGACGGCTCATCCAGTGGATGTCCACGATAGCGTTCGTGAGAACGGCATCGGAGAGATCCCGGTCCCTCACTGGGCTCGGCTGCCAGGCATAGAAGCTCGAGGTGGACACCTTCATCACCCGACAGCAGGCTGCCACAGGCAGGCCCGAGCAGGCCCAGGCGATGAAGGTGTAGGTCGTTTTGGGAGGACGTGCTCTTTGGTGAAGTAAGCAGCCGCCCTCTTCAGGATCTCGTTCTCCATCTTCGTCGTGCGCAGCTCACGGCGCAGCGCCAGCAACTCGGCGCGGTCGTCGACTAACAACCCTGCCCGGCGGCCGTGGTCGATGTCGGCCTCGGGGTAGGTGTTCGGGCACATATCCGCGGGAGTCTTCTGGCGCATAATAGCTGGGCCGACTAACTCGTATCGTCACCTTAGACGTACAGCTAATGAGCTGGCGTCAGCAGTATGCGCCTTCGTAGCTGAACCTCAGCGGTCAGAACGTCCTGTTTGGTTGTCCTCTGTCGTACGCGCGTGGGTGACTATCCAGGATTGGGCCTTGCTCTCAGGTCCGTAGCTTCAGCGTCACTTAGGCTGGTGTGTGTTCGATGGCGCATGCTTGGAATAGACACGCTCAAGGCGGTCCACGACAGCCGAAACCGTGAAAGATCGTGACCGGTCTCGTCCTGCTTGTCCCATTGACGTCGCCCGCTCTCGGTCACTAAGAATCGCAGAGAGGGCTACAGCGAGCGCGTCCGCATCCCCTGGAGGCACGAGTAGGCCAGTCTCTCCGTCAGCCACCATGTCTGTGATCCCTCCGACCGCACTCGCTACCACGGGCCGGGCTGCGGCCATTCCTTCTAGCACCACAGTGGGACAAGGATCTTGCCACGTCGATGGGACCACGAGGACTTGAGCGTCCCTCACAAGATCCATCGCCGCAGAGTGTGGCAAGGGACCAGTCTCATATGCCCCGCGCGGGAGGTCCTCGGGGGTATCAGGCATACGGCGACCGACGAGGATCAGCGAGGGAGCGTGTCGGAGACGACGGTATGCTTGGAGGAGGACAGTTATGCCCTTATCCTTCGACAAGTCACCGACGAATGCTATTGGTGCATCCGAGGCAACGCGTGAAACGCCCTCGACAACCTGGCTGTCAGGTATGAAATTCGGGATTACGATTGAATCGACTCCAGCGGCTACTATTGTTTGTTTAGGGCGGCTCGCGACTCGGGAGGCTACTGCCTCACTCACAGAGATAAACTGATCCACGCTGTCGCGCCTCCGTCGCGACAGCGAAGCATTGCCGAGAAGCGTTGCGGTTCCGGAAAGGCGTCCGAACTTCTCGGCGCTACAAGCCAAGCATTTCGCCAGGGCTGGTCCCGTACAGTCACGGCGTCGCATTTCCATTAGTCGCTTGGTCGGGCACACCTGGCTGTAATCATGCAGTGTCATCACAAGTGGCACACCGGCGCGGCGGAGCGGCCTCAACGCTGAGTTGACAACCCAGTTGTGGGCATGCGCGATGTTCGGCCGGTTCTTTGCTACTTCCGTGGTAATGGCGTGTGTGATCGCAGGGTCAGGGATGGGCATCGCGTGAGGCCAAGAGCGATCGGAGTATACGAAGGGTAAGCGAGATGCGCTTGGTCGGACCCTGATAATCCTGACATCACCATCGCTCGTTTCACCCTCGTTGGCTGCAGTTGCGAAGGTGATCAGCGTAATGCTGTGTCCTCGCTGCGCTAAGCACTGCCCTAAAGTGCGCACGTGCCGTTCCTCACCACCGATGACAGGGTCGTAGAATTGAGCGAGCTGAAGGATCTTCATGCGAAGCCTTTCTTCGGCCGCGGGGAAACCTAGGGTGCTCTCTGGCTGGAGTAGGGAGACGTCGTGTCAAGGGATGCAGCTCGCACTGCCAGCTCAATGTGCCTTTGTCTACCAAGCCTGAATTTCTGTGTGGTCAACGATCGCACCGGAGCTGCGGCGCGGTCAAGCGGTTCGTGGATCTCACCACGTCCCGTGGTATCAGGACGTTTTGGTGTGGTACTGCTGGGGTGATGCGCAAGTTGGCAGGCTTCAGCGCCGAGGGAGACAATCAGCAGGCTTTCACGACATCGAGGTATGGACTCTTCCGGAGCCAACGAGGTTCGCTCCGGGAGAAGAGCTTGAAGCCTACCTCGCCAAGGTCTGCCTGCGCGCGTACATGGCGGAGATGCCGGAGTCGGCTCGTCTGGACTTCCTACATGCTGTTGCTGAAGCCATGGGTGGGCCGGTGATCGATTAGGTGCGGGTCCAAACCATGGCTCGGCGAGGATGAGAGCTGCTGAACGGCACGCGGGCCACGTCGACGCAGCTGCAGCGCAGTCAGCCTCCCTCGGAGGTACCCCGCGGTGGTCGTCGCGAGGCCAAGAACGATCATGGTCGCAGTCCCGAGGCCGCTCACGTCGCCGAAGACCGCCTTCTTAAGACCACGGGCGACACCAGCAGGCAGGACGCGTGCCGTGTAAGGTCGCTCTATCGCTAGTGCCCTGTTCGCCCCAACACTCTCTGCGACCGCAGCCTTTGCAAGACCTTCGCCGTAACAGCGGTGGATGAAGTAACGCCGGGTGGTACGCAGAGCATAGAGGTGGTGAGTTGTGAGGGCTGCTGGCACATACAGGAGCAATGCGTTCGGATAACGCGCCTGAATTCGAATAGAGAGTTCCGTCTCCTCGCCGCCGGGCAATGCGTTTTCCTTGCGCCCAATCGTTTCGTTGAAGCCGCCCGTTGCTTCAAATACTGTTCTACGAAGAGACAGTGGGCCCCAAAGGTTACGAATCGGAGCTGTGCTTTCAGGCATGCCGCGGTAGCTGCAGCCGACGACCCAGTCGAACTCGTCAGGAAACCAGCGTGGTCGGCGGTCAGGCCAGTATGCGAGCACTTGTCCAGTCGTTCCAAGCACCGCTGGGTCTTCGTATGGTTGGATGAGCTCGTCGAGCCAATCAGGCTCTGCTGAGGTATCGTCATCGAGGAAGGCGACGATGTCTCCATGAGCATGTGCAACTCCACAATTTCGGGCACCTGAAGCGCCCCGGGAATGATCGTTCTCGACAATCTGCAAGCCTGAGAATTGGTTTCTGGCTTGCTGAAACAGGCTGGGGTTGTGATCGATGACCAGCAGGACCTCGTCAGGATGCCACGTTTGGGCATGGAGTGAACCCAGGCACTCCGCGAGCTCCTCGATCCGCTCTTCCGTATAGCTGCACACGATCAGGCTCACCTGAGGTTTCTGGTCGAGCGCACGCAGAGAAGTTTGGGATGGCACGGACTCGTCGGCCACGACGCGTCTAGACAGCGATATCGCCGGTGGCGAGCCCTGGGTTACGCTCCTTCGGAGTATAGGAGCCGACGGCCTCGGGACCACGGAAAGCGAAGACATCTGATTCGCTAGATACCGGGACGGGGTGCAACCACTCGGTCAGGATGACCCGCAACACTCGGAAGCCGTCTCGTATCACCCGCAGGTTGCTCACCCCGTTCGCTCGGGCGAGCTCGTAGCTCGGCACCTCCACGACGTTCAGCTGGGCGCGCGCAGCGCGAATATTCAGGTAGGTCTCAATCTCGAAACCGTCCCCGATACGGCTCGGCGCTTTGTTGAGACTGATATTTTCTCGAGAGATCCCAAGTCTTGTGAGGTGCACTCGCCAAAAGGCGCTCAAGCCGTAGCAAAGGTCGGTGTAATGCGTGCCATAGATGAGGTTCACGAGCGTTCGTAGGGCGAAGTTCCCAATACGGCGTGTTGGGGTCAGGTCATCGCTACCGCCGGACGCTATTAGCCGCGAACCCTTCACATAGTCTGCGCCCGTCTCGATCAGCGTCGAGACCAATGTAGAGATTTCCGCTGGATCCATCGAACCATCAGCGTCAATGGTGACGGCGATATCGCACGAGGCAGCGGCGAAGCCACACGCTAGCGCGTTTCCCTTTCCTCGACCGCTCTGCAACACGATGCGCATGTCGGGACGGAGCGCCTTCGCCACCGCCACCGTACCGTCCGCGGAGTTGCCGTCGACGAGGATTAGCTCATCGATATCCGCCGGCAAGCGACGCAGGACGTGCGGAATATTCTCGGCCTCGTTCATGGCCGGGATGATGACGCTCACCGTGGGCCGTCCGACCACGCGATCAGGCAGTCCCGCCGCAACGTGGCTGCTCGGGCGCGTGACATCCTCCCCAGGGTTCGCCGGTCCTGGATTCAACACGGAAATCGCCATCTATCGTGAATACTAGGGATCAGACGGCCATCCGACATTGTCAGGATTGACGAATCGAGAGTCCGCCGAGGCGAGTCTCCTGTAGCCAGCGATGATTCGCCTGGAGCTTCGGTGCTTGCTGGAGATGCTGGGGTTGCTGGTCGTTGTGAGCTGGGAAGGTTCTGTCGAGTACGGACGGAACGCTATCGAGGAGGGCGACGGGGGACGCTTGTAACTGCACCCGGTCTCAGGGCGGATGGCGCGAAATCAGTCATTCTCGTTGGGAATCCGTTGAGCTGTTGCTCGCGTGTAGGCGCGCACGCCAGTAGGCGAATGGGCCGGCAACCAAGCCGAGCGCCTCAGCCATGATGAATGCCGATCTTCGTGGCAAGGCCTCCCCGTTGCGCGGCGCACCTCGCCGCCACAGGCGGATCATGTGGAGGGCACCCTTCGGTAGCCGTCGATAAACCTCACGACGCCCAGGACTGTTCGCCATCTGCTTCACCAAGTTGGCGGCCAAGCCCGTTCCCCAAGTAAAGAGCTGGCTCATCAGTTCGCTATTTGTGGTGCGAGGGACATGCCAGACGATGGCTGATGACTCGTAGACGATGCTCCGCCCACCGAAGAGGATGCGGTAGAAAATGTCACGGTCTTCGCCTCCACCGATTGGCCCACCGGCACCGAGAACTGGGTCGAATCCTCCGAGCTTGGTTACGAATGATCGATCGACAGCAAAGTTGGCACCGGTGCCCAAGACTCCCGCCAATGGGTAAACCGGAGACGGATCCCGGTGGTCTCCGAGGTCGAAGATTCGTTCTACCACGGTGGATGACCAACCGGAACGTCGATCGAAATACTGCTGTGAAGAACTCTCGAGCTCGGCAGCAGGTACAAGACCGGTTACGCATGCAGCCTTGGAGTCGCGCGTAAAGCCGACCGCAAGCCAAGTGAGCCAGGCCGGATCGACAAGGGCATCGTCGTCGGTGAAGGCAACAATGGAGTAGGAGGCCTCCACGAGACCACGATTTCGTGCCAGCGAAAGCCCTGGCAATGGTTCAACGATATACCGGAAGCGGCGATTTGCTCCGACAAGTTCAAGGAACCGATCGTGGGTGTTGCGGTCTATCGGAGCATTGTCGATCAGGATGACCTCGAAATCCCCTCGATACTGAAGCGCTGCCAGACGCGGCAGGCAGCGTTCGAGGTAGTCGGCCCGGTCGCGTGTACACAAGACGACGGAGATCCCTGGCCAGTTTGAGAGGTTATTACTCGATCTACATTCCGCTGTCTCTTGGGTCAAGCATTCTTTAATATCTGAGCCCTGAACGAGCCCATCGATCTGGAGATGGAGTCGGATGGCGCCCTCGAGCTCGCTACAGGCGGCGTCAAACGCTCGCTCGGTGAGGTTCCCGGTGTGGGCGGTCGGAATGGTGAGAAATCCGAGGGGAATGCCATGCAGTCGAACAAGGATCCGTGCCTGTTGGTGGTGCGCTTGCGGTGGTCCAAGAACCGGGTCGAGCCGCGGAATACCGCCGAGCTCAAGTTGGCCGACCCACGTTGGCCTGATGAGTCGAGTATTGGAAGCCACGCCTCGAGCAATCAGGTGGGCCGGTGATCGATTAGGTGCGGGTCCAAACCATGGCTCGGCGAGGATGAGAGCTGCTGAACGGCACGCGGGCCACGTCGACGCAGCTGCAGCGCAGTCAGCCTCCCTCGGAGGTACCCCGCGGTGGTCGTCGCGAGGCCAAGAACGATCATGGTCGCAGTCCCGAGGCCGCTCACGTCGCCGAAGACCGCCTTCTTAAGACCACGGGCGACACCAGCAGGCAGGACGCGTGCCGTGTAAGGTCGCTCTATCGCTAGTGCCCTGTTCGCCCCAACACTCTCTGCGACCGCAGCCTTTGCAAGACCTTCGCCGTAACAGCGGTGGATGAAGTAACGCCGGGTGGTACGCAGAGCATAGAGGTGGTGAGTTGTGAGGGCTGCTGGCACATACAGGAGCAATGCGTTCGGATAACGCGCCTGAATTCGAATAGAGAGTTCCGTCTCCTCGCCGCCGGGCAATGCGTTTTCCTTGCGCCCAATCGTTTCGTTGAAGCCGCCCGTTGCTTCAAATACTGTTCTACGAAGAGACAGTGGGCCCCAAAGGTTACGAATCGGAGCTGTGCTTTCAGGCATGCCGCGGTAGCTGCAGCCGACGACCCAGTCGAACTCGTCAGGAAACCAGCGTGGTCGGCGGTCAGGCCAGTATGCGAGCACTTGTCCAGTCGTTCCAAGCACCGCTGGGTCTTCGTATGGTTGGATGAGCTCGTCGAGCCAATCAGGCTCTGCTGAGGTATCGTCATCGAGGAAGGCGACGATGTCTCCATGAGCATGTGCAACTCCACAATTTCGGGCACCTGAAGCGCCCCGGGAATGATCGTTCTCGACAATCTGCAAGCCTGAGAATTGGTTTCTGGCTTGCTGAAACAGGCTGGGGTTGTGATCGATGACCAGCAGGACCTCGTCAGGATGCCACGTTTGGGCATGGAGTGAACCCAGGCACTCCGCGAGCTCCTCGATCCGCTCTTCCGTATAGCTGCACACGATCAGGCTCACCTGAGGTTTCTGGTCGAGCGCACGAAAATGACGTTGCGATGCCGGACGAGTTCGTAATGACATTGGCTCTTCGGGCATGACGCTCCTCAGATTACCGATCGGGCGGGCTGATCGTCCTCTCCGTGTACCGCTTGTAGGAGGGTCACGGGCGGCTCTCGATAACGAGGGCCGTCGACACGGACGCTCCGTTGCCCCGTCCCCGGGCGTAACCACTCGGCGAGGAGCACTCGAAGGATGCGCCATCCATCTCGTACGCCTCGGAGGTTGCTCTGGCCGTACTGACGGCTGAACTCGAAGCTGGGTACTTCCCGTACGTGCAGGCCAGCTTGAGCCGAGCGGATGTTGAGCACCGTCTCCACCTCGAACCCGTCGCTTTCAAAGCTGAGGGCGGGAAGACGCCGTCGCCAGAAGGCCGCATATCCATAGCATAGGTGGGAATGGCTGGTCCCGTATAGCGCGTTGAGGTCGTCGCTGCCAGCCGTCGGGAGGAAGTGGCTGCCCCTCACGAACTCGGCTCCTGAGCGCAGCGCATTCAAGAACATTGGGATCTCGGCTGGGGACATTGACTGAATCGCGTGGTTTCGCCCCCGCCTTGTGCGACATCGTCGTCACCATCGACGCTGATGGTTCGATGGATCCAGCGGGAATCCCTGTGTTGTTCTCGACGCTGATCGAGACGGGGGCGGTCAGTCAGAGCGATGCTTGTGACGATGCGGGACTGACGTAGCGGAGCGGTCGCGTTTGCCCCGGCCAGAAGTGAGGGGTGAAGGGAGCGCGCGATTAGTGGTAGATCTGCACGGACTGGATGTCGAAGGAGCTGCCCGATGTGGCGGGCCCGTCAATCGCCAGGTTGGCCAAGAAGTACATCGGTTGGTTTGGAACGGCACTTCCGGTATAGGTGTCGACAACCTTGCCGTCGAGGTACCAAGTGAGTGATCCCCGCTGCCAGAGCAGACCGTAGGTGTGCCAGCCGCTCGTGAGGTCGCTGCTCGACGTCACTTGTTGGTCAGCTTGCTGTGGATTGCTAGAAGTGCCCCAGTGAACCGTGCATTGGATTTGATTCGAGCTACCCCAGTTCTCCATGATGTCGATTTCGGGCGGCCAGGCCTTGTTGGCTGGCAGCAACCATAGCGTGGGCCAGGTCCCAGTACCTCCCGGGATCCGCGCTGTAACCTGCACATACCCGTAAGTGAAGTTGAAGGACGAGTAGGTCGTCACTATCCCGGATCGGTACGGGTAAGTCTCCGGCGCACCACTCTTAGTCCATCCTTGCGTGGGCGTCTGCGTTTCGACGAGGTGGAACGCTCCGCCGGAGAAGATGTCCTGTGAGGCGAGGTACCACTCCTCTTCCTGTGGATTGCCGAAGTTGGTGCACCCCGAACCAGCGCTGACCCACCAGTAGCACGTCTGCCAGGTCGAGGTGTCGAGGCTCGTGCCGTTGAAAGCGAGAGAGAGCCCGGCGGTCGGACCGGACCCGCTGGTCGAGCCGACGCTATCGGTGACCGTGATCGTCTGTTGAACCTGGGGAGCAGCGGTGTAGTTGGAGTTGCCTGCTTGATTGGCGTCAACAACGCAAGTCCCCGTTCCGCTGAAACCGACCGTTGCTTCGCTCACAGAACACGCTTTGGGAGTCGAGGATGCATCTATCGAAAAGGTGACTGGATTGTCAGACCCCCCGCCAGTGGCGCTCGCCGTATAGGTGTTGCTGACAGCCGGACTTGTCGGTGGCGTTGAGGTGAAAGTGATTGCCTGTGCTGTTTGTCCTGGCGCGGACTGAACCGCCCCGGAGGAGCCACCCCCCCCTTGAAGCTGGCAGGGTCCGGCTGCAACGATGAAGATCGAGGCAATAGCCCAAGAGCGGTATTGCTGAAGGCTGTGGGCTCGCGAACGCAAGTCCAGCAGCAGGTGAAAGAGACCCCGGTCAGTCTGATTCATCGTTGGAGGCGTTTCCTCTTCTGCTCTGCTGAGCAGCCAGACATGCCTCTGAATCAGCGCCGTTGAGTGTTGCGATCGATTCGGCGGCCCGGCTGACTCGAAGAGTCCCGTGGCTTTGCGCCCCTTCCTCACAGAGGGTTTGCCCTTTCGTCTTGCCTGCATGCGCTCAGTTTGAGAACGCCTGCATTATCAATATCGGCGTTCGGGTCCGAGATCTTGAGTGTCTCGGTGACGTTGAGTGAGATTTTTCGGGTCTGGTGCCGGGGGCGTGGGTAGTCAGGAGTCTCTCCATCTCTGACCCTTCTGAAGAAGGAGGAGAAGGCCTCGTCGGCTCGGGAGATCGCACCGCGAACGGGCTGATTGCCAAAGGGGGCAATGTCGGGGCGGGCCTCTCTGATGGTGGGGATCTCGTTGAACTCGTCGAAGCGGGTCGGAGATACCTTCGTCATTTGCCAGGCATTTCTGCGGTGTTGGATGGTGGCGTTGTAGACCTCGGGAGGGAGATCCGCTAGCTCGTCAAGCCGTCATCCCTTCACGCGGCCTGGGCGATAGGGAGATCTTGGCCTTGCGGGCGAGGGCTTCGTCGATGCCGTCGACAGGCAGCTTTGCTGAGTCAACCCGAAGGGCCTGTCTGCCCGAGGCGATCACGGGGATCACCCTACGGGGCGGGTGTATCGCTAGACCGTGAGTCGGTCCTGTCGGCTTTCGCGCGGACAATCTTGTGGCGCGCCCTTACTGCCAGGCAATGCAGCGGGAGGTCTGAATCGGCCCGGGTTTCATAGATGTCAGATTGACCAGTGCCTGGTGGGTTGGCTCACTACTTTGCGGCCCAGCTTTTGCTGTGGCTTATCCTTGATGCGCCGCCCACTATTGAGCAAGAGCGGCGATCGTGGACACCGACGATGTCCTGACGGAGCCATCCCACCGTTTGGCGGATGCTGCTTATTTGAGTGACAGTGGCCATCATGTTGTGGCTCGGGCTCTCGCGAATGTCATCGAAGGGAGAGGGTCGCTTCCAGCTGACCAGATCGGCGCACGCCATCGCTCGGTAGAGGATATCGGTGAACCTTGAAGCAACGCGCACTCGGTCCAACGTGACGATCTCGCGGGCCACGTTGTCGTTGACCTATCGTCAATGTGGTGATGGCCAACCCATTTGGGAACCAGCACCCGGTCCTACCTGGTCTCGTTGTGCCAGTGTGTCGTTGGCAGCTTGGCGACATTCGGCGCTGTAAGCGATCTCGCGTACCTTGTCGACCAGCCGCAGGTTGCGCTCCAAGTTCTCGCCGGAGAAGCGCGGGTTGTTGCGGCGGCATCGGAGGCGAAGTCGTCGGGGTTCTTGATCTGCCCTGTGAGAAAACCGCGCCCGAGCGGGCTGTAGGCGACAAGCCCGAGCTGTGCTGTGTCGGGAATCCAGTTTCGAGCAGAGACAGTGTTCAGAGGTGGAAAGAGATTTGGTGGTCCCTGCCGGTTGTGGACAAGTCGGTGAGGGGATTGCATGTCGCCGGTCAGCGTGCGGCAATATCACCGAAGCGGGGCCCATCCGACGGCATTTTCGGTACGGGTGATGACATCGCCTGCCGGCACTTGCCGCTGAAGATCCACGGTGTGGTCGGCGTGCCATCTCATGGGGTCGGCGCTCCGGCGTGTCGTACCATGGCGGTTCCATGAGCGACGTCCGCGACCCCTGTCGTTCGACCCCCGTAGCGGTGGTGGGCGCCGGCTACGTGGGGTTGACCACGGCCGTATGCCTAGCCAGCTTCGGCCACCGGGTGGTCTGCGGCGAGGTGGATCCGGTCAAGGTGGAGCGGCTGTCACGGGGCGAGCCGACCATCTACGAGGAGGGCTTCGGGGACCTCCTGCTGGCGGGGTTGTCCTCGGGCCGCCTGTGCTTCGTGCTCGGTGCCGCCGAGGCGGTCGCCGACGCCGAGGTGGTGTTCCTCTGCGTCGCGACCCCGCAACGAGCAGACGGTTCCGCGGACGTGAGCGCTCTCGAGGCCGCCGTCATCGAGATCGGCCCGCATCTCGCTTACGGCGCCATCGTCGTCAACAAGTCGACGGTTCCGGTGGGCTCGGCCGCGCTCGTCGAGCGGATCATCGGTCGCAACGATGTGTCGGTGGTGTCGAACCCTGAGTTCCTGCGCGAAGGGACTGCCATCCACGACTCTATGCATCCCGATCGGATCGTGCTCGGTGCACAGGACCGAGCGGCGGCAGCGCGCGTCGGGAAGCTCTTCTCCTCGACGCGCGCGCCGCTTATCGTGACCGACGCGCCCACCGCCGAGGTGATCAAGTACGCGTCGAACGCGTTCCTGGCCACCAAGCTGAGCTTCATCAATGCGGTAGCAAACCTATGTGAGAAGGTCGGCGCTGACATCAGGGACGTGGTGCTGGGTATGGCGTACGACCACAGGATCGGCTTCGACTACCTGCGCCCCGGACCGGGATGGGGCGGGTCGTGCCTTCCGAAGGACACCCGCGCCCTGATCTACATCGGCGAGCAGGCAGGCTACGACTTCACCATCCTGCGTAGCGTCATCGATGCCAACGAACGCCAGCTGGCCTCAATCGTGTCGAAGGTGCGCAGCGCGGTTGGCGGCAGCCTCGACGGTCGCGCCGTCGCCGCATGGGGACTGACGTTCAAGGCCGGCACCGACGACCTGCGGAGCTCGCCGGCCTTGGAGATCGCGGGCCGCCTAATGGCCGAAGGGGCACGGGTCCAGGCGTACGACCCTGCGGTGCACGGCGACGCACCAGGACTGCCCGGCGGCATCGAGGTCCACTCGGACCCCTACGCCGCCTGCAGCGGCGCCGAGGCCTTGGTGGTGCTCACCGAATGGGAGGAGTTCCGCTGGGTGGACCTGGACAAGGTCCGAGACCGGCTGGCCGAGCCTCGAATCGTCGACGCGCGCAACCTCCTGGACCCGGGCGCGCTGCGGCGCCTCGGGTTCTCCTACGTCGGGGTGGGCCGGACGTGACCGGGCGCCGGATCGTGATCACCGGGGGTGCCGGGTTTCTCGGCTCACACCTGTGCGATGCCCTGATCGGGCGCGGTGACCAAGTGGTCTGTGTCGACGACCTGTCGACGGGGTCACTGCACAACGTCGCCCACCTGAACGGAGATGATCGTTTCGAGCTGGTCGTCGCCGACGTGAGCGAGGCGATTGGTGTCGTCGGCCACGTCGACGCTGTGCTTCACTTCGCGAGCCCCGCATCCCCGCCGCAGTACCTCGAGCGCCCACTACAGACCCTGGCTGTCGGCAGCGAGGGCACCAGGCGCGCCCTGATATTGGCCGCTGAGCATGACGCGCGCTTTCTCCTTGCCTCTACGAGCGAGGTTTACGGGGATCCGTCCGTCCACCCGCAGCCCGAGGACTACCGGGGGAACGTGAACCCGATCGGGCCCCGTAGCGTCTACGACGAAGCCAAGCGCTTTGCCGAGGCCCTCACTATGGCGTGGCACCGAGCCGAGGGTGCAGACGTGGGAATTGCCCGCATCTTCAACACGTACGGGCCCCGTCTGGCGCCAGGCGACGGACGGGTGGTCTCGAACTTCCTCGTCCAGGCTCTGGCCGGCCGGCCGCTCACGGTCTACGGGGACGGGAGCCAGACCCGCAGCCTGTGCTTCGTGACCGATGAGGTCGCCGGTCTTCTGGCCCTGCTCGACTCGGAGCTGACGGGGCCTGTGAACGTGGGCAATCCCGACGAGATCTCGGTGCTCGACCTGGCCCGGACGGTGATCGAGCTCACAGGTTCAAGCTCCGAGATCATCCACGAGCCGCTTCCGGTGGACGATCCCACGCGCCGGTGCCCCGACATCAGCCTCGCCCGTGAGGCGCTCGGGTGGGAACCGGTGGTGAGCCTCGCCGAAGGTCTGCGCGCCACGGCCGACCACCTGGTCCACAACTTCGGCGTGGTCACCTCGGACGGGAGAGATTAGGGAAGAGCCCAGTGGCGGCGTGTGTAGGTGACTTAGCGGTACCGCCTCGCCTTACAGCCCCGTCACGACGATGTTCATCACCGCCGTATAGGTGCCCGCCGCCACGTACGGAGGGACGGCTAGCGACAAGGCTGCGTCGCAGTCGAAGCCGCCGCCGCCACCACCCGCAGGCGCCTGGCAGAGGATGTCCGGGCTGCCGATCATGTTTTGCAGCTGAGCCGTCGGCCCGACGAATACCTCAGCGGGGACGGTCGATACGCCACCGGTCCCCAAGTCAGTGCCGTTGTAACCCGTCGGCAGGGTTCCACCCACAATGGAGGGTGCACTAACCGACGCAGCAGCAGCCGGCAGGCCGCTCGGGCCTGCACACCCCGCGGTCGAGGTGTCGTACGTGGCGCTCGGGCACTCTATGTAGGTGATCACAGTCACCGGGGTGCCTGTCGTATAAGAGTGGGTCAGACCG
>Ga0224558_1002043_pt1 | contig 19501 bp, 15 predicted proteins | sample 714S32024metaG_FD_180682 | JGI IMG/M metagenome (GOLD analysis project Ga0224558, IMG submission 180682) | Peat soil microbial communities from Stordalen Mire, Sweden - 717 S3 20-24 | ecosystem: Environmental > Terrestrial > Soil > Wetlands > Peat | place: Sweden: Norrbotten County, Stordalen...
AGCCTCGCCGACGACTCCCCACGCCGCCTTCTCGCTCGCGTCGCCCGCCGTCTCGTCAAAATACTCGCCGACACCACGAAACTCAGCCCCCCTCAAAAATAGGCGAAGATTGGCCAGTTAAGTCCCGATCTGGGAAGCTTCGGGGCGGTGCGGGCGATTACTCCCGTGACACGCCGTTCCGTGAAAATCGGCATACACGCCTGGTTCCAGCACTTTGCCGCGGGGGTAGGCAAAACGCAAACATGGCCGAACTCCCCCAGAATCCGCAGGCAGGGCGTTCCAGGCGTATGCGTGCCCTTGATTCCCGTGGTTCCCTGCGGGCGTACCGATGCGAGACGCGGCGGGGGGTACGCTGATGAATTCAACTTTGCTTTGGAGAGCGGTTTCGGCCATGACGGCTTGCTGACGCCGGATTGAGTTACCTCAGCGGATGCTTTCAGAAGGTCGGCAACGTTGACAATCTCGTCACAGAGCAGCATAGCGGCTACCATAAAGAGGCGGCCTGGGACGCCGCCGGGTGCCAGAGGGCACCACCGAGGGCCTGCCCCGCAGAGCAGCACAGCCGCAACCGATGGACTGGAGTGAACTTCGCTGACGAAGCCGGCTACAAGCCTGTTCACAACAGGCTAAAGCCTGTTCGCTAAAGCCTGTTCCACCATGGACAGGCCAGGAGGCCTGTCCCACAAAAGGCCAAACTCCAGAGCCGGCTAAAAGCCGGCTGCGGGCATGATTGCCCGCCCTCCAATTTCCGTCTAAGTCAGGTCGATGGCTTTGGCCAGGGCCAGCAGCGCATCTGAGATACCGGGCGAATCCTGGTAGGCGGTGAGGCGCACGAAATACCGGCCGCGGCGAAAGGTGAGGCTCTGGCCGTATAGCCGCGCCGCGTCGCCTATCGCAGCAGGACGGCTGCCGGCGGCGGACTCGGATTCGAAGATCGCGCGGGCACCTTCTGGCCCGGCCATTTCGTGGATGTCCACGACCGCCTCCGCGCCGTCCTGGTATCGATAGCCGGTGGTGAAGGTCCGCCGGATGCCCACGCGCAGGTAGCGCTCCGCATCGCCATCGACATAGCGCCAGAGATCGGACGCGGCAAAGGTGCGCGCCTCGCCTATGCGCACCCAACCCGCGGCGCGGTCCGGAAACAGGCTGCGCGCCGGCGCGGCGGCGGCCGGGGCGAGCAGCATCTGGTTGGTGGGCGAGCGGCTCTCCCCAACGCTGGTCACATAGATGGCCGGCTGACCCCGCACGGGACAGGCAAATTCGCAGGCACCGCAACCCACGCACTGGCGCGGGTCCAGATAAGGCTGGCGCACCGTTTGCATGCTGCCGTCCGGCGCGGCGACTTCCGCGGGGCGCAGATAAATCGCTTTGGGCGATGTGGGGCACCACTCCTCGCAGACGATGCACTCGGTCGCCATGGCCCAGGGCAGGCACCGCCCATGATCGTAAAAAGCCGTGCCGACGCGGATGGGGGCCGCATCGTGCTTCAGGCCAGGGCTTCGGCCGCCCGACCAGCCTTTCTCGCGCGCGGTGAATTCCCAAATCGCGCCGGTGGGGCAGACCGCGCCGCACAGCGTACAACTGGCCGCACAGTAGCCGGTGCGCGGGACCAGCACAGGGGTCCAAAGGCCCTCCACACCGGCTTCGCTCCAGGCGGGCTGGAGCGCGTTGTTGGGACACACCTTCAGGCACTCGCCGCAGCGGATGCAGCGCGCCAGGAAAGCGGATTCCTCCAGCGCGCCGGGGGGACGCAGCGGGCGAGCCTGGCGTTCGGCGCGCAGCACGGGGGCCAGCGCGAACCCCGCCAGCGCGCCGGTGACCAACTGGCGGCGGCGCAGATCGGGCGCGGCGAGGTTGTCACGCTGGTGGGGAAACAACCGGAAGCGGAGGCCACCGTGCGGACAATCGGCCACGCAGTTGAGGCACAAGTGGCATTCGGCCTTGCGCCATTTGGCGCCGGGGATGGGATCGTCGCCGCCCTGGCAGTGGAGCAGGCAGCGGTTGCAGTCGCCGCACTCCGCCGGATTCTTCTCGAGCCCCAGAATGGACCAGCGCGAGGCCAGCCCCAACAGCGCGCCGAGCGGGCAAAGGGCACGGCACCAGAAGCGGGTCACCACCAGGTTGGCCAGCAGGAGCGCCGTCAGGATCAGGGCCAACAGGAAGGCCTGCTGGAAATGCGGCGGACGGAGGGACCAGCGGTCGAGCGCGGGCAATACGGAAGCGCCCAAGGAGCGGACCAAAATGGAAATGGGATCAAGGGCCAGGAGCAGCGTGATCCCGCATAATGCCGACGCCAGCAGCATGAGAAGCAGCCAGTACTTGGCGATCTGCCACGGATGGTAGCGATTCGCGGCCAACAGCCGCGGGCCCCGTTTCCAAGGGGATTTCCAGCTTCCGGCGAAGTGCAGCAGCGTACCAAGCGGGCAGATCCAGCCACAGAAGAAGCGCCCGAGAAACAGTGTGGGGATGAGGATCGCCAGGCTCCACAAGAGGCCGTGGTAGAGTGCCCGGGTGGCCAGAGCGTTGCCTACGGCCACCAGCGGATCGGCTTCGAGAAACAGGCGGGCGGCGGAATCCGTGCGCCAGACGAGTAAGCCGGCGAACAGGGTTAGAAAGGCGATCTGTGAACAGCGCCGGAGTGTCGTCCATCGCGTGGGCTTGTCGTCAGCCACGGAATGACCTCATTGCGAGCGGCCGCTCCCTTCGTTCCGGGGTGTTGGCGGGCGCTGGCGACTGCGGGCGTTATCGATCGTCTGTTGAACCGCCGGGGAGTTCAAGGCGTCCAGTGATATTTCCCAAGGTGCGCAAGGCACAGCCTGCGTGGCCGGAAGCACCTTCCGGTCGATCGTCCGTTTGACGTTCCACTCGCTGACGCACAATCGATGGGCTGCTTGCTGCAACGTCATCATCCAATTGTCCGCCTGGCCGGCAACATTCGGCAACTCATGCCGGCGACGCAAGCCCTAAACGCGCTGCGATTTCCAACTGTTGCCGGCACCGGTGCGCGATCCTCTGCTTCAGACAGACTTGCCGCGATCCCCGGAGTGCCCAGGATGGCGGTACCGACGTAGAACGTGATTTTTCCGGTGGCGCCCGGCGGGCTCACGGAGGCGGTTAAGGCGACGGCTTGGCCAAAAATGGCGGATGACGGCGCAGCCGCGAGAGCCGTGACAGTCTGCGTCGCGGCTTGTGCGGCTGCGACGGCGGCCGAGAGAAATCTTAAGACGAGGGATGGGCGCTGCACATATTCCTTGCTTAATCCGTCAGACGCGGGTTAAGAGCAATGCTGTTCACTTAATGATGTTTCGGTGGGGCAGGCGATCGTTTTATGTCGCCTGCCAACGCTCCCCGCAGGCGGCAGACCACAAAGTGCGATGGTCTGCCCCACCAAAGTGAACAGTATTGGGGTTAAGCGGCACTATTGTCGCACGATGGGGGAGGCGGGAGTCAGGTGACAGGAGTCAGTGAGCGCGCGGGTGTTTCGAGGGCGGCTGCGTCCGCAGGCTCAGACGGACATTGCGAGACAAATACGACGGATTGGCTGCACGGCCGACTTCTGGTCGGAAACCAGCGCCTGCCGGATGCTGGCCATCTCCATGCCGAGCCGTTGGGCCCGGTCGATGCACTGTTCGCAGATCAGTAGATGCTCTTCAATCATGGCCAGTTCGGACTCGTCGGTCACGCACCCAAGGAGGTATTGCTCCAGATCGCTATCGCACATGCCATTTCCTTTTTACCATTAAGTTCATTGGGGAATCAATGGATTTTCCGTATCGTGAACCAGGGGAAATCGAGGCAGACTGGAATCAAGCACTTGGCTGGAGGCGCGGGTCGGAATCGAACCGACGAATAAGGGCTTTGCAGACCCTTACAACACGTTCAGCAGAAAGGCCTTACGCTGACTCGTCCGATGACTTGTCCGTTTTGAAAGTATTTGCGTTCGGGTTTGGTCCCGAAGTTGGCGTCGCCTTCGCGTTTAAGGTACCCCCGAAGCAGGGGCAACTCGATCTGCCGAATCGCCAATCAGAAGAGCCGCCAGCCCAAACCGCGCGTCCTCGAACACGTTTGTTAAGCCTTGTCTCGCAAGAGCGGATTGCGAACTGGCCTTCGCCATGCGCTCCTTTTAGTTTAGGCTGCATCCGGCTACGTAGGCGTGATATGCCTACGTCAGAGAATGACGCATCGAAGGTCGACGTTCGTGCATACGGAGCACGAAAATGGTCGTGGCCGGTCGACGCCGCGCAGACCATGGATGCGGTGCCCTCCCTCCGCGCCGCGCATGCCCATCCGCGCGCCGGCGATCGCGGCGACGGACCACGCGCGGCGGGTGCCGGAACGGTTAGCCGGCATCGGGCGGCGCGAAGCGCGTTATGCCACCAAACCGGGCACCTGGGCGTTATCGCCAGGCGCAACACCGCCACGGGCGTGCAGGCTGCGCGTCGCATCCCGGCGAGGTGGCCTTCCGCCGCCGTTCCCGGTTTCATGGCACACCAGGAAGCTGCGCTGCCCCCCGGGCCGTGCGCATCCCCATCCGCACGCTGGCGGTCGCGGCGACGGACGGCGGGCGGCGGAACGGCGGCCGGCATCGGGCTGCGGAAGCGCGTTATGGCGACACTCGCTCGCGGACTTCGGGCATCGGAAGGCGATCGCCCGGCGCAACCGCGCGACCGGCGGGCAGGCACACGACGGCGCGTCGGCGCGTCGGCGAAAGTGCGCGCGCGTGTCAAGGCGAACTGATCTTCGCACCCGCGCAGAAGGAGATGGCGGCGCGCAGTGCCGCCCCGCAAAAACTAACTGCGAGCGCGCGACTTTAAAGCCTCGATTGCAGTGTACCCCGCTGCCACCAGAGTGAGTACGGCGCAAAGGTAAGTCAACGTCAACCGGCACACCACCACCAGTGAGGCCGGCATCACATCGACCGTGCCCGCCAGCACAATCAGCAGCAGTGCGATCGATAAACCGACTACGCTCCAGATAAGGACGCCCTCAAAGACGCGCCTGGCAGGCGTGCCATTGGAACTCTCCTCGTGAGACGGCATTGAATTATCCTGAGACATTTGTTTTAGTTGCCCCCAACGAACATTGGCGTTGTTGCCTATAAGGCCGGACCGACACTGCGCCGCCAACTTTCATGGTGGCAAGAATAGTCAAGGATCGCAAGGTATCTTTAGTTATCGTGGGACAGGCATTCAGCCAGGCATTCAGCCTGTTACCGGAGATCGTCCCTTTTGCGCGTGAGGGCAGGCTGGCAGTCTGCGGCGGACTGGTAGTCCACCTCCTGGTGCGCTCGGTGAAGTCGGCGCGCGGCGACGCTGCTGGATGACGGCGTGCTCGTAAAATGGGGCTCCTCCACTGGCCGGCGCAGATCGCGGATGCGGACGCCCTCCGCGCGGCGTGTACCCATCCACGCGGTCGCGGCGACGGAACGCGGGCGGCGGCGGAACTGGCGGCCGACAGCGGGCTGCGCGAAGCGCGTCATCGCACCCGAACCGGGCCAGCCGGAAGTATCGCCCGGCGCACCCGCGCCGCGGGCGTGCCGGCTTGCGCGTCGCCGTCCCGCTGAAGTGGCCGCCCGCCGACGTTCCCGGTTTCATGGCACGCCCGGAGCTGCGCCGCCTTCCGCCCGCCGGGCACCCGGAAGTAATCGTCCCGCGCCACTGCGCCACGGGCGTGCAGGCTGGCGCCGGCATCCCGGCAAAGAACGATGTGCCACCCGCCGACCGGCCCGCGCAAACCATGGATGCGGTGCCTTCCGCGCCCCGCATCCCCGTCCGCACGCCGGCGGTCACGGCGACGGAACCATGGGCGGCGGGCGCGGAACGGGCCGCCGGCATCAGGCGCGTGAAGCTCGTTATTGCACGCAACCCGGGCACCGGGAAGTAATCGCCCTTCGCACCTGCGCCACAGGCGTGCAGGCTGCGCGTCGCCATCCCGGTGAAGTGGCGGCTCGCCGACGTTCGTGGACGCGGGCGGCCAGAAGCACGTTATGCCACCGAACCCACGCACACGGAGGTTATCCCCCGGCGCAACTGCGCCATGGGCGCGCAGGCTGCGCGTCGGCGTCCCGATGAAGTGGGGGCGCGACGACGTTGCTGCATACCGGCGCAACGGTGCGCCGTCCGCCTGGCTGGCCGCGCGCTGACGTTCGTGGATGCAACGCCCCCCGGCGCCGCGCGCATCCCCATCCGCCCGCGGCGGGCGGCGGAACGGGCCGCTGGGGATCGGGGCTGGGGGAAGCGCGTTGTACACCCTCCCAAGAATGTGTTTTGCATTGCGTTCACGCACGCAACGAACGGCGGTTTTGGTGGGCTGAACGTTGGCTTCTTCCCTTGATCTATAGCGCCCGTTCTTTGTGATACATCATGTCTTTCAGGTTGAATTTGGTCTTGACCTCCAACCTTCCCAGTTGCGTGGTGAAGCTGACTTCTTTGTCCGCGGGCGTCAACTGCAGCAATTCATGGGAGAACCCGAACAACAACACGTTACTCTCGAAACCGGCCGATCCCTGCTGCACTGTGCCGGGCTGCGCTGGAGACTTGCCCTTCGGCTCCAGGTACGTCAGGCTCTTGATTCGGTCCAGCACGTCCTGGCTGGGCCCCTTCTCTCCCGTCGTGTCGGAATCGCCACCGTTGGTGCGAAGCCGGTCCGCGGTGACAATCGGGATGCCGCTCACGCTGATGACGTAAGCGTTCGCCAGACCCTCTGGAACGGGCGATTTCAGGGCTTCCTGAATCGGCTTGGCGCTAACCCATCGCACCACGCCGTGGTACTGGATTGGCGCTGGACCGCCCATACCGCCGCCGCGTCTACCGCGGCCCATACCGCCGCCGCCCATCCCGCCACCTGGGTATCCCCCACCGCCGCCGGGGTACCCTACCCCGCCGCCATTGCCGCCGCTGCTCGATTGGCGCAACGAGATGGTGACCGACTTTGCCCACGGCGACTTCGTCTTCAACTTCTCGATTTCATCGCTGGACCACTGCGACGGATCTTTCTTATTCCAGAATTCCGATTCTCCGGCGTATAGTCGAAACCAGGACTGGGCGACTGCCCCCGAAGCGAGCAGCAGGAGTCCGCGGCGGGTGAGTCCGCATGTTTGAGCCATAAACGGTGGTGTCCTAACCTTCGTGAGACGTCGCCTGGGGTCCCAACGGTTGCAATATTAACACCCGCGTTCAGTTGGCCTTTCCCGATCCTCCCGTTAACGGAAACGCCCTGCGCGGTCTGAAGCGATATGATGGGTGCGGATGTGTGTGGGAGTGGCGAAAAGCGGGAGGTAAGATGAATCCGAATGATGCGATCACTCGCCGCGGGCTGCTCGGCCAGGCGCTGGGAGCGGCCGCTCTGATTTCCGCGGTCGACTCGGCCAGCCAGTTGTTTGCCCAGACGCCGGAACCGCCCGCGCGTATCCGCGAATCCCTGGACTTCGGTTGGAAGTTCTTCAAGGGCGATGCTCCCGGCGCGCAGCAACCGGGTTTCGCGGACGCGAGTTGGAGAAGCCTGGACCTGCCGCACGACTGGAGCATCGAGGGTCCATTCGCCCAGAATGAGCCCAGTGGCGGCGCGGGTGGCTACGCCCCGGCCGGCATCGGCTGGTACCGGAAGCGCTTTCGCCTCCCGGCATCGTACGGCGACCGCAAGGTATCGGTTGAATTCGATGGCGTCTACCAGAACAGCGAGGTGTGGATCAACGGGCAATATCTCGGCAAGCGGCCATTTGGGTACATCAGCTTCGCCTACGACCTCACCCCACGCTTGAATGCCGGGGGCGAGAATGTGTTGGCCGTAAAAGTGGACAACTCCCGCCAGCCCGGCTCGCGCTGGTATTCCGGCTCGGGCATCTACCGGCATACGTGGCTGGTTGCCGTGAATCCGGTCCACGTTGCCCAATGGGGGACGTTCGTGACCACGCCACGGGTTTCCAAGGACTCCGCAACCGTTCACGTCCGGACGCGGGTGCGCAACGAAACAGCGACGGCCGCGTCTTGCTCGCTGGCGACCGCGGTGGTCAACCGCGAAGGCCTCGTCGTCCAAACCGAGGAGACTGCTCAGGAGATCGGCCCTCACGCCGAATACGAGTTCGGGCAGTCTCTCACGGTCGATAGGCCCATGCTCTGGAATGTAGCCGCACCATATCTCTACCGGGTGCGCAGCACGGTCCACGTGGGCCGGGAGTTGGTGGACGAGTACGAGACTGCCATCGGTATTCGGGAAGCGATCTTCGATGCGGACCGTGGGTTCCTGCTGAATGGAGAGCACGTTAAGCTGAATGGAGTCTGCCTGCACCACGACGGAGGAGCCGTCGGTGCCGCAGTGCCGGAGCGCGTTTGGGAGCGGCGTTTCGAGGTCCTGCGCGAGATGGGGTGCAACGCCATTCGTACGAGCCACAATCCGCCGGCGCCCGAGTTTTTGGACCTCTGCGACCGCATGGGCTTTCTCGTCATGAACGAAGCTTTTGACGAATGGAAGGCGGGCAAGGGACAGGTGCGCGGCAATGGCTATTCGAGGGTCTACGACGAGTGGCACGAACGCGATGTGACGGACTTCGTCCGCCGGGACCGCAATCATCCTTCCGTCGTGCTGTGGAGTTGCGGCAATGAAATCGGCGATCAGCTCAGCGAGCATGGTGTGGAGATTTTGCGAGAATTGCTCGCTATCTTCCATCGAGAAGACGCCACGCGCCCGGTCACGGCTGGCTGTGACCAGATTGCGGCCGAACCGAAATCGGCGCCAGTGGAGTTTCTGAGCCTGCTGGATGTCGTGGGATATAACTACGCCGACCGCTGGCGTGAGCGGCGCGAATTGTCCTATAGCCTCGATAAGGCCGCGCATCCCAACTGGCGCATGATCGGAACGGAGAGTACCGGCATGGGCGGCCAACGCGGTGACTATCGGGGCATTGTCCCGGCATCCTCAGGGCAGGCCGCGGGGCTCGCGGCGTCGCCCGGAGTCTCATCGGCAGCCGGAGGGGGACGGGGCTTTGGCGGCGGTGCCGGCCGCAGGCTGGATACGGAGCAACTCTGGAAGTTCGTGCGCACTCACGATTATGTCGCCGGCGACTTCATGTGGACCGGCATCGATTACCTCGGCGAAGCTTTCGGCGCATCCAGGGGAGCAAGTTCCGGGGTCATCGATAGCTGCGGGTTTCCCAAGGACGGCTACTACTTTTATCAGAGCCAATGGAGCGAGAAGCCGGTGCTGCACCTGTTCCCGCACTGGAACTGGAAGGGGCGCGAGGGCGTATTTGTGCCGGTCACTTGCTACACCAATTGCGATAGCGTCGAGTTGTTTCTCAACGGCAGATCGGTGGGAGTCAAGGGCTACATGTTCCCGCGATACGGCATGCAGGGGCGCTACGGCCAGTACGCACCGACGGCGCCGGGCGCCGTCCGGACCACGAACGATCTCCACCTCACCTGGGACGTGCCCTACGACCCCGGCACTCTCAAGGCGGTCGGGATGAAGGGTGGAAGGGTCGTCGCAGAGGTGGAGGTCTCGACGACAGGCGACCCGGCCGCCCTCGGCCTTTCCGTGGACCGCAACGCGATCCGCGCTGACCGGAGCGACGTGGCCCACGTCACCGTGAAGGTATTGGACGCTCAGGGTCGTTTGCATCCGGATGCGGACAACGAGATCACGTTCGAAGTGCAAGGGGCAGGCAGGCTGATCGGCGTGGACAACGGCAACATGGGTGACATGGCAGCCGACTTCAAAGGCAAAATCAGAAAGGCTTACCAGGGCATGTGCCTGGGGATAGTGCAATCCACCGCTAGCGCCGGGCAGATTCGCCTGACAGCCACATCGCCCGACCTCATGTCGGCCACCGTAACGATCGCGTCGAAGGCGTGAGCCAAAAGTGGCCGCTCGCCGACGCTGCTGGATGCGCCGCCGCGCATCCCCATCCGCATGCTGTCGGTCGCGGCAACGGACAACGCGCTGACGGCGTCTACGGCTCGCACACCTCCAACGCCAGTCGCTTGGGCGCGGTGATCGCTTGAGCGCGGGCGCCCTCGCGGCGGATGAAGGCCCTGGTCTTCGACAGCGTCTCGTCGCCGAATCGCGTCGCCCATCCGCACGCCGGCGGTCGCGGCGACGGACCACGGCGCGGCGGCGGGCGCCGGAACGGGCGGGCGGGCATCGAGGTGCGCGAAGCGCGTTATTTTCAAACTTGGGATTTTGAAGCCGTGAGGAGAGTTGTGGCGGCGATCGGATTTCCCCACCAAAACCTCCACCCCAACCGGTGGCGCTCGACGTTCGACGCGCCAAGCGTCCGCAGGGCATCCGCATATATCGCCGTGGCACGGATATCCGCGATCACCATCCTGCCTCCGGGTTTAAGGACGCGGAACCCTTCGCCGATCGCCCGCTTCCGATCGGCATTCGATCGGATGTTGTGTATCGCGAGGCTCGAAACTACCAGATCAAAAGTAGCGTCTGGAAATGGGAGCGCTCGCATGTCGGCGGTCTCAATGTGCACGCGATCGCCGACCCCTTCCAGCGCCGTGTTGCGCAGGGCGGCGTGCATCGCGTTCCCCGACTGGTCCGTTGTACTCCAGATATCCACGCCTGTCACTCGGCCTGTCATCAGCCTGCGTGCTACGGCCGTCAGCACTGCGCCTCGACCGCACCCCATATCGAGCACCATCTCGTCGCCGCGCATGTGAGTTCGGTCCAGAATGCGGTCCCACTCGAGGAACTTGCCGCGTCTGGTGGTGTAGAAAAAGCTGGTGGTGTTCACCAGGAACAGGACAAAATACAGCGTGATCGGCGCGGCCTGACTTGGCATTCGCCACCAGGAGATCGCCGCTCCAAGGCCGCTGAGTACCGCCAAAGATCCGAAGGTCACCAGCGCGTAAGGTGCATCGTAGCCGTATTCGCCGTGTCGCATTGCGATCCGAGGGGAGGCTTACATCCTCAGCCAGCAGCGGCAGGGGTGGACGGCGCTGCCACGCGCTCAGCACCGCTCGCTGGCTGGGCCAAGATCGCCCGAACCCTCGCCTTCAGGGTCTCTCCATCGAACGGCTTCGGCAGGAACGGCATGTTGGCATTTTGGCTGACGATCTCGCGCATGTCCGCACCAGACATTACCAACACCCTGACACCCTGATTCCGGGTCGCTCTTCGATCAGATGCGCGCACAGGTCGGTGCCATTCAGCCTGGGCATCTGCACGTCGGTAATCACCAAATCTATTGGTCCGGGGTACTTGCGCGATACCTCCAGCCCTTCGTGACCATCGGCAGCGGAAAGAACGAAATACCCCTCGTGCTGCAATAGCAGAGTGACCAGATTTCGGATTAGGGCTTCGTCATCAGCGACAAGGATGACAGGCTGGTGTACCCCCCGGGGGCCGCCCGGGGTCCGCCCAGGCCAGGGGTCCGCCCGGGGCGGCCCCCAATAGGCGTTAACTTTAGGATCGGCCGTCCAGAACCCTCCACACTGAATGGTAGTCGCATAAGTCGAGTTGCCAACATTTTGTGCCATAAATGTTTTAAGTTAACGCTTATTGGGCGGCCCCCTGGGCGGCCCCCCTGGTCCGCGCGGGTTCCCCTGGACCCGCTCCTTCGTTCGAAGAATCAAGGCTTTCGACGCTGGCGACAGGCCGACGGGGGCGTCGGCCGCGGTCCAGGGGGACCGCCCCACAACTAATGCAGGTGTTCGGTCGTGGGAAAACTATGCGGCATTGGGCTCTCAGCCTGCGGCGGCCTCTCAGGCCGCCTGCCCCTACTTCTTCTCATCGCTAGTGCACGCCGCGCTGAGCCACTTACTGGTGCCCGCCGTATTGATCTTCATGCTGTGGGAACCATCGCCCGAAGTAACTTGCACGGAGAACTTCACATGTTCCGGGTCGATAGCTTCGACGTGAATCGTTCCCGTCGCTTTAATCCCGGAGTTGGCGCATTCAATGCGGATCTCCTGCTTGCGGGAAGACCCGTTCACCACGGTGCGCTGGCACGCTCCGTGATCGTCGCCGAACATCAGCCCCTTGTTCAGTTCTTCCTTGGTGATGCAATGCTTCCGGACAGTGGTCTTGGGGCCCGCCTTCATGCGCGCCTCCAGCATGGCCTTCTGTTCGGGCGTCATCTTCGCCAGGATTTCCGGCGGGATAGCCGGTGTGCCGGTCGTCTCAGTGGTGGTCGTGCCCTCCCACATTCCGGGCCTTATATCGAGCGGCGGAGGCGTGTCGGCGGCGCAGGCCGCGCCTGCCAGAAGGACAAATCCAAGGGCGTATCTTGCGGTCATGTTGGTCATATTATCAACCTTCCATTCTACCGGAAACCCGGCCCGCGAATCGGCGCCATCGCTGCCAGGGGTACGCGACATGAATCCGGAAGCGCTCCGCCAGGCACGAACTTCTCCACTAACTGTTCGGAATAGACAACCGTGCGCACATTCGTTTATCCAGCGAGCTTTGAAAGGGGAGACAAGCCGGGAGTCCTGGTGATCGGGTTCCGGGATGTCCCAAAGGCCATCACCCAAGGAAACGGGGAGAGGGATGCGCTCTGGCAGGCGGCGGATTGCCTGGAGGAGGCCATCGCCGGAAGGATTGCCGACGGAGGTGAAATCCCGAAGCCCTCCAGAGCGGCGCGGGGCGAACGGCTGATTCCCGTCTCGTCGCCGATGGCTGCGAAGGCGGCACTCTATCTCGCCATGAGAGAGGCCGGAATAACCAATGCGCAGTTGGCGCGGAAGCTTGGATGCGGCGAGAAGGAAGTGCGGCGCATGCTGGATCCCCGCCACCCCACCAAGTTGCCCCGCATCACTAGCTAGCTAGCGGTCCGTGAATGGATCGGCCCCTATCGTCCCCACCAATTCCGCCAGGTAAGCCGTCGCGCTCACTCGCGCCATCTGCGCGCGAGCCTCCCCAAGCAGGCTTCGCACGTCGAACTGCCGCGAGCCGGGGCCGGAGACAAACGCCTCCAGCGCCGCGATGTGGCGGCTCCACAGTGCGATGTCGCGCTCTTGTTTGGCGTGCAAGCGTTGCTTGTACCAATCGCTCTCCAGCACCGATTCCCGCGTGAACATCGCCCGGAATCGCGGGTCGCCAATTCCCTTCCCTTCCCACTCCCCGCGCGCCATGATGTGCAGCAGCGCCCGCAGAGGCGGACAGGCCGCCTCCACGCTGCCGTCATAGAAATAGTTTTGCGCCACCCGCGTCTGCGCCGCCGCAATGGCCTCCACGCCCGCCGCGAACGCATCCATATCCTGCTTCTCCGGCCGCAGAATCTCCTCGGGAAAGACGGCGTCGGGGGTCTCGAAAATTCGCCCCAGGAAACGCTCCGCGAACAGCGCCGTAATGCGGTAACCCAAGCGGCTCGCCTCCACCGTGCGTCCGCGCCATTCAAAGTCGGTCATCCTCTCCAGGAAGCCATTGTCGATCAGGAACCGCGGATCCCGCTCGGGCACCCGCACCCGGCACCAGACCTCCGGCGCCAGCATACTGATGTCGTGATCCACCCGGTACTGCGGACCGACGTATCCGGCCGCGGTGGTGAAGCCGGCGTACTCCGTCAGCGCCGCCGCCACCAGCGCATTGTTCAGATCCACCACCGGCGAAACCGCATTGAATGGGCCTTTGGTCAGCGCGCCTTCGCTTCCGAATCCCGTAGTGGACGGAGACTTGCCGGTTAGGCTGCAAATGAAATCCATGAACAGCTCCGGCAGCTCCTGATAGTGGATCGGGTTGTAGACGGCCAGGGGCGGCAGCCCGATTTTGGGATCGGCGGGATTGCCGCGGCGTCCCGCGAGCACCACATTTACCGGGAAACGCACCGGCTGGTCCGCCGGAATCCCGCGATCCAGCCGCGCGCACACTTCGGCCAGATAGCGACCTAGCTAGCTAGCGGGTCCACCAGATCGGGCCGCTTTTGCAGATAGCGCGGATTCTTCGAAGGGCGGCCGTCCACCATGCGGGGGTACGCGGAAGAGACGGCGTAAGCCACCTTCGCTTCGCTCACAAAACTCCGCAGCAGCGCCTGCATGGGCTCGGTGTATTGGTCGAACTCGACCACATGATCCACCATCGCCTTGGCCTGCGCCTTGGTCAGCGGCTCGAAGTTCGATAGAAACGTCCCCGGCGTAGCGATGTCGGCCGCCGCCTGCGCGTCAAAGCCGCGGTGAATGGCGTCGTCCGGGCGCTGGAACAGGAACGCCTCGCAGTTCTCCACCAGTTTGGCGCTGCGGTTGGGGTACTTGGTGTCGAAATCCTTCAATCCCTGCCGCGGGACCACCACCGAAACGGCGATATCGTCCTCCACCTGGACCTTGCCGGCGGGATGGAAGTCGGGCCGCAGCTTGTAAATCCGCCACGACCCTTGCGGATCGAAACCCACCCGCAGATAATTGCCCACCAGCTTCTGGTTGTCGTATTTCAGTTCATGGCCGAGGAACCCATTGATCCGGTCGACCGTGAAATGCTCCCGCCAGTTCTCGCCCCATTCCGGCCGGTAATACCGCTTGACTGTGAACACAAGCTGGCGGATGGTCTGCGGCAGGTTGCGCAGCCACTCGTTGTACTCTTCGTTGTAGTCGGAGGAAACGGTCAGCAGCTTGATCACCGACCCCAGCGACCGCTCCGGGCTCAAGATGGGCCTGCCGGAGCGCTCAGCCGGCTGCTTGTAGGCCGTCGAGAAATCCCTGGCCAGGATCTCGGCCACCTGGTCCATGTCGCGGTAGTAATCCCTGACGAACACCGGACCCTGCAACAGAACGTTGGAGATGGACTTGGATATCTCCGACTTGCCGCCGCCCGAGACGGTCGAAGGTTTGTGACCAGCGCATCGTAGTGCGCCTGCCGCGCCAGGCTTTCCTCCAGTTGCACCACGCGCACCGCCGAGCGCATGCGCGCGCGCAGTTCCCCGGCGTGAAACGGCTTGGTGATATAGTCGTCGGCCCCCGCCTCCAGCGCCTGCACAATGTCTTCCTGCTCGGCCCGCGCCGACAGCAGAATCACGTACACGTAGCGGTTCCCCGGCTGCGCCCGCACCCGGCGGCAGACTTCGATGCCGTCGAGGCCGGGCATCATCCAGTCCAGAATCGCCAGGCGCACGCCGGCGTCCTGCTGCAGCACCTCCCAGGCCTCCGCGCCGCTGCGCACCAACACCACTTCGTAGCCCCACTTAGTCAACAGGCTGCGCAGCAGACTCTGTACCACCGGGTTGTCCTCCGCCACCAGAACTCGCATGTGCACAGCCGGCCCGAAAGCCGCTGTACTTCTATCGGATGGGGAAGGCTCCACCGGGAGGGGACTAAAGTACCGATGGCAATTTGTTTCAGTCTTAGTGGGGCAGGCCCCCGGCCAGGGGTGCCCTCTGGGCCGGGCCTCTCAGGCCGCCTCTTGCTTCTTCGGCCTTCAACGCGATGCGGGGCCGGGCCGCGGACGCCGGCGCCAGCCGCCCCGGCGACTATCCCCTACCCACCCACCTCACTCCTGGCGGAGAGCCGCCATCGGCTCGACCGACGCCGCCCGCCGCGCCGGCCCGAGCGACGCCAGCAGTGCCACAGCCGCCAGCACCACCGGAGCCGCCGCCATCGCCGCCGCATCGTGCGGACGCACGCCATACAACAGCGATTCCAGCCCCCGCGCCCCCGCGAACCCGCACACGACCCCGATCGCCGAGCCTGTCAGGATCAGCCGTGCGGCGCTGCCGACCACCGCGCGCGATACGTCGCTGCCGCGTGCGCCCAGCGCGATCCGCAACCCTATTTCGCGCCGCCGCCGCGACACCGTGTAGGCCATCACGCCGGCCAGCCCCAGCGTAGCCATCCCCAGCGTGACGATGGCGAACCCCACCACCAGCGCCATCATCGCCCGCGGCATCGCGGTGGCCAGATCGATCGACTGTCGCATGCTCCGCACCTCCGTAACCGCCAGGCCGGGATCCATTCGCCGGACGATGTCGCGTGCCCCGCCGAACACCCCACCCTCGGGCACTGCCGTGCGCAGCGCCACGAACTCAAACCAGGATCGAACGTCCTGCGTGAAAGGCAGGTAAGCCTCGGCGTCCACCCCCTGCGCAGGGCCCTGGTATCGAATATCGCCGATCACGCCGACGACTCGCAGCCATTTCCCCTGGCCCAGCCGCACGTGCTTGCCGAGCGGGCTCGCCCCGTGCATCAGTTTGCGCACAAACGTTTCGTTGACCATCGCCACCGGCTCCGCTTCGGCGGTATCGCCCGCGTTGAATGCGCGGCCGGCCCGCAACGGGATTCCGATAGTCCGGAAATAGTCCGATGTCACCGTCGAATCGCGGGTGGTCGCCTCGGCCCAATCGCGCGCAGGGGTTAGGCCCTCAACCTCCACGGGTGTGCCGTCGTAGGTTCCACCCAGAGGAACTCCGTCCGATGCCGCAGCCGATACCACCCCGGGCAGCGCTGCAAGCTGCGGCAGCAGCTTGTCCCAGAACTGCACGCGCGCCCGATCGTTCTTGTACCGTGACGAGGGCAGCGCCATCCGAAACGTCAACAGGCCATCGGCACGGTACCCCAAGTCGGTGTGCAGCAGATAAGCGAAGCTCTTGGTCAACAGACCCGCGAAGGTCAGCAGCACCACGGCCAGGGCGATCTCCATCACCACCAGGCTGTTCAACGCGCGCGCCTGCTGCCGCCCCGCCACCAGCGAGTTGCCGCTCTCCTTTAACTCGGTTTGCAGATTGCCGCGCGATCCCCGCACCGCCGGCCAAAGCCCGGTCAGCAGGCCGGTCGCGAGAGTCAAGCCGATCGCGAAGCCCGCCAACGCCGGGCTCACCGCCACCATCGCGCCGAGTTGCAGCCAGGGCGGAGCCGTGGCGATCGCCAGCCGGATCAGCCATGCAGCCACCGCCATTCCGGCAACCGCGCCCAGGCAGGATAGCAGCAGGCTCTCGGCCAGCAGCAGCCGCACCAACCGCCGGCGGCCGGCGCCCAAAGCCATGCGTACCGCGATCTCCTTGGAGCGGCCGATGCCGCGCGCCAGCAGCAGGCTGGCAACATTCCCGCAAGCCACCAGCAGTACGATCATCGCCGCGGCGGCGAAGATCCGCAGCGCCGGACTGAACTCTCTCAGGAAGTCGCTGCGCAACCCCACCACGCGCACGCCCCAGCCCGCACAGTCCGCGAACTGCTTTTCCATCCGGCGGGCAATTTCGCTCATCTGGGCCTGCGCCGCCTGGATGGTGACGCCGGGCTTCAGTCGCGCATAGCCCAGATACTGGTGGTTCTGGTGTCCATAGTTGACGTAGCGGATCGGGGTCCAGTATTCGGCGGCATACCAAGTGTTGAATCGAAAACTCGCCGGCATCACGCCCGTGACGCGGTAGGGGATCCCGCTCAGAAACAACGTGCTGCCCACCGCTTCCGGCCGCCCGCCCATGGTGCGCATCCAGAACTCGTGGCTGACCAGCACCACATGATCGGCGCCCGGCTTCTGCTCTTGCGGCGTAAACCAGCGGCCCAGGCGCGGCGGCACACCCAACATTTCAAAGAAGCCTTCGGAAACCGACGTCCCGGTAATGCGTTCCGCATCGCCGTGCCCGGTCAGCGTCTTCTGATCGAACTCGGTGAATGCCATGCGTTCGAAAACGTTGTTGGAGGCTTGCCAATCGCGGAAGTCCTCCTGGCCGATGCTCTCCAACTCGCCGCGCCGCGCATGCACGGAATAAATGGCGGTCAACCGTTCCGGCGACGCATACGGAAGCGAGCGCAGCACCAACGACTCCGCCAGCGTGTATACCGCCATGCTGGCGCCCACGCCGAGCGCCAATGTGGCCACGGCCAGCGCCGTGAAACCGGGAGACTTGCGCAGCATCCGCCACGCGTATACGATGTCCTTCCGCAGATCGGTGAGCCAGCCGAGACGGCGCTGGTCCCGGCATTGCTCTGCAATCAGGGCCGTGCCGCCCATTGCCCGCCGCGCCGCCAGACGCGCTTCGCCGGCATCCATTCCCGCGGCGATGTTTTCTTTGGTCAGTTGCTCCAGGTGATACCGAAGCTCGTTCTCGAGTTCGCCATCCACCTGCGCGCTACGGAATAACGACCGCGCGCGCCGTCGAAATACACGAAGTAGCCGCATGTCGCGCCTTCACTTAAGTCCGCTCCAGGACAAGCTGCACCGCCGAAGAGAGGCGGCTCCAACTCTGCAGCTCGCGTTCAAGCTGCCGCCGGCCCTCCCGGGTCAGCGCATAGAATTTCGCCTCGCGCCCAAGCTCGGTGTCCTTCCACTCGGCCGTAAGCCACCCGTGCTGCTCCAGGCGGTGCAGCGCCGGGTACAACGACCCCTGCTGCACCGACAGCACCTCATCGGAAAGAACCTGGATGCGTTTGGCGATCCCCCAGCCGTGCGCCGGCTCGCGGCTGATGGCCTTCAGGATCAAGAGATCCAGAGTTCCTTGCAGTAAATCCGATGGCTTGGGCATCTGATACCTCGATCATCTACAATGATATGCGATTCTCCGAAAATGTCAAGGGTTTCGGGATCGATCGCGGAATGGGAACGAGCGTCGTCTACTGTTGAGGCTGCTCGACTCGTAACGAGCCGGATGGCGCGAACTTAAGAGTTGTCCGAGCTCCCTCTAGGTTGAAGAACACGAGATTGTCCCCTTCCGAGCCGATGAGCACACCGCTGGGATCGCCGACAACTTTCTGCCAGACTCCCTTTGAACGATCGAGAACGGCAAAGCGGGCGGAGCGGGACTTGAAGATCTGCGCGTAGGCGTTGCCGCTGGCGGTCATGGCGACGGGCCAAAGGGCTAGCCCGTCGGCCGTCTTCAGGGCGTATTTCCCCAGAAGGACTCCTGAGAAGCTAATTTCGATCCAGGTGCGGGAGCCGGGGTGCAAAGCTGCGTTCCAGCCGATGCGATCGTTTGCGATATAGAGAAGTTGGCCTCCCCGAATGCTTTCGATTACAGGATGTTTGAGATTGCCGCCAATTTGAGACCAGGAAAGCGCCTGTCCCAATTCTTCGCCGGTTCGGGCGTAATGGTGAAGGACGTTGAAATCCTGAGCACCGTCGTTTTGAGCGTTGTAGCCCACTGTCCAGATAGTGTGGTCCGGAGCAAAGACTACCTGCTGCGGAATGTAAGAACCGGTACTTATCGTGCGCGTTACGATGCCGGTGAGATCGAGCAGGTCGATGCGGCCTTCCATCAGGCGGCGCGGCCGGTAGTCGCCGGCAACTACGCCGTCGGAGTCGACGGCCCATATGACGCGAGAAGAAGCACCCGTCCCCTCTGGCACGGAGAAAGCTGGCTTGCCATCGCGACCGTGGAGCGTGACCTGCGTATGCTGTGGACTATCCCAGCTAAGAAGGTAACCGTTGCTGTAGACGGCGACAGGCAGGTTTTCAGATTGCGTGGCGACCGGCGTCTGAGCAACACACGCCGGTACAAGAGCGAGCGAGAGAAACAGCCCCGAGACAGCACGCATACAATTATCCTCAGCAGATATTTTAGCTAACTGCACTTTTGGGATAGGAACCCTGAAAATGGCAACGGCTTCCCCTGCTTGTTCTTATCTGTGTTTATCTG
>Ga0224558_1002045_pt1 | contig 19492 bp, 18 predicted proteins | sample 714S32024metaG_FD_180682 | JGI IMG/M metagenome (GOLD analysis project Ga0224558, IMG submission 180682) | Peat soil microbial communities from Stordalen Mire, Sweden - 717 S3 20-24 | ecosystem: Environmental > Terrestrial > Soil > Wetlands > Peat | place: Sweden: Norrbotten County, Stordalen...
AGATCCGAAGGAATAAAAATCCAGGCCTTCAAACCTTCGCGAGCCGCTTGCGCCGCCAACGAATTCGCCAGATTGCCGGTCGACGAGCAAGCCACGGTATCGAACCCGAAGCTGCGCGCATTCGCCAACGCGACCGCAACCACGCGATCTTTGAAGCTCAAGGTGGGCAGGCAGACCGCATCATTCTTGACGAAGAGCCGGCGCGATCCGATCTCTTCGCCGAGCCGCGGAGCGCTCACGAGCGGCGTGTATCCCACTGGGAGCGACGCCTGAAATGCGGCCGGCAACGGCAGCAGTTCGCGATAGCGCCACATGTTCGGCGCACGCGAGGCGAACAGTTCGCGCGAAAGGCGCGAGCGGAGCGAATCGTAATCGTAGGTGATTTCGAGCGGCGAGAAACAGTCTTCGCAGTAACTGCGGGGTTGGTTGCCCCAGGTCTTGCCGCATTCGCGGCAGCGGAGCTGGTAGGTGCTCGTCTCCATTTTGCAACTTCTTTCCGTGACTGCGGGACGAGCCGGGGAAAATTCCCCATTTACGACAAAACCCCTTTTCCGGATTGGAAAAGAGGCTCGGGATACGCGAACAACAAATCGCTTTCACCCCGAATCTCATGGTCCCCGTTACCGGGCGAGAGTTGGCACCTGACAGTCAGGATTTATGATCCCGATCCGGTTGCCGTGGCGTCCCAGGGCTCGTCCCTCAGCCACTCTGCATGAAATTCCCATTTGCTCATAAAATGAGCAAACTTGGGATCAGATAGTACAACCGACCAATCGGTCTGTCAAGCTGGATTTTCAACGCGGTAAATCGAGAATCATTGTTTCGCCTTTGAGCGAAGACTTCAGCAGTAATAAGCGCAGCAATCAGCAATTACCGCCAAGAGCGTTTCTTTAGTCAGCCGCTCCCGCGTTACGGAGCCGAGCCGCGATCGTTTCCAGCAACGCGGCGCCGGCTTCACCGGCATCGCGGGTAGAAAACTCGCTGCCCAGTTCGATCACTGGAAGTCTGGCACACGCGTCGTGGAAGGATTGCGGCGAGGCCGCGGAAGCGGCCCTGTCGGGGCCTACCAGCAGGAGATCAAAAGGCGTGACGCGCATCAAGAGAAGTGCGTCACTTACGCGGCAAGTGCTCTGGGCGTCGTATCCGGCACGGCGCAGGAGTTCGCGCAAGTAGGCGAGCACATCTACATTGGAGTCCAGGCACAGAACCCTGCGGCCGGTGAGGACAGGGGCCTCGACAGAGACTCCGGGGCGGTAGAAGGCGGCGACCGCCTTCTCCTCCGATTCGTGGGCGTCGAACACCGTCGTCAGGCGCGTCATCTCCAGAACTTTGCGCACCTGTTCTGGCACGTCGCAGAGCTTCAGGTCTCCGCGGGCCTGGCGGGTGCTGGCGAGGACGCGGACCATGGCGCCGAGGCCGCTGCTGTCAATGAATCCCACCTGGCCCAGATTGAGGACGATGGAGCTGCGGGTATGCAGCAACCAGGCAACATGCGCCAGCAGGGATTCGCTGGCACTGCCCGCAACAATCCTTCCGTTGCAGCGCACTATGGTGACGCGTCCAACCTCACGAGTGTCGAGCGAGAGGAGCAATGGGCCTCCGATGCGGATGGGATCAAGCCTGCGAAATCGCTACATTATATGCCCGAGGGGCGGGGTCAGGGACTAAGGTCTGGGACCCAGGTCCGATTTTCGGAATCAAGGTACACTCCCAGAAATAGATATTAGTATTGTGACAGGCAGCCAATCTCGGTACAGTGAATCAAGGGTCGTGGAAGCAATGGTCGTGCCTCATCCCAACCTCAGCGACGAAGTGAATCGGAATATCATCCAGTCCGAAATCGAGGGAGGCGTGTTCCTTGAAGGTCTGCCGCGAAATACCGTGCTGCAGATTCGGACTCAGCACCACTTCTACACGGCACTACTTCTGGGCGATGGTTCGGCGTTGATCTCGGGACATCCGCAATACTGTCCCGAGCCAGTTCAGGTGACCATAGCCGGCTCGACCTGGGGCGGTTCCATGCTCAAGCTGCGCTTCATCGGTCGCGGTATGCACCTGGAGTTTCATCATCCGGCATACAGCACACCGATTGTCACGTCTCTTATTCAGGAAATCCACGAACCGGTTGGATCGGTTAGGGATGAGGCGAGGGTCGCAAGCTGACGTAAGCGCGCCCGAGTTGTCGTTTTGCACAGCCAGAGCAAACGGAAGTCGGGAGAAGCCGAAGAGGGGCACTCACACACGCTTCAGCGGCTGTACTGATTCCGCTTCTTGTCTTTGTGCCGCTCGATTCCGAACTGGATCAGGCGGTCAATCAGTTCGGGATACGATACGCCCGATGCCGCCCACATCTTGGGATACATGCTGATCGCAGTGAAGCCTGGCATGGTATTGATCTCGTTGACGAAGATCCTGCGCGATTTGGGCTCCATGAGAAAATCGACGCGCGCGAGGCCCGTGCAGTCGACCGCTTGAAACGCCGCGATCGCTAGCCGCTGCACCGTTTTCATTTCCGCTTGCGTGAGCTTGGCGGGGATCACCGCTTCGGAGCCTTCGACCAGATACTTTGCGTCGTAGTCATAGAATTCTTTGCAAGGAACGATTTCTCCTGCAACCGACGCTTTCGGATCTTCGTTGCCGAGCACCGCGCACTCGATCTCACGCGCCTTATTCTTTTTTCCGCCTACGCCTTCCTCAATCACGATCTTGCGATCGAACTTTGCGGCTTCCGCGATGGCCGGACCGAGTTCCTTGCGATCGTGCGCCTTCGAGATTCCTACCGACGACCCCAGGTTCGCGGGCTTCACGAACACCGGGTACTTCAGCTTGCTCTCGACCAGCTTCTGCACTTTTTTCGGCACTTTCGACTCGGGCTCGAATTGGCTGCGCAACACGGTCACGTGCTTCACGATCGGCAATCCCGCCGCGCGGAATAAGGATTTCATGATGTCTTTATCCATGCCCGCAGAGGAACCGAGCACACCAGCGCCGACGTAGGCAATGTCGGCCAGTTCGAGCAAACCCTGAATCGTGCCATCTTCTCCGAAGGTTCCGTGCAGCACGGGGAAGATGATATCGACGTTAATGGCGCGGTCGGAGGCACGACGGAGCGTCGCAGCATCGATCTTTGCGTCGGTCTGAAACGGCGCGATCCCAGCTTCGCGCCGCGCCGGTTCCGGAGGAAATACCACGGACTCGCCGGTGGCGAGCACAGCCGCCCCCGGAGTCGCTTCCGGATCGCCCGCCCGCAAGTGCTTCTCCGGCGTGGGGAGGACACTGGCCTGCTTTTCGCCCCGCAACAGTCTCTCGGCATGTTCTGCCGTGAGCCAGCGGCCATCTTTCGTAATGCCGATGGGAACCACTTCGTATTTCGTCTTATCGATTGCATTCAGAACGGACGCCGCCGACAGCAACGACACTTCATGCTCGCCGCTGCGTCCGCCAAAAAGGATGCCAACCCGAAGCTTTGCCATATCATTTCAGTCCCAGGCAACTAGTCTTTCACCAGCCAGTCCATTGCCTCTTCCCGCGTCTTGAAGGTCACAATCTCGCGTCGGGAAAAATTCTGGAAGCTTTCCATGAACGCGTGGGGGATGCTCTCTGTGCCGACCCACGCCGTCTTCTTTACAAATGGCCGGTCGAGCGTCAGCACCTCTTTGAGCTTGGCAGCAACCGTGTGATCCACTGTGGCGCCGGTGTAGTCGGCGAGCGTGACCAGCGACTCGCGCGCGTGCTTTGCCACCGTGATCCGCACATGCTCAAGCAGAACTTGCATTTCATGGGCATTGGCGTTTGAAAAGTCCAGCAGCAGAATCGGTTTGCCCTGGTGCTTGATGAACTGGATACGATCATCCATTGCGGACCTCGAATGGTTTTCCCTGTGTTCTTCTGTGGAGAAGGCCTTTTTCACCACAGGGGACACAGAGGAAGCACAGAGGAAATCTACCCTAACAGCGACTCCACGACACTGTAAACCTCACTCAGCGCCGCGTCCAGCGCGGCTGCGTCCTTTCCGCCCGCCTCGGCCAAATCCGGACGGCCGCCGCCCTTGCCGCCGACTTTCTGCGCCACGGGGCCGATGATCTTTCCCGCCTGAATGCGGCTGGTGAGGTCCTTGGTTACGCCGACGATCAGTGAGACGGTGCCATTCGAAGCCGAGCCCAGCACAACTACGGCGGAGCCGAGCTTGTCGCGCAGCTGATCGACCAACGTGCGCATCTGGGCGCGCTCCAGATTGTCCACGCGGTGGGTCAGGACTTTGACGCCGCGAACTTCTTTGACTTTGTCGCTGATGTTGGCCGTGCTCGACGATGCCGACTTCATCCGCGCCTGATCGAGTTCGCGCGCCAGACGCTTGATTTCGGCGTCTTTCTTTTCGAGTTCCAGTTTCAACGCTTCGGCCGGAGTAGCCGTATCCGAGTGCGTGGTCAGCGCGGCGACCACGCTTTCCAGTTCGTGATCTTTGCGGAAGTGGCGTAGCGAGCCTTCTCCGGTGACGGCTTCGATGCGACGGACGCCTGAGGACACGCTTCCCTCTTTCAAAATCTTGATCAGGCCGATCTCGCCGGTAGCGCCTGTGTGCGTGCCGCCGCAGAGTTCGGTGGAAAAATCTCCGATCTTTATCACGCGGACGCGGTCGCCGTATTTCTCGCCGAACAGCGCCATCGCGTGATACTCGTTGACGGCCACGTCAATCGGGACATTTTCGACAATCTCTACTTTTTCGTTATGCAGAACTTCTTTGTTGATGATGTCTTCTATGTCCTGCAGCTCTTCTTCTTCGACGCCGGTGAAGTGCGAGAAATCGAAGCGCAGATGGTTGGGCGCTACCAGCGACCCGGCCTGCTTGACGTGTTTGCCGAGGACCTCGCGCAGGCCCGCGTGGAGAAGATGCGTGGCCGTATGATTGCGCATGGTGGCTTCGCGAATCGCGGTGTCGACTACGGCATCCACTTTTTGCCCAACGCGAATTGCCTGCTTGGCTGTGACCTGATGGGCGCGCACACCTTGTACCGGGTAGTAGCATCCGGTCACTTCGGCGACGACGGTGTTGTGATCGTCGGAGTAGAGCCATCCGCGATCGCCGACCTGGCCGCCGGATTCGGCGTAGAAGGGCGTGTGGTCGAGGATGATCTCGCCTTCTTCACCCTGTCGCAGTTCGAGGACTCCCCTGCCAGCGTGCACCAGCGCCAAGATCTCACAGTTGCCCGAGCGGGTCTTTCGATATCCTTCGAAGACTGAACTGGGGACCCCTTGGTAGGCGGGATTTGCAGTTTGCCTCGCAGCACCCTTCCACGATGTCCTTGCGCGCTCTCGCTGTTCGGCCATTGCCTGGTCAAACTGGAGCAGATCGATAAGCACACCTTGGTCGCGCGCAGCCTCGGTCATGAAGTCGAAGGGCAGTCCAAAGGTGTCATAGAGCTTGAAAGCGAATTTGCCGCTTACGACGGGTTTCTGATCGATGATTTTCTTGAAGCCTTCGATTATCGGTTCTGCAAGGACTCCTATGAACACTTTGTTCACCACATTTACCAATGTGTCAACCCTCGTTTCGGGAGGTGCAGCAGCAATCTGCTTCCACAAGCGGCCTCCACCCTGCTGATCCACGTAATCAAGGTAGGTTTCCATGTTCGCAAGGTGATCTTGTCGCACCGCCGAAATGACTTCCGCTAGCTTCTTCAACCCTATATCTAAAGTGCGCGCAAACCTTATCTCTTCCGCCAACACAGCCTTCGACACACGGGTTGCTGTCTCCTTGAGTTCCGGATACGCATCCTGCATCAGATCGCGAACCGCAAAGACCATCTCGTGCAGAAATGGCTTCGTTTGCCCCAGCAGTCGTCCGTGCGTGATGGCGCGACGGATAATCTTACGCAGGACGTATCCCCGTCCTTCGTTCGAGGGAGTCACGCCATCCGAGATAAGAAACGTTGCCGCGCGTGAGTGGTCAGCAATCACGCGCAAAGAAGCAGCCGACTTCGTATGCGCTTCTTTGTCTAGTTCTTTCTTGAGTGATGTTCCACTCAGCTCTGCCGCCCGCTTGATCAGCGGAATAAACAAATCCGTGTCGTAATTCGAAATCACGCCCTGCAACACCGCCGCCGTGCGCTCCAGCCCCATGCCTGTATCAATGGATGGCCTCGGCAGGGGATTTAGTTTGCCGCTCGCATCCCGGTCAAACTGCATGAACACCAGGTTCCAGAGTTCGACGTAGCGTCCGCAATCGCAGCCAAATTTGCAGTCTGCGTGACCTTGATCGCTGGCCACCGCGCCCATGTCGTAGTGGATCTCGCTGCACGGCCCGCAGGGGCCGGTGTCACCCATCTGCCAGAAATTGTCTTTTGCGCCAAACTCGAAGACGCGATCTTTCGGCACACCTTGGCCGAGCCAGAGGTCGTACGCTTCGGCATCGCGCGGGACTGCGTTTTCGCCTTTAAAGATCGTTACGTAGAGCTTCTCTTTGTCGATCCCGAACCACTCCGGCGACGTGATCAGCTCCCACGCGTAAGCAATGGCGTCTTTCTTGAAGTAGTCGCCGAAGGAGAAATTGCCCAGCATCTCGAAAAACGTGTGATGACGATTGGTGAAGCCTACATTTTCAAGATCGTTGTGCTTGCCGCCAGCCCGCACACATTTCTGCGAGGTTGTTGCTCGCGCGTAGTCGCGCTTTTCTAGGCCGAGGAAAACGTCCTTGAACTGGTTCATGCCGGCGTTGGTGAAGAGCAGCGTCGGGTCATTGGCCGGGACTAGCGACGAGGAGTGCACCTCGCGGTGTTGCTTTTGAATGAAGAAGTCCAGGAACTTGCGGCGAATTTCGGAGCCTGTGAGCATGCAAACTTAATTCTAAATGAAAGGCAAATCTTCACCACAGGGGGCACAGGGGAACACAGGGGTTTAATACGAAGTAGCCGGCGAGCGGAAAGCAAGAATTGCCGACGTCGAAGACTTGCCGCGCAAACAGCTCGCAGACGGCACTTCGAAGCCGTGTCGTGAGAAGCAGATTTACTTCACCGTGTCTGCGGTTTTATCGGCGCCCTTTTTCACGCCTTTCCCAGTATTCTTAGCAGCGGTTTTGGTGGCATCGCCAGTTTTGGCGGCGCCTTTTTCCGTGGCTTTGCCGGTGTCTTTGGCAGCGGTTCCAGTGGCATTGCCAGTCTTCACGGCTGCCGTCTTGGTGGCGTGTCCCGTCGTTACTGCGGCTTTCTTGGTTGCTTTGCCGGTATCGTCTGCCGCGTTCTTCACGTCGGTTCCGGCCTGGCCATAGGAGAACGCAGTCAGAGCTAGCAGCGCGGCTGCGATCATTAAAGAAAACTGCAAAGAGAACTTCGTTTTCATCGTTCCCCCAGTGGAATTAAAAGAGTTCTAGGCGCAGAGTTGTATCAGAGTATGGGGGATGGGCGCAACCAGGGCAAGAAGAAACAGGTTTCAAAGGCACGGTTTCACGAACCCTTGAAACTTTGAAGCCTTACTTACCCTTCGGAAGCCTCGGTCTCGAGTTCGATCAGAGTTTCTTCGTCCACGTCCCATTTTTTCAGGATCGTGAAGATGGTTTTTGATCCGAATCCGGCGCGCATCAACCGGCGGAAGATGCGGGACGCTTGTTTTTGATCTTTATCCTTGGGCTTCTGCAGGCGTTTGCGGCGAAGATAGTCGCGCGCGAGATTTTCTTCCTTCACTTCGTCATAGACGGAAGAAACTGCTTTTTCGATGACGTCGCCGTGCACTCCCTTCGCCTTCAGGTCGTTGACGACGCGCATGCGCCCGAATTTTTCATTGTCGCGCCGGTACGACGAAAAGGCCGCTGCGTACTTGGAGTCGTTCAGATAGCCTTGGTCTTTCAAGCGAACGACAATCAGCTCCACTAGCGTCTTGCCGAATTCCGTATCGGCTTCCACCCGGTTCCGCAACAGACGCTTCAGTTCCGCGACCGAGCGCATGCGGCGCGCCAGCGCACCTACAGCATATTCGTAAAGCTCCGCTTCGGTGAAGAGTTTTCTGGGACGGCCAAACGCCATGCCTACACGATAGCGCGAGACGGGGCATGATGGTTAGCGCTCACGGGCCTAGCTTGGCGGAGAGCGAATTCTTTCAGGTGCTGTAACCAGCTTATTTTGGCGGCGGCGCGGAACTGGGCGCGGAACTGGGTATCGAACTAGGCACCGAACTAGGAAAGACCGGTGCGCTGGTCGCGGGCGGTAGGCTTGCCGCCGGGGCGCTCACCCCTATGGGCGCGACCAGCGCCGCTTTTGCCGAGTCTGGCAGTTTGTCGGCATTGGCCAACAGGAGCGCCAATTGCCAAATCTGAGTTTCAGAAAGCGACTTGCTAAAGCCGGGCATGCCGGTCATGCGAATGCCGTTGAAGATCTTCCAGTAGCTTTCGCCCGGCTCATCGTCGGTCACGCCTTTTCCTTCGAACAGCAGCGGCGGCCGCGGATACATTCCCTTTGCAATCGCCGTCTTCGGCGACAGCGGCAAGCCGTGGCAGACGGAGCAATGCTGCTTGTAAAGCTCAGCGCCGGCCAAGTAGTTGGCCTCTGTCGCCTGGATCGGGACATTCTTCGGCATGTCTTTCGCGATGCGCGCATTCAAAGTCTTGTGTGCGAAGAAATTTTCGAAGGGTACGTCGGAGTCGGTGGTGGCAACGGGAGCACTGCCGCTGGTGAAATACAGATAAACCCCGGCGGGCACGAGGATGAGACCGAGCAGCAATCCGGCGATGAATTTCACGGTTAGTCCTGTTTTTACGAAGTTTTTACAAATTTAACTTTACCATCCGCATCCAAATTCTCTTGATCGGCATACAATTTCGGATACCCCGGCGGCGAGATCGCCAGGTCCTCCGGGACGGGAACAACCATGCGAATTGTTAGCGCGGCGAGTGCGTTTCCCCAGCATTACTACTCCCAGGAGATGTTGCTGGCTGCGCTGCAGGAATACTGGGGCGATAAAATCGAAAACCCGCACGTGCTGCGGCGTTTGCATCGTCACGTGGGCGTCGACGGGCGGTTCCTCTCGCTTCCTAAAGAAGAATATCTGAAGATGAAAACCTGGGGCGAGGCCAACCATCACTGGATTCGCACGGCCAAGGAGTTGGGTGAGAAGGCGGTTACAGGAGCGCTGGCGGGTGCGGGCTTGCACGGCCGCAATCTGGGCGCGTTCTTTTTTACCTCGGTGACCGGCATTTCCAGCCCATCGATTGACGCGCTGCTGATCAACCGGATGGGATTGTGCAGAAACATTCGCCGCGTTCCGATTTTCGGGTTGGGCTGTGTGGCGGGCGCAGCGGCTATTTCGCGCGCGGCTGACTATGTGCGCGCTTATCCGGACCAGGTCGCGGTGGTGCTGTCGGTCGAACTTTGCTCGCTCACGCTGCAGCGCGAGGATATCTCGATGGCCAACCTGATTTCGTCCGGGCTCTTTGGCGATGGCGCGGCCGCGGTGATCGTCGCGGGCGCTGACGCTGAGTGCGGGCTTTCCGGCCCGCGCATCCTCGCAACCCGCTCCGTGTTCTATCCCAACACAGAGGAAATGATGGGCTGGGATGTATCGGAAAAAGGCTTTCGCATCGTTCTCTCCCGCGAAATTCCTAACCTGGTTCGAAAAAACCTGGCGCACGATCTCGACGATTTTCTTGCCGGGCGCGGATTGACTCGCGCCGACATCGGCAACTGGGTGCTGCATACCGGCGGGCCGAAGATTCTGGAAGCGACCGCCGAGGCGCTCGGCTTGAAGAATGGTGAACTCGACGTTTCCTGGCAATGCTTGCGCCGGACTGGCAATCTGTCGTCGGCTTCCGTGCTGGTGGTGCTCGAAGAAGTCATGAAAAATCGCCGCCCGGAACCGGGCACGCTTGGCTTGCTGGCCGCGATGGGTCCGGGGTTCTGCTCGGAATTCGTTCTGCTGGAATGGTAGGAAGAGCCAGGTTTCAAAGTTTCAGGGTTTCAAGTTTTCAGGGAAAGGTCGGTCGAAAGACTGTGAACCGTTTTCCAAATCCGGTGGATGTATTCGTGGTCGGCGGCGGACCTGCTGGTCTGGCGACCGCCATCGCGGCGCGGCGCCACGGTTTGAGCGTGGTGCTGGCGGATGGCGCGGTTCCGCCGATCGACAAGCCGTGCGGTGAGGGGCTTATGCCGGACGGAGTGGAGGCTTTGCGCGATCTCGGCGTTACGATTCCCGAAGGCGAAGCATATCCATTCCGCGGCATTCGTTTTGTGAGCGATGGCAAAAGAGCCGAGGCTGAATTCCCTCGCGGATCGGCGTACGGAATCCGGCGTACGCATCTGCATCGCGTCCTGTTGGACCACGCGGCGGCGTGCGGCGTGCGCTTGCTGTGGCAGGCGGCGGTCACCGCGCTTCATCCGGAGGGCGCGCTGGTTACTGGAGAATTGGTGCGAGCGCGCTGGGTGGTGGGCGCTGACGGAGCCAGTTCGCGCGTCCGCGGCTGGGCCAAACTGGATCAACACGAACTGGATGCACCCCGGAAAAAGAATCGGCGCTTCGGTTTCCGGCGCCACTACCGCGTCGCGCCGTGGACCGACTTCATGGAGTTGCATTGGGGCCGTCACTGCCAGATTTATGTCACTCCGGTCAGCCGCGAAGAAGTTTGTTTGGCGTTGGTCTCGTCCAGTTCGAAGTTGCGGCTGCGGATTGACGACGCGCTCGGGGAATTTCCGGAACTTTCGGAGCGCCTCAAAGATGCGGAACCCGCTTCCAGCGAGCGGGGCGCAATCACCGTCACCCGCAAATTGCGGCGCGTGTATCGTGGCCGAACGGTGTTGGTGGGCGACGCCTCGGGCGGAGTGGACGCCATTACCGGAGAAGGTATTTGCCTCGGCTTTCGGCAGGCCGTACTGCTGGGCGATTGCCTGGCGAGCGGAGACCTCGCTCGCTATCAAAAAGGTCATCGCACGCTGCTCCGCCGTCCCACCCTGATGGCTCGCATGATGCTATTCATGGCCGAACACAGCCATCTGCGGCAGCGCACCATGCAGGTATTCCAGTCGAGCCCCCAGTCTTTTGCGGGAATGTTGGCCATGCACGTGGGCGAAGGCTCCACGCGGGACCACATCTCTAACGGGATCGCCGTGGGGTGGGAACTGCTGAAGGCCTGACGCATTGCGGACCTATCAGAATCTATGCCGACAACTGCGCTCAGAATTCCACATGAGCCCGCAGGCCAGGCACGATCACCGGCCCGCGGTCGCGATTGTAACCGGGATTATTGATGTGCTGCACTCCCGGAGCGATATAAATTCCGCGCCAAACGTGTGCCGTGTAATACGACTCGACGATGTTCTCGCGTCCGTAGTTCAGCCTACCGTCGCCGAGCAGAAAACCGAGCCCGCCATCTGCCAGGTATACCTGGTGATCTTTCTTGATGGCGTTCGATACGAAGGCAACGCCGGCGCGGTCTTGCTTGCGATGCCATAGTGCGCCGTTGGCTCCTAAACCTCCGGCGAACGTTTGGCCAACTTCCGTGAAAGCGAACGATTCCGTCTTGTCATTGTTCCACCCGAAACGGCCGAAAGCCGTCAGATTGCGCGCGAGGCCCTGTTCCACATTGATGCCGAAGCCATATTTGCGGGTGATGTGCCAGGGGTGGTTAGTGATTTCCGGGACCGTCTCCGGCTCCGGGGACGAGTGATCTACAAACTGAGTAACAGCTTCGCGGTAGATGCCCATATTGGCGTAGTTCGTGTATGCGAGCAGCCGCACGACGCCCGCTTTTTTCGGTATGACGCCACGGCGCAGTTCGTATTGCCAGTTCTCCGCGTGTGCTTGCCACGGCTTCCACACCAAGTCAATTCCGTTGGCGATTTTGGGCATCAGCGCTTCAACGAAGCGAAATCCCCAGTTGCGATCCTCATAATCTGCCATGACCCCAACCGTGTAGCCGCGCGTGTCGGCGGCGTAGTCCCAGGCACCGTTCTGGTCGACGGTCCAGTTGGTGAATTGAAAATGCGTGTCGGAACCTACCGAATTCCCATCGACGAAATCCGGTAGGGTGAATTTGCCGAAGCGTACTTCCAGTCGCCGCCGGGGCAACTCATCAAACAGAGAAAGGAAATTGCGGTCGTTTTCAATCTTGTCTTTGCTCAGCGCGAATACTTTGTGGATCATCGCGCGCGCTAAGTAAGGCGCGGTGCTCAGTGGCGTGCCTTCGCCGGGAATACGGACCACGTCCAGATTGGTAATTCCGGCCAATCCGAGGGAATTGCTCAGCCCGGCTCCGGCAGCGTCTTCGACATCCGCCAGCAGCTCGGTCGAATCGTTCAGCCGCACCCCGCTGTACAGCGTCATCACCCGCGAAGTTGCCTTCTCATAGTTGGCATCCAAACTGTTCTTTCCGGAGTAGGGAGCGTGGAATGGCGGGTGCGTCTGAAAAATGAAATTCGCCTGAGCAGAGAGCCAGAAGCGTGTGTCCTTGAAATGCGGGAACATCGCTTCAGGATCGGCGCTGGCATCGGTGGGCGGGGTGGACGGATCATCCGCGGTGCCGGATTGTCTGGAATCAGAGGCGACTTGCGACTGTGCCCAACAGGCGGGCGCGACGGCGCCCAGCACGAAAGCGAGCGCCAGAGCCAGGGACAGCCCGGCGCCCTGGGCGCGACCTTGGCTGGCCCGGCGGTCCATAATGAAGACATTCATAATGAAAATGAATTTCAATTTCAATATCATAAGTGCAAACTAATTGGCTGGAGGCGCGCTTGACAACGCCTCCAGTCACCCTTGGATGTGATTGCAATCACGCTGGCACGTGCAGTTCGCCAGTATGCGCTTCATCGGTTAATAGAAAGTTACAGTTGCGGCCCGCGTTGAGCGTCAGTTCTCCACGGCTGGCTCCCATTGGATTTGGAGCTGCCGCCTGCCGTTCTTGTCGGTGACCACGACCCAGTTCATGCGCGGAGACTTGCGTTCCGCGTTGCTTTCCAATTGCCAGGAAGCGATATCTGCGCATTGGATCACGCGCGTGAGCTGCGTCGTCGGCATCGCCATCGCTTCTGCTGATGCAGTCATGCAGGTCATTTTCCTGTCCTCCTTTCTGTAAGATTCAGCCTTCCAGCTTGACCTCATGCCACTGTGCAATCGGACTGATTTCTTACGCGCGATCCACGCCTTGCGCCGATGATTAACGCTAGCATATCACAGACGGTTAACTATAGTTAATGCCGGGCGGCTGCACACATTCGTGAGTCGCCCCTTGCGGCTGGAGTACAATTCCCGCCGGCAGCGATGCGGCATGGCCGCGTTCTTATCTAATTTTTTGGGGGGATAGAAGAAGCAGATGTGAACCGATAGGAGAGGAGTAAAGCGCTGTCGTCTCACGTCTACTGCTGCCATCCGCGGGCCTCCAACTCAAAGGCTCGTCCATCCCGTGTCGCATATACCTCGTTTGCATCCGCACGGAGCAGATGTTATTTTCAAGCCGCGCGGGCGGCGTGCCTGCGCAACTCCTACCGCGCCGACTTAATTCTCATATACCATAGGGGGGTATACTACAGTCAAGGAAAAAATGCATACCGTCGAAGAAAAACCCAAGCTCATTCTCCGGATCAAGAGAATCAAGGGGCAAATCGCCGCTATCGAGCGCGCCCTGGAAGCGGATGAAGATTGCTCCGATGTGCTGCAGCTGATCACGGCCGCGCGCGGCGCCATGAACGGATTGATGGCCGAATTGCTGGAAGGCCACATCCGCTTTCACGTCATCAACTCCAAGCAGCTCAGCTCCGAGCAGGCGCTCGCGACCGACGAACTGATTGAGATCGTGCGCTCGTACCTCAAGTGATCGACTGCTCGCAGTATGCTTGGGCGAGAGCGGCAGCGCACGCGAGCGGTGCCTCACGATGCGGACGACGAATTTCCAAAACCAAAAAAGGACAGCCCGGAGCCCCCCAAGGCCGTCCTGATAAACCCTCCCGGTTAGAAGGGCAACTGTTATTACGATAGCCGCGATAGATTGCAGGAATATTGCAATTCTGTGAAAGTCCGATGAAATCCATAGCCTCTGCCTGAAATACAGCGCGCAATGATCCGCTCGGCAGCGCGAATACTTGCGATACTGTAACGTGGAATCACTCGACAGCGTGGAAAGCCAAGCCCCTTTACTCGATCTGCGGAACGTCTGCGTAATGCGGGGAGAGAAGGTCGTGCTCGACGACTTCAGCCTTCGCGTGCATGTCAACGAACATGTGGCGGTGCTGGGGCCGAACGGCTGCGGCAAGTCCACCCTGATCAAAACCATCACCCGCGAGTGTTATCCGATGGTGCGCGAAGGGTCGAGCATGACCATCCTCGGCCAAAAGAGCTGGAACGTTTTTGAGCTGCGCTCGCTGCTGGGCATCGTGTCCAACGACCTGATGTCTTCGTGTACCGGTGACGCCAGCGGCCTGGACGTGGCGCTGTCCGGCTTTTTCAGCAGCACGCGCATCTTCCCGAATCACGCCGTCGATCCCGAACACAGAGAACTGGCCGAGGCCGCTTTGGCCCAACTCGGTGTCTCGCATCTGGCGGACCGTGCCGTGCAGGAAATGTCGTCGGGGGAGGCCAAGCGCGTCTTGATTGCCCGGGCTCTGGTCCACAAGCCACGCGCGCTGTTGTTCGACGAACCCTGCAATTCCTTGGATATTTTGGCGCAGCACGGCCTCCGAGAAACGATGCGCTCCCTGGCCAGCTCGGGAATTGGAATCATTCTCGTCACTCATGAGATCCCCGACGTCGTTCCCGAGATTGAGCGAGTCGTGCTCATGTCGAACGGGCGGATCGTGGCCGACGGACGCAAGGAAGAAATCCTGCAAGCCAAGAGCTTGGGCAAGCTGTTCGGGCTGAAAGTTGAACTTGGCCGCCGCGAAGGTTATTACCACATTTGGTGAGGCGATAGAACAGGTCAGAGGTTAAAAGTCAGATTGCAGAAGTAAGAACCTCGCAGTGCCGATATCGTTCACAGTAGGTCTTCACCTCTGCAATCTGACCTCTCACCTCTGACCTCCCTTTGTGCCCACCGCTGCTATATTGATCGGAGCGCGGGAGAAGCCTCCAAGGCTCCCCGACGACGGCTACTCTGGAGGAACGATGGCCCGCAAGACAGAGCAATCCCGCAAGTTGCAGAAACGCGCCGAACAGTTGATTCCCGGAGGTGTGAACTCTCCGGTGCGCGCTTTTCGCGCGGTGGGCTGCGACCCGCTGTACATCGTGCGCGGTCAGGGCTCGCATATTTGGGATGCGGACGGCAACGAGTATGTGGACTACATCGGCTCCTGGGGTCCGCTCATCCTGGGGCACGCGGCACCCACAGTCATCGACGCCGTGATCTCGGCGGCGCGCAATGGCACCAGCTTCGGAGCTTCCACTCCCGCCGAAGCGGATCTCGCCGAGCTGGTGATTTCCGCTTTTCCACACGTGCAAAAAGTTCGCTTTGTCAGTTCGGGCACGGAAGCGACCATGTCGGCCATCCGCCTGGCACGCGCCTATACGAAGCGCAAATACATTGTGAAGTTTGAAGGCTGCTATCACGGGCACGCCGACGCGCTGCTGGTGAAGGCGGGATCGGGCGTGGCCACACTGGGCATTCCTGGCTCGGCAGGCGTCCCGGAAGAATTCACGCAGTTCACGCTCGCTCTCCCATTCAACGACATCGGCGCGCTCGAGACCGCTTTCGAAAAATTCAAGCACCAGATTGCCTGCGTCATCGTGGAGCCGGTCGTGGGCAACATGGGATGCGTGCCTCCGGCGCGCGGGTACCTCGAAGCTCTGCGCGCCATTACCTCGCGCGATAAAGCGCTGCTGATTTTCGACGAGGTTATGACCGGATTCCGCCTCGCCTTCGGCGGAGCACAGGAACTCTACTCGGTTCAGCCCGATCTCACCACCACGGGCAAGATCATTGGCGGAGGTTTGCCCGTGGGCGGCTACGGCGGACCGAGCGAAATCATGGATCTGGTTGCGCCGCTCGGCCCGGTGTACCAGGCTGGAACGCTTTCGGGGAATCCTTTGGCTATGGCCGCGGGTTATGCCACGTTGCGTTACTTGCGCGAGCACAAAGATGTTTACTCGAAGCTCGATAAACTTGCCGCCGAAGTGGTCGCAGGAGTCGCGGGCGCCGCCAAAGATGCGGGCGTCACGATGTGCTACAACCGAGTCGGCTCGATGTTCACCTGGTTCTTCGCGGCGGGTCCAGTCACCGACTGGACTTCCGCCGCCAAGTGCGACACCGAAGCCTTCGGGCGTTTCTTTCGAGTGATGCTGGAAAACGGCATCTATCTGCCACCGTCGCAGTTCGAAGCGGCATTCCTGGGCGCGGCGCATACTGAACGCGACGTGCAGCAAACCATTGCGGCAGCGAAGCAGGCGTTTGCGACGGTGCATGCGTAGAAGAAGCTCTCAGTTCTCGGCTGTCAGCTCTCAGCAATGCCTATGCCGACAGCCAGCATCTCTCCTACCGTTACGAACTCGTAGCCCTCAGCCTTGTAACGCTGGATCAAATTTTCCGTCGCTATCACGGTCTGCTCGCGGTCTGCGCCCATTGCGCGATGTCCGCCATCGTGCAGGAGGATCACGTCGCCGCCGCGCATCTGGCGTGCGACTTTCTTCGCGATCATCGCCGCCGGAGGCGCATTCCAGTCGTAGCCAGTCACATTCCACATCACCGTTCGTAGTCCGAGTTCGCGCGCGATCCTGATGGTCGCTGGCCGTCTTCCCCCAAACGGCGGACGAAACAGATTCGAATGCTCGCCGATCGTGTCGTCCAACGCCTGACGGCAGTCGACGAGCTGGCTGCGGGTCTGCGCCGCCGACTCAAAAATCAGCAACGGATGCGTGAAGGTGTGGTTGCCGATGACGTGTCCCGCCTGCGCCACCGCTCGCGCAATATCAGGGCGCTGCTGCACGTAGCGGCCGATCATGAAGAACGTCGCCCGCACACTGTGCTTCGCCAGCACCTCGAGCAACTTCAGCGTGTGCGGATCGTTCGGCCCGTCATCGTAGGTCAGGGCGACTTGCTTGCTTCCCCGGACTCCGCTGGCAAACGTCTGCCCGTACCACTGTCCCGACGGCGCCATGGACTGGTACGCCGCGGCGGAAGCGGCCGCTGCAGCGGCCGTCGTCGCTAGTCCAATCAGAGTGGGGAGCATGATCGAATTGTAAAGGAGGTCAGAGGTTAGAGGTCAGATTGCAGAGGTGAAAACCAACCATCGGGCCATCGGGTCATCGGATGATCGAAAGTCAAAAAGCTTTGGCCTTTGATTTTGATGACGCGATGACCTTCAGCATTACGCATCGTGGACCCAGCTTCTAACCTCTGCAATCTGATCTCTGCCCTCTGACCTTTCCGCAATCCACAATTGCGTCCGGACGCGAAGCAATATATTCTGCTCACGACAATCCATGGCCAAGCTTTTCGAGCTTCCCCGTTACATTGCGGTCGAAGGTCCCATACGAGTTGGGAAGAGCACGCTGGCGCGGGTTCTTGGAGAGCGCCTGGCTGCCCAGCGCGTCATCGAGCCGGAAGACAATCCGTTTCTTAAGGCGTTCTACGAAGGCGAGCGCGGCGCAGCCTTCCAGGCCCAGTTGGCGTTCCTGATTCGCCGCTTCGAGCAACTGCGGGGGCTCGATCTGGGGCCGCGGTCAAATAAGACAGTGGTTTCCGATTACATCTTTGAAAAAGACAAGCTTTTTGCCTGCCTCAACCTCAACGATCAGGAGCTCGATACCTACAATCGCTACTTCAATTATTTCCGCGATCAACTTCCCACGCCTGACCTCGTCATCTATCTGCAGGCCACGCCGGAAGTGCTTAAGAAACGGCTGAAGAAAAAGAACGTGGCCGGCGAGAAGGCCATCAGCGAGGATTACCTGATGGAAGTGGTGAAGGCCTACGAACACTTTTTCTTTCACTACACGCAGTCCGACCTGCTGATCGTGAACACCTCCGAGATCGACTTCGTCGACCGCAACGAAGACTTGCAAGAACTGCTGAAGAAAGTCTCTGCGCCGATCAAGGGCACGCAGTACTTTCTGCCGCTGGGGAGCACGGAAGCGGCCAGTGCGTAAGAGAAGGTCTCAGGTCTTAGGTGTCAGGTCGCAGGAAATGACCTTGGCGGCAATGGGTTTTTTGTACCCCCCCCTACCCCCCATTTAAGCCTATTGTAATCAGGTTTTTAGCGGGGTACCCTCCGCAAAGTATTCCACAATAAAGACTTACATGGAAAGTATTCCGGAATAAGGACTTAGCTCGACTGTGCCACTTTGGTGCGGCTTGTTTACTCCAAAGGTACTATCCGGCGTCACAAAAATTCTTGATATCACGGCCCTTTAGAATCATGGATTTGACTGGGCAATAATTAACTTGACTAACCCACGCCGATTTGCTATAGTTTGGGCATGGACAGCCCAAAGACATTACAGCAAGCAATTCAATACTTTAGCGATGAACAGATCTGCATCGACGCCGTCGCCGCCATGCGCTGGCCCGATGGCCCGCGCTGCCCGGATTGCCTAGGCGATGACGCCAAGAATCCCTACTATCTCAAAACCCAGAAGCGGTGGAAGTGCCGGAACTGCCGTCGCCAGTTCTCCGTCAAAATCGAAACCATCTTCGAGGATTCGCCGATCCCGTTGCAGAAGTGGCTCCCCGCTCTTTGGATGCTGATTAGCTGCAAGAACGGAATCAGTTCGCACGAAATTCACCGTTCGCTTGGGGTCTCGCAAAAGTCCGCATGGTTCATGCTGCATCGTCTGCGACTCGCCCTCAAGACTGGCACGATGGGAATGAAACTCGGCGGAGCCGAAAGCGGCGGCGTGGAAGTTGACGAAACTTTCATCGGCGGAAAATTGAAGAACATGCACCGGGGTCGGCGCGAACGCTTTGCAGCCAAGAGCGGGCACACTGGCGGATCGACGGGCAAGGCTATCGTCATGGGAATGCTGGACCGCGACGAACGCAAGGTTCGCGCATCGGTTGTGCCCAACGTGAAACGCGAGACTTTACAGAACGAAGTCCTCAATAACGTGAAATTCGGATCACCCGTCTACTCCGATGATGCCGTGCCCTATAACGATCTGAGATCGCGCTACGTGCATGAAGTTGTGAACCATGCCGAGACCTACGTCAATGGCCGTGTGCATACGAATGGACTGGAAAATTTCTGGAGTCTGTTAAAGCGTGGATTGAAGGGCACCTATGTTGCTGTCGAGCCATTCCACTTGGACCGCTATATCGACGAACAGGTTTTTCGCTTTAACAATCGCGCCACCAAAGACAATCCGCTAAACGATTCCGACCGCTTCCTGTTGGCCCTTTCGCAAGTCGCTGGAAAGCGTCTCACCTTCGCCGAACTCACGGGAAAGGACAGTGCGAGTCCTGTCTAATCCGTGACCTGCCCCCCATTTTTAGTCCACGGATAATGAGACTTTCTCCGGGTTTGGGTTCTCTAACACAGCCGTCGTAACTACCTTGTCGCCGCCGTCGAGGCTGTGGGAAAGTCCTATAAAAGGGGAT
>Ga0224558_1002046_pt1 | contig 19472 bp, 26 predicted proteins | sample 714S32024metaG_FD_180682 | JGI IMG/M metagenome (GOLD analysis project Ga0224558, IMG submission 180682) | Peat soil microbial communities from Stordalen Mire, Sweden - 717 S3 20-24 | ecosystem: Environmental > Terrestrial > Soil > Wetlands > Peat | place: Sweden: Norrbotten County, Stordalen...
TCCGATAAGAGCACGAACCTCTGGGTCGACGCGCCCGGCCACGACCGGGCGTCTTCGTTGTCTCCCTATCGCCAATACTCGACCGCTCCCTTCAGCTTCTCGAGGCCCGATGAATTTTCGAGGTTAACGGCGCAGGCTGCCTCCCCAGGTCACAAGTTCCTTCCAAGAGTCATGACCGAAGGCGGGCGGTGGCCACTGAACTGGTCGAAGTCGAGTCGGCCAGATTTGGAGGATCGCTCCCACCAGTTTGGGCGGCGGGTCGGGCGGTTGAAACTGCACTGCGCCCACGCTGTCAGCGAGAACATAGTCAATGGAAAACACCTGAAAGGCCACGTACCCAAGCGTGAAGCTCGTGAGGTGTCCGTTCAGTGGCTCCCCCTGCGGAACCGGAACCGGTGCGACGGATGGCTCGTAGTTCATGGGCGTGGTTTGCCTCGCGTCGAAACAGCCGAGCCAGACGCGCGACCACGGAGGTGGCTCTCTGCATTGTCGGAGCCACGCCCATTCCGGTTCGGATGCGACGTACCCCTCAATCGGACGAGCGCCCGGATACCGCTGCCGCACGGCCAATTCAAGAAGATAAGCAGTCTTAACAACCCAAGTCGCGAGCAGTTTTTGCTTTTCGATATCGAGAGTTGTCCCCTCGGCACGCAGCATCATCGGTTCGAGGATTGGTTTCACCGCCTTCTCCAGCGCGCCGAGAAACTCGCTGTTGCAGAGACGACAGACTGCTCGGTCGAGCGTGATACTGAGCGTCGGGCGTTTGTCAATCGGAGTGCTCGGTTTGCCCTCGCCTTCCCCTCGCAGGATGGTCACCGGGCCAGAGATATTGAAGGCGCGCCTCACCCATCCTGGGATGACGTGCTCCCGGCTTAGCTCGCCGTCGCGCCCGCACAAGAGACACTTCATTTGCACCCGTATCTGAGCATGGTCACTGGTGAACCTGGCACACGGCCACTGACTCGCCGTCCCAAGCCGACACGATTACCGCGTCAACCGACGAGACGAGATTCTCCAGAAACTCGGAGGGCAGGCTCGTCGGAAGACCGGCAAGAGGCGAGTCAATCAGGAACGCGTTCAGTGGGTAAGCGGACGAGCGGCTGTGGATGAAGCTTTCGACTTCCGCGGGAGCCGACTCCTCCCGGAGGGTGTACCAGTGGAAGACATCGGTCTCGTTGGTGGCGAAGCTGCCGTGGAACCGCGCCAGAAACGGGTCCGCTGGCGTGGCCAACTCGTCCTCCACGATGAGCAACCCGTGCGCGGCCCTGAGTCTGCTGAACGAGCTTTCCCAAGCGCTCGTGGCCCCGGCGGGAGAAAACACTCCACCCGACGCGAGGCTTCCGGCAACGTCATCCGAGACATCATTCTCCCGAGACGCCGGGACGTAGGCCCATGTCCGTGTCGACTGCAACTCGGTGACCGCAAGGAACGCTTTCGACAAGGCCCGGCCCTGTTGCAGCGATGACCGCACCCAGGCCCGACCAGTCTCTCCGAGGTCAAGCCAGACCAGTTCGGTCGGAGTCATCGACTCCACCAGGTGACACTGCTCACTAGGTCGCACTTTACGAGTTGTGACCTGCCCGCGCGACGGTCCGTAGGTGCCCTCCACCGTCCGGTCCCTGATGTAGCGCGCACCTGAGCGATTTCGCGTCGGGAACGGCCTCCGAGACACCGATGACGCCACCAACCGTATTCCCGCCGGTACCAGCGCCCCCACCCTGGGTTGTCAGACACCTTCACTCGGCTGCGGCCTGCCCACCATCGCCACCACCGTCATCATCACCACGCTCGCGAACCGAGTGCCATCGACTCTTGATGGCCTTCATGAGGGCTAGGAATTCGTCGATTCGTATATTCCGGCCACGTTGAAGTCACAAGGTGCAACCCTGTCACGCCGTATCCTCGGTCATGGTCTCCGAACAGCAACAAGGGGTCGTGAAGGCCGTTCTGGAAGCCGCAGACGAATGGCTGCCCACCAGCCTCTCATTCTCCGAACCGGCCTTCGGTCAAGGACTGGGAGTCGCGGCCACACGCCACGCCGCCAACCTCCTTGGCGCGGAGCTTCACCTTGCCACTGGTGGTTACTGGTCGCTGACGAGGGTTCTCGGCAGGTCGGTGACCGAAGCCTGGCTCTGGGCCAACCTATTGTTTCTAGGGGGCGAGCCAGAAGTCCAGCGCCTAGCGGACGAGCATGCGAATCGTCAGCACGGTCTCGCAAAAGGGGCCGCCGTCATATGGGACGAGTTGGAGTCAGCCAAGGCAGACGGTATCGACCTACGCAAGCTAGTAACCGTCCCAGAAGGAACGTACCGGCAACCGAACATTAGTGACCTTGCCCACAGTGTCGCTCGCCTGCGGGAGGAACATCATTGCGGCCGCGGTGTGGCGCTGGTTGCTTACGAGGCCATTTACCGAACGGAATCGAACAGCGATGTCCATATCAGCTTCGAACTGCTCGCTCGCTACCTGGCAGAATTCACGACCTCAGGTGCGACCGTGCTCCGCCAGCCCGGACCCGACGACATAAACGACCTTCGCGGCCCACTCTCCCTCCATCATGACTGCCTCATGGTCGCTGACGCCATTGGACTGTACCTTCTCGCTACTGGCCGCGAAGACGACCTTGAGCGCGTTAAGGCGACGCTCAACGACATCGTGGTCGCAGATGAGCTACGCGAAGCTCTCTAGACGATGATGAGAACCGTATGCTTTTGAGGGAGTCCGTCCGGCTGCCACAATGGCTTCCGTGACGACCGACAACAACCCCGTCCATTACGATTACATCTCTCGACGACTCACACGCGAAATCGTTCAGCAGCATGAGGCGGCTCGTCCTAAGTCACGCTTTTGGGCCTCCCTGCGACTTCCCTTCCTGTCACTCGGATTCCAAGGCGTCAGCCCCGACTTCCGCAACCGATACGACCTGGCAATGCGCGCGACCGTGGCCGTAAAGGACAACACCGGCACCATCGACAGTCCGGGAGCCTACGTAGCCGCGACGATGAAGATGAAACGCTGCAAGGTAGTTTTTCACCTTGGGTTCGAGACCTCGGGCGCGCAAGAGGTAGCAGCGTTCTTCGCCGACGAGACAGCGCCAGACATTGGCCGCGTCTTCGTTGTTCTTCTTGGTTCGGTGACGAACTTTACTGGCTGGAGAGCGGCCAAGAAGCTAGAGACAGACAGTTATCCGTCAGATGCTGCAGGCATGTACCAGATTCTGAACGCGACCCTCGAACCGCGGGACTCCAAGGTTGACGCCGAATACCTCGCGATGGACCTTGGCGACGAACCCTTGAGTGTCCTGGATGCGGCTTACCGTCTGGTCTACCGTGACGAGTCGGCTCTGAAATGCCAGGACACGTACGCCTTCCTGGCGATCAAGCATCGCTGTGACTTCGATGTCTCCATCTTTGAGTACCACTACGATGTCGCCTTGCTCGGCGCGCCGGTCTGGGTGACATCACCACCCCCGAGACCCCTAGGGACCTGACGACACCTTCGACTACGCACGGTAGCCGTACTGTTCGCGCGTATGGCCTCATCGCCCTGCAAAGCCTCTAGCGCCGTGACCGCGCCCTGCACCCTGTAGGTCATGGCCGTCGTAGCGCTCATCTCATCGGCCTCGATCATGGTGATCAGGCCCCGGAGCCGGTCGGCAAGCTCGGCAATTTCGCCACGGGTCAGGGGACGAGCTGCCATGGACACCATGGTGGCGCACGGCGAGCGCCTACCGGTGGAAGGGACCAAGCCAGCCATCGGACTACCATGCCCATCCAGTGCGAGGGTTCCTAATTGTCTGTGCCACGGTTCTCGTCGCCATAGCGATTGGCGTGACGGTCATAGCGGTTCAGGCACCGCCGGGGTTCTACGAGTGCCCGACGACGAAGTACTGCTTGGACCTCGCGAAAGCCGTCGGTGTTCGAGGTCCGATTCTCGTTCCCTCCGAGCCAGCGTTGACAGGTCGGACTGGGCTGTTGGTCCAGGACCGCCTGTTTTACTTCGGCGACTTTCCTAGCTACGACCAGCCCGACGTACCAGGCCAACCGCTTTGGTTGCTTCGGTACGACCTGAGCGGACCTGGGAACCTACGACCGCTCTATTTCTTCGTCACCGACGAGTCCCTCTGGACTGAGGCAGGGGCAACCGCCTGTGCGCGACACGTTCTCGCGTATCGTGACGGTTCCTCTAGCTACGTCACACCAGCCCTTGCGTCGAACCGACGCCGTTTCTGCTACGAGTTGACGCTCGGTGGTGGCCATCTACAAAACCTTGATGTGTGGGGGAGGTTCGGTTCCCTTGGCTACATCATCCGTCTCAATGCAAGCCCCTTGAGGCCATTTCCCGGTGGCGCTACATCCCTCGCAGCGTTGCGCTGGGTGGAAGGCGTCGTCGCCAGCCTCAAGGTCGAACCGTGAGAACCTGAACGCCAGAGGCTGCCGACGACCGGGAGCCGGTCGGCAACGTCGGCGATTTCGCCACGGGTGAGAGCACGGTCGGCCATACGTCCATGGTGCCGCACCCTGAGCGCCTACGGGTGAAAGAGACCGAGGACCGCCATCCCGGTCGCGCCCATCGTCAACCTGGCCGCTGCCCTTCGTCCAGGTCCCGTGGTGTTCCAGGCACGGTGCTAGAACGGGGCGCGGTGACGACGCTGAAGTACCCCATCGCGGTCTTCATCATCGCGGTGTGCTGCGTCATTGGACTCGGCGTGGCAGTCTTGGAAGCTACAGGAAATGGTTCTTTGGAGCCATTAGCCCTCACCTGCGCGCCCCCATCCGCACATGACCTCGGACCGCCCAGCGCACTGTTCACCGCCCACTTCCCCGGACCGGTATCCCTGCTCGTGCCCGTCGGGATCGTGGATGTGCCACCGCTCTACGAGATTTGCGACTATCAAGTCCGAACTCCAAAGTCGCCTCTGACGGGCGTCGACCTGACCGTCGAGTTCGGTCCGGACCGGTTGCGGCTCGCCAGTCCTTCGAAGGCGAAGGGCATCACGCGGTTAGCGACCGGTGACGCCAGCGGCGACGAGCTTGTTAACTGTGACTTCGGTCTCTGCCGCGGCCTGATCATCGTCCAGACCCGCCGAAGTAAGTGGTTCGTGGTTGCATCGGGAACGAATGCTCAGGTAATCCGTGTGTTCTTCCGCTCCTTCCGTGTCACCGGTTACTGAAGGCTATGGACCCCGAGCACACGCAGCGCGTAAGGAAGGTACGTCGCATCATCGTGATGGTCATAGTCATCGAAGCCCTCGGAATGCTTGGCGCTGCCCTAGGAGTTGGCCTGTCTGAACACAGCTTTGCCTGGACCATTGCGGCCATAGTCCTGTACAGCCTGATCGTCGGGATCATCAGCGGCACTGTCATCACACTCAGAGAAGGCCGCAAAGGTTGGCGACAGGTGGGGCATGTATACGTGCTGGCCGCAAAGCGACTTCGGCACCGGCCTGGTTCGAGCTGACCGATCACTCATCGCCAGATCAACTGGCTGCTGCTCGATCATCGCCGATTCAGCGAACTTGCGCGGCGTCCTGCCTACTCCAGCGGTACGAGGGGGTCAGAGATATCAAAGGCCCATCCCATTGCAAGAAGCTTGGGGTGTGTTGGTGGCTTTGCCTCCCGCCGAGCACGCTTGCGGTCAAGCTCGCGCTGGCGCTCCTGGCGCAGGAGGGCGAGGTCGATGCGGTCACGTAACCCGAGAACGACCTCCACCGCCTGAGAGGCGACTTCCTCGGGCACCTGCTGAGGTTGCACCCAGACCCCGTCGATTACAACGCCGCCGCCGTCACCGCCGACAACTCCCGAGTTCACCGGATGAGCCTCGAACGCGACGGTCGCGATGGTGGGGTCGCCGCTCATCCAGGTGACCGCGTCAAGGTCCGAGACCAGGGTGGCTAGGGATTCCTCCGAGCACTTGACCAGCCTTGCCGGAGCGGTAAGGAAGATCGTTCCTCCGTAGTCGCCGGAGAGGACGACCGCGCCATCTGGACCGTGGCGAGCTTCCTCAAGGCTCGCGAAGGACTTGTACGGCTCCCCTCGCGTCTCGGCCAAGAAGGTCCGAACATCGTGCCCGGACCGGTCAATTCCTTCGGTGCCTGCCACTGCAAAAGGGTACGTCCTGCCCGTCACGTAGCTGTAAAAAGGGAGACGACGGGGTTTCGCGTGGGGCACTGGTCCTCGTTCGCTTCTGCGTCAGGGCCTTCATCGCGACGCGCGGGGCACACGGCAGCTATCCCAGGGTTGTCGTTGTGTGCATGTGACCGGCACCCGAGGGTTAAGAGGTTCGCGTCGGCGGGCCGACGGCGCGGGTCTCCGACTGGTCGTGTTCCGCGGTTCAGTGTGACGTTGGCTCAATCGAGACTGGGAATCTGCCTGCCCGATACATGGGCGACTCAATCGTGTGCAGGTAGCGGATGACGGCTCGGACGGTTGCCAGCCGTTGTTGCATCAGGCTGGTCACACACGTCCCGAAAAGCATTCCGTATGCGCTGCCTCCAACATTCTGGGCGGTTTCTGCCAAGCATTCCGCACGCGCGTAGCGCGCCCACTGATACTGGACAGAAGCAATGCGCTTCGTGCCCCAGTACGTGGACTCGGTCGCTAGCACCTTCGACAGGGAGTGCTCAACCTGTGTCTCCTGTTCCCCGACACACACGTCCAACTGGACCTGCGACAGGAAGTAGTGCGAGCTGTGGCACTCCTTAAGCGGAACTGGAGCGGGCGATTCGGCAGGTGTTGTCGTCGACCTGGACGCCAGGGACCCCTGTGACGGGCCGCTACACCCGGCGACAATCACTCCGGCTAGCAGCAGACCGGCCAGCCACTTCTGCATAGTGGGAGTTTCGCACAACAGTGGGAAGTGACAATTGACGCATGTGGGTGCGTGCCCGGTAGCGCACCGCCCGCGAGCATGTCGGGATAGCTACCTCGTGCTCGGGCTTGTGCGTCAGGGTCCTCGTTGTGGTCTCGACGAGCCGGTCGCACGCGTCGTCATCGCGCTGGACCTGGTGCTAGAACGGGTCATGGTGCGAAAGCTTGCACACCCCATCGCGGTGTTCCTCATCGGGGTGTGCTGCGTCATCGGACTCGGCGTGGTGGTCCTGGCAGCCACCGGCAACCGTGGCACCGATGGGCTGACCCCGGCGCAGCCTTCACCCCTTCAGCTCGCGGCGATAGGCGAGTGGTACCAACGCCATTACGCTCCTGAGGATTTTCTCGGAGTGCCTGGCCGCTTCGGTTGTGTCGTGTACTCGATGGCGACGCGCCAGTTGTCCGGGGGCAAGTCCATGGCGTACACGCAAGTGATGTGTGAACAATGTCCTCCTAGCGACCTCGGCGGGGAGACACCGGTGGCATTTCATCTTGACGGCGCGAAGGTGACGTGGGCTGGAGCAGCGGACGCTCCGGGTGACCCGATGTTTTTCAACGAGATAAAGCGGTACTTCCCTCGCCAGTTATGGAACGCCGCCAATGCGCAGCAAATCCCAGATGTTGAGCTCTACGTAACGGCGGCTTATCAGGTGGCTCGTTGTAACGGATAGGGGCGTGCGCGGGTCTTGTAATCGTCTCCTGGTCCGTGTCGGCATTCCCCAAGGCGGGGGCTGCCTGTGACCCACGCCCGTGTGCAAGGAGTGCGCCAAGGTGGTCAGCGCTCACCCTGGGATGCGGTGTGGGGCCACGGTCGTGGTCTCGATGCACCTCGTCGTAGGCGACGATGCAGACTGTGGTCATGGATGATGGCCTGACCCGCGGCTGGCACCCTGACCCGAGTCGTCCGCGAGGAATCAGGTTTTGGGACGGCGAGCGATGGACAGCCCACTCAACCGATTGGCCGTCGGAGGACGAGTGGAATGCGGCGGTTACTGCCCCCGGCTGGGGCGAGTGTGTGGTTGCCGGGTTGCGACAGTACTTCGCCGAGGGGCGTTCCACGTTGGAACCGGTCCGGCTTGTTGATGCCAACCTCGAAGTGGACCCCGATGGCGTACCGGTCCTACTCGCCATCTACGAGCACGCCTTCTGGCCCGAGCGCACGGGGATGCGTCGGCGGTTGGAAAGGACCCCGGTCTCGGGCACTCCGGGGGACCGCAGCCTTGCCGAGTGGCTTGTAGACGACATCGCCTGGTTGGAGATGGGTGAGCCGCTCGGACGCCGTCACGACCTCCTTGTCGAAGACGACAACGGTGTGTGGTGGTGGGGCAACGGGTACCCAGACATCACCCAGCACCCAGATTCCGAACGCTGGGAGCAGGAAGACCACGCCCATCTCGGTGGACTACATCCTGACGAGGTGTAGGGCATTCGACACTTGGGGTGCGGCTGTGCAAGAACAGGGTCCGGCGATGACACCGGCCGGACCGGTACGTACCATGGCGTCGTGTTCGAGCGCTTCACGCCCGAGGCTCGTCGGGTGCTGGTCCTTGCCCAAGAGGAAGCGCGACTCCTGAACCACAGCCTCGTCGGAACCGAGCACCTTCTCCTGGGCATCCTTCGTACTGATAGTTCTGTCGCACGGAGGCTCGGTTCGGTCGGCATTTCCCTCGAATCAGCTCGGACACGGCTACCTGAGACGCTTAGCCCAACCGTGGCCCCAACCACCGGCGACCTCCCATTTACGCCGGACGCAGAGAATGTCCTCGAACTCGCCTGGTCGGAGGCTCACCCGATGGGGCAAGCTGGCGCTGGAATCGAGCAGATTCTCCTTGCTCTGGTTGGCGAGAACGACAACACCGCCGCCCAGATGCTTGTCGACCTCGGCGTGAATCTGAACTGCCTGCGCGCGGATGTCACAGAGCTGATAGCAGACCAGTCCCGCCAGGCAGTTGGCGAAAACCCTGACCTGCTTGTCCCCTCAAGGAGAGGGTTCTCGGCCCCCTGGTGGAACCCGCTCGCCCTTGCACAGGAAATGCTCTGGTGTCGTGGAGCAGACCGGAAGATAAAGGACCTCCCATTTCGTGATGCCAGGGAGCTAAAGAAGGCCCGCAAGAGTGTTGGACTGTCGCTCGAAACGGTGGCCGAGGCGAGCGGTATCCATATCGAGCGCGTGCGTGGTGCAGAGAGCGCCAGGCCGCCGGTCGAACTAACCGGTAACGAGTGGCTGAGACTGGCCGTGGCCTTGGATGGTCAAACCTACGACGAGTTTCGGCGAGCACATAGCGCGCGCGATGCCGTGGGGGTGTATGCGCGGGGGCACATGCTCGAAGGGGCACGGACCCTCATGAAGGAACTCTCGTCTGAGAACCCCAACGGTGAGGGCACCTAGCTCAGCCGGTGAAGACCCCGGTAACTAGGGCTGTTGACGAAGGTCAAGATGCTCCACGACCGGAGGCGACTCCCCCAACCCGACGCGCTTGTCGCCACGGCAGCTATCCCCAGATACGTTCCCTCATGGCCATCTGAGCGGTCGGCTGTCAGCCGAGCGTTTCTCTGACCAGCCCGCCAGACGGAGCGTCGTGAAAGCCGAGTTTCGTGAAGGCCGGGTCGTCCAGCGCCGTGACGACTCGGAGCGCCCCGCTTTCTCGGGCAGAGAGGAAGGCGTTAAGAACCAACTCCTCCGAGACCGAGCTTGGAACATCAGCGAGTATCTGCAAAACGTCGATAACCGCCGTGGCGGGTTGCTCATGGTGCCATGACGCAGAAGCTTGCCCGACCGGTTGGATACCAGTGACACTGTCCATGGCCTGAAGCCAGCAGACAAGTCGCCGTTCTTCCAGCATCTGCCTTGGCAGGGACACGTCTAGACCGAAAGCTGCGAGCCAGCTACCCGGCAGATGCCGGTCCACTTCTGAATGTTGAACGGCGGGTGGAATCATCTCGGCTGGAACCACCACTCGGAGCACATTGCCGCTTCGTGGCTCACGTCCAAGGCACCCGGTGTCGTGAACCGGGACTTCGGTGACGCCGTACCCACTCCATTCCGGCCGCGGACCGGACTTCGGTTCAAGCTCAACCAAGCCGTCTCGCGAAGTGCGCCGGTAGGCCCTGGTAAGGGGTCCCGCAAGTTCTTCCGCTAGCCAGGCTGCCTTCTCATAAGCCCAACCTTCAGCCGAATAAGCCCAAAGCCCTCGGCTCTCGTCCCCGGGCGTCCCAGGCAGCGGAATGCGGAGAGCGTAGGTATTGGGGTCCTGCTTCCACTGAAACGTGAGCAGCAACGCATCGTCAAGCTGGGTCACGCAGACACCGCGGAAGCCGTCTGTTACCGCGGCATACTTCAGCCACGCGTCGCGGGCAGCCGTGATTGTCTCGCTCAGGGACCAGGAGTCCGGCATGCCGCAAGCGTGGCACAACATGAAGCCGGGGACTACTTGCTCAAAGCGGCAACCGGTAGCTTGGGCACATGAGTGAGGACACCGACCCCACGACGCCGGATGACGATGCCCACGAGTACGACACTGAACCCGTCACCCTCGGGGAGGCCGAGGAAGCCCTCGTCTTTGCCCTGGCGGGCGTGTCCCAGATAGCGGACATCCTCAGCGACCTGCTCATGCAACAAGAGGACTCTCACAAGTACGCCCGCCAGCTAAGGGGCTGCGTTGAAACTATCCGCGAGATCGAGGTGGGGCCGGCATTTCCGTCCCGCAGACCAGCCCGCGCGGGCGTCAATCGGGGCGACCGTCAGCCTGGTTAGCGCCCTCGAACCAGACGGTCACACCTGCCGGCGAGCGCACCTTCAAGAGACGACGGCGGAAGCGGTCCCCGCCCTCCTCTGCAACGACGTCATGAACAAGGTCGTGGGCACGACAGATCGCGATGAACTCGTCGAGTTCAGTTTCCTCGGCGAGTTCGAACTGCCAGCGTAGACCGTCCGAGTACGGCGGGTGCTCCGAAGACGCCCGTTGTAGCCCGATGATCGCATCACCGTGTCGGATAGCCAGGAAGCCAGGGAATTCGTCGCCCTCGTAGAGACGCTCGAAGCCGAATCGCTCATAGAACTCACGCTCTGCGTACTGATCAGCCACGTACATGATCGGGTGTAGTTGCATCACCCTAGTGTCGCACTGTCAGAGCTAGCGCCCTGAGTGAGAACTACTTGCGATGTTCCTCGTCCGTCGGCGCCACGGTGTAGTTCCACTCGCCGTGCCATTCCGAGCGGGTGATCGGCAGTGCGGCGAGTGCCTTGTCGGTGATCTTGATCCCCTTCTGGTAGACACCGTCGTCCCATTCGGCTTGAACCTTGAGCCCAGTCCGAGTGGTCGTGGTTGCTGCCAGCTCGACGATCGTGCGGTAGCTCGTAAGCGGCCTGCCTCGCCAGTTGATCGAGATGAAGCTGAACAGGCGATGCTCCACCTTGTTCCACTTGGAGGTGCCCGGCGGGTAGTGGCAGACCGTGATTGCCAGTCCGGTCTCGGCCGCCAGCTTCGCCAGCTCGACCTTCCAGAGCTTGTTGCGGTACCCGTTGGATCCTCCGGCGTCGGCGGTGACCATCAGCCTCGTGGCTCGGGGGTAGCGCTCGATGCCCATGGTCTGCCACCAACGCTTGATCGCGTTGACCGCGAACTGGGCGGTGTCGTGGTCCGAGCCGACCTCCATCCAGCCTTCGTTGGCCCCGATGTCGTAGACGCCATAGGGGGCCGCCTTTGGAACTTCGGGGTCGGGGAAGTCGTGGACGTCGACTCGCTCGGGGGAGCCAGCAGGCTGCCACTCTCGGCCATTGTTGGCCTTTGTGCCAACCACGAGCTCCTTTTTCTTCGTATCGACGCTGATGACAGGCTCGTTCGCCGCCAATCGTCGCTTCGCCTCGTCGTTGATGTGGTGGAATTGGGCGTCGCGGTCGGGATGCTGGGCGCCCTCGACGGTCTTCGACGTCGCCTGGAGCGAGTACCCCATCTCGTGGAGGAGCTGGCCGACGGTCCACGACGAGATCTGGTGGCCCATCGCCCGGAGTGAGTCGGCGAGCTGGCGCGTCGACTTGAGCGTCCAACGCAACGCCGACATGGGATCCCCTCGGGACTCTGGTTCGACCAGATCGTCCAAGTTGAGAAGAACGTCGGGGTCGACGTCGATCAGCCTCGGTCGTCCACCGCCCTTACGGCGAACCCGGTCAGAAGGCCCGGCATTGCTGGCGGCTTCCTTGGTCCCGTCGAACACGGTGCGCGAGCTCATCTTGGAGGTCCGCACGACTGCGGCCTGGCCGCCTCGACCCAGTGCCCGAGCCATGGAGCCAGACATGAGACGGCGCTGGCGCTCGTCGAGCAGCGGCGCCATGAAGGAGAAGAAACCTTCCAGCCCCTCCTCACTCAGCTCCACACTGGCAGGCTATCCCGCCCACACCCTGATCTCGCGGATAGTTTCCTTGCACGCCCTAACCCAATTGTCGACGATCCGTGCCCTAGTTGGCCCTTACGCGGCAAGGTTGGCTGACGACTACCACATCACCTTGGAGAGGCCCTTCGTACGGGACACCAGGAATGCCCTAGCGCTTCGAACTGCCCGTCTGTCTGCCGGGCTTTCCCTCGAAGCTCTAGCTGAAGCCAGCGGTGTAGACATCACCCGACTGCAGGATGCCGAAGATACCGAGTCGCGAGTCGACCTCACCTTTGACGAGTGGGTGAGGCTGGCCGTCGTGTTCGAGGGGCATACCTTGGCCGAGTTCAAGGTCCGGCAGATAGCCAAGGGTGTCGTGAAATACCTCGTGCAGGGTGACCAGATGCTCGAAAGCGCGCGTGGACTGGTCCAGTACTACTTCTCCGATGACGCCCCGGTCGGTGAGAACACCTAGCTCAGCTCGTGAAGGCCAGGTAACTAGGGCTGCTGCCGAAGGTCAAGCCTCTGAACGGTGGGCATAGATTCGCCTGGCCCCGACACGCCCTTTTCAACAGCGCTGTTTCCAGGCTCTGATGACTGCGGCCTCAGTGCCCCTTGCCGCCGGGCCTCTCGCAACATCGCAGCCACATGCAGCGGTGTCCATAACCCGCCTGTGGCGCTGTACACCAGGCCGTGATAACGGTCGACATGGTTTCCCTTGCTCTCCATGAAGGCGACTTCGGCGTCGGTGAATTTGGGGTCGCCATGTTGATGCTCGGCGAAGGGGCCATGGCGATGAGTCCCAACCCCATCACCCGCCGCCGCGGCCTTTGCCATGTCGCTGGCCGACGGTTGCCCGTTAATGGACATGTTTGCGAAGTACTCAGGCAGAAGTCTCCATTTTCACTGTTCTCTTAGCTCTACGCCGGGGTGGTGGGTCCAGTTCGTCCAGGAACAACCACGGGAATCCCTGTGGGCCGAGCTGCTCGTGGATGAGGTACTGACAGTCATCGGGCAACAAGCTGCCGAGGTGGACCGTGGCGATGGTGAGGGTCTCTGGCCACCAGAGCCATCGAGGACCGTGCGAACCGACTGTACGGTCGGGACCTACCAGCCTGGGGAGCCTGACGGCGATGCTCTCGTAACCACCGGCGTACCAGGCGGCCACCGCGCAGTTGCGCTTGGTGCCGGTCACGAGCTGGTTGAGCACCATGTCCGCGGCGTGTTCTTCGAGGTCACCGAGATGGGGTTCTGACGCCAGCACCCTGAGCCAACACTGGGGTTCGTTGGTGGTCAGCAGCGTATAGGTCAGAAGCCCTCCTACCCAACATTTTACTGGGTTCGTAGGGCTTCGTGTGAACGGCCACGGCCCACTCTGGTCATGTGTTCATCCTCGTGGTCACGTCCGCGCGCATGACTCGGTCAGAAGCGGCCAGACTCAAAAGGTGAACACCGTCATCCAAAAAATGAAAAGCAGGACGACAGCGAGGACGAATCCAACGATGCCGACAACCAGACTCCCCAAACAGGACCACAAAATATTGTCGGCGTTCCAGCGCCCAGACGAAGCATCCTTCATCCTTCTCCAGAAGACCAGAACTACAGCAGCAGGTACACCGACCATCGCGCACGCCGCAATGATGGTGAGCCACCAGTAGGAGGGGAACTTCCCGGCGTCTGCGGCAAACACCCCTACATTCGCGTGACTGTCAATGACGATTAGCGCGAGGTCGACCACCGCAAGCACAGCAATCGCCGCAATCTTGATCACCTTGGGAAGCCGATCCAAGCCCGTGGGTGATACGCCGCGTTCAGCGCCCGGTTCGGCGAAGTTCAAGCCTCGGGGTCCGTTTGCATGAACGAACGACACAATTACCAGTTAACCAGTCCAGCCCGAGCACCAGCGCGATGGCGATGATCACGGTATTCACTCGGTGGAATTGACGGGGGTCGTCAGCGCCCCCAGGACGCTGTCCAGATGACCCTGTCCTCGTCCGGTTCACGCGCGTTGTTCATCAGGCGGTGGATACTGGCCGTGGTAGGAATATCGGCATGACCGTTGGACGCGGAGGACCTGACCCGGACGACCTCGTTCCTCTAACCGACGAGGAAAAGCTGTTAGTCGCGCCAGAGCTTGCGAGACGAGCGGCGACATTGGTCGCTCTTGCGCGGCTGGACATGATTCGCGGTCCTCGCAACGCTGAGGAAGAACGCGTTTGGAGCCAGTTACGTGAGTACTTCCCGACCGTCTACCCGCCAGCCGATTCGAACTGACCCAGTACCAAGGGCAGACGTGGATCGGGTATGTCCCCATTGTCTCCTGGCCAGTCATCGACCTCGTTGTCGGGGTTGTTGAGCACCGGCGGTCATGCCACTGTTGATGGTGCGCACCGCCTCGGCTCCGTCCAGACCACATGAGAGAGCTGCACCGAGAAGCCCTCCGAGTACGACCGTCCTCTCCAATTCCCCGGAGGGCACGAGCTGTCCGAGCCTGAAAGCCGCACGGTTCAGGACCTCGTTCCTCGTGGTCACCGCGGCGGCACATACCTTGGCACACTCACCTTCGAGGGCCACTGTCCCATAGTCATGAGCTGCACCGGATCGACGCCGTTTCCAGAGGCTGTCTTCGTACTGGAAGGCGTCTGAACTTGCGCCTCCGGCGCGGCCAACCACTCCCGCCCGGCCCTCTGTCAGCTGGGCCATTTTTCGCCGGTCCAGGGCCTTGTGGATGGACTTCGGGACCGGCCCAAGTTCTGCGGTTGCTGGGTCCCTCAGCCACATGTACGTGACCCCGGTCTCGTGGATGCTGGGCGGGGCCACGACGTAACCACCGAGGCCCTTGAGGTCGGCACCCGGCAGGAGCTTGGAGACTGACGTGGAGCCGGTCGCATGGATGTACAGGTGATAGCCCCGGCTGGTGCGCACCACCGGGGCCGTAGGCAGCATCGCCAGATACAGCCCGGCAAAACTGTCGTCATCGACATCGACCACATCGACCACGATCCCGGTCGCAATGCCGACGTTGGCATCGGGGTACGTTGTCCAGACCCACTCCACCCATTCCCGGTCACACCGAGCATCGTGAGCACCGTGGTGGACGACACGACCAAGTGGCTCCTTGGTGCCCGGTTTACATGGCAAGACTGGCCATCCCCATGAGGCATAGGCGAGGGCTGCGTCCAGGTGGCTGATCGGCAAGACCGGCTGCGCGGGAGTGGTTGGCACCGAGCCGGAGGCGAGGAAGACAGACGCGGGTTCCATGGCCGTCAGACCCGCCGACACTCGGTGCAGAGGCCAAAGAGCGCCGCAGGTCCCTCGGCGAAATCATCCTCATCGGAGTCGTCGGAGAGGGATTGACCACAACCTCCGCACTGCGAAACGAGTTCTTGAGCAACATGAACAACAACTTCCAAATCAGTGCTCTCACCAGGGAATTCGTTGTTGCTCAAGTTGTTGCTCATTCCGTCGTCTGTTGAGCAAGTACCACCGGGGTTGTTGGTCATCGGTACCGGGGATGAGCAAGTACTTTGAGCAACTACTGAAGTAGGCCCTGAGCTGGGCGTTTGCCCCTCACAAAGGGGTACTTGGTCATGTCGCTCATGCTGCTCATCGGTTGGCGGCACCAACTTGCGGTCCCCCGACGCCAGGAACTGCTCGGCATCCTTGACGCCCTTCTTGACATCAGGGACAGGTTCGGGAAGCGCCATGTACCAGCGGTCTGCATCACGCCCGAAAAGCTCGCCCGCGGGGAGCTTCGACCCCCGGACTGAGCGCACACCAAGCTTGGCCCTCGCGCGGCGCAGAGTGGCCGAGTGAATGTTGGCGTCGACGGCTTGCCGCTGCACATCCCGAGCCATGAACCATTCCGAGCCGAGTTCAACACGGCCGAGTTCGACGCGCAGGAACCGACAGGCTTCTTCAAGGGCCGACATCTCCCCCGGCTCATCGGTCAGATCGTCGGCAACGGTAGCAACCGGCCCGAGCCATTCGACTATCGCGACACTGCCACGAGGTCGAAGCTCGACGCTCAAGCTGATCGGCTTCTCTGAGACTGACGCCTTCGAGCACGCGAGCGTCCGGGCACCAGTCGCAGCGTCCCGCCCTACGAGCAGTACCTCTCGCGCCAGCCCCGCGAACCCAATCGAACCTGCGCCCGCGTAGAGCGCCTTTCCCCCTGTCTTGCGCAAGTGACGGACGAGCACGACGGCTGCCCCGGTCTTGGCCGCCAACGCCACCAGCGGTTGCAGGGCCTTTCGCACCTGCGGGTTGGAGTTCGGGTCGACCCTCTCGTCCAGATGAGCCTCGATGGGGTCGATCACGACCATCACCGCGTGCAGATCACGAACGAGCTTTGCCAGCACGTCGACGCCACTCGGGAACGAGATGGCAGCGTTCGAGACCACCCGCACGGCCTCAAGGTCAGCCCCGGCGACCCGGAACCTCGGCTTCAAGGTGTCCTCAACGTCATCTTCGGCCGCAAGGAATATGACCGTCCTCGGCTCGTAGACGGTGTCATCAGGGTCATCGGGCATAGCCCGGCCCTTGGTCTTGCGGGCAGCGATGTCGGCGAGGATTGTGGACTTCCCATCTCCGGGATCGCCGTCGAGGATGGTCAGCTTCCCCAACGGGAGCCATCCCTTCCAGAGCCAGCGGACCTCGCGTTCTTTGACCTTCGCCAAGCACACCACCGTCGGCGCAAGCTCATGCCCGTCATGGCGAACGTCTCGGGTCGTCATCGTGCCACCCCCGCCGCACCGGAAGCTGCGGGCACCCGCAGCCGCGCAATCAGGGCCTCAAGGTCTTCACGCCGATAATCACACCTACCGAGGTGACTTCGCGCCAGAACGACGCAGCTTCCATCCACACATGGTCTTGGGGGTGACAGGGCGGGCAAAGCGGTCCTGTGAGAGCCGAAAATGTCGTCCAGGTGTCCTGAGCTGGGATCACACGAACCGGATGTTCTTTTATCTAGCGAAGATCGCCTACCGGTAGCACCTGTTTGGATACACGTCGCCGGGATTGAATGGTCCTGACCGGTTGCGTGTGCCGCTCATGTCCTCCAATCACCATGCACAGAACCCCAATCGAGGCCTTAAAGGCTCTGCTTGACATCGCGAGCGGCTTCAGCGAACATCAGCCCGCTCTCATACTCCCTTATCTGCCGACTCGGGCGCGGCTTGGCCTCGAGGGCGGGGACAGCTGAAGCGTGATTATTCGCGTCAGAAAAGGCCCTCTGCTTTCGTACCTCACAGCGCAGGCAGTGGTCTACGCTCGAGCGTGGGCAGCTGGTGGACGGCGGGCCGGAGCAACGATCTCTCGCAGTTTGCGGCCGCCATAGTTGCGAAGCGGAGGGCGGCGATCACCGGGCCGACCGGAGTCGGCAAGACGACGCTAGCGGTGACGCACCTGCAACTCGCCCAAGCCGAGGGAACGTCACTTGCCCGCACAACGGGCACCCGTGCGTCGCGGGGTTCACCCTTCGGGGCGTTCACGTCAGTTCTGCCGCCCGACTCGGGCGGTGACGGCCTTATCCGGGAGGACCACTTGAGCAGCTGCGACGCTATGGTCCGGCTGTACCAGGGGGGACGTCGTCCGCTGCTTGTTGGCCAAGAGGGAGCAGCCGATAAGTGACAAGCGGCGCGCGACGGCGCGGCCATGCTCGTCGCGGCGAGCAGGCGAGCGAGCGCCTACGAGTCCCACAGCCGCTGATCAAACGGCGGATTGCCTCCGGGCGAGGTGCCACTGAGCAGCCGAACGTCACCGGCGACGGCGATGCCGCGCTCACGCCGATGTTTTGGCTGATGGTCGCCCTCACCGGCGTGGCGACGGGACTGTTCGGTGAGTTCTTGATGTGGATCCTGTTCGGAGTACAGCACCTCGCCTTTGGCTACCACACGGGTGAACTTCAAACTGCCGTCGAGCACGCCTCCAAGGCGCGTCGGGTGCTCTCGCTCGTAATCGCCGGCCTGTTCGGAGGTGTCGCCTGGTATCTGTTACGCCGTTACATGAAGTCCGAGAAGTCCGAGATCGACGACGCAGTTTGGCGTGGTGACGGGAGGCTGTCACTTCAACGGTGTTTCTTGACGTCGGTGATCTCCGAGATCGTGATCGGCATGGGCGCCTCCATGGGACGTGAGGCCGCACCGAAGCTCATGGGCGGGGTCTCAGGGAGCGTTCTCGCGACTTGGGCTCGGCTCTCTCCCGCGCAACGCCGACTCCTCGTCGCCTGCGGCGGGGGCGCGGGTCTGGCTGCGGTCTACAACGTGCCGCTCGGCGGTGCACTTTTCACCGCGGAGATTCTCTGCGGAACTCTCGCGTTGCCGGTGATCCTGCCGGCGCTCGCCTGTGCGTGGATCGCGACGGCGACCGCATGGCTCTATCTCCCCGAAAGCGCGACGTACATCGACATCCCCACGTATCACTTCACGATGACGCTCCTCGTCTGGGCGCTCTTGGTCGGTCCGGTCATCGGCTTGTTCTCTTCGGGATATATCCGGCTCATCGGCTGGGTGTCGCACCACCGGGCATCCGGTCGACGAATCCTCGTCACACTGCCGCTGGCCCTGGGGGCGCTCGGCTTGATCGGTATCGAATATCCGCAGCTGTTCGGCAACGGCAAGGACATGGCGCACTCGGTCTTCCTCGGCGAAGGCGGGCTCGCGTTGCTCTTCGCGCTGTTTGCCCTGAAGCCGCTCGTCACCGCACTCTGCCTCGGAAGCGGTGCGGCCGGAGGCTTGTTCACCCCGACACTCAGCACGGGTGCCGTGCTCGGCGGATTCCTCGGCCTGGCCTGGTCCCTTGCGTGGCCGGGATCCTCGATCGGGGCATACGCAATGGTGGGAGCGGCCGCAATGATCGGGGCGTCGATGCAGGCACCACTCACCGCCCTCGCTCTCGTCCTCGAGCTCACCCACAGCGGATTTCAAATCATGGTTCCGATGATGGCCGCGACGGTTACTGCCACAGCGGTCGCGCGTCACATCGACGGCTACTCGATCTACTCCGCGCGGTTGTCAGCTGCGTAAGTCGTGCCCAGAGTAAACGCCGACGATCCCGGCCGGATGATCGCGCTGGAACGACGGCAGTGTGCGCCTGCCAGCAGCCGGCGCATGCGGGCACGAGGAAGGGGCAAGCGGCAGAATCGACCTCGGGGCACGTCTAGGACCTGGGATGAAGGCTTGCATGGGCGTCACAACAAGGGGCGTCCGAGCATCACACGTTACGCACAGAGTG
>Ga0224558_1002048_pt1 | contig 19457 bp, 11 predicted proteins | sample 714S32024metaG_FD_180682 | JGI IMG/M metagenome (GOLD analysis project Ga0224558, IMG submission 180682) | Peat soil microbial communities from Stordalen Mire, Sweden - 717 S3 20-24 | ecosystem: Environmental > Terrestrial > Soil > Wetlands > Peat | place: Sweden: Norrbotten County, Stordalen...
TCCTCGGCCCGCCGCAGCCGCTTCGTCCAACCAGCGAGGTAAGCAGCGCGCCCGGGTTAAGCCTCGAAACATCCCCAACCGCTCAGCCGGGCGCGCTGCCTACCTCGCATTCTTGTTAGGGGTTAGCGAAGGCCGACGAGCGACGGACAGCCTCGAAATCTTTCCCAGGGTGGAGCGAAACGAGAGTAGGCTGTTCGCGATCAAATTCTTCTTGCACGGTTGGCGGCATATTAACCAGGAGGCTGCGGCGCGGATTCTGCGGCTTGCGCCCGGCGAGGACCTTAGCGTTGCCTTGGAGGTGACGAATCCGGCAACGGTCGCTGCGGTACAGCTCCAGACGCGGGACCGCATACTGATCGGCTGGGCGCCTCGCTATCTCATTGATGATTTGATCAAGGTTATCACCAGTTGCCCAGTCGCCGCCAAAGTCAGCCGGGTCAATCTTCCGCCCGCGCCGCCAAGCCAACGAGTGCTTGTGCTATTCGAGGGCTGTTGGCCTGAGGGGTACGAGCCCATGAGCGGCCTGCTGTTTCAGCCTTTAGTGACCGCTCCGGAGCAGGTCCTGACACAGGCATCTTAAAGCCCCTCGCGAAGGGTGATTAACCATCTCTGGTCGATGGTTCATGACATGGGGTCGGGCCAGCCAAGTTGAAGGGCCGCCGATCCACAACAACTGTGCCACAAACAACTTGTGACACAAGAAGGCACAGACGATACTTTGCTTGAGCACGATATGCCCGGCGAACTGACAGAGATCGAGTTCTCACTCGGCGATGTAATTGGTGGCCGCCCGTTGACCCGGGCCACGGTGGACCTGCCGACGTTGCGCGGCTTTCTCGAAGAGGTGGAGAAACTCATCAAGGGTGACGTGCCAGGCGCGAGCCTCAGTGATTCCCGCCTTCGTCTCGAAGATGGCTCGGTCAAGCTAGTTACCCTGGTGGCGCACCTGTTGGCGGCCGATGTGCGCAGCGATCTGGCGAAGCTCGATCAGACGGGAGATTTGGACGCCATCCAGCCACGGCGAGCCGAGGTGATCGAGCAGTGGCAATCGCGGACGCAGCGATTTCCAAGCCGCACCTATTCCATTCAAACCAGTTCCACGAACCGCCCGCTGCGGATTGCAAACACGAGCCAGTTCCAGCATGGCAGCGAGAACGCCTGGGTGAACGTGGAGAAGTACCTGGCCGGAAAAGTGGTGAGCGCCGGAGGGAAGCAAGACCCCAATGTGCATTTGGTTCTGGCGGGTTCGGGCGAGAGCGTGCGGATAAGTGCGACGGAGCAGCAGTTGGGTGCGGAGAAGGAGAACCAGCTTTACAAGGACGTGACGCTGCGGGTGCAAGCGGAGCAGCATGTGCGGACCAAGGCGCTGCGCGACATCCGGTTAATTCAGTTTCTGGCTCAGGCGAGCGAAGCGGACGAACGGGCGCTGGCCAATCTGTGGCAGAAAGGCCGCGAAGCATGGCGCGACGTGGCGTCGGCGGCGGGCTGGGTGGAGTCACTCCGAGGGAACAAGTGACGCCATGCTCCAGGTTTCGCTCGACACAAGTTTCCTGATCACGTTTGCCGACCCGGGGCGGGCGAATCACTCGGTGGCGGTTGATTACTTTCCTCAGCTTTTATAATCGACTCGCCATTGCACGCAGAGTTTGGCAGTGTTGCGGCTCGCATGGCCGCACAAGCGTCGAACTTCCACTGGCTAGAAGCTGAATGGCCTGACTTGTTTGAGTCCGCTTCCAAGGCGGAAGCTTTCGCTCATGCAGATGCGCGGACGGCATGCTTCCACGCACGGCGCGGGTTGGAAGTGATGGTACATTGGCTCTACAAGCACGATGCGTCGTTGCGGCTGCCGTATCAGGACAACTTGAGCGCGCTCATACACGAGCCGACTTTCAAGACCACGGCTGGCGCTGCCGTCTCTGCCAAGACGGTGCTCATCAATCGCCTGGGCAATCAAGCCGTGCATGGTCACCGCCCCGTCCAGCAGTTCGACGCGCTGACGGCGGTGCGCGAACTCTTCCACGTTACCTACTGGCTGGCGCACACCTACGCGCGCGGCGCAAAGCCGCCGCCCGGCCTGGCTTTCGATCCCAACGCGCTCCCGAAGACCACGCCGCTGCCGATACAGACCATCGAGCAGCTTCAACGGCTGGAGGCGGAACTGCGGGAGCGGGACGAGAAGCTGTCCGCGCTGCTGGCGGACAAGACGACGCTGGATGCCGAGTTGACGCGCCTGCGCCTCGAGATTGCCGAAGCCAAGAAGACCAACACCTCCCAAGCCGACACCCACGATTATTCCGAGGAGCAGACGCGCGATTGTTTCATTGACCTGCTGCTCAAGGAAGCGGGTTGGCCGCTCACTCGCGAGGGGCATGACACGGAATATCCCGTCACCGGGATGCCCAACAGCAGCGGCGAGGGCTTTGTGGATTATGTGCTCTGGGGCGATGACGGCTTGCCACTCGCGCTGAATGAGGCCAAGCGCACCAAGCGCGACCCGCGTGTCGGCCAGCGGCAGGCCGAGTTGTATGCGGATTGTCTGGAAGAGCAGTTCGGCCGGCGCCCCATCATCTTTTACTCGAACGGCTACGAGCATTGGATTTGGGATGATACGAATTATCCGCCGCGCCCGGTGCAGGGCTTTTACAAGAAAGGCGAGTTGGAATTGTTGATTCAGCGCCGCACCACGCGCAAGAAGCTGGTAGACGCGAAGATCGACGAAGCGATTGTTGACCGCTACTACCAGACACGCGGCGTCCGGCGCATCGGCGAGGCATTTGAGATAGACCGTGACCGCAAGACGCTCGTCGTGCAGGCCACTGGCGGCGGCAAGACGCGCATGGCTATCGCGCTATCCGATTTGCTCATGCGCTGCAACTGGGTAAAGAGGGCGCTGTTCCTCGCCGACCGCGTGGCGCTGGTGAATCAGGCGGTGAACGCGTTCAAGCGACATCTGCCCGAAGCTTCCCCGGTGAACCTCGTCACCGAGAAGGATACCGAAGGCCGCGTGTTCGTGTCCACCTACCAGACGATGATGGGGCTGATTGACGAGACGAAGGAAGGCCAGCGGCGTTTCGGTGTCGGGCATTTCGATCTCATCATCATTGATGAGGCGCATCGGTCGGTTTATCAGAAGTATGGCGCCATCTTTGAATACTTCGATTCGCTGCTCCTGGGCCTGACCGCAACGCCACGAGAAGACATTGACCGGAATACTTACGGCCTTTTCGACCTCGAAAAGGGGGTGCCAACGGACGCCTACGAGTTGGGGGATGCCGTGGCGGACAAGTTCCTCGTGCCGGCGCAGCCCGTGTCCGTGCCGGTCAAGTTCCAGCGCGAGGGGATCAAATACGATAATCTGTCCGAGGAAGAAAAGGAGGAATGGGACGCGCAGGAATGGAGCGACGACGGCAGCACGCCGGATTATGTGGAAGCCGAGGCTGTCAACAAGTGGCTGTTTAACAAAGACACGGTGGACAAGGTGTTGGAACACTTGATGACGCGCGGGCAGAAAGTGGCGGGCGGCGACCGGCTCGGCAAGACCATCATCTTCGCCAAGAATCAGGCCCACGCCGATTTCATCCAGGAGCGGTTCGACATCAACTATCCCAGCCAGGCCGGGAAGTTCGCGCGGACGATCACGTTCAAGACCGAGTATGCGCAAAGCCTGATTGATGATTTCTCCCAGAAGAACAAAGCCCCGCATATCGCCATCTCCGTGGACATGCTCGACACGGGCATTGATATACCGGAAGTGGTGAACCTCGTGTTCTTCAAGCTGGTGCGGTCGAAGACGAAGTTCTGGCAGATGGTCGGACGCGGCACGCGCTTGTGTGCGGATTTGTTCGCGCCGGGCAAGCACAAGGAGTTCTTCTACATCTTCGACTATTGCCAAAACCTGGAGTTCTTCAGCCAGAATCCGGAGACGACCGATGGCGCGCTGGGCGAGTCGCTGGGCAAGCGATTGTTCAAGACGCGGCTGGAATTGATCAGCGAACTCGACAGCAAACGCTTCGGCCTGACCGGAGAGGCGCTGGACCACGAGGCGGAGTTGCGCAGACAGACGGCGTGCCTCTTGCACGATGAGGTTGCCGCCATGAACCTCGACAACTTCATAATCCGGCCCATGCGGCGGCTGGTAGAGAAGTATAGCCGGCCCGAGGCTTGGACCTCGTTGCCGCCCGAGGCGCTTGAGGAGCTGGCGGGCCAGGTCGCCGGTTTGCCTTCCGAGCAGGAGGCGGAAGACGAAGAGGCGAAACGCTTTGATCTGCTCATGCTCAATCTGCAATTGGCGGTGTTGCGCGTTGAACCGGCTTTCAAGCGGCTTAGCGACCAGGTAAAGGCGATTGCCGGCCTGTTGGAAGAGAAGTCCAGCATCCCGATGGTGCATGAGCAGATGCCGTTGATTCAGGAGATTCAAACCGACGAATGGTGGCAGGACGTGACTACGCCGGTGCTGGAAACCGTTCGCCGCCGTCTGCGCGCGCTCGTGAAACTGATCGAGAAACAGCAGCGCAAGCCGATTTACACTGATTTCGAGGACGAGATCGGCAGCGAGACAGCCGTGGACCTTCCGGGCTTCGCCACGCCCGATAGCTTCGAGCGTTTCCGCGCCAAGGCCCGAGCGTTCCTCAAGGACCACGAAGACCATATCGCCATTCGCAAGCTTCGGATCAACTCCCCCCTCACACCGCTAGATCTCCAGGAGTTGGAAAGAATGCTCATCGCCAGCGGGGTTGGCAGTGCAGACCACCTGGAAAAGGCAAAAGCGGAGTGCTCCGGTCTCGGTCTCTTCGTCCGCTCGATGATTGGCCTCGATCGCGAAGCCGCCAAACAGGCCCTGGCCGGTTTCCTCTCAGGGAAGACCCTCACCTCGAACCAGATCGAGTTCGTTGACCTGATAGTTAACCACCTCACAGAGCACGGCGTCATGCAGCCATCCTTGCTCTACGAATCGCCTTTTACCGACATCACGCCGCGGGGGCCAGACGGCCTCTTCCCCTCGGCCCAGGTTGACGAGCTGGTGTCGCTCCTATCAGATGTCCGGGCGCGGGCTGTAGCGTGAGCCAACGCGAGCGGCGGTTTGATGCAACTCTCTCAATAGAATTGGTGGTCATCCTCCGGCGTCTTCCCAGCGTAGGACTGCCGCCCCGTTGCCCCACAGTAGTCCAACGCTGGGCTGAGTGACGCACTCCTTTCAGAATTCGGGAGTTGATGGTTCTCTGATAAACTGTCCTCCTCTGCCAGCCCCTACTTCCGAAAGCACACGGCGCGATAGGAGTCGGCCCTTTAATTGAAGATAAACTGAAGCCCGGTGACTTTCCACTCGTCTTCAATTCTCTTCAAAAGGAATTCGCGGCTCTTTCCGTCGCCCTCGAAATAGAGATCTAACACAGCTTCATCCTCGGATATGGTTTTCTTGCCAAGGATCCGAACCCCCTCAGTCGCCGGGCGGTACAGACTTGCCAAGACCTTGGTGCGGGCCGCAAATTCCGCCTCAGAGCTCGCTTCCCTCACCTTTTCCAGTGCGGCCCGCGCCGCTGGGACACAACTGGCTACAAACGCGCCCGGGTCACCGCTGATCCAGGCTGCGAGCGTGCTTTTCATCGCCGATTCCGGATCGGCGAACCCGGCGAACGCGAGTTGCTCCCCAGTCCAATAGCCCTGATTGGTCCCGGAATTGGCAAGCCCTGCCACGAGCTGCTGATTTGCTGCGCGGAGCTCGTCGGCTTCCCTCCTGGTCCGGTCGAGTTGACCCACTTGGTTGCGCAGCCGCAGCAATTCACGGAATTCAGCGGCGGAAGGAGAGGCGGGGTTCTTCGCCCCCGCGAGCGAGTTGGACAGCCGTTCGTTTTCCGCGGCCAACAGCGCCAACTGATCGGCCTGTTGCCGCAACGCCTCGTTCTTTTGCAGCAAGCGGGTCTGGGCAGAGTGTTCGACCATCCAGCAAGCCGTGCCGCCGGCGAGAATAACCGCGCTCAGGATGCCGAATTGAAGCCTGGTCATGCGCCCAACCCTCATTCGTCATTGTCCGCCGGATGGCTGCGGGATGGCATGTTGGCTTTCCCAGGCCGCAAAATCGTTGTCCGCCTGGGTGTGGACCTCGCAATGGCCGTCGGCACAGACATAGACCTTCGCCCATCGGTTGCCATACTGGGCAGGTTGCTTCTGACGGATCACGATAATATCCTGCGGATTGCTCATCGTGGTAATGGTCTTGAACGCGCCGTGGTAAAGCAGTTCAAAGCAGTCACCAGTCGGGTCGGCTTCCGACTTGATGTTCTCTGGTAGCGAGGCGGTCACCTGCCCGAAGTCGGACGGGAACAGTCCATGGTTGGTCCGAGTCTGCATCATGCAGGCCATAATCGCGCTCTTCCCATAATTCATTCTGGTCTCGACTGCCTGCTGCTGCTCGGCCGTCGGCGCGACAGTAGGCCTGTCCTGGGTCGCTTGCAGCCGGCGATTCTCTTTCCGAAGCTTCGGCAGTTCGTTCGTTGCGCCCCCAAGCGTCGCAGCCCGTGCGCGAAGTCGCAGCAGTTCATTCGATTGGGCCTGGGCACTGCCGGCTTGGGCGGCCAGGCTCGCAAGCCGGTCGTTCTCTGCCTGGGTATTAGCCAGTTGCGCAGCCTGCTGCCGCGCTGATTCATCCGCTTCCCGCAGTTTGGCCCGCGATTGATGTTGCAGGATCAGGGGCGTCACCACAGCCGCCACCACAATGGCGCCGACAATTCCGGTTTTGATTTTAGTCATAACGATTAGTTTTAGGAGTGTGAGGCTGGATCCCGTGCCGGCCACCGCTGACGTGAGCGCCGCCGCGCTGACCGCGCCGGCCATGCCTGCCGGCGCCGCGACAACCACGTTCTCCGCCAGCAGGGCCGCCAAAGCTGTGGCGGAGAGAGTGACTCCGCGACGGGCGAAAAAGCTCCTCAGCTTCTCCAAGGCTCGCGTCACGCGTTTGCGGGCGGCTTCTTCGCTAATGCCGAGCGCGGCGCCGACGTTGCGCAGGTTGCGCCCCTCAAAATAACGCAGCATCACGGCATCGCGGTCGCTGGTTCCCAGGCCTTGCATGGCCTGGTCGAGAAACGGAGAGAGTCGTTCCCAATCGGGTTCGGGCTGGTCGTTGAGGGCATTCATTTCGAGGGCCTGTGTTTCACGAGCCCGACGACGGCGTTCGGTCCGGGCAGCCTGCGAGGCCACGAAACAGGTATGCCGATAGAGCCAGCCACCCAGGATCACATCCCGCGGCAGGGTTCTGGCCTTCCGCGCCAATGCTGTAAAGACCGTCTGCACCACGTCCTGGGCGAGCTGAGCTTCCTCCAGATGCCGGATAGCCGCGGAATACACGAGGTTGATATAGCGATCGACAAGCTGACGGAAGGCTTCCTCGGAGCCCGTGGCATATTCCTGCAATAACTGTGTGTCGTCTGTCATGCTCTACCCTAATAAAAGCCGCCAAACTCAAAAGCGGACAAGAAAACCTTCACCTGCTCCCAGAGACGCCAAGCGCACGTTGTCGTCTTCGGCAATGGCGGCTTCGGCGGGGGCTTCTCAATTCTGCGCAATCAGGGTTCAACGACCTACTGCCACACTGGCTCAAAACAGGCCACGGCGCCACCCGCTCGGGCCAAGTGCAGGGTCAATGCGTCCGAGGCGGTGACGACCCGTTGCTCAATGACCAGGCGCTCTCCGTTCGTGTCGCTATCGGGGGCGTCGTGCCACAGCTTGAGTTTCCAGTTGCCTGTTTTGAGAAAATCCAGCTTTACGGGGATGTCGCGGGGATTCCGGTCCGTGAGAGCGCCCAGGAACCACCGATTGCCGTTGCGGCGGGCGATCACCACGTGCTCGCCCACGGCGCCATCGAGAGCGCGCGTGTCGTCCCACACGGTAGGAACGATCTTCAGAAATTCGAGTCCCGGCTGGTTCTGGTAGTGACTCGGATGATCGGCGGCATGAATGATGGGACTTTCCAGGCAGACGAACAAAGCGAGCTCGGCGCAGCGAGTGCCCTGGACCTGGGTCGGGCGAACATTGAATTGGAATTGATCGAGCTGCTTATTGAGAAAGCCGCCGGGAGTGAAGTCAGCCGGGCCGGCCAGCATTCGCGTAAATGGCAGGGTGGCTTTATACTCCGGTGATACCCGTGAACTCCAACGGTTGTATTCATTGCCGAGAATGCCCTCGCGAGTGATCTGGTTGGGATAGGTGCGGATCATGCCTGTGGGTTTGAAGGCACCATGATAGTTGACCATTAAGTGATGCTGCGCGGCTGCTATGACGATCTTTTTATACCAGTTAACCATTTCCTGGTCGTCACGGTTCATGAAATCAACCTTCACGCCGGCAATGCCCCACTTCTCGTAAAGCGGGAACGCTTCGAGATACGTGTCATTGCGGTCAAGCGAAGTCCAATGTGCCCAGAGCCAGAGCCGCACGTTTCTTTCCTTTGCCAAGGCCAGCAGCTCATCCATGTTCACCGATCGGCTGCTTTGCAGAATATTGGTGCCCCTGCTCCACCCAGCATCCAGCAAGACATAGGGCCAGCCCATCTCGGCCGAGAATTGAACGAGGTCCCGATACGTGGCCGTGCTGGGGCGAGTAACTTGCGACCACCAGTCCCAGGAGGCAATCCCAGGCTTGATCCAGGACGTGTCGGTCAGCACACATGGTGACGCCAGGTTGAGGATTAAATCGCTCTCGATCAGGCAAGCGGGCTGCCGGGCGATGAGGAGGACGCGCCAGGGGCTGCGGCGTGGGAAAGCGGACTTGACCAATCCCTCGCCGTCGAGCCGGGGCGCCAACCGGGCAGCCAGTGTAACCGACGGGCCGTTGCCAACCGCCGCCGCGCGGTTCACCCACATGCCAGCCCAGTCGTAAAGGTCACTCTCGGTAATCGCCACCCAGGCGGCGGGTGTCTTGACCAGTAGTGGCAGCATCCGGACCTGGTCGGAGGGCAAATCGGCCAGGGGCGTTGGTTTGTATTCGGATTCCTGTGACCCGGAATAGCCAATCGGATTATTCTTCGTGCCGGTATTCTCATTGATGCCCGCGTAGCATTGGAAGTTCCCGGGAAAGGAGAATTGAGTTTGTTCCTCCTCGAGCACGAACTCCTGCGTTTGGGCCGAAGTCGCCGTGGGCAATACGTAGCGGAAGCCGATTCCATCATCAAAGGCCCGCACGATCACTTGGAAGGGCCGGCCGGACGCTTCCATGAAAGAGGCGCGCAGTTCCTGGTGATGATCGCGCACCGTTCGGCGCTTTCCGAGCTTGTTCTCCCAGGTCGAATCGGAGCTGTTCCGCTCGACCTTGGCCAAGCGGACGTTGGCTCCAAGGGTCACACCATCCCTGAATCTCAAGCCCAGCTTGGAATCGGCCAGGAGAACCTGGCCATTTACCGACACGGAGTAGGTCAAAGATCCGTTTGCTCGCAGGGTCATCTGAATGGTGCCATCTGGCGACTTGACGGAAACTAAACCGGCGGACAGGTTTGTCCTTCCTGGGCCGGTGGCTGTGCAACTAACCATTAGCGCGGGAAGGATACACAGGAGCGTTGAGCCAACGGCTCTTGCTAGTCTGCAATAGTTGTCCACGCTTCTGTTTGTTGAGCCGGGGCGGCTTGTTCGATAGTTCTTCATGAAGGGCTTTCTCTTGAGGAGCATCTATATCGTTCTGGTTGTCAATCACGCCAACGATGGCCCCAGCGACCACCTTCGAGCAATCCGGATTTCCTGGTCATGCTCCGCCTGCGCGCCGACGCCGACCGTGGTCTGGAATGGCCGGGACGGCTTGTTACTCAAGTAACGCGTTTTGTGGACCTATAGAGGGTGAAATGAAGTTGAGAAGCATCACGGCAGCAAAAACATCGCAGCCCGTAGCCAAAGGGCCGCGGCCGGAACTGGACTTGGGCGGCGGATTTGCTGGCGCGTGCTTTGTATCTCGCGTAATATGAAGCAGATTCGTCGTCTGAATAAACCTCCACAGGCTCGGTCTAATCGGTGGATACAGAACGCGAGTGCATATTTTATGAAAAATACGAAATGGGTTGGGTTGGTTACAGTGTTGGCTTTTCCGCTGCTGTCCGCATATGGTCAAGCGCCGGAGGCAGCAATTCCGGGGGCGCCGGGACAGGCGCAGGCAGCGGCCGGGGCCAATCTTTCGCCGGGCGCTGCCGAAGTCGTCCGGTTGGCTGGCTCCGGGGTCGGGGACGATGTGGTTCTGGCCTACATCCAGAATTCACAAGCCCCATTTACTCTTTCCGCTGACAACGTCCTGTACCTGAAGGATGTCGGCCTGTCCCCGCAGGTGACCTCGGCGATGCTGAGCCACGACAGCACGCTGCGGGGTCAACCGCAGCAATATGCGCCTGAAGCCGCCGCCCCGATGGCCCCGGTGCCAGCGGCGCCCGCTCCGGTTGCCCCGGGGCCAATGGCGCCAGCAGTAGCGCAGCCGCCCGTCAACGCCCCGCCGCCGACCTATGTCACTAGTCCGCCGGCCGACGTGGGTTACTTCTATAACGATCTTTCGCCCTATGGCTCCTGGGTTAACTTGGAAGGTTATGGCTGGTGCTGGCAACCGCGCGCGGTTGCAATTTCTCCCAGTTGGCGGCCATACTGCGATGGTGGCTACTGGGTTTACAGTGATGTCGGGTGGTATTGGCAGTCCAGCTATTCCTGGGGCTGGGCCCCGTTCCATTATGGGCGGTGGTATGCGCACCCGCGCTGCGGCTGGGTCTGGACGCCGGATCGCGTCTGGGGGCCGGCTTGGGTGACCTGGAGGACGGCTGGCGACAATTGCGGCTGGGCACCCCTGCCGCCGCACGCCACATTCGACTTGAGGTTGGGCTGGTGTTACAACGGGGTCTCAGTGGGGGCAAGCTTCGGCTTCGGCTTGGGTGTCAACGCCTTTGCTTTCGTCTCCTTTGGCAACTTCTGCTCGCACGACATCGGCCACCATTGCCTACCGCCGGCCCAGGTTACGACCATTTACCACCAGACCACCATCGTTAACAACTATACCGTGGTTAATAACTCCATTGTCCATGGGGGCATTCCCATCGAGCGCGTTTCCGCTGCTTCCCATACTGCGGTCCCCAGAGCCACCGTCCACGAGTTGCCTGCCGGCGGGGCTCGGATTGCCGAGCGGAGCGGGTCGGTGGTCTATCGGCACCCGCTGCAGGCGCCCGCACGACCGGTGAACATGGTTGCCCAGAAGGTGGATGCGCAGCATCCGGTCATTCAGCACACCCCGATCACGACGGTCAGAACAGAACATCCGTCCGCCGTCAGGAGCAACGTGTCGGCTCCGGCCAGCAACACGCGCCAGCCGGCGGCGGCAGCGCCCAAAACCTCGACTTGGTCGAGCGGTGCGAAGCCGGCCTCTTCTCCGCAATACCAGACGCCCCAGAGGACTTATCCCGCGTCAACGACCCCGGCCGCCGCAACGCCCAGGACAACTTCAGAATGGTCTGGCAAAGCAAAAGCCGCGTCCTCACAGCAAAACCAGTCAGCGCCCAAGACTTACCAGTCGGCGCCCGAGGATTGGAAGCAAGGGAGTCGCGTGGCGCCAGGCTACCGCTCCGATACGGGCCTGCCTGCAAACAACTCGCACTCCGCGGCTCCGTCCACGCCCAAGGCAGAGCAGATACCTGCTGAGGGAAAGAGCACGCAGGGGTACAACCCTAAAGGGTACCATCAAGCCGCCGAGCTCCGCTCGCTTCCTAAGTCGGATCAGCGCTAATCTTGTTCACCGTAGTCCCGGGCGGGCAGCCCGGACTCGACTCCAGGAAGAACAAGTAATCTTCAGAACAGCTTGCTGACAGCCAGGCCGAGGATACTCAGCGGGCCTTGGTCTTCCAGGCTCTCGGTGGCTTGGTCCAGCTTCTGCAAGGTCAGCTTGGCGTTCCTGTAGAATTCCTGGTCGTTGACCAGCTTGCCGATCGTGCCCTGGCCCTTGTTCATCTTCTGCAGGATCTCTTTCAGGTTGGTCATGGACTCGGTGGTTTCGCGGTAAAGCTGGTCGTCCTTCATCAGCAGGCCGACCGTGCCCTGGCCGGAGTTGACCTGGTCCACGACTTTGCGGGCTTCGGCGACCGTGGTCTTTATCTCTGTGGCGGTATCCTGGAGGTTACTGACGGCAGCGAGGGCGGTGTTGTAAAGCGAATCGTCCTTGATGATTTTGCCCAGCGTGCCTTTGCCTTGCGAAACCTGGGAGGAGATATCGTAGGAGAACGCCTGCATGTTGGAAATCGTGACGGTCAGAGGATCTTTATTGGCGCTTATAAAATCCCTTAACGGCCCGACCAGCGTATCAATTTTGAAGCCGGTGAAGCTCTTGGTCACGTTCTCGACGCCCTCGGCAACTTTGTCGAGCTTCTGCATCATGGCGCCCAGGTCGGCCTGCTCGGCGGTAGCGACGTACTGGTTGTCCTTCATGGGTTCGCCCTGCGGCGTGCCGAAGTCCACCGCGACAAAATTCTGCCCAAGCAAACCGGTGAACTTAATCGTCGCAATGCTGTCGGTCTTCACCTGCGCGTTGGGGCGCACTTTCATCATGACCAGGACTTTATTATTGGTGAGCTGGATGTCCTGCACCCGCCCGACCTCCACGCCTGCCATTTTGACCCGGTCGCCGATCTTGAGGTCCTGCACGTTACCGAAGAGGGCGTTGACATGCTTGCCGCGTTGGAAGGTTTCGAGGCTGCCCACTCGCTCCAAAATGATCGCGGCGGCTAGCACGGCCAGGGCCACGAAAAGTCCAATGCGTGTTTCGAGGGTGTCTTTCATACTCTAATCTTTCTCGGTTCTATAGCGGGGTCAATGCCGTTTGAAGTCGGCATGGAGGAATTGTTGCACCAGCGGATCGGGGAAGCGTTGCACCTCGTCAGGCGCGCCGATGGTCAGGATGCGGCCCTCGTTGATAACGGCGATGCGGTCGGCCACACCAAAGGCCAAGCCCCGATCATGCGAGACCACCAGCGAGGTGACACCAATTCGGTCCTTGAGATGCATAATCTCCTCGGCGATGACCACCGCCGAGAGCGGGTCAAGCTCACTGGTGGGTTCGTCATACAGAATCAGTTGCGGTTCGCTGACCAGCGCGCGGGCGATGGCCACGCGCTTCTTCATGCCACCGGACAGCTCGCCGGGCATCTTTTCCTCCGTGTTCTTGAGTCCCACCACCTCCAGCTTCTCGGCGACAATGCGGGCAATCTCCTCCGGTGGTTTGAGCCGGTGTTCGGAGAGGTAGAGCCCGACGTTCTCTCCGACGGTAAGCGAGTTGAGCAGGGCGCCAGACTGGAAGACCATCGCCATCCTGTATTTGCTCATGACTTCGGGCGACTGAATGGGCTGGCCTTCGATGAGGATTTCGCCGGCATCCGGCTCTTCCAGCCCGATCAGGTGTTTGAGCAGGACGGTCTTGCCGCTGCCGCTGGGGCCCATGATGACGAAGATTTCACCGCGCTGTACGTCGAAATCCAGTCCCTGCAGGACCTCGTGCCCGTCAAAACTCTTGCGCAGACCGCGCACCCGAACGCCGACACCACCTTGATTAGGGGAGGAACCGCTCATTACTTCAACAGGATCCGGGTCAGGAGGTAATCGAAGATGACAATCAGGACGATGGAGTTGACGACCGCCTTGGTGACGGAGCGGCCGATGCCGCGCGGGCCACCGCGCGTGATTAACCCCTGATGGCAGGAGGTCACCCCGATGATCAAGGCGAAGACGAAGCTCTTAAACACACCATTGGCCACGTCTGCAAGGTCAACGGCGTCGCGGAGCGCGGAGAAGAAGGCCGGGTAGGAGACCGAAATACGGACATTGGCCACGCAGACCAAGGCGCCCCCCAGCCAGCCCACCAGGATCGCGATGGTTACCAGCAAGGGCAGCGCAACCGCGATGGCCACCAGGCGCGGCAGCACCAGATAGTGGACCGGGTTGATGTTCATCGTGCGCAGCGCATCAATCTCCTGATAAACGCGCATGGAGCCGATTTCCGCCGCCATGGCCGAACCAATCCGGCCGGCAATGAGGATCGCCATCATAACCGGCGCCAATTCCTTGGCGATGGAATAACCCACCACCCCGCCGACGTAGCTGCCCAGCCCGCGCCCGACCAGCAGTGGGCCGGTTTGGAGGGCAATGACCCCGCCGATGAAAAAGGAAAGGATGCATATCATCAGCAAGCTGGCGTTGCCAATCTCGAAGAACTGGTCGAACACCTTCTGCCGCTGGCGCCACGCCAGCGGCAGAGCCGCCAGCGTCCGCCAGAACAGCAGGACCATCTCTCCGACGTCTTGAAACATAAGTTAACAGTTAAAGAGTCAAATAAGTCAAATCGGCTACAACTATCCCCTGCCCGGTCGTCCCATGCATCTTTCCTACGAGGACTTCCCCTGGCCAGCCGTTGCCCCATCGTGCGCCGTGGCTTTTTCCCTGCTCAACGGAACATAGAACAAACGCATCCGCTTGCCTGCGGTGCTGGATTGATACTGAAAAAGCCCGAACAGGAGCGAGCACTTTTTGGAATCGGGCGTTGCGTCGCGCCGGTAGAGGTTCCACAGCAGCGATTGGCTTGAGGCGCCGGCCCGCGCATTCTTCTCGGACCGCCAGACCGACCAGAGCGGCGCGTAATTGCGATCCATGCTCTTGTGCCGCGGCAAGAAGGTTTCGGTGAGGGCCAGCACCTGCAGCCGGCTGTTCCCATTGAAGTCCCAGCGCTGGTCGAAGAACGGCCAGCAATCAATACGTCGCCGCACCGCCTCCGTCTCGGTATTCCTTTCCGCCAGGTCGTTATAAAGGAAGAAGCAAATCCGGGTGTGCCGGCTGTCGAGCGGCGCCGAGCGCACCCGGTTGTACTTATAAATCGGCCATAGATAGAAACCGCTCTCCAGCGTTGCGTTCTGCGCGTGGCTGAAGAAAGGCCAGACGCGCGTGGTGTGTTTACCTTCGCCGCGGGCGAACACGACCAGCGGCCAGGGAGCGTCCCACTCGCGGTATTGCTTCTCCCGGTCATCCACGTAGTTGAAGAAGGGCCAAATAACGGTGGTCGAGTCGCGCGGGCGCGAGCGCAGCAGGGTGTAGGCGGGTAGGGAAAACTGCTGCCACTGTTCGTTTGTGGTGCCGATCCCGCTGCGGGTATTGAAGAACAGCGGCCAGAGGGCAAAAAAGCTGTCGTGCCCGCCAATGGTTGTAATGTCGCCGAATCCGTTGGTCCGAGTGGTGACGTCTTTGTGCTCGTTCCCGACCAGCGGCCAGAACTGCCAGCCGTGCAGACCATCGCCGTGGCGCAGTGAAAACAAGGGGACTACATAATTGTCCGTCACCACGTCCCTTTTTCGCGTCTCGACATATAGGGGCCACATCGTGAAGAAGGTGTCATCGCGGAACAATCGGTGCTTCAGGTGCCCGTAAAACGGAAAAACCGCCGTGTAATTCTCGCTCGGGTCTGTGGAACGCTGCTGGAAATAGAACGGGAACAGGGTGAAGCGGTCGCGGGCCGTCTCCCCCTGCGTGGGACCACCGGAGAAACTAAACACTTGAAAGAGTTGCCAGCGGTACTGCCCACCATAACGGTCATACGTCATCACCGGATAGAGGAAGTCGAATTCTGTGGACTCCAGCGCCGGATTGCGCGTGTAGGAGAGCAACGGCGGCACGGCCCAAGTTTGCTGCGTCTCCTTTTGCTCCGAATAAAAGAATGGACCCAGCGCTTCCGTCCGGTGCCCAAGCGCCAGCGTTAACTCAAACTCGTCGAACAGCGGTCCCGCTTGCAGTGCGTCGGCCGCCGATGCGCTGAGCGGGGTGCTGACGGCCAGAATCAAACCCCAGAGCAGAAGATAAACCGCGCGACTTATCAGTGCGGCCGAAAAGCTCACCCGGCGCAGCTTTTGCAGGACGAGAGGCAAATTTGGAGAGAAAATCATGGCCAGCGAAAGTGAGCAAAAAACAGGCGAGAGCGGCCTCAGAGGCGCTGGGCCGTTATCGGTAACGTTAACGCTCGGCCTGTTTTGCCAGGAAAAACTCCTAAAACATTGGGATTGACATTAAATGGCATTCGTATAGTGTTTCTGCATACTTGAGGTTTTTACCTCGGTTCCTCCCGACCCAGTGTCGATCGTGCATTGTCGGCACTGGGTTGTTCTGTCTTCGCCTGCGGACGCATCAAGAGGTTCAACAGCGCTGGCAAGAACGTCAGCCCGGCTATCATGCAGGTCGCCAGCCCCGCAGTCATTATGCAGCCCAGACTATGTATGCCCCGGTGCTGCGCCAGGATCAGACTGCCAAAACCGGCCATCGCCGTCAATCCCGACACGAGCACCGCCTTGCCAGTGCTCCTGGCCAGGATGCTCGGCGTCTGCTCTTCAGCATACCGGTTTAAAATGTGGATGCCATTGGTCACGCCGATACCGATGACGAGCGGCAGGGTCATGATATTCGCCGGATTAAGCGGCACTCCCAGCCATCCCATCAGACCGCCCAGCCAGAGTGAACCGATGGCCACCGGCACCAGTGCCAGCACGACGCAGAGCAGACTGCGAAAATGCAGGAACACAAGGATCGCAATCGCCCCCAGCGAGTACCACGCCGCTTGCTGATAGCTATCCTTGAGCAGCGCCGTGTAATAGTAAAGCTGGACGGGTGTGCCGGTCACATCCGGGTAAACTCTCCCCACCTGTTCAATGAACCGTTTCTGGACGGGACGGCTCCAGATGTCATCCTTGGGATAGACCATCAGCAGGTACTTGCCCGTGACGCCGATGAATCGGTCGCGCAAGGCGGGTGGCAAATCCGCCGCACTCAACGGGGCGCGGTTGTCCTGGGACTTCATGGCCTCGAAGGTGTTGCGGACGTCGTCGAAGAGACTCTGTTGGAACATGGCCAGCTTGAGCGCGTTGGCGGCAACCTGGTTGGTGTCGCCCCGCAGCATTTCCCGGCGCAGGTCCTCAATAGCATCCCGCAGGGAATTGAACTGCGGGACCAGCTCGGGGGCGTCTTTTCGCACCACGTCCAGCGCGGCGCCGAGGTAGCCGCGCAGCGAGTAGAGCGTGCCGCTCAGTTCTTGAACATCAACCGGCTTGAGGTCCGGGTTACCGAACTGCACGCATGCAAGCTCTTGCTTGATACCGCCAACCATCTTCAGCTTGTTGGTCTGATCTTCATTCAAGAAGGTAGTGATGGAATCAACGCTGGCCACAGCCGGCAGGTTGGTAAGCTGTTGCTCGAGCGCGACCGCCTGCTGGAGATTGCTGGCGGTCACGGCCCCGAACAAGACGGATTTGGGTGTGGAGTTGATGAGGTCCTCTTCATAGACCACCGCCGGCAAACCGTCGCTCTGCATGTGGAGCAGGTTGTAATCGAAATACATCTTGTGGAGTTGTGTCGCCGCCAAGGCGCACAGCGCGAGGGTGACGCCGGCGGTCAAGGCCGGCCGCTCCAGCCAGAGGTTCTCGATCCGCGCCCGCTTCTCCGCGATCTCACCCTGTTCGTGATCCATCACGTTCTGGCGCCCGCGCAACAGCATCGCCGGCAGCATGGTCATCATCGGCACCAGGCAGATCAGCAAGCCGCCGCCACAGATGATGCCCATTTCCTGAATGCCCTTGAAGTTGGTCAGCCCCATCGCCAGGAACCCGCCGGCGGTGGTCAAGCCGCCGGTAAAAATGCCCTGCCCGGTATAAACCATCGCCTTGATCAGGGCAGCTTCTTCGCTCCGGCCGTGGCGCAGCTCCTCTTCGTAGCGGGAGATCAGATGAACCCCATAATCAATCGCCAGGCCGATCAATATCGGCAGGAACGTAATTGTCAGGATGTTCAGATGGCCGATGACCAGCGTCGCAAAGGCGAGCGTGTAGCCAAGGCCGATAATCAAACAGAGCGTCGCTTTCACCGGCCGGCCGGTCTCCTGGTAACCGTAGATAAAAATGAGCGCTGAGAGGAAGAGCGACACGATAGCGGCCACGGTGGTGTCTTTCTGCGATTGGGCCATCTCGTCCATTTCCAACACCGGTTCTCCCGTAATGCCGACATTGAGGCCCGGCACCTCCGTCTGTGTCTCGGCCACCAACTGGCGCATCCGCACCACCGCGGCCTTGTTCAGGTCCTCGGTCGGTGCCTGGGCGGTCACCAGGTAAATGCGCCCGCTGGCGAAGGTGATGTAAATCTGCCGCGCCGCCTCCTCGCTGGGATCGAACAGCGCGGTGATGCCCGGCGACGGAGGCGTGCCCGCGCGGCGCAAGCTGGCGGTGGCCTGGGTGATGATGCGTTCGATTGCCGGCAGCGCTTTAGCCAGTGAATCGTTTTCGGCGTTGTTCTCCTGTTTGGCCGTGCGGAACTGGGCGCAGGCCATGTTGAAGAGCGAGAGGAGGTTGGTGGTGCGGGTGAACTGCGCAATGAAAGGACGAAAATCCTTCAGCTTCTCGCTCAGCTCGGCCAGGTCCTTGTCGGGCACAAAAAGGAGCGCCTTCGGGCCCAGCATCTTGAGGTCCCCCTTGTAGAACACATCGTGGAATACATTCGTCTCAGCCTCAAGCTTGGCTCCCAGCCGTTCCACGAACTGGCGGTTCTTCTCCGCGTCCTCGCTCTCGACCACCACCACCAAGTCGTCCTGTGTCGGGAACTCCGCCTTAAACCGGCGGAAGTTCTGGTGGTACTTCTTGTTGGAGCCTACCAGGTTGTTGCGGCTGGTGTCGAAGACAATGCCCGGATACTTGACCGTAATGAGGATGGAGGCAATGAACAGCGCCAACTGCGGATAGAAGAACAGGCGCCGATAGCGAAAGACCGCACCCGCCAGCGCGGCCAGGAACCGCGCAATCAAATTGTCAGTGCTGAGCGGCCTGATCTTCATTGGCGCGCTCGGTCCTCAAAAGCACCGGTAGAACTGGGGAACAGCACGGACGAACAGCTCCGGGTTTCTCGGGTTGGATTCAGGCCCCGGTCCCCGCTGCGTCATCGGGCTGTCCGGCATTGGAATAGACTTCCTTCACATCGTCGTGGTCTTCCAGCGCGTCAACCAACCTGTTGACCGCCGTCTCCGCCTGGTCGTTCGCCAGCGGTACCGTAACCGTCGGCAGCTCGGTCACAACGGCCGCGTCCGCCTTGATGCCTTTGGCTTCAATCTGCTTATGGACCGCCTCGAAATGCGCCGGGGCGGTAATGATCTCGTAACCTTGAGGGTCCGCTTTAAAATCTTCGGCCCCGGCGTCCAGGACCACTTCCATTAATTGGTCCTCGTTCGCTGCCTCGCGCGGGATGATGATCTGCCCCTTGCGGTGGAAGAGACGGGTCACCGAGCCTTGCGTAGCGATGGTCCCGCCGTGCTTCGCCACCAGGCTTCGGATTTCGGAAGCCGTGCGGTTGCGGTTATCGGTGCTGACCTCGACGAGGATGGCCACGCCGTGCGGTCCATAGATCTCGTAGGTCAGGTCTTCGAAAATCGTCGCCTCGCCGCCGCCGGTCCCC
>Ga0224558_1002051_pt1 | contig 19429 bp, 20 predicted proteins | sample 714S32024metaG_FD_180682 | JGI IMG/M metagenome (GOLD analysis project Ga0224558, IMG submission 180682) | Peat soil microbial communities from Stordalen Mire, Sweden - 717 S3 20-24 | ecosystem: Environmental > Terrestrial > Soil > Wetlands > Peat | place: Sweden: Norrbotten County, Stordalen...
GGATGGCGATGATCTGTTCTTCGTTAAAACGACTCTTGCGCACGACCTCCTCCTCTCTGGCCCTGAGCGGGCCATCCTACATGGAGAAGTCACATTTCCGCTGGACTAATTTCTGGGGGGCAGGTCAAAGCAATTCCCAATCTATCAGAGTGGATACTAATCGAAAAATTTTACGATGAGAGATTTAAGGATTTCAATACGAGAGACATACGTCTCGAAACTAGAGCTTTGCATCTCGATCGTCTTGCTGCTGGTATCCCAGTGAACGGGTGGATCGGATTTGAGATAGAAGGGCAGCAGATCGAAAGAGTTGACAACAGGCTTTTTGACAAGATCAAAACCGTCAGTATCGAACTTGAGGACGGCTTCAGTAAAGCCCACAAACTACCATTTCCACCTCGGGAAGAATGGCTGAAGACAGAGGATAAAATCGCACACGTTACGTTCAGGCAGTAAATGCACCGAGATTGTTGAGGCGGTACTGTTCCTACGCTTACGTTGATGGCCCACTTGTCTGCAAAGAAAACAAAAACCCACCTTTCTCGGTCATGGCGTTAACGGCACGTATCGCTTTGACGAACTCGCGCATTGTGTGTTTCGTGACGTTATCGTGGAAGCCATAGAATTCCTGCTCGCAGTTAGGGCAAATGTGAGGCATATCCCGGAATTCTTCAACGGGGAAGATGGTGATGGTCTTGCATTTTTTACAATCGAAACGTAAAGCAACGATGTCCGAAAGCTCAATGAAACATTTAGTCTGTACTGTCATTGCCGCTTCCGTCTCGGCTTCGGCCCCGGCTTCGGCTTGCCTTCGCGAGCCTTTTTCTCTTCGGCGAGCATTTGGTTCAGGTCGGACTTGGAGACACGCAAAACCTGCCGCAGTGCGCTGTCGAACATTGCCGCGTTAGGAAGAGTTTTTTGTGGGTTAGCCATCTTCTCGGTTATAATACACCCGTCGGGCATGGAATAGACGACCCACTGCTACTGGTTTGCGAAACAGAAACTCGTTGCCTTATCGGCAGTGCCCCTGCGCTAAGAGCAACAAGAACACGGGGAATACCCCGGTGGCCTCAACAGCCAGTGGATCACAGCGCGCTACGAACATCCATGCCCGGCACCCTGCCGTTAGACAACCCCCGCTTGCGAAACGGGCGCTCGCACTTTCGGCAAGGCCAGCATAACCGGGATGATGGGCTAGATTGGGTTAGCCAAGTCAATTATTGCCTTTGGCTGGAAATTCCTTTCAAATCTTTGAGTTTAAAGGAGTTATATGTAAAATATTCCGGAATAAGGAGTTAGCTTGTTGGACTCACTCCAAGGATTTCAGCAGGGGGCTTGACAGCTGCCTGCCTCAACTTCGTGTTGTCAAAGATCGCCGACAGTGGGGCTGGGGCAGACTTCGAGGGGGAGTCTTGCTGACGGGCTCACCTCATGTCCTGCCACAGGTCGATCTCTATTGTCTCCGACGGGCGGTTCGATTTCTGTGATGGCGCTCACAGGAGATTTGTGATGAAAGGATCGTGTCTCTGGGGGCTGATTCCACCGCGCCTTACTTCTCATGCCGCGGCAGCGGGTAAACGACCAGCGCTTTGCCGAGTTTCTGAAACTCGGGATCGGCCGTGACCAGGAATGCTCTGCGCTCGATGGCCAGTTCGGCGGCGAAGGCATCGGCGTAACCTAGACCGTGCTTTTGCTTCAACGCGCCTGCCCGCGTGGCGCGCTCGCGATCCGCAGCGATGACCTCTATGGGCATCTCAAGCAAATTGGCCTCGGCTTCGCGAGCCTTGGCTTCGCCACGATAGCGCCACTCGGTGTAAAAAACTTCGCCCCAATTTACAGCCGACATCAAGAGTGGTAAATCCTGGCGCACAGCCTCGCCCAGCAAATCTTCCATTTTTGCAGCGGTCCCCTGACGGTCTTCGAAGAAGCCAATCAATGCGTTGGCGTCAAGCACGTAACGCCGCACACGTCCACGAGGGAAGACCGCGGTCATTGATCCTCGCGTTTGCGCTCACGCTCGCGTTCTTCAAAAAGTCCGTCGAACGCGGAAGGCTGGCCCGGAGCCGGCTTAAGAAATCCGCGGATCTCCTTGATTCGCCGCATGGTCATCGGAGTCAGCACCAACCTGCCTTCTTGTTCCGTCCACGTTGCAGGCGTCCCCTTGTCGAGCCCAAATTCCGCGCGCAACTCAGCGGGAATCACCACCTGCCCCTTGGAACTAACGACCGTCCGAAAGCTTCGCATGAGCACAATCTTACTACTAAGTAAGACGAATGTAAATCGTCTTACCGCGACATCTTGGCTGACGGCCAACGACCATCGACGAACAACCCTTTTGCAGCTATAATCCTTTTGGCGTCATCTAAAGACGCGTACAGGCTCTATCCGCGCGGTTTGCGGAGGGGTACTGGAGGATATTGTGAGTCTCACGCCTATCGGCGGGCATTGTCCCAGCCACAAGATCACCACCGCTACTCTCCGGGAAAAGAAGTTTCAGCGCGATCCCATCACCTGCCTTACCGCTTACGACTACCCGACCGCGCGTCTGGTCGATGAGGCCGGCATCGATATTGCTCTGGTGGGCGACTCGCTGGCCATGACCATGCTGGGCTATGAGAACACGCTCTCGGTTACGGTCGACGAGATGCTGCACCACGTCAAGGCCGTGCGGCGCGGCGTGAAAGACGCGCTGCTTATTGCCGACATGCCCTACGGGTCTTATCAGGTTGACCCTAGCGAAGCTATTCGCAACGCGGCCCGCTTTGTGAAAGAAGGCGGCGCGGAGGCGGTGAAGATGGAAGGCGGCGAGAAGCGCGTGGATGTGATCCGCCGCGTGATCGACGCCGAGATTCCTGTCGCCGGGCACATTGGCCTTACTCCGCAGTCGGTCAACGTGATGGGCGGCTACAAAGTTCAGGGCAGAACGCTGAACGCCATCGAGCAGCTTATGCGCGATGCGGTCGCGCTCGATCGCGCCGGCGTGGCTTGCATTTATCTGGAAGGGATTCCGCGGGAAGTCGCGGCCATGATCACGCTTGAGGTTGAAACGCCTACGATCGGCATCGGCGCCGGGCCGGATTGCGATGGGCAGGTGCTGGTGTTTCACGACCTGGTCAACCTGACGTTTGGACATGCGGCGAAATTCGTTCGCCGTTACGGAGACGCCGCGGCGCTGATTACGGAATCCATACTGGCCTTCAAGGCCGACGTGGTTTCGCATCAGTTCCCGAACGACGCTGAGAGCTACCACCTGCCGAAGGAAACGCAGGGCGCACTCGAAACGGTACTCCACCGCAAACACGCCATGCAGCGATAATGGCGGGTGGAGAAAAACGTCGTGCGTGAGATGGTGCGGGATGTGGCGCGGGGCATGGTTCGGGGCACGGTGCGGGACATTCTGCAAGTGACTGTGACGCTAATGCTGTTGGGGGCACTGCTGGGGTGCTCCAAGCCGCCGCAAACGCAAAGCGTGGAAATGCGGCAGGCGACCGGCCTTGAGTCCATCCCGGCACCGGATCCCTCGAAATATCCGCCGTTGAGCAATATGGGCAGTTGGAAGAATCCTTATTTCGTGGTGCGCGAGGATGGAATCGGTTTCGTCGATCTTTCCAATCGCGAGATACACATGCTGTCGGCGGAGGAAATCCCGGCCGAACTGGTCTCGCTGCCACCGAGCGCATGGCCTTACGGCCGCGTGGTGCTGGTCGCGCAAGCTGTTCCCAAGAATCCAACCAAAGAGACGAAGGCAGACCTGCGCAAGAACCGCGCCCTGCTCCTGGGAACGCTCCAGCAATTAGACGTTCAATTTCGCGAGGCGCCCTGAGCGTTCGGCAACGTCGGCTGCGATCGGGACGCGGCTGGGGGTGTGCGTGAGCATTGGGTCGTCCCTCCGGGACTTGAATCGGTTTTCCACTTCTCCGAGCGCTGAAGCGCTGGGCTAAGGTAGTTCGTCCCTCCGGGACTGGAGTGTTGCTGCTTTCTCTGAATCATGAAGATATGCTCCACCATTGCGGAAGCTCGCGCCGCCTGCCTTGATGCCCGCGCGCGCCGCAGACGCCTTGGCCTCGTGCCTACTATGGGCGCTCTGCATGAAGGGCACTTGTCGCTGGTGCGCGCTGCGAAAGCGCAGTGCGACGCGGTTGCCGTTTCCATCTTCGTGAACCCCACGCAATTCGGACCGACGGAGGATTTGTCGAAGTATCCGCGGCAGTTCGACCGCGACTGCCGGCTGCTGGAAAAAGAAGGTGTCGAGATCCTCTTCGCGCCGCCGGTCGAAGAGGTCTATCCCAATGGCGGCGTCACCTGGGTGCTGGTCGAAAGCCTGAGCGAAAAGCTTGACGGACGCTCGCGCCCCGGCCATTTCCGGGGTGTGACCACGATCGTCGCCAAGCTATTTCACATTATCGAGCCCGAGGCCGCGTTCTTCGGGCAGAAAGACGCCGCGCAGCTGGCCGTGATCCGGCGCATGGTGCGCGACTTGAATTTTCCGGAGGAAATTGTCGCCTGCCCGATCGTGCGCGAATCCGATGGGCTGGCCATGAGTTCGCGCAACGCGTACCTGACTCGAGAAGAGCGCAGCCGGGCGCTTGTGCTGCAACGGTCTTTACAGAAAGCCCGGCAGCTTTTCGACGACGGGGAAAGAAGTGCCGCGAAGTTGATCTCCGCCGCCGCCAAAGAAGTGTTCGCCAGCGAGCCGCTAGTCGTGCTCGATTATTTCGAGATTGTCGATCCGGACACGCTCGATCCCGTGGAGCGGATATCGCGAAGGACGCTGGTGGCGGTCGCGGCCCGCGTTGGATCCACGCGCCTGATTGACAATGTTGTTCTGGAACCCTGAAACGAAACCGCGAACGAATCAGGCGGCGGCTCAGAACAAATTCAGCTGGTGCGCGATCTGCCGTATGGGCGCGTATTCCTGGTCATTGGCTACGACGAATTGTTCGGCGCGGAGGATCTTCAGGACGCGATCGTCTTTGCCTTTTTTCAGGGCGAGGAGAGCGCGGGAAAATCTATCTCGCTCGGCCTCGGGCACATCCTTGCGAGCCACGAACACATAACCAACAAAGGGCTTGGAGGTGTAAAAAACGCGGACTTTCTGGCTGTTCAGTTTTCCGTCACGGATGAGGGAGTTGAAAATCGTTTCATCTAAAGCTCCGGCGTCGACCACTCCGGTCTCCACCAGTACTGCGGTTGCCGGATTGCTTCCGCTAAAGCGAACCTTGAGATCGGTTTCGGGATTGATTCCCGCCCGCATGAGTTCGCGATAGGGTATCAGATGCGTACTGGCCCCGTTGATATCTCCAAATGCGAACAGCCTTCCCTTGAGGTCGCTGAGCGAATGGATCGACGAGCCGGCGCCGGTGATGAAGACCGAGTGCAGATACAAATCAGAGGTACGCTGGACGAGAGGGATGACTCCAGACTGGGCATGAGACCGGATATAAGTCAGGGCACCCAAGCAGGCGAAATCGTAAGATCCATTTGTCATGCGGTCAACCGTCTCGCTGTAAAGGTCGGCGGCCTCAAGATGCACAGGTCGACCCATCGCCTTCGTGAGATAGGCCCGCAGAGGTTCCCTGTCCTCCGGAGTCGCCCCATCGTAGACCAAGCCGACGGTGATGGGCTTGTCGGCGCCGTGAAGCGCTGCGCCGGCCAGAACACAAATTGCCGCCAACACTGTGTTCCGAGCTAGTAAAAGCATCGAGTATCTCTTCGGACGCGGAATTCAACCGGGGGGCCTTTAGACTACGTCCAGCAACCGCTCTGAGGGAGGCATCGCCTGACGGCCTCAGTTAGGCCCTCGTCTAGCAACTAATACATGATTTGGGTGACGCGGTGGTAGTCACGATTGGACGTATTACAGCCTGCGCCCCGAGACAAAGGGATTTCCGGCGATGAAGTAACGCAAGGGCTGCTCGGCTGACTTTACGATCCCGACGCGCGTTGTTACCGTCACTTTTCGCACGCGATAGGCGTCATCGACAATCTGGAGGTCTGAGCGCGCGCTTACCAGGCTTTTTCCGTTGTCGCGCTTGCGGGTGACTTCCAGGGCTTCGGTCAGGCGCCCTGGGCCGGAAGAAATTTTATTGAGTAGAGAAATCTTGTTGAGGCCGGATTCTTTTGCGGGCACGATCCCTCGTGCTTCTGCCATGTGCTCGATGCCCGCCACCGGCTCCAGGGCGCGAAAGAGCACGCCGCCGGGAACTCCGTCGGGCAGGGTGGAAACATTCAGGCAGTAGTGATTGCCATAGATGAAGTACACGTAGGCGTGACCGGGAGGGCCGAAGAGAACGGAATTGCGCGGCGTCCGGCCTGCGGCTGTGTGCGCCGCGGCATCGCCTTTGCCGAGGTAGGCTTCGGTTTCGACGATTCGTCCCGCCAGGGTTCCGCGCGGCGTTTTCCGGATCAGCAATTTCCCGAGCAGGGCACGGGCCACTCGGCGGGGATCGCGGTTGAAGAAGTTCGCTTTGAGCAAAGTAACGTGGGCGGGCGCTTTCATGTCCATCGGACTAGGGCGAAATCCAGACTTGCTGTGGCCGCGGGCAGCTGCCGAGCTGCTCGACCCCGTCAAGCCAACACCGGGCTTGACGGGGGCCCCGGTGCGCTCGGCTGGACGGGCGAGGGCGCCCGTCCCCACACGAGCTGTCCCCGCACGAGCTGTCCCTACACGATCCCTCAGGCTGCGCCTTTCAGATACGCCAGGACTTCTTCGGCGTGGCCTTCTGCTTTCACGTTGTTGAAGATGTGTTTTATTTTGCCGTCGGGGTCAATTACGAACGTCGTGCGCGCGATGCCGCGCACTTTCTTGCCGTACATTTGCCTCTCTTTGACCACGCCGAACAGGTTCGCGATTTTCTTTTCGGCATCGGCCAGCAGGGGGAAAGGCAAAGTGAACTTGGTCTGAAATTTCTTCTGCGCGGCTGCCGTATCCGCCGAAATGCCGAGCAGCACGATGCCGGTCTTTTTGATCTCTTTGTAGGTATCGCGAAAGCCGCACGCTTCCTTGGTGCATCCCGGCGTATCGGCCTTGGGATAGAAATAAAGCACCACGGTCTGGCCGCGAAAATCTTTCAGGGCAACCTCTTTGCCGTTCTCGTCCGTCGTACTGAAGTCTGGGGATTTATCATTAACCTGCATATGGAATTTTCTCCTCGCCGGCCGTTGTTACATCGCAAGTTATATCGCAACCGGATGCTCGCCGTCACCTTGGCTGCATTGACCTGGCTTGCCGGTTCATGGCTGATGGCCCAAGTCTCAATACCGCAGTATGGGCACAAGCCGGCGTCCACCAAGGGACCGCGCGCCCTGGGGCTGATCCAGCTTTCGCCCAACGGCAAGAAAGGCCGCATCATTCCCATTGCCATCATGATGGACGGAAAATTTTACGATGCAGGCTCGTATAAAGCGGCACCCGTTCCCATGGCTCTTGACTTCGGGATCGTCTATGAAGGTTTTCGCAGCGGTGTATCGCAGGGCTTCTTCACTATCACGCAGCCAGGACAACTCAACCACGTGTGGATCGCCGAAGGGACGTGGCTTCCCGCGGGGTCGAAGGCTTTGGAGAGACACAAGAAGTACTCGACGCCCGTGATCGCAGACGAAGACAAGAACGGACCACCTGTACTTCATCGCCGTGCCGAAAGGACAGATTCGGATAGCAAGGACAACGACAAAGACAAGGACAAGGACAAAGACAAAGATAAGGATCAGCAAAAGCCTGCTCCTGCTGCCACGCCGCCGACTACTGCGCCGCCTGCCAACGCGCCGAGTTCGCCGGACAGTGCCAAGGCTGCGCCGCCGCCGGGGACTGCAAAAGCGCCTGCGCCGCCGGAGACTGCGAAGGCATCTGCGCCAGATGCTTCGTCTACTGCGTCAGACGAGCCGGTCGGAGATCCGAATCGGCCGCGTCTGCGACGCGGAATGCCCGACTCAAGTGCGCGCCGCGATACTTATCCGACGTTCGACGCTTTGGCGGTCGCAACTCCGGGCGCTGCCGCCGCAGGCACAACGAAGGCCGATGCGAAGACGGCAAAGGATTCCGCCGCGGCTCCGCCGCCGATCACCTTTACCTTCATCCCAGCAATTTCCGATGCCGGCGGGCCCGATCCGCGTCCCTACACCTATGATGTGAAGCCGGCGGAAGAAGCCATCTACCGCAACAAGATGCTTGATCTGGCTGCGACGCTAGTTCGTGGCCACGCAAATGCGGCGACGAAAGATGCTGCCGACACGCCCAAGAAATCATCCGCGACGAAATCCGCTGCCAAATCGGGCGGCAAGTTGCCCGTGCCGGTCTTCGACGATGTGAGCTTGCGGATCTTTGATCTTTCGAACTCGAACGAGCCGGTACTGGTGCTGTCGGCGAAAACTCACCCGGTCGTTGTTTCTGCCGGCGTTTCTGCCGGCGCCGCTACCAGCGCGACCGGACGCGTCGAAGAACCACAGGAGATCACGCTGATTGCCCGCACCAACCTCGAAGGCGAGCTACGGAAACTATTTTTCTCGCAGACGGATTCTCGGCATCTCGACGCCACTCCGCGCATGGAGCTGATCGACGCGGTCGATGCCGACGGCGATGGCCGCGGCGAGTTGCTGTTCCGGCGCACCTTCGACGAGGGCAGCGCCTACGCCATTTACCGCGTCACCGCGGACCGGCTTTGGCCGCTGTTTGAGCCGACACCGTGAAAGCAATCGGGTGATCGGGCCATCGGGTGATCTAACTTCAAACGCCTTTGACTTTCGATCACCCGATGGCCCGATCACCCGATTGCTTCATTTACAATGTCTCCCTCTCGGGAGTGAGACTATGCGTACTACTTCTCGTATCGCCCTTCTTGCTTGCCTCTCGGCGGGCTTCTGCTTTGCTCAGGATCAGGACTTCAGCAAAGTTCAAATCAAAGTTTCGAAAGTTGCCGGCAGCGTTTACATGCTGGAGGGCGCCGGGGGCAACATTGGCGCCTCGGTTGGCGATGACGGCATTGTGATCGTTGACGATCAGTACGCTCCGCTGGCGGAAAAAATTCAGGAGGCGCTGAAAGGCATTACCGACAAGCCGGTGCGCTTCATCATCAACACGCATTACCACGGAGACCACACGGGCGGGAACGAATTCTTCCAGAAGCAGGCGCCCATCATTGCGCAGGACAACGTCCGCAAGCGACTGGAAGAAGGCGGTCAGGCGGGCAACGGGGGGTCGGTGCATTTCGAGGCCAAGCCGCAGCCGAAGGGCACGCTGCCGATTATCACGTTTGATCATGACATCACCGTGCACTTGAATGGGGAGGACATCCGCGCGTTGCACTTCCCGGCCGGACACACCGACGGCGACTCGGTCATCTATTTTCCGAAATCAAACGTGGTGCACATGGGCGACGATTTCGTGACTTACGGCTTTCCCTTTATCGACGTGGACAGCGGCGGCAGCATCGACGGCATGATCAGCGGGGTCGAGGGAGCTATCGCGCAGCTTCCGGCCGACGCGAAGATTATCCCCGGCCACGGCGGGGTTTCGAACCTCGATGACGTGCGCGCCTATGTGAAGATGCTGAAAGAAACGCGGGCGGCGGTGCAGGGTGCGCTCGCCAAGAAAATGACGCTGGAGCAGATGAAGGAGAAGAAGATTCTCGATCCCTGGAAAAAGTATGCCGGAGAATTCGTCACCGCAGATGTGTTTCTGGAAACGCTGTACAACTCGCTGACCGGACAGAAAAACGGCAAGTTCATCAAGCATAATTAGCGGCCCAGCTCCTAAAGGCCGCATTTAACGGCCTTTAGTGACACGGGTGAAGGCGCGCCTTTCCCAAGAACATTGCCTTGGCGTTCTTAGGAACGTGCCATTTTTCTCTTGAGGAATACTCAGGAAAACATCTGCGGCTAGGATGCAAGGAATTTCCACTTGCCAAGTAGTACCGTTCTGGTTACTATGCACGCATCTTTTTTTTTGGATTTTGAGTTAGCCGCGTGCCTATGAATATCGGCGAGACCATCCGCAATTTCCGGCTCCAGCGCAGCATGTCACAGGGCGACATCGAAAAGCGCACTGGCCTGTTGCGCTGCTACCTTTCGCGGGTTGAGAACGGCCACACCATCCCTTCACTGGACACTTTGGCCAAGATCGCCGGGGCAATGGACTTGGCCTTGTCGCAATTCTTTGCCGAAGGCCACAGCAACGGGCACAGCCACAAGGGGTTGCCGCAGCTCTCCGACGATGAAGTGCGCTTCCTGAGCCAGATGCGGCGGTATTCGGCGAGTCTGAACGACAGTGACCGGAAGCTGGTGCTGGCAATGGTGAAGAAGATGGCGTCGAGCACGAAGTGAATTCTAGCTATCAGCCTTCAGCCATCAGCCTTCAGTCAACTGCCTTCAGTCAAACCCTGCCGGTTTTGGGTTACACCGCTGCACCGCCAGTCCGCCGGGTTTTTGTTTATATGACCCCCAGAGGGCGGGTTCGGGCTACCGGGTTCGCGGACGGCTGAGACCTGATGGGTGACGGCTGGTCTTACGGTACTTTCGTACCATCCCTGGCGTGTCCGGCGGGAACCTCGCTATCCTCGTCCTGCGACGTTAAGCTGTTGGCTGGGGAATCCTTGTGACCGTTGAAGAAGAACTGGAGCTGCTCGATACTCAACTTCGCCGGCTGAAGATCGAGTATGAGATTTTCTTCAATAATCCCGCCAAACGGCCTCCCACCGACGTCGAATGGAAGGTACTCTCATTAATTCGCAAGTTCAGCGACAGCTCGCGGCTGAGTTTTCAGCAGCGCTTTAAGTACAACGAACTGGCGCAGCGCTATGCGATTCAAAGCGACCTATGGCGCAAGAAAACGCGGATTCGGGAAGAGGGCTATCGCCGGCCCTATGATGCGATGCTCTCGGTGCAGGGCGTGCGCGCCAACCGGGAGCGCGAAGCGAAGCCGGTGTATGGCCTCAGCCGCAGCGTAGAAAGCGGGAGCGCCGAGAGGCCGGGGAGCGATCGGCCTTTCTCGGTGCAGTGCTCGGGCGCGCTGGCGGAGCGGGACCAAGTGGAATCGCTCTACAAGGCTCTTAGCGAAGCCAAGGAAAAGTCGGGAGAAAAGGTTTCCGGCGACCTGCAATCCTTCGCGACGTTCGTCAGGAAAAAGACCAGCGAGATTCGCAAGGAGCACGGCTGCGAGGCGGTGGTGTACTCGGTCGAAGTTCAGGATGGACAGGTTAAGCTTAAGGCTAAGGCGAAAGGCTAGTTCCCAGTAGCCAGTTCTCAGTTCTCAGTTCTCAGTTCTCAGTTCTCAGTTCTCAGTTCTCAGTTCTCAGTTCTCAGTTCTCAGTTCTCAGTTCTCAGTTCTCAGTTCTCAGTTCTCAGTTCTCAGTTCTCAGTTCTCAACTTCTTGGGATTGGCGGCATTCTTATTGGTTGCCTGCTTCTGCTTTTTTCTCTGGGCCACCCGAACTGCTAGAATCTCCCTTCGCTTTCGAGGGCCTTATGTCTAGAATCCAGCGCGCCATTCTTAGCGTTACTGACAAATCCGGATTGGTTGATTTTGCCCGCAAACTTGCTGAGTTCGGCGTCGAGCTGGTTTCTACCGGCGGCACGGCTAGGCTGCTGCGCGAATCCGGCGTTGCCGTTAAAGATATTTCCGAGCTTACCGGGTTCCCGGAAATGCTGGACGGGCGCGTCAAGACTCTGCATCCGAAGGTTCACGGCGGCATCCTGCATCGGCGTGAAAACAGCTCCCATCGCGCGGCGGTTGCCGAGCATGGTATCCCGGCCATCGACATGGTGGTGGTCAACCTGTACGCCTTTGAAAAGACCGCCGCCAAGCCAGGTGTGCGCTTCGAGGAGCTGATTGAGAACATCGATATCGGCGGCCCTTCGATGATCCGTTCGGCAGCTAAGAATTTTCAGGATGTCGCGGTCGTTACCTCGCCCGCCGATTACGGCGCGATTGCCGAGGAGATGGCGCGGTCGGGCGGGGCGCTGTCGCTCTCCATGGAAACGAAGTGGCGGCTGGCGCAGAAGGCGTTTGCGACGACTGCGGCCTATGATTCTGCCATCGCTTCGACGCTGGAGCAGGTGGGCAACGACTTCGAGTTAAGGCCAGCGTCAGGTATTCCGGGACATCTTTTTCCGCAAAATCTGCGGCTGTCTTTTCGGAAGGTGATGGACCTGCGCTATGGAGAGAATCCTCACCAGAAAGCCGCGATGTACGCGGACGGGTCGGGCGCGGGGGTGGCGAATGCGCGTCAGTCGCAGGGCAAAGAGCTTTCCTACAACAACATTGTCGACCTGCAAGCCGCCTGGGATCTGGCACAGGAGTTTGAGGAGCCGGTTTGCGCCATTATCAAACATACGAATCCTTGCGGAACCGCTACCGGCAAGACGCTCGCCGAGGCTTACGTGCGGGCGCTGGAATGCGATCCGGTTTCGGCGTTTGGCGGAGTGATTGGAGTGAACCGCGTGGTGGATGCGGCGGCGGCTCGCGAAATGGCCAAGCTCTTTCTGGAAGTCATCGCCGCTCCCGCATTTGATGACGGCGCTAAGGCGGCCTTTGCTTCGAAGAAGAATCTGCGGCTGGTCGAGGTTCCAGCCGGACAGCAAAACTGGGTTTTGAAAAACATTTCTGGAGGCATACTTGTCCAGGATGCGGATCTTCACACGCTGGCCGAAGGCGATCTGAAAGTCGTTAGCAAGCGCGCGCCTACGCCGGAAGAAAAACGGGCGCTGCTGTTCGCGTGGAAAGTGTGCAAGCACGTGAAGTCGAACGCCATTCTCTACGCCCGCGATGGGCAAACGGTGGGCGTCGGCGCCGGACAAATGAGCCGCGTCGATTCCTGCAAACTGGGCGCGATGCGGGCACAGTTGCCGCTGAAGGGTACGGTGGCCGCCTCCGATGCCTTTTTTCCGTTTCCGGATGGCGTCGAGGAAATCGCCAAAGCGGGGGCGACCGCCATTATCCAACCGGGAGGCTCGGTACGCGACCAGGAGGCCATCGACGCCGCGGACCGGCTTGGGTTGGCTATGGTCTTCACGGGGGTGCGGCATTTCAGGCATTAGCCATATGCACGTTTGGAGGCGGGGCATCGCCCCGCTTGGATGGGGCAGAGCCCCCGTCCCCACACCCACACGACAAAACCTTACAACTTCCAAAGACGCTGTACCTCTGGCTTTTGGCCTCGCCTGCGCTTTCTCCCCGCAGAAAGGCTCGGCGAGGGTAGAATAAGAAAATCCGGACTGCTGCGGATCAGCATCCAAAAGAGTGTGGGTTGTATTCAGGGGCTGCAGGATTGTTCATGAAAAAACAGTTTTGGATTTTCAGTGTTGTTGTTACGGGGACTTTTTTGCTGGCCCAGGGCTTACCGGCTCAGGATCAGCCCGCTCGCGCCCCGGATTCCCCGGCTGCCGCCAGCGCGCCGTCCGCCACCAAGGGTAAGACGCCCGACCGCGCCGCCGCCTACTATCACTTCGCCCTCGCGCACATGTACGAGGAACAAGTGGCCACGTACGGCCGCAGCGAATTGGCGAATAAGGCGATTGAGGAATACCGCGCCGCCATTGATGCGGACCCGACCTCCGCGTACCTGACCTCGGGTCTCGCCGAGCTTTATGCCAAGACCGGGCGCATTCGCGACGCCGTGGTCGAGGCGCAGGACATCATCAAGCGCAATCCCAACAATCTGGAGGCCCGCCGGCTGCTGGGGAGGATCTATCTGCGCTCGCTCGGCGACATGCAGGCGGGCAGCGGTTCGGAGAGCATTCTGAAGCTGGCGATCGAGCAGTATGAGCAGATCGTCCGCCTGCAACCCGACAGCATGGATGACCACCTGCTTCTCGGGCGCCTGTATCGCTTGAACAACGATCTGCAAAAAGCGGAGAGCGAATTCAAGACCGCAGTGAAGCTGCAGCCGGATTCCGAAGAGGCGGTCACTACCCTGGCCTACTTGTATAACGAACTGGGGGACACGGCTCGCGCGGCCCAGGTGCTCAGTTCGGTGCCAAACGGGGAGCGCTCGGCCAAGCTCTATTCAGCGCTGGGCTACACCTACGAGCAGCAAAAGCAATACAAGGGCGCCATCGAGTCGTATCGACACGCGATTGAACTGGACCGCGACAATCTGGACGCGATTCGCGGCCTGGCGGAGAACCTGCTGAACGACGGCCAGGCCGATGCCGCTCTCGAACAGTACAAAGTGATCGCGGACGCGAATCCGGAAGATGCGCAAACCTACGTGCGCATCGCGGAAATCTACCGCAAGCAGGGCAAGTTCGACCTCGCGCTCGACAATCTGAAAAAAGCCGAGTCCATGGTGCAGGACTCGGTCGAAGTTCCCTACAACATTGCCGCCATCTACCAGGCGCAGGGCCGTTACGACGAAGCCATTCCGATCATGCGCGACCTGCTGAAGAAATCGGAGAAGCCCGAGGGCAAGTACTCAAACGGCGAGAAGAGCAATCGGGCGGTGTTTCTGGAGAGGCTGGGCACGATCTACCGCGACCAGGGAAACAATCAGGCCGCTAACGAGATTTTCCGCCAGATCGTCGCCCTGGGGGGCGATGAAAACATCGAGCGCGGTTATCAGCAGGTCATCGATACCTGGCGCGAAGCCAAGGAATGGCAGAAGGCTACCGACGCTGCCAAAGAGGCGGTGCAGAAGCTGCCCACGAGCCGCGATCTGAAGATGGTGCTGGCGGCGCAACAGGCCGATATGGGCGCGGCCGAGCAGGCGCTCAAGGACGTCCGGGCCATGTTGAAGGGCGGCGGCAACTCCGACGACCGGCAGGTCTATATCACCCTGGCGCAGATGTGCACACGGCTGCACCGGTTCAGCGAAGCCGAGCAGTCGCTCGACAAGGCCGAGGCGCTATCGAGCAAGCCGGAAGACAAAGAGTATGTGTGGTTTCTCCGCGGCTCGACTTTTGAGCGTGAGAAGCACTACACCGAAGCGGAAGAACAGTTCAAGAAGGTGCTGGCCAGCGATCCGGAGCATGCTTCGGCGCTGAATTATCTGGGCTACATGCTGGCCGACCAGAACATGAAGCTGGAAGAAGCGCTCGGGTACATCAAGCGCGCGGTGGATCTCGATCCCGCCAACGGCGCCTATCTCGATTCCCTGGGCTGGGCTTACTTCCGCCTGGGAAAATATGAAATGGCGGAAGACGCTCTGCTGAAGGCTTCGCAGAAAATCAATACCGACCCGACCGTCCTCGATCACCTGGGCGATCTGTACCAGAAAACCGGACGGCTGAAGATGGCTGCGACCAACTGGGAGCGGGCGCTGACCGAGTGGAACCGCACCATTGCCGCGGACGTCGATCCGGTAGACCAGGCGCGGGTGCAGAAGAAGCTCGATTCGGCGAAGATGAAGCTGGCCCGGGAAGAGGGCGCGAAGCAGTAGTGGGGGTTTTCACCGCCGAGACGCAGAGGCCGCCGAGAGGATCTTTTTTGCGATTCCATCCGATAGAGTCGGTAAAGCCATAAAAAGGTTTTTCTCCGCGATCTCGGCGCCTCGGCGATGACTAGGCGATAAACGCTGCTAAACTCTTTGCATGCTGGCCGACTATGCGGTCCGCGTCGAAGACTCTCGCGGACGCCGCCATCCCGAGCCGCCGCATCCCTACCGCAACGACTTTCAACGCGACCGCGACCGTGTCGTCCATGCGCGCGCCTTTCGCCGGCTGGAAGCGAAAACACAGGTTTTCACCCGCCGTTACTCCGACCACTTCCGCAACCGGTTGACGCATACCATCGAGGTGGCGCAGATCTCGCGCACCATCGCCCGGCAACTTGGGCTGAACACCGATCTGGTGGAGGCGCTCGCCTTGGCGCACGACCTCGGCCATCCGCCGTTCGGCCACTCCGGAGAAAAAGCGCTTGACACGGCCATGCGCCCGCACGGGCTTTCGTTCGATCACAATTTGCACGCGCTCCGCATTGTCGAAGACTTCGAACTTCGTTACGCCGCTTTCCGCGGGCTGAATCTGACCTTCGAAGTCCGCGAGGGCATCATCAAGCACTCGCACGATTATGGCGCCGATCAACATCCGGAACTCGCCGGGTATCTGCTCGATCAGCGGCCGCCGCTCGAAGCGCAGCTCATCGACCTGACCGACGAAATTGCCTACAGCACCGCCGACCTCGACGATGGTTACGAAGCGCGGCTGCTAACGGTGGAGCAGATTGCGGACAGCGTGGATCTTTTTACGCGCCATTACAGCGCGGCGAGAAACCGGTACCCGAATGTTGCGGAGAAGCTGGTGTTTAACGAGGCGTTGAAAAGCATTTTTGACGGCTTTGTCGGAGACCTGATTACGAATACGGCGACACGCGTGGAAGCCGCGGGCGCGCATTCTCTGGAAGATGTTCGCCGCCATAGCGAGCGGCTTGCCGCCTTCAGCCCTCCGGTCGAAGAGGAGCTTCGCCGGTTGAAAGACTTTCTGTACGAGAATCTTTACTACAGCCCGGCGCTGGCGGCAGAGAAAGAAGACGCCGAGCGCATCACCGGAGAGCTCTTCGCGCACTGGATGGAGGAGCCCGACGATCTGCCGCGCAACTACCGCGAAAAAGCCGCCGCGGAGCCGCTGCCGCGCGTCATCTGCGACTACATCGCCGGGATGACCGACCCGTTCATCTATCAGCAGTATGAGAAGTATTGCGGGGAGTAGAGGCTTGAGGCCTAAGAGCCTGTGGTGAAACTCCAGCGCTGGCGACCAGCGCCTAAAGGCGCCTCTCATAACAGGCACTTACGGTATACCTGAAGGCATACCCTGATACAAATCTCACTTGCACCACAGGACTCCTAAGTTGTGATGGAGCGCCGGGCGTTCCCACTCGGCTGGACGGGCGAGACGCCGGTCCCTCCACCTTTACTTTCCATACGTGATCCGATAAATCACGCCCCCCGGCGTCATCGCTCAGGTACATGGTACCTTCGCCGTCGAATACAATTCCCACCGGACGTCCCATCCACCGGCCCTTTTGCTTCTCGCCCGGGGCGAGCCAACCGGTAATGAAATCTTCCGCGCCGCCCACGGGCTGGCCTTTGTCGTCGAGTTTCACGCGGACCACTTTGTATCCGGTTGGAACGCTGCGATTCCACGATCCATGAAACGCTACGAAGATGTTGTTCCGGTACTCGGCGGGGAACTGCGTCCCTTCATAAAACGCGAGTCCCAGCGGAGCGGAGTGCGCCTGCATCTGGACCTTGGGCTCGATGACATTCTGGCAGCGGTCTTTTCCAGTTTCAGATCCCGGCTTGGTGAAGTTTGAATCGGGCACGCGGTCGCCGTAGCAATAGGGCCAGCCAAAATCGCCGCCGTCTAGACCGAGATCGACGATCACTTCCGGGGGCAGATCGTCGCCGAGCCAGTCGCGCCCGTTCACCGTTGCCCAAACTGTGCCGGTCTTCGGATTCACCGCCAGGCCCACGGCATTGCGCAGTCCTTTGGCGAAGATCTTCTGGCCGCTGCCATCGGGATTGAATTCCATCACGGCCGCCCGCCGCGGATCTTTTTCGATGCAGACGTTGCAACTCGATCCGGCCGAGACGTACATCTTGCCGCCGTGAAACAAAAGGCTGCGGGTCGAGTGTCCGCCGCCTGTCGGCAGGTCGGCGAGCGATTTTGGATTTGACGCGCGCAGATTTGGCTCGTCCCAGTCATAGCGGCGCACCTTGTCGTTCTCGGCGACGTACAGTTTGCCTTCGTAAAACGCCAGGCCGTGCGGCTCATTGAGCCCGCTGAGAACATCCACTGTGCGCTCGGCGTTGCCCGCATGTTTGGAGTCGGGAAGCGCGACCACCTTGCCCTCAGCCGATTCGCTGACCAGCAGGACGCCGCCCGGGCTGAAGACCATCATGCGCGCGCTGTCGACATTTTCGGCAAAAACCGAGATATGGAATCCCGGCGGCGCTTTCAGTTGCTTGAGATCGAAAGGAGTTTTCTCGGCGGCAAAATCGGCACAAGCAAGTGCGAGCAGAACAAGAAGCAGAAACAATGGTCGTCGCAGGTTTAGTGGTCGCATATTTGGTGAGATGACTCCTCGGGGAGCTTGGTCCATTATCTGCGCTGATTGCGGAGGAAAACCCGTGCACGCAGTTTTTATATCAGTTCGCGCCAAAATTACCGCTAGGCGGGGTGCGGTGCACGGGGAAGATAGGGTACAATATATATGAAAAGAAAGCACTTGCATTCCACGCCTGGTACCCTGGCATTTGGCACGCAAACTGTTTATAGAAATGCAGGCCGCTGATACGGCTGGCTTTTCGAAACAAGCTTTTTGAGGCATGCGTGGCGTCGGCGCTTGCCTTTCGAAGGTAATAGGATCGGTTAATGACGGAATCAAAATCGCGCCGGAAGGCACCCGGAGTGGCTCCCCCACTCCCCCAATTTTGGAGGAAATTTAAAATGAAAAATCGCACCATCTTCGCTCTGCTGCTAGCCGTAATCCTGGCTGTGCCAGTTTTCGCGCAAAACAATTCCACCCCTCAGAGTCAGCCTGCCACGAGTCAGGCTTCGTCCAGTCAGACGGCCACCAAGGCCGACAGCGCCACCGGCAAAGATCCCTTGCAGCCGGAGACTCGCGAAGGCTTCTGGGGTCACGTGAACCCGTTCGCGCGCAAGAAATATGTTGCGCGGCAGACCCAGCCGATCCGCGACCGCGTCAACGAACTCGATGAGCTGACTGCCTCCAACACCAGGGCGATCAAGGATACCGACGCGCGCGCGCAGCAGGGAATCCTGCTCGCTTCGGCCAAGGCGAACGAGGCCGATCAACATGCCATCGACGCCGGCAACAAGGCGCAGGCCGCGCAGCAGACCGCGCAACAAGCGAACACCCGCCTGAACACGGTCGAGCAGGTGGTCACCAACATCGATCAGTACCAGCCCACAACGCAAGCCGAAATTCTTTTCAAGTCGGGACAGACGGTGCTGAGCAAGAACGCCAAGATCGCGCTCGATGAAATGGCCACCCCGCTGAAGAATCAGCGCGGTTATGTCGTCGAAGTCCAGGGTTTTGCCTCTGGTCGTGGACAGGCGGCGATCGCGAGTTCGCAGAAGATGGCGGAATCGGTCGTGCGCTATCTGGCGCTGAACCACGACATTCCGATCTACCGGATTTACCTCGTGGGCATGGGCAATGCACCGACCGCGGCTTCGACCTCGACGGGTGAAGCGAAGCCCAAGCGCATTACCGGCGGCCGGGTTGAAGTCAGCCTCCTGAAAAACAATCTGGAGCAGCTTGCTTCGACCGGCACGACGTCGCCTCAGGATCAACAGCAGCAGAAGTAGCAGCATTCTCTCCTAATGAGGCCTCCCGTGAAAGCGGGAGGCTTTTTTCTGGTGCGCCCGGCAGGGCGCACTCACTTGGAGGTGAAAGTCCTCTACACACCCGGCAAGGGGAAGTGTTAGCCGAACAGCAAGGGTGTCCGTCGCGAGGCGGAATCTGGAGGAAGCTGAAG
>Ga0224558_1002052_pt1 | contig 19417 bp, 16 predicted proteins | sample 714S32024metaG_FD_180682 | JGI IMG/M metagenome (GOLD analysis project Ga0224558, IMG submission 180682) | Peat soil microbial communities from Stordalen Mire, Sweden - 717 S3 20-24 | ecosystem: Environmental > Terrestrial > Soil > Wetlands > Peat | place: Sweden: Norrbotten County, Stordalen...
TGTTGAGGTCCCGGCAGCGAATTAAACAGGGAAAAGGGATAGGCCGAGGAGTTTCGCAGCGTCACGCAGGCGTTTGTCGGTGGCGACCAACTCGATTTGGTTGTCAGAGCGAGCGGATGCCAGGTGCAGAGCATCCAGCGTGCGGATGGGCAGCGGAGGGCTGTGGCGATAGCACGTGGCCATTAAACCGTTGAATTCGGCCTCTACCCGAGCGTCCATTTCGACGATGCGGATTTGGCCGGTGGCGATGTCTTGATTCACCTGAGCCAGGACGCTTTCGGCGGTGCCAGCCCGGATGAACCCTTCGCTCTCTTTGCGGAATGCAACACGCCGCATCTCATAAAGGGCAAGCCTGGTCGTCGCAATGGCTGGGTCAACCGCCGCTTTTTGGGCGAAATCTGCAGAGTCGGGCTCCGGGAGGTAGAGCTTGCCAAGCGCGGAGGTGTCCCAGTAGCTCATGCCCTCAGTTGCCCCGGTCTTCGTCGAGAATCTGTTCAACGGTGAGACCGGTCTTGCCAGTGGAAAGCCGCTGGCGCAACTCGGCAAGCCTCGCGAGCCAAGCCTGCCGGTTCAACGATGGGTTGGCCTGAGGCACAGCCGTAAGCTTGGCCACTGGGCGGCCCTGGCTGGTGATGACCACCTCCTCGCCTCGTTGGACCATGCCCAGCAGTTTCAGCAGGTCAGCTTGTGTTTGTTCCAACGTCGCCGTCATGCAGCCATTTAAGCATCTTGGGGCCGGAAGTCAATTCAACGAAATGCTTCCTAATAGCAGGCTGACTTGGTTGAGAAGTCTGGGCTTGCACGGACGCTTGCCTCCCGCGTTAACGTCCTTTGAGGATGGCCACGCCGTAGTCGCGGTTCATTTTGGCGATGAAGCTGAGGCTGATTTCCTTGGGGCAAACGGCTTCGCAGGAGCCGGTGACAGTGCAGTTGCCGAAGCCTTCCTTGTCCATCTGTTTGACCATGTTGAGGACGCGGCGGTCCTTTTCGGCTTTGCCCTGCGGCAGCAGGTTGAGGTGGGAGACCTTGGCGGCGACGAAGAGCATGGCGGAGGCATTCTTGCAGACGGCGACGCAGGCGCCGCAGCCGATGCAGGCGGCGGCGTCCATCGCGCGGTCGGCGGCGGTCTTGGGGACCGGGACGGCGTTGCCGTCGGGCGTGCCGCCGGTATTGACCGATACGAAGCCGCCGGCCTGGATGATGCGATCAAAGGCGCTTCGGTTGGTAACCAGGTCCTTGATGATGGGGAACGCCCTCGAGCGCCATGGCTCGATGGTGACAGTATCGCCATCCTTGAAACGCCGCATGTGAAGCTGGCAGGAGGCGGTGCCGCGGTGGCCGCCATGAGGAATGCCGTTAATGACCAGCGAGCACATGCCGCAGATGCCTTCCCGGCAGTCGGAATCAAAGGCAATCGGCGCCTCGCCGCGCGCGATGATCTCTTCGTTCACCACGTCGAGCATCTCCAGGAAGGACATGTCTTCTATGACGTTCCTGGCCTGGTAGGTATCGAACCGGCCGGGGGTCCTCGCGTTCTTCTGCCGCCAAACTTTGAGAGTCAGGTTCATTTGTAGCTGCGGGTGCTCATGTGGACTTCTTCATAGACCAGAGGTTCCTTGTGCAGAACCGGCGGTTTGCCCGCGCCCTGGTACTCCCACGCGGCCACATAGGAAAAGTTCTCGTCGTCGCGCTGTGCCTCGCCGTCGGGAGTCTGGAATTCCTCGCGGAAATGGCCCCCACAGGATTCCCGGCGGTGCAGCGCATCAAGGCAGAGCAGTTCGGCGAATTCCATGAAGTCGGCCACGCGGCCGGCGTATTCCAGGCTCTGGTTCAGCTCGCCGCCCTCACCGGTGACATTGACGTTCTTCCAGAATTCATCGCGCAGTTCGGGAATGCGCTTGAGGGCCTCTTTCAATCCCGCCTCGTTGCGCGCCATGCCGCACTTTTCCCAGAGCAGCTTGCCCAGTTCGCGGTGCAGGGAGGTCGGAGTGCGCTTGCCCTTGACGGAGAGCAGGCGGCTGGTGAAGGCTTTGACGTCTGCTTCGGTCTTCTTGAATTCCGCGTGACCGGCGGAGGGCTTCGGCTGCTTCGAAGTCACGAAGTAGTTCCCGATGGTGTAGGGCAGCACAAAGTAGCCGTCGGCCAGCCCTTGCATGAGCGCACTGGCACCCAGGCGATTGGCGCCGTGGTCGGAGAAATTCGCCTCGCCGAGAACGAACAGGCCGGGCAGCGTGCTCATCATATTGTAATCCACCCACGAGCCGCCCATTGCGTAGTGGACTGCGGGGTAGATGCGCATCGGCACCTGGTAGGCATTCTCGCCGGTGATCTTCTCGTACATGTCGAACAGGTTGCCATACCGTTCGCGAATGACGCTCTCGCCCAAGCGCTTGATGGCATCGGCGAAGTCGAGGTAAACGCCCAACCCGCCCGGGCCGACGCCGCGGCCAGCATCGCAGGCTTCCTTGGCGGCGCGCGAGGAGATGTCCCGCGGCGCCAGGTTGCCGTAGCTCGGGTATTTGCGTTCGAGATAGTAATCGCGGTCCGACTCAGGGATCGAACCGGGCGGTTTGCCGCAATCTTCCTTGCGCTTGGGCACCCAGACGCGGCCATCGTTGCGCAACGACTCGGACATGAGCGTCAGTTTGGACTGGTGCTCGCCGCTGACCGGGATGCAGGTAGGGTGAATCTGGGTATAGCAGGGGTTGGCGAAGAATGCGCCTTTCCGGTAGGCGCGCCAGGTGGCGGTGACGTTGCAACCCTTGGCGTTTGTGGAGAGGAAGAATACGTTTCCGTAGCCTCCGGTCGCCAGCACGACCGCATCGCCGGCATGGGAGGAAATCTCACCCGTAATCAGGTTGCGGACCACGATGCCCTTGGCGTGGCCGTCAATTACCACCAGGTCGAGCATCTCGGTCCGCGGGAACATGTCCACCGTCCCGAGGGCGATCTGCCGACAGAGCGCCTGGTAAGCGCCGAGCAGGAGTTGCTGGCCGGTTTGGCCGCGCGCGTAGAAGGTCCGCGAAACCTGCGCGCCGCCAAAGGAGCGGTTCGCCAGCAGACCACCGTATTCCCGCGCAAACGGCACGCCCTGGGCGACGCATTGGTCAATGATACTTGCACTGACTTGCGCCAAACGATAGACGTTGGCTTCGCGCGCGCGGAAGTCGCCGCCTTTGATGGTGTCGTAGAAGAGCCGATGGACGCTGTCACCGTCGTTCTGGTAGTTCTTGGCGGCGTTGATTCCCCCCTGGGCCGCGATGCTGTGGGCGCGGCGCGGGCTGTCCTGAAAGCAGAAGCATTTAACCTTGTAGCCGAGTTCGGCAAGCGAGGCGGCAGCGGACGCACCCGCCAGGCCGCTACCCACGACGATAATGTCAAACTTCCGCTTGTTCGACGGGTTGACCAGCTTCACGTCGAACTTGTGCTTGTCCCACTTCTGGGCCAGCGGGCCGGTGGGGATCCTGGCATCAAGGTTCACTTCAGTGCCTCCTTTCCATAGCCGCAAAGAATCGCGAGCGGGATGGAGGTGTAGCCAATAAAGATCAGCACCGCGACCACCTGTGCCGCTTTGTCGAGGAAAGGCCGATAGGCGTCGTTCTTCCAGCCAAGTGATTGGAACATGCTGCTCGCACCATGGCTAAGGTGCAAGCATAGCAGCGCGAGCCCCAGGACATAGAACCCCGCGACCAAAGGCTTGCTGAACCCCACGACCATCATCTTGTAGATGTCATGCCGCTCGGGCGGAATGTGGCCGGGAAGGGGTTCCATAAAGGCGGCGAAGTTCTGCCCGGTAAAATTGAGGTACTGCACCTCGGCAGTGTAATGCAGCAGGTGATAGACAATGAAAACAAACACAATGCTGCCGCCCATTAACATTGTCCGCGAGGCGAAACTGGAACCGACGGGCTGATAGACGGTGTAGGCTACCGGCCGCGCAGCCTTGTTCTCCAGTGAGATCTTGGTGGCTGACCAAATGTGCAGGCCCACCATCAGCAACAAGCCCAGCCGCGCTGGCCAGATTAGCTCGGGGTTGGACTGCAGGAAGTCGCCGTAACGGTTGATCGCTTCCCGGCCAAGAAAGACCTGCAGGTTCCCCGCCAAGTGCCCAATCACAAACAGGAACAGGACAAAGCCTGTTGCGGCCATGACGTACTTCTTACCGAGCGACGACTGAAAAACGTTCGTAATAATGTTCATCGGCAACCGCCCCCGGCCAGCTCGAAGCGGCCCGGGGCTGCGTGATGGATGGAATCTAATCGCCCGACGCCCTTCGTCAAGAAAACTAAACTGATTTTATGCAGAAGCTGTCGTATTAGTTCTTGTGACTCAACGCTTCCACTGTTGAAGCCCGCCATCAGGCTCCGGCGCTCCAACCCGCTCCAGCCATCGAGGCGGCGGACGCAGGCTATTCCATCTTGTCAATGTCAGCCGCCGCGTCGATAGCCACAAAGTCCTCCATAATCTTCGCGGAACCCGTGTAGGTGCCCATGCCCTTGTCTTTCTGGACCTTGGTCAGAATGATCTCAGCAACGGGCTCATAGGAGGTGGCGACGACCTCACCCTTGCTGTTCTTCTTTTCGATGGGCTGATAAATCTTGATCTTGTCACCCTTGGCAAAACCATTGGCGGTGCCCAGGGAAACCCAGATTTCCCCGCCGTCCACCAGTTTCACCACTCCCTTGACATTACGGATCGCAGCGGCGGCTTGTGCGGCCTCGTTCTGGTTGTTAAGCGTGCGGGCCCCGGGACTCACATTGAGCGTCTTGACCTTATCAATGATCTGGGCCAGAGCTTTCATGGTCGCTTTGCCCAATGCGCTGTCCATGAACTCCCGGTTGTTGGCGAAGCCACCGCCGCCCCAAGTGCCAAAGTTGAACCCGCTGCCCTTCTCGACGCCGACCGCGCGCCCCGAGGCCCCGGACACAATTTCCCGGGTGGCATTGTCGATGATGCGCCAATCAATCTGGACCTCGTTCTCGCTTTTCTTGACTGAGAAATGACCCCCTCCAATCCCGAACGGGGTCGGCACCGGTATGCCGCCACCGCCGTAAGTGTTTTCTTTAGAGCCAAAGCGCGTGACCGTGCTCTTAAAGGTGTAATCGGCTCCTTTCCATTGGCCCTTTTTCACGCTTTCGGACTGCGCCACCTCGCCGCTTTCGCCCAAAGCCCGCTCGGCGCGAAGATCATCGAGCGCGACGGACTCGAGGACTTTGAAATTGGGCAGGTTGGCCATCTCCGTGATAATCATCTGAGCCAGACCTTCGCCCATCGCCGGTTGCCAGCCGGCTACGCTGCTGGCTTCGGTTTTTGCCACGCTGATGGTGGGCACTTTCGAATCGGCTCCCCGGCTTTGCGCCGGGGCGAACGCGAGCACGAAGAGAAGATAACTGCAAGCTACAGATACGGTGTTTTTCATAGTGTTGTCTGGCTATTGTGGTCGAGGACCCCGCCGCAGGAAACCGAGAGTCCCTGTCCCGGCGGAGGCTCCATGCACAAGGTTCTTTGTTCTGTCTGCACTCTAGGGCTAATCTATCGGCGATCCTACACCGGCTGGCAACTCTTTTCGCGCCGGGAAACACCTTGGCATTGGCGCGCCCGCTTCAGATCGCGGCTGCTGTGGGCTCGGTGGATTTGGGGACGCCGCTCCATTCGTTCAGGCGGCGCTCGTCGGGAATCCTGGCAGGCGAAAGGTGCAGCAACTCCATAGCCTCGCCAACCAGATAGAGCGAGCCGGCGACGATTAAGAAGGGATCTTTGATCGTTGCCGCCAAGGCGTCGCGCAATGAGGCGCACTCAGTGACGGGTGCCCGCGGATTGGCCCGCTCGCAGGCCACCGCGAGTTCCTGCGTCGTGGCGCTACGCTCACTGGGAACGGGAACCAACAAGATGCGTTCGGCAAGCGGCGCGAGGATTCCGCACATGCCGGGCCAATCTTTGTCGCGCAGGATGCCCATGACCAGGGTGAGTTTGACGGACGGAAAATACTCGTTCACCGCCGCCGCCAGGATCCCAGCGCCACCAATATTGTGGGCGCCATCGAGCAAAACCTTCTGCCCGTTTGGTCGCGTGACCAATTGCAGCCGCCCGGCCCAATGGACATGGGACAGACCGGCGCGGATCGTGTCGTCGCTGACTGGAATCTGCGAGGCCAGCGTGCGGACGGTGGCCACAGCCACCGCAGCGTTCATCCTCTGATGCTGGCCAAGCAGTGGCAATTGGAGGGTGTCCAGCGGCGGGCGATGCATCTCCTCGGACGACAGGGATGTAAGCGGAGCGTTTTGCCGACGAGCCGTTTCCTTGATCACCGGGAGCGCCTCTTCCCTTTCCGCCGCAGTGATGACAGGAATGCCCGGCTTGATGATACCAGCCTTCTCGGTTGCGATGCTGGCCAGGGTTTCCCCCAGCCACTTCTGATGATCGTATTGGATGTTGGTGATGACGCTGACCAGTGGAGTAACGATATTGGTGGCGTCCAACCGCCCGCCCAGCCCGGTCTCCCATATCACCAAATCACATTTCTGCTCCACGAAGTAGCGCAGCGCCATGATGGTCACCACCTCGAAGAAGGTCGGGTACTCGGCCTCGGCATGAGGATTGGCCGGGCAACGCTCGTGAGTTTGAGTCGCTGAACTGACACCGCACGCGTCGCCGGAGGATGTCCCCCACCCTGTCTTCAACAATGACTGCATATCCGCCACGAGCCGCCCAATATCGCGCGCGGAGATAACGCGACGGTTGACCTGGATCCTCTCGCCAACAGCGACCAAGTGCGGCGAAGTGAACAAGCCGACGCGCAAGCCCGCCGCCCGATAGATGCTCTCCAGCATCGCGCAGGTGGAGCCTTTGCCATTGGTGCCGGCGACGTGGATGAAGCGGAGCCGGTTTTGGGGATTGCCCGCCAGCGCGGCCAGCTTGAACGTGTTGGTAAGGCCGAACTTCGCGCCAAACCAACGGAGGCTATAGAGGAATCGGATGGCATTGGGATAGGTCATTTATTTAGCGATGCGAGCGAGCGCGTGGCATCCCGAACGCCTCACCTGGCCCGCGTTTCCAGGTGCGATGTTGAAATGCGCCCCCAAGTCCTCCTATAAGAGCCGGAACTCGGCGAGACACTTGGCATCGGCATCCAGGGCGGCGCGGTTTGGCTTCGGCGGGAACATGGCCAGCATCTCTTCATTCCACCGCACAGCTTGCTCAAAGCTCATCTGCCCCTCGTGAGGGGCCATTCCGCTCCAGTCAGGGAATTCCAATGCCCCGGCGTCGTGCAACTGCCCGTCATTCGGAGGCGGAGGCGCGTCTGAGTTTTTCATAGAGTTCCTGGTCGCCATGCTTGAGAATGGTCGCCCGAAGTTCTGGTTCATTCAAGTCCAGATGGTTGATGATCGCCAGTTGAATCAAATCCTCCGTATCCTTAATGCGACGAACTTCCTTGCCGTGCCGGATGGCGTGGCATTTCAGGGCAATCAAATGCAGCAGGGACACAACGCCGAACGCTACGCCTCCCACAATTGCCGGTTCGGCGCTGGCCCGCATCTGCTCGAAGACCTCATCGGCAACGAACATCAGGTCCACCGGAAGCCTGTCGCCAGGAGGTGAATCGAACTGCGTGAAGGCCGGTGCCTCGCGGTACACTTTCATGCCCAGCCCTTCCAGGAGCCCGCGCCATTGGTCACGCCGACTGCGTTGCACCAACAGGTCGAGATCATCCGTAGCACGCACAAAGCCGTGGGCCATCACCGCGTAGCCTCCAATTACTAGAAACGATAATCCAGCTTCGCTGGCCTTCTGAGCGATGGTCTGAAACACGCTCATGACCGGGGCTCAGGCGGCATCTGGTGGCTCCGCACATGCGCCGCGGCAATGAAGCCCTTGAACAGCGGGTGCGGCTGGTGGGGCTTGCTGCGGAACTCGGGATGAAACTGGCTGCCAATGAAGAACGGGTGCTTGGGCAACTCGATGATCTCGACCAGCTTCCCGTCGGGCGTATACCCGCTGAAACCAAAATCCGCCTTCAAAAAGCGCTCGCGATAGGCGTTATTGAATTCGTAACGGTGGCGGTGGCGTTCATTGATCACGAACGCCCCATAAAGCTGCGCCGTCTTGGTCCCCACGACCAACTGGCACGGCTGAGCGCCGAGCCGCATCGTGCCGCCCTTCTTCGTGACCTTCGTCTGACTGTCCAGCATGGCGATGACCGGGTGCGGCGTGTTCGGGTCAAACTCCGTCGAATGGGCCTTCGCCAGCTTCAAGACGTTCCGGGCGAACTCAATCGTGGCGATCTGCATGCCCAGGCACAGGCCCAGGTAGGGCACCAGGTTTTCGCGGGCGTAACGCGCGGCCAGGATCTTGCCCTCGATCCCCCGCTCGCCGAACCCGCCAGGCACCAGGATCCCACCCAGGCCCTTCAGATGTTTCTCCGCGCCATCCCGCTCAATATCCTCCGAATCCACCTTCTGAATCTCCACCCCGCAATCGTTCGCAATGCCGCCATGGCTGATGGCCTCATAGACGGACTTGTAGGCGTCCTGCAATTCGATGTACTTGCCTACGACTCCAATTCGCACTCGGTGTTGCGGGGCGATTAGCTTGCGCACGATTTCCTGCCAGTGCCCCATTTTGGCCGGCGGCAAATCCAGCCGCAGCAGGTTGCAAACCAGATCATCCACACGCTCGCGCTGGAGCATGAGCGGCACCTCATAAATCGTGTGATCCACGTCCTTCTCCTCCACCACCGCCTCGAACGGCACATTGCAGAACAGCGAAATCTTCTGCCGTATCTCCTTTTCGAGGGGTCTCTCGCAGCGGCAGACCACGATGTGCGGCGCTATGCCGATTTCGCGCAGCTTGGCGACCGATTGCTGCGTCGGTTTGCTCTTCAGCTCGCCGGCGGCCTTGATAAAGGGCACATAGGTCACATGGACGAAAATGGCATTGGTCGGCCCGACTTCGAGCGCGAATTCCCGGATGGCTTCAAGGAACGGCAGACCTTCAATATCGCCGGTCGTGCCACCGATCTCCGTAATGATCACATCGGCGCCGCTCTCCTCGCCCAGCACGTGCATGCGCTTCTTGATTTCGTCGGTTACGTGCGGGATAACCTGCACCGTCTTGCCGAGGTACTTGCCCTCGCGCTCGTTGTTGAGCACCGTCTGATACACCTGCCCGCTCGTCAGGTTGTTGAGCCGCGTCAAGTGGACATTTGTGAACCGCTCGTAATGGCCCAAGTCCAGGTCCGTCTCCGCCCCGTCGTCGAGCACATACACCTCCCCATGCTGAAAGGGGCTCATCGTCCCCGGGTCCACGTTGAGGTATGGGTCGAACTTCTGCAAGGCGACCTTCAACCCGCGGTTTTCGAGCAGCGTGCCCAGCGAGGCCGCCGTCAGGCCCTTGCCCAATGAGCTCACTACGCCGCCCGTTACGAATATATATTTCATGAAATGGTTGATAGTTGTTTGAGTTGATAGTCGATAGCAACCGCAAGCCGCCCAGTCGCCTTCGCTATCAACTATCAACTCACACTTTACTATCAACTGACAGCGAGCAACCGCTCGACACGCTTCACATCCGCCGGCACATCCACCCCCACGCTGTCATAATCCACTTCGACGACCGCGATAGGGATGCCGTTTTCCAGCGCGCGCAATTGTTCCAGCTTCTCCGCCCGTTCGAGCGGCGACACCGGAAACTTGACCAGCCGCAGCAGCGTTTCCCGCCGATAGCCATAAATACCCAGGTGCTTCAAAAAAGGAAACGCCGCCAATTGTTCGCCCACCGAACCACTGGCGGCGTCCCGCAAATACGGAATGGTGCGCCGGGAAAAATATAACGCCCGGCCCGCCGCGTTGACAACGACTTTCACTACGTTCGGATTACCATACTCGTCAGGGTTTGTGATCGGCGTCGCCGCCGTGGACATCTCCGTGTGCCTCAGCGCGCTGGCGACCGCCTCAATCACCGCCGGATCAATCATCGGCTCGTCCCCCTGGATGTTCACGATCGCATCGCAAGCGCAACGCGCCGCCACTTCAGCTATCCGGTCTGAGCCGCTGGGGTGGTCGGGCGCTGTCATTTCGGCCCGGCAGAAGTTCTGCGCGACCTCCCAAATCCGCGTATCGTCCGTGGCCACGACCACTTCCGCAAGCGATTTGGCCTGCTGGCACCGTTCAACGACATGCCGGATCAACGGCTTGCCGGCAATCAGCGCCAGCGGCTTCCCCGGAAACCGCGTCGAACCGTATCGTGCCGGGATAATCCCTATCACTTTCATGCCGCTCCTTTTACCCGCCACCGCCGTGAATTGCACGGACGAAAAGCAGCGTTTCTTTAAACAAAACAGGTACGGGAAGCGTCTAATGATTCAGGAACGTGATGCGGACCGGGTAGCGGATGGGCCTTGGCACCGTCCAGGTCCCGGGGGGAGACGGAAGGCAAGAATAAGAGGAGAATAAGAGGAGAACAAGAGGTAACCAAGAGCAACATGAGAGGGCAACACGCATGCAACTCCCATGCAACTGGCCTGCAGATGGCCTGTACCTGGCTTCGGGGTGGCTTTAGCCGAAACCACTCAGCGCCAGGGGACCGCGCCCGCCCCGGGCGCAGTGGCTGGCGCCCTCGCCAGGCACCTTCAGGGGCGGTCGAGACGGCCCACCATTTAGCCACTTCGCGAGCGCTTCGGCCACCCGGCGAGGGCGCCGGACGGTAACGCCCGGGGCGGGCGCGGTCCCCAGACACAACTGCATCGCTCCAGTTTAAGGTGCCTATAGCTTGGCTATCAACGGACTTTCACGTTGCTTTGGCTGGAACGGTGGCTTTGAGCGGGTTTCCCCCTTTCGCGCCCTCCTCTGCCCAAGCTCCTGACTACTGCACTCAGGCTTCCGCCTTCTTCTGGCCGAGCGCCATGTCGAAAACGGGGGTAGCCGTTTCAGCACCCCACGACCGTCAACCACGACCGGCGACATCAATGATGCAATCCGGTGCAACCGTGAAGGCGGCACTCGTCTTGCAGTAGAACGCGCGGCACTTCTGCCACACCTCGTGGGTTAGCGGCTTCACGAGCGTCGCCTCTCCTGGGTCGCCCTCGTCCAATCCGTTCTCGAAATGGATCCCGCCAAGATCGGTCAGGAGAAATCGAGGATGCAGGCCCAGTCCACCCGGATTTTGGCTCCAGAAATACACCCTCAACGTCGTGTTGGCAGGCACCAGTAGTTCCAACTGGCGCCGATATTTCGCCTCCTGTACGCCGGGGACAAAGGGAATGGGCTTCTCCCGGTGGATTTCGAGGGTCTTGAGCGATCCGGTGTTGCAGAGCTGCAACATGGCCTCGAACGTGTTTCTGAACCGCGGCTCTGACGGGTCGAAATGTGGATCAACAAACTGGATTTCCTCGCAATGCTCCAGAAGAAGGCCCGTACAGGCGGCAAGGTCGAGCGCCTTGCGAGGGACAAAATCCTCAAGCACGACTTTGTAGGGCGGCTCATCCTTGGCGAACTCCACCACCACAAGAACCCCCGTTGCCCCCGCCGGATTCTCACAGGCGATGACAGCGTGAAACGGGTGGGTTGCCATTTGGGTGAGGGCGTTCACCAACCAGCCCTCAGTCCCACTGTACGTCCGTCCGGTCACGAGGAACTTGTGCTCGTCCCTTCGTATTTTCGACGATATGGCCGCTGCTTGCACCGGCTTGCTGAATTGCCTTGCCAATTCATCAACCTTACTCTTCCACAAGAGCGGGTATTTCGAAATCAATCGCCCCTGGCCAGCTCCAAAATCCTCCCATAGTGAGTTGAAATGCGTCCATGTCGCCATGACCCGCGGCTCGATCGCGAATTCCTTGATGAGGCTCATGGCAGGTCTTGAAACCGCTCGGCAAAGAATCCGCCCGGCCATGGCGCACCAAAGTCGCCGTCCGGCGTCACGGGCAAATGCTGTACAACGGACCCTTGATTTGTGGGGTCAACAAACAGCACAGACACGTCCTCTGGACGAACCGGCACGGCGCCCGCAGGCAACTTGCCTTCCGTCGTCTCCCGCACGCGCCGAAGGATCCTCAGAATCAGGTGTTCGCTGTGCGTCTCCAGCAAGAACGTGTTCCGCCGCTCGCCCAGTGCTGATTCGATGAACACGTCCCCCAATTCCGCTTGCAGCGCCGGATGCAGATGAATCTCCGGCTGCTCAATCGCCACGATCTTTCTCTCGTCCGCATACGCATGGACGAGCACCGGCAGCACCTGGCTGATTCCGATGCCCACGTCCCGATGTGTTACCGGCGTGTTGCTGCGCAAATCCATCAGCACCAGCTCGTCGTATGTCTCCGAAACCCTCTCCCGGAGCAGTCCCATGACCCGCTCAGCCTCAGCTTGCGGATTCTTGACGCCATGAACCGGCAAGTCGCCGTCGTAGTAAGGGCCGTCCGGCGGATGTCCCTCTTCAACGACCTCGATCGGCAGCCCTTCTATCGCGTCGGCCAGAGGTTGCTCCATTTCATCCATTGGGCCAAGCGTGCGGATTTGCAGTTGGTATCGTGTCTTTAGCGCGTCCGAGCCCAGCCACCGGTTCACGGCATTCCTCACCCCCTCGTCCGTTCGCACCACATCCCACGCGTAGCCGCCACCCGCGAGCCAGTTCCTGCCACGGTCATCGCTGAAAGCAAGGTGACGGGGGGGAAACGATCGGAGTGGTCCCAAATAACGCACCCGCCCAAGCTGCGCGCGCAGCGCAGCATTGACGCCCAGCACCACTTCCGCAATCGCCCGCGGAACAAACAGTTTTACGGTGCCCACGAGCTGCTCCAACCGCTCCGCTTTCTGGATGGGAACAAGTTGTGGGGCAATGCCAGTCGCGTATTCCTCGCCCAACAACTTGTCTGGCAACAACCCCCGAGCGGTGAACCGCAACGTCGGAATTAGGTCATCCATTACTTTCCGCATCGTCGCGTCGGTGGCAGTCCACTGCGTCCCTTCCGCCGTAGTGTAACTTTGCAGCACCGCTGCGACCAGCGGCTCCATATACTCCATGTCCAGGCGGTCTAGGTGCATCGTGCTATCCGGTCGCCGGCTCAGGCGCAGGACCACCCGCGAACTAGCCTCGATCTCATACGACACGACCCATGGCCGCCCGTTCACCAAGGGCCGCCCGTCACCCGAGCCAGGCTGTTTCGGGTCTTCAAGTGGAACACCGAACGCAACGCTCACCGTGACCGACTTATGCTTGCCGAGAAGCCGCCGCCCCTGGCCGCGCAGCGTACCCACATCCAGTTCCGCGGACCATTCCACCCGACGGCTTGTTTCCTGGCGGTGGACATACTGCCGAAAACCACCCAGGTCCACCGAGTCCCCGCCGATTTCCGTCCGGCTGACATCCAGCTCACCAGTGTCAACCGCGTGCCGCCCTAACAACAAGCCGTGCAATACGCTCGACTTCCCGGAACTGTTCGCGCCAAAAACCAGTGTCAACGGGCGTATCGGCACATTCTGTGTGTCCGCGAACGCCTTGAAATTACCTAGCGCCAGGCCCTGAAATCCCCGCTGGAACATCGCGGCCAATTCATTTCGCAGTTGGCTCTCCAGGTATTCCCCCGTAATCCTGTCGAGGCTGCTCGAGGCCACCCGGGCCGCGGTTATACCCAGCGCCTTGGCCTTCGCCAGCACGTACCTGTTATCAATACCAAGTTTCTTTGCGATGTCGTAGAGGCGAATCGGCATAAATGTCTTCTTCCTTCCTGTAGCTCCTAGGCCTACCCCTCCAGCGGCAATTTCAGCAGGCGAGCCTGCTGCTCCATCTGAGCCAGCAGCTCCTTCAGGTGCGCTTCACGCCATTTCGCCGTCAATTCGCCGGCGAAAGCACGGTGGAGTAGCGTAGAAAACAACTTCTGGAGTTGCTGCGTGGCTTCCTCTCGTCGGACAGCGAGCCCATCCAAACTCCTGAGCCGCGCTGCGAACGTATCTTGCAGAACCATGACTGGAACGAGCAGCGGCATCGCACGCAATTCGGTAGCATTGATGTTCGCCATGCCCACGGCGCGGCGGGCAATGTCGAATAGCCGCTGCTTAAAGTAGGGAGTGTTCATCCACGCCCAGATGTAGTCCGGCACCGCTTGAGAGATGTCCACGCGGACCCGAATGAGATAAGATGCAGCAACCGCAGGGAACCCACCTCGCCACAGGCCCGTTTTCCCAACAAGCTCTTTGCTGTTTGTGCGGTTAAACAGAAGGTCGCCGTCGCGCAACAAGTGCTTCTCGGCTTCAGCCTCATGCAAGGTGACGTTCTTCAAATCTGCCAGGTTCAGTCTGCCGTTGCTTTCAATGTTGTTCATCCGAAGCACAGGCAAGCCTTCACCTCTGGTGTTCGATGGATTTGATGTCCCATAACTGGCTTCGACAATAACATCGCCAAGCTTTCGCTTGGGCCAGCCCTTCGGATTGGTAGCCGGGTCGCCGAACATCTTGTGAAACAGGGCCGGGAGAATGCGGTCGGCCAGGGCGTCCGCCGCCGCGCGCTGCCGACGCAGCCCATCCGCTTGCTCCAGTAACTCCACAATCCGCCGTTGCTCCTTCCGGGCCGGCAGTGGAGTATTGGTGCGTTTCACGACTCCATCGCTCACCGCCGGATAGTTTGCACCGCGCATTTGCCCAACGAGCGAGTTCACAAACTCTGGCGTGAGGCAGCGGTAGAAAACGAACTTCCCCTCTACGAGTTTGGGATTTGCCCGCAAGACGCAAAAGCCAGTCGAGGCGATTTCACCGTCGAGTTCGTCTGGCACCACCGCGACCGCATTCAGATTTGGGCGCACAGTCGAAACCAGAACATCACCCGCCCGCACCGCTTTCCTGGCCCGGCTGGGCGCCTCGGCTCCCTGTACCTCAGGTGCACAAGTAATCCGTTTGGCGTCCTTGTCGATGGCTGAGATGTCAATATATCTAAAAGGCTTGTCCGGCGAGGCCGTTGGATCCCGCTGTTCTGTCGGAAGGCACAATTGACCGATGGTGGTCGAAGGCCATCTCATTTCACCGCCTCCACCTGCTTGAGTAGTGTTTTCAAGTCCGCCGCGATGTTCTGTTCCACTTGGAGCGTCCTACTGATAAGTTCCACAGGGTCCTCTTCCGGCGCCTTTTCCGCCACCTGCGGCTTGTAGCGTCCCGCCCCGAGGTTGAAATCGTTCCCGGCGATGGTGCTGACCTTGGCCCACCAGCACTTTGCCTCTTTCGTTCCCGGTGGCAACAACGCCCCAGCCTCCGTGCCGGGCGGCTTCTTGAATCCGGACTCTCTGAACGTCCGCCACTGGCGCAGCATTTCGGGGATCTCGTTCCTCTCAGGCGTCTCTGGCCGCCCGCCCCCCGTGATTTTGTCTGGATCGTAACCGTCGTTATTGATCTGGTAGAACCAGATGCATCTATCGAGACGTTTTGCGCGCACCTCTCTCTCCCGCCGCCCACTCTCGCTGCTGGTAGAAATGGCTTGTGGCCGTCGAAACACCAAAATGCCCGTCTTGACTCCCGCGTAGGGTTTGAAGACGCCCGCTGGGAGCGAAATGACGGCGAGTAGTTCATAGTCCTCCAGCAGCTTTTTCCGCAGCTCGACGTGGCCGCTTGTTGAGCCGAAGAGGGCTCCTTCGGGCACGATGATGGCGCACACCCCGCCCGGCGCGAGTGATTCCATCGCCAGCCCCAGGAAGAGCAGTTCGCTCTTCTTGGATTGCGTGGGCAGGTCCTTGCGAATGGATTCCGCCGGCAGCATTCCCGCAAACGGCGGGTTCATAAGCACGCACTTGTAACGCCGGCGCAGGTCTTCATCGCTCATGCCCCCGAGTTCGGACAGAGCATTGGCCCGCTTCACATGCGCGTTGCGGATGCCGTGGAGTACCAGGTTCATCATCGAAATCCGCATCATCTGCCGCGACACCTCGAACCCGAAGATGGACCGCTCCAGCAGTTCCCAATTGGGAATCTTCTCCCCGGCTCCCTTGCGGTAGGTCTGCAGGTTGGGGATGTCCTTCCGGGCTTGCGCCAGCGTCCAGCCCCGGTCTGCCAGCCATTCCTCCCCATAGATCGGCACCTCCCGCGGCTCGGCGGAGTACTTGGCCAGGATGTGCTCAACGCAATCCACGAGGAAACCGGCCGTGCCGCACGCCAGGTCACAAATGGTGTCGCCCAGGTCCGGGTCCACCATTTCCACCATGGCCATACGAATCTGGCGTGGTGTGCGGAACTGCCCCATGTCCGACTGCGGCTGGCGGGAGAGATATTGCAGCAGATACTCGAAGATGTCGCCCTTCACGTCCGGTCCCAGCTTGCCGAACTGGAAGGTGTCCAGGCCGTCAATGACCTCCTTCAACACATGCGGGTCTTCGATCTCCAGCTTCGCGTCCTGGAAATAGATGGCCACCTGCGGCTCTTCCTTCAAAAGCGAAGCCATGTAGGGAAAGACCTCGTCCCTGACGAAGTCCCGCAGGTCCTTCCCGCTCTTGAAGCGCCAGTTGCTCCACCGATACCGGCTCGCCTGGTCAGGGAAGAGCGGCTTGCCATTGCCTTTGCCCTTCAGCAGCCGCGCCTTCACTTCCAATTCCGCTTCGCGCTCGTCCAACAGCTTCAGATAGATCAGGTAGGAAATCTGTTCCACGAACAGCGTTGGCACTGCCAGGCCCCCACCCCAGAGGATGTTGCAAATACGGTCGAGTTTGCTTCGTATTTCCTGATTCATGGAACGAGCAAGTTAACCACAGATGGACCCAAATGGACACAGCGAGCCTCGCGCCGCAGCCCCAGGCTAAGGAGTGCGGCGGGAAGCGAAGCGCCACGCCGCTTTCGGAAGCAGGGCCACGCTCGGAAAGCGGTGTCGCCGCCGCGCTCTGCCACCGCAGTCCAACTCTCTGCTGTCCGTGCGCGGAGTTGCATGATTGTGGTACGGATGGAAATCGCTAAAGCGGTTGTCGGGGCGTCCGGGTCAGCGCACACCCAACTGAAGTTGGGTGTTAATGATAGTTGGAGAAGCAGCATGGTCAGGTTCAGGCGGCGCGTTTGGGAAAGAGGGTCTGGTTCATGTCGGCGATGATGGTCTGAAGGCCCTGCTCGCCGAATAGCTCGATGCCGACATCGGCGGCGTTCAGGATCGAGAGCGGAGGCTCGAACAGGTCTTCCAGTTCGACTTTGCCCGTCGCCAGCCCGCGGTTCTTTAGCAAGGCGAGGTATTGCGCCTGCTCTGGCGTGACATTCTTGGATACCAGCCAGGCGTGGAAGTTCTCGGTCACTTCCTCGTCCTTGCTCTTCAGCTTCTCCAACCCCAGCGCGTGCCGGACAAACTCGACGAGGTTGCCGGCGGCCCGGCGATACGCGGCACGGAGGTTCTCCTCGTTGAAGTAGTTCTCCGGGCGGTTCAGCTTCTCGGCCAGGGCGCGCTCTTCTGCTTCCGTCAGCGGCTTCCGATCCTTCACCTTCTGGATCAGCGGGTCATCTTTGGCCGCCTGCTTGATGGCGTCTTCCCAGTTCGTGACATAGACCTTCTTGTCCACCCGCTCGCCTGTCGGGCCGACCTCCACATAAGTTAGTGAGTCGAGCCAATCGTCCTGGATGCCCAGTTCCACCAGTTCCGCTGGCCCGCCCGGCGGGCGTTTCCCGCCGCCGCCTGCAGCGGCACCGCCAGCCGGCCCCTCAAAGATGTCCGTCTCGCTGTCGTTGAAATACTCGTGGTTGCGGAAGAAGTCGTAGATGACGAACCGCTTCTTGCCAATGTGCGGCGCGGTGCGCGTGCCCCGCCCGCGAATCTGCTGGTAAAGGATGGGGCTGAAAATCTTCCGGCAAAGAACAAGGTGCAACACCTCGCGACAGTCAAACCCAGTCGTGAGCATGTCCACGCTCACCGCCACCATGGGATAGACCTCTTTCTTGAACCGCCTGATAGCGGCGGCAGCATCAGGAATGTCCGAGGTGATGACCTCCGCATACCTTCCGTCGTGCTCGGGATGAAGCTGGTTCAGGTAATAGGCCAGCCGCGAGGCATGGTGTTTCGTCAGGGCGAACACGATGGCCTTGCCCGGCCCTACCTTCTGCTTTGGGGCAATTTCCTTGTAGCTCTCCCAGGCCAGCCGGTCGAACTCCTGCATCATCTTCCGGTTGGTGTCCTCGTTCGTCCACTCCCGCTCAAACTCGGCCGGGTCGAAAGTCTCGCCGTTGATGGTCGCCCCCTCCGCGATCAGATGTGTGATCCGCTTCGCGAACCGATATGGAGCCAGGTGGCCTTCCTTAATGGCCGTGACGATGGAGAAAGCAAAGTCCGGTTGCCCGGTCTTGCACTGGTAAAACTGGTAGGTATTCCGGTCAATGTAGGCCGCCGGCGTGGCCGTCAGGCCGATATGGAAGGCGTCGAAATGCGTCAATGCCGCCTGCCACGCGCCGTAGATGGACCGATGGCACTCGTCGGCAATCACGATGTCGAAGTAGCCGCTGGTGAACTCGTTGTAGCGCCCAATCATCGTCTGGAGTAGGCAGACGGTGATTTGCTTGTGCTGAATCGCCATGCCCGGCCGGAGCCAATAGCTGCTGTATTCCGGACACAAGTCCTGCAACGCGCCAATTGCCTGCTCCGCCAGTTGCTCCCGGTCCACCAGGAACAGCAACCGTTCCGCCCGCCCAGCCTTGAACATCCGTTTCGAGTGCAGGCAAATAATGTCCGTCTTGCCTGTTCCGGTCGGAAGTTCCACCAGGAAGCGCCGCTTCCCCAACTCCACCGCATGATCGAGCGCCCGCAGAATCTCCTTCTGGTAGGGCCTCACAATACGCACCTCGCCTACGCGGATGAAATCGTCAGGAATGGGCACCGTGGCCAGCGGCTTGGCTTCCTTCCTCAGGTAAATCAGCCGCTCCAGATCGCGCCGGGAGTAGAAGGAACTCACGATGCGGGCATCGTCGTTTTCGTAGTCCCAGAAGTAGGTTAGCTCGCCATTCGACAGGAAGATGAAGGGCGCCCCGATGCGCTTGGCCATCGGCAGCGTTTGCTCCTTGGCCGTGTAGGGGTCAATCCGCCCCCGCTTCGCCTCCGTCACCGCCAATGGCCGACCGTTTGCCGCCAGCAGCACGTAATCCGTCCGGCGCGTCTCCTCCTCTGAAACCTCGGTGCCGAAAGGAGCATCATGGAGCACAGCGGGGCCTGAGACCGAGACTTCTGTGCGCACTTGCGATTTGTCCGCAGGGTCCCACCCGGCCTGCCGGAGTAGCGCATCTATTAGGATGCGCGCATCCGCTTCTGAATCATGTTTGCCCATTAACGAAACCGGTTTCCAGTTCGCGGCCAGTATTGCCGGGCGCATCCCCGAATGAGGACAGGCAAGAGCCAGTAGTGATGAGAAGCGGACACATTCAATTCCAGAGGACGGCGTAATCCTTATTGCGCAACAACACTTCGACTGCCAACAGGTGGCGAAGCC
>Ga0224558_1002055_pt1 | contig 19402 bp, 26 predicted proteins | sample 714S32024metaG_FD_180682 | JGI IMG/M metagenome (GOLD analysis project Ga0224558, IMG submission 180682) | Peat soil microbial communities from Stordalen Mire, Sweden - 717 S3 20-24 | ecosystem: Environmental > Terrestrial > Soil > Wetlands > Peat | place: Sweden: Norrbotten County, Stordalen...
GACATTCGGTCTACGGAGGCGAGACTCCCGCCGAAGTCCTTGCGCTAGTGGCCGCCAGCGGGTTCCCCTATTACATCCACATCAACGACAACAACGGGAAATGGGACTGGGACCTGATGGCCGGGACGTGCAACCTTTGGTCGTATGTCGAGTTCTTGTACTATCTCAAGGATCTCGGCTATGACGGCTGGATCACCTCAGACACATCTCCGGTGCGCCAGGACCCGATCGAGGCATTTGCGTTCAATGTCCGGATTACGGAGTGCATCTGGGGGTGGCTGGACGACGTGGACCGGGAAGCCATCCGTCATCACCTGGATCGCCACGAGTACCTACCGATTCTGAAGATGTTTGAGCCGTACCTGTTCGCCGGCGCTCCGGTGCTGAGCGGCGCCCCGGCAAGTTGACCGTCTCTGCGTGCGGAAGGGGAGTCTGTCTCAATGTCAATCAAGATCGGTGCGACCTCATATGTGTTCCGCTATCTCCTGGCGGATGTTGCCAGGGCTCCCAGGATAGCGGACTTGCTGGCCGTGGCGCGGGATGCGGGGTTGGAGCGGCTGCAGGTTTGCGAGAATGCGCGCCCCCTGGAATCGTCCTGCTCCGAATGGGAGAGCCTCCGGACGCGGTCGGACGGACTGGGATTAGATATTACGCTCGGCTCTATGACGACCGACCTGCAAGTAGTAGCGCAATACCTCGACCGGGTGGAAGCAATTGGGGGATCGCAGCTTCGTATTGTACTGGAGCGCGAAGGCGGCGGCCGGATATCGCGCGGCGAGGTGCATGAGTTCCTCAGTCGCGTCGTTCCGCATCTTGAAAGGCGGGGCGTGCGCCTGGCGATCGAGAATCACTTCGATATTCCTTGTCGCATCCTGGCTGAAGCGGTTGCGGAGTACCCCAAGGAGGCAGTGGGATTCTGTCTCGACGTCGCGAATTCGCTACGGAATTTCGAAGACCTAGACACGGTTTTCGACCTCCTGGGCTCGCGCGCGTTGATGTACCACTTGAAGGACTATCGCCTCACCGGCTCCAATGTGGGGTTTGCGGTCACGGGCACTCCGTTCGGCGAAGGGCAGATCGAACGCCGCAAGCTGCTTCAGCGCATCTTCGAGCACACCGAGACCCCGGAGATGTACCTGGAAACCTGGACACCGCAAACGGGGGATTGGGAGACGGATGTGGCTTCGGATGCGCGCTTTGTCGCGGCGTCTGTTCGGAACCTGAAGAAGGAGTTAGCCACCCACCTTCCACAACTCCATAGCCGGCAGGTCATCACCAATGAAGAAGCTGATTAACGATCCCAATGCAGTCGCGGCGGAAACCATCGAGGGCTTGGCTCTAGCCTATTCGCACATCTTGAAGAAGCTGGACGGCATTCAGGCCGTAGCGCGGAGGGATGCCCCGGTTCCCGGCAAGGTCGCGGTGCTGACGGGAGGAGGCAGTGGTCATGAACCGCTGTTCGCGGGGTACGTGGGCCGCGGGCTGCCGGACGCGAGCGTGGCGGGCAACATCTTCGCCTCGCCGCCTCCGCCGCCGATTATTCGCGCCGCGCGGCAGATTCACTCCGGCCGCGGCATTTTGTTCCTGTACGGGAACTACTCCGGCGACATCCTGAACTTCGATATGGCGGCCGAAGAACTGGGAGCCGACGGGATCGAAGTCGTGACCGTGCACATCAGCGATGACGTGGCGTCCGCTCCCCGGGAGCGCCGCCAAGAACGGCGCGGAATCGCGGGCGACATTTTCGTCGTAAAGGTCGCCGGCGCCGCGGCCGAGGAATTGCTGGATCTGCGGGCCGTCGCCGCGGCAGCGGAAAGGGCCAACGAGAATACCGGCAGCATGGCCGTGGCCTTGACCTCATGCATCATCCCCGCTTCCGGCAAGCCGATTTTCGAGATCGGTGAAAACCAGATGGAACTGGGGATGGGGGTGCACGGGGAGCCCGGCGTCGAGCGCGGCCCGCTTCGCCCAGCAAGCGAAGTAGCCGAATTCCTGGTGCGCCGTATCCTGGAGGATCTGAAAATCCGTTCCGGGGAGGAAGTGGCTGTGCTGATCAACGGCGCCGGGGCCACGCCCATGGGCGAGCTGCTCATTGTCTTCCGAAGCGTGCACCGGCTGCTGGAAGATGCAGGAATCAAGATCTTCCGCACGTACGTCGGAAACTACGCGGCTTCGCTCGATATGGCCGGGTGTTCGGTGACCCTGATGCGCCTGGACCCGGATCTGAAGCGCTGGCTACTCGCTCCGTGCGAGGGACCGGGGCTGGTGCAGGTCTAGGGGGAACATTCATCATGGATGCAAGGGCTCTGAAAGACGCGCTGGCCCTAGCGGCGGTGAAATTCCATCAAGCGGAGGGCCGGCTGAACGAGTTGGACGGCGCCCTCGGCGATGGCGATCACGGCATCACGGTGCGGATCGGCTTCGACGCCATCGGCACTGCCATCGGCGCGCTGGATGACAACGTCGCCCCCGAAGCGATTCTGCGAGCGGCTGGTATGGCCTTCATGGGCGCCACGGGGGGCGCTATCGGCGTGATTTTTGGAAGAGCGCTGAGCGCCGGAGGTTTGGCCCTGCGAGGGACGCTGCAGGTCGGCCCGTCGGAATTCCTCGCCATGCTCAAGAGCATGGAGAACGCCGTGGCGACCGCCGGCAAGGTGAAGCCCGGCGACAAAACGATTCTCGATTCCATACACGCCGCAGCGGCTGTGGCGCCAGGTCCGGACCTTGTGGAAACGATGCGGGCTGCCTACATGGCGGCGGAAAGAGGCGCCGAGGAGACTGCCGCCTGGCCCTGTAAAGTGGGGCGCGCGAGCCGGTTGGGCGACCGCGCCATCGGCCATCCCGATCCGGGAGCGGTCTCTTTCAGTATTTTCCTCAAAGCGTTGTTGGAATCGGTCGAATCCAAAGGGTACGCGCCTTCGCCCCGCCATGCCCGCCCGGGTGAAGCCGCCACCCGGCAGTAATTCGATCTGCCGCATTCAACGCTGCCAGGGTTGCCTGCCAAAGGTTTGAAGATGAAGAGATATGCCGTCGTCTTTGTGCTGTTTGTCCTCTCGATGATGACCTACATCGACCGGGTCTGCATCTCCGCGGCCAAAGAGCCGATCACCGCCGAACTGCACATGTCCGATGCCGCAATGGGCTTTATTTTCTCGGCATGGGCGCTAGGCTATGCCCTCGACCAGATTCCCTCCGGTTGGTTGGCCGACCAGGCGGGTCCCCGTGTGGCGCTCACAGTGGTGGTGGCGCTGTGGAGCATACTGACGGCTCTCACCGGATCCGCGTGGAGCTTCGCTTCATTAGTGGCCATTCGCTTGGGTTTAGGGATGGCGGAAGCCGGAGCGTTCCCAGGAGCCGCCCGCGCCATCTGCAACTGGTTGCCTACCGGAGAGCGGGGGAGGGCCAACGGCGTCCTGTTCTCCGGTTCCCGCATCGGCGCGGCCGTCTCGTTTCCGCTGCTTGCCTGGATGCTTAACCGAATGTCTTGGCGGACTTCGTTCCTGTTTCTTGGCGCCATGGGGACGATCTGGACGACATTCTGGGTGCTGTGGTTCCGCGACTGGCCTGCGAAACCGCTGGAGCGAGACACGGCTCCGGCGGCGGAGGGCGGTGGTCTGTCCAAAATCCTCCGATCGAAAACTATGGCCCTGGCGATGGTCCAGTATTTCGCCGGCAATTTCACTTTCTTTATTTGCCTCTCGTGGATGCTGCCCTATCTGAAAAGGCATTATCAACTGGGGAGTTCGCAGGCTGCGGCCTATGCGATGGCTCCCCTGCTTGTCGGCGCCACGTCGCAGTGGTTCGCGGGATGGTTTGTAGACCGGGTTTATCGCTCGCGGCTGCGCGTCTGGTCGCGCCGGCTGCCGGGGATGATCGGGTTCACGCTGGCCGCCGCAGGCTTGGTCGCCGTGACCCGGGCCGATTCTCCGGGCGTGGCCGTGGCGTGCTTTACCCTGGCCGTCTTCGGAGCCGAGATGACCATCAGTCCAAGTTGGGTCTTTTGCGCCGACATTGCGGGCAAGGATACCGCCCGCGTTTCGGGCGCCATGAATATGCTGGGGAACGTCGGATCCTTCGCAAGCGCAAACGCTTTTCCATATCTCGAACGGGTAACCGGCAGCACGTCTGCCTATTTCCTGACTGCTGCCGCGTTGAACGTGATCTCGATAGTTTGCTGGTTCAACATGCCGTCGATCAAGGAAGAGAAGGCGACGATGGCCGGGGTTAGCTAGACCAGCGCCGCCGAGGAGGCACGTATGAAACGTTATGTTCTCGCCGTAGCCATCGCCGTCCTGTTTGCGGCATTTGCGGTCGCTCAATCCACTCCTACCGTTGTGGGCATCCGCGGGCCGTTGTTTACGATCAACGGTCACCCAACTTACACGCCGGAGGCGGGGTTCCCCAATGCCGATCCTAACCTCATCGGCACGCTGCTCAACGTCCGTGCGGTGCAAGCGCTTTTCGACGATGCCAATTACCCCAGGCAGGGAACCCGGCAGAATCCCTATCGGACCGCGGTCATGGGAGACGTTTTCTGGGATTACCCGGATACCGGAAAATGGGATCCCGAGCGCAACACGGAGGAGTTCATCGCCACCCTGCCAGAGTGGCGCCGGACCGGTGTGTTGGCCTTCACAGTGAACCTCCAGGGCGGCGGGCCCACTGACGGCAACTTCGGGATGGGCGGGCCGCAGCCCCACGATAATAGCGGGTTCGACGCCGAGGGCAAGCTGAAGCCAGCTTACGCCAAACGGCTTCAGAACATCATCGCCGCTGCCGATCGCAACAGAATGGTTGTGATCGTCGGGTTCTTCTATTTCGGCCAAGACACACACGTGGCGGTGACGCCCGATGACAGCAACCTCCGGCAGGCCATCGTTAGCGGCATCGAGTTCCTCAAATCCCTGCCGAACCGGAACATTCTGGTGGAGATCAACAACGAGGCGAACCCCGGTTACGGCCATCCGCTTCTGAGGCCGAACGAGCGCCTAGCGGAAGCGGTGCTTTTGGCGAAGCGGGTTGCGGGCGGCCGGATCCCGATTTCTTTCAGTTGGGTCGGCGCAGTAGGACAGGCGGGCGGCCCGGGCGACCTGGCCATGCAGGCTGTGGACTACGTCCTGTTCCACACCAACGGACGAACGCCCGAAGAGGTCCATCAGACAATTTTCGACATGCGGCGGTGGGTCGGATACAGCCGGCCCCTGCTGATTAACGAAGATGGGGTCAGCTCCATGAACCTGCATGCGGCCGTGCAGGAACGCGTCGGCTGGGGATACTACGACCAAGGCTGGAACAACTATCTCGACGGGTACCAGTCTCCGCCGACGAATTGGGGAATCAGCACGCCCGTGAAGTGGATGTTCTTCGAGCAGGTGGCGCGCCTCACCGGTTCCCCGGTCCCACCCGCGCCGAAATACGATTCCGACGAGGTGCCCCTGATCAAGTTGGTCGGCCTCACGGCCGGCCAGGTGCTGAAACCGGGGGCGCGCGCCCAGGTTGAGGTGATCGCCCAAGATCGGCACCCGCGCTGGCCGATCAACCGGGTCGAGTTTTTCATCGACGGCCGGCCTTTCAGCTATACCAGGAACGCGCCTTTCCGGCTCGGCGGGCGCGGAATGGCTGGCCTGTCCTTGGCGTCGTTCGGGCCCGGCAAGCACGTGCTGCGGGTCGTGGCGTATGACCGCCGGGGTCCGGCCTTCTCCGAATCGTGCGGCATTCTCGAGGTGCCGTTTGTGTTGGAGAAGTGAGCGCGGGGGCTGGGAGCCATCGCTGACGCGGAGACGGAGGAAGACATGCGACACGCTGTGATCACGGCGTTCTTGGGGAAATTGCGAGATCGCTTCTGCGAGTATCAGGCGCCACTCCCCATCGAGGAGAAGTTGGAGCGGGCCGCGGCTATTCCCGGTGTTCAAGGGGTGGAGTTGATCTACCCTGACGAATGCGGGGATGTTGAGGGATTGAAGTCCGCGCTTTCGCGTCTGCAACTCGCGGCTGCCGCGGTGAATGTCAATTTGAAAGGGCATCCCGACTTCGCCCAGGGCGCGTTGTCCTCGCCGGAACCGGGAATTCGCCGCATGGCTCTGGACTACATCCACCGCGCCAAAGAGTGCGCATCAGAGCTCGGGTCCCCACGCGTGACCTGCGCTCCTTTGGCGGACGGATATGACTATCCCTTCCAGATCGATTACCGTAAAGCTTGGACCCGCATCGCGGACGTGCTCGCACAAGCGTGCGAATTCCGCCCCGATATTACGCTCCACCTGGAGCACAAGCCGGCCGACCCGCGAACCCGCGGCCTTCTGGATACGGTGGCCCACGTGGTCCGGCTCTGCCAGGATCTCGGGAGTCCGGCGGCGGGCATCACGTTCAATGTGGGCCACGCCTTTTGCGGCGGCGGCACGCCGGCCGATGCCTTCGCCAAAGTGCGGCTCGCCCGGCTTCCGTACTATATCCATTCCGGTGACGGGACGGAGAATTGGGATTGGGACCTAATGGCCGGCTCGCGCCACTATTGGCAGTGGGCTGAGTTTCTGCACTACCTCAAGCAGGACGGCTACGAGGGCTGGGTCACCTCGGACGCCTTTCCCGTCCGTCAGGACGCGGCTGAATTGTTCGCCGCCAATATCCGGATCACCGACAGGATCTGGAGATGGTTGGACACGCTGGATTCGGCCGGCATGAGACAGGCGCTCGAGCAAGAGAACCTGTCTCCCGCTCTCAGGCATTTGGAGCAGTGCCTGTCTTCCCGCGAGTGACCATGCCCAGAGCTTGGGCGCGGCGTATGGCCATTTGGATAAGAGCAGCGAAACCGGAAGGCTGCCACGCCGCTCGGCCTACGAAAAGGCCGTCGACTCCTCCGCAGTTCAGCAAATCGGGCGCGTTCTCCAGGCTGACGGAACCTCCGTAGAGCAACGGAATGCACGCGGCGGCTTCAGGACCAAAGAGCCTGCCCAGCGCTTCGCGCAATCGGCTGCATACCGGCCGGACGTAGTCCGCGCTGGCGGGAATGCCGGCTGTCCCGATCGACCAGTACGGCTCATAAGCGACGATCAGGCGCGAAGCGTCGTCGGCGCTGACGCCATGAAGGGCGATGCCAGCCTGCCGGATCACCGCCTCCGGCCCCACCCCTGCATCGCGTTCTTCGCTGCTCTCCCCCACGCAAACCAGCGGCCGAATTCCGAATTCCAGTGCCCTCAAAACCTTCCGGTTCACTAGTGAGTCGGTTTCGTTGAAGTACTGCCTCCGCTCGCTGTGTCCAAGTTCTACTAGGTCCACCCCAAGCTCCTTCAGCATGGCGGCGGATATCTCCCCGGTGTACGCTCCTTCGGCAGCCCAATGCATATTCTGAGCGCCGACCCACAGCCGCCGCCCGGCGGCTTCCTTTACGGCGCCGATAGCGGTGTGCGGGGGAATCACGAAAAGCTGCACGCATTCGGCGTCGGGAATCCGATCAATCAGTTCCAGGAGATCCCGCATGTACTGAAGCGATTCGCAAATGGTCTTGTTCATCTTCCAGTTCGTGCCGAGCAGCAAGATTTCCGGCGCGCTCGAACCGCGGTAGTAAGTGGAATCGGTGTTCACTGAACCCCCAAGGAATTGTGGACGACCCTCGCGCGATCTGCATCGGCGGCGCACCACCGACATGATCGAAGAAAGCGGCGGCCAACCAGCACCGCCGGTCCAATCAATCATACTCCAAAGCTTGTGTCCCGTCAAAGCGCTTGATCGCTTGATCGCTTGATTAGCTCCGCCGGCAGGATCGTCCTAATAGTCAAGAGATTCTTCTAGGGCTTGCCAATCGGCCGCCCTATACTGTCACTGGGCTGATATTATTCGTTTGGACCTGGCCATGCACAACCAGAAAATCGTGTGTATGTTCGCCGTCGCCATCCTGGTGTGCCAGGCAGCGGCGCGCTTTCCAGACCGGCAATGGGAGCGCCGCGATCCGGCCGCAGTTGGCCTCGAAGGCATATGGCTCGACCGCTTGGCCGATGCCCTGGGCGGAAAAGGCTGCGTAATAAAAGACGGGTACGTTGTGAAAGCCTGGGGGTCGCAGTCCGAACGGAGCGATTGGTTCTCTTCTGCGAAGCCGGTACTCAGCACTCTCCTGATGTTCGCGATTCAGGAAGGAAAGGTCGCCAGCCCGGACGCTCTGCTCAGGGACTTCGGCTGGAAACTCTCCGAGAAGGACCAGTCCATGACATTTCGCCAGTTGGCCAATATGACCAGCGGCTACGGCCGCCCAGAGGCGCCCGGCGCGGCTTTCGCTTATAACGACTACGCCATCCAGCTTTACGAACTGACACTCTTCGATAAAGTCTTCCGGACGTCGCCGGAGGCTGCCGCCAACGATCCCCGAAGGCTCGGCGCGCTCGGGCTGGAGGACGGATTACAGTTCCGCGCCAAAGACCGGCGAATGTCCTCCTCCGTGCGCGATTTCGCGCGCATCGCCTGGTTCTGGCTGAATCGTGGCAACTGGAACGGAAAACAGGTCTTGCCCGAGAGTTACTTTCGCGATAATCTGAAGCCCCAGGTGCCTTCTGACCTCCCCTACACCCGGCCGGCGGAAACCGACGATTACCTTCAGGTGGGCACCTACGGCGGCGGATCGGACCAGGTGCGCGTCGCGGGACCGGGCAACTACGGCTTCAACTGGTGGTTTAACGACACGGGCGCCCGCCTCACGTGGCCGGACCTACCGCGCGACGCATTTGCGAGTCTTGGAGCCAAGGGGAACAACTCGTTTATTATTCCGAGCCTGAACCTCGTGCTGGTGTCGGCCTCCGGAGACTGGTCGTCATTCATCCCAGGCGACACGAACACGCGTATGAACGGGCTTCTCAGGCTCCTGATGCACGCCGTGAACCGCACTCCGCCCGGCAACGTCGCCATCCAGCAGTTGCATATTCATGATTTCTGGTTCTTCGCCGCTGTGGAAGGCAATCCCTTCAACGTGGAACTCGCGGCCGAATTCACAGGACCGGACAATACGCACGTGCTGGTGTCCGGGTTCTACCATGGCGGTGTCCGGAAAAACCCGCTTTTCGCCGACCAAAGAGGGCAGGTGGTCCATTCGCACGATCTCCTCGCTCAAAGCGCTGGACGGCAAGACCGGGCCAGTGATCTCGGCAAGTGATGGGCTTGATTCTTGAGGTCCCGTCTGGAAGGGTTGTGGCGGGCGCGGCGCTTCACTCCCGATTGTGATGTCCCCTTCTAAGTCTCCACTCACCGTTGCAGTGGTGTTCAGACTGCTCCTGGTAACGTCACTGGCCGTGCTCATCCACGGCCGCGGATGATGGCGCCATCTATGTGCCGGCCATCAAGCGAGTGGCCGACCCGAGTCTTTATCCTTTCGGCTCGGAGTTTTTCATGTTGCATGCCCACCTGTCGTTCTTCCCGGACATGGTGGCAGGCTCCGCCAGACTGACCCGTCTTCCGATTGAGTTCGTGATCTTCGCCTGGCACGCAGCCAGCATTTTTCTGCTGTTTCTGGGGTCGTGGCGGCTTGCCGGCGTGTGCTTCCAAAGGGATTCCGCACGATGGGGCGGAGTCGTATTGCTCGCAGCTTTACTGAGTGTTCCAGTGGCAGGTACGGCGCTAACGATCATGGACCCGTACCTCACGGCATGATCGCTATCCACTCCGGCGACCATATTCGCCATCGCCTGCTGCCTCTCAGACCGGCGGAAGCAGGCGCTGGGCTGCCTGGAGTGGGCACGCCGCCGGACCGGCTCCTCGGAAAGTGCCCTTGCCTTCGGAATGATCCTGGGGGCCCCCTTCCTGTTTCCATTTCATGCCGCGCACGGACCGGCCCGGGAGGCTCTGTTCTCGCGCACGTACTTCTTCGTGTACCAGTGGACGTGGTATGAGTGGGCTGGAATCCTCGCTCCCCTCGCCCTGTTGTGGTGGTTTTCCTCCGTGAGTTTCAAGGGCACGACACCCGCTTTCCGAACTTTGTCCGGCGCCCTGGTTCCGTTCGGGCTTCTGTTCACCGCGGCCGGCATGGTGGTAGGGTTCCCTGTATGGCTGGAGAACTACACACGCCTGCAACCGATGAGATCATTCCATGTGCCAAAAACTCCGTGCGGCATTGCCCACCATTGCCCACGGGGTCCGTAGTGCGGAGACTCGCCGCATTGGCGCGAGCGAAAGCTATGGCGTACGCTAATGGCAGGGAGCTTCAATGAGCCGCGACCCACTTCATGATTTGATCGGTCGGATTCCAGAAGAGGACCTCCCTGCCGCCAGGCGGTTCCTGGAGTACCTGGCAATCAGCCCTGCCTATCGGGCGGCATTGTCGGCTCCAAAAGACGACGAACCGCCGACGGAAGAGGACTCCGCGGCGATCGCACGGGCGCACGACGAAGTTCTGTCTGGAAAAATCAGTTCCCATGACGAAATCCTGCGGGAATTCGGCTTGCGATGAGGTTTATCTGGCCGGACTCCGCACGATCCGAGGTGCGGGCAATTGACCGGGGGACGGCCGGTCGTATCCTCCATGGGCTTACTGAGTATTTTGAATCCGGCAAGGGTGATATCAAAGCGCTTGCCCGGGAATGGCAAGGGTACTTCCGGCTCGAATTGAGGACTACCGGATCATCATGGCAATAGCACTCGAAGAGATCACGATCATGCGTGTTCGCCACCGTTCCGAAGCTTATCGCTGATCTCATCGCTCGTCTCCGATGCAAGGATCGAGATCGGTCCGCCAATTCCGAAAAGCGGTTGCTCTATGATCCAGTCATCGAGAGTTACACTCCCCTGAAGGGCGGCATTCGTGTCCGGCTAAGAAGCGAGGGAGGCCTAGCGACCTCCGAACTTGACTGCTGAGAAAGGGCAATCGGCAAGATCTCTCGGCGCCGAGACCGGCACGACATATTCGGACTGGAGGACTGGGAAGTTCGGAGCGGAGAGGGATGAAAACAAGTATTTACTTTATATAATATTGTGTAAGTTATTGAAAATAAAAGACATGTCGGAGAGAGAGGGATTCGAACCGTATACGGACGTTGATACAACGTAACTTGTTGATTTTAGGTTCAGACACGAAGGCCAAAAACGCCATTTTAGCCCACAATCCCTATACGATGGACACAAACTGGACACAAATTAGAGCTATTTCGGAGAGAGAGGGAGCGCTTTGGAGCACGCGGAAAATCCTGCTACCTGGCATCCCCTAAGCCTTCGCTGGCACACTGGCGCCCCGCCAGAATCGCGGGAATCGGCATTTCTGGAGAAGGCGGTCCTAGTGTTTCGCTTCGCGGTGCTCTTGCATACGCCTGGCTTGAGCCTCAACGAGCCTCTTATCTTCGGGCGGCAAGTCCGCTAGATGCGCTTCCAGTGCGTCATGGATGATCTGATAGGCTGGCTTGCCTGTGATTGAACCAAGGGCCTCCAGGCGGTCCTTTAGGTCCCTGCGCATGATTACCGTTAGGTGTGGAAAGCGGCTGACCGCCACGGGGCTACCGTCGGGGGCCTTGCCCGTTGGTGGACGGCCCGCGGCTCGTTTTGTACTCACGGTCATATTGTACGCGGTTTCTCACAGTTCCGCCAGAGGAGCAATCGCACATGCCTTTCAATAATTGTTGACACATACTGAAATCGGGCTTACGATATGTACATGGCGACTTCAGCCCCTTTCGACACGAAGACTCAGGCTAAAGGGCCAAAGGACCTCTCGTTCCTTGATAAATGGATCGAGGAAAAGGACGCTCGCCAACGGGCCGAGCAGCACGTTAGCGATTTCCGCAGGATTGCCAAAAACTGGTGTAGGCGGGCGGGTGAGGAGCACCTGGCCTCCGAGCGTAACCGGCGAGCGTTCCTGCTTGCGAGTTTGATAGCGGCGATCATGACGGCGGCTGCATTGGTGGGCTGGCTACGATAATGGAACCCGTAGAGGGTAGGAGGTTTTGAACGTGCAATCAATCATGAAGGCAAACGGTGACGTGATAAAGCAATGGGAACTCCGGGCCGTTCGAGGGGCGGATCGAGCGCTCAATGCGCTGGTGTTCAACCTCTGTCGAAGGCTCGCGGCGGGCGCGCGGGTTCAGGGCGGCAGGTACGACATCGAGGTGGAATCCTTCAATCTCGGCAAGAAGCTGGACCTGACTGACTTGGAGCGTGTGAACAGCGGGCCGGTGGGCGGGTACGAGGGCCTGGACATAGAAACGGTGGCCAAGGTCGCGCACTCTGAGAAAATCTACGCCCGCGCGCGCCGAAGGCGAGAGCAGGCGGCCAAGCAGGCCGCCGTGAGGCGGACCAAGAAAGCGGGGGCGCGGCAGTGAAGGGAACCTTGGCGAGCCCGCTGGCTAGTCTGCGGAAAATGTCCACTCACCTTGACGCTGTAATACGCGCAATTGAACGCATCCAGGAGGCCCAACCACAGCAGGGGCCGGCGGAAGCGGTCCCCAAGGGAGTGGTACTGGCCGCTAGCGATGCAGCGTCACGGGCGGCCAGAGCAAAACACCCGCGGGTTAGCGGCGTGAGTGGGGCGCAAGAACTCTACGAGCGCGGGCGACGCATCATATCTGAACTCGGCGCGGATGATCGCAAAACCGCGGGCGAAAGCCGGAGGACGAAACTGACGGACCTTGATTGACGGTTCGCGCTAAAGGATACAATGAGGCCCCCGGTTACGTCCATAGCCGGGGGCCTCATTGTATCTGGCGGCCGTGGGCAACGCAGCCGGGTGGTGAGAACCTCGACTTCGGTGTGGTGGTGTGCGAGGCGTTGATCGCCGGGCGCTGGTGGTCTTCGCGGTCTTCGAGCGCGGGCTTCCATGGCCGCGGTTGATCGCCGGCAGACCGGCTCCGCCGTCCACACCCATGGCGGCCGTGGGCAACGCAGCCGGGTGGTGAGAACCTCGACTTCGGTGTGGTGGTGTGCGAGCTTCACGGCGTTGATCGCCGGGCGCTGGTGGTCTTCGCGGTCTTCGAGCGCGGGCTTCCATGGCCGCGGTTGATCGCCGGGCCGGTAGCGCCCTGGTGGTGTGCGAGACTTCACGGTGCTGATCGCCGGGCGCTGGTTGCGCTCCGTCATCCCCGGGCCGGGCCTTTCACGGCGTTGATCTCCGGGCGCTGGTACGCTCCGTCATCGGCTCCGCGGTCCACAGGTCCGCATGGTGGGGATCGTTGCCGGATGGCCAGGTGGCGCGGGCCTTCGCATCTACCGCGCGGCGGCAGTTACACTTTTCCATTTTTTTTAAATCATTGAAAACACAAGGTTGTCTCTGATTTACAGGGGGCTAAGTATGGACTCGGATGGTAGTGTGAGATCGGGGTAGAAAACAAGGCTGAAAAGGTAGCCGAAAAATAACCCTGTAGAAAACGCCCTATACCTGGACGTTTCGGTAGCGGAATCGCAGTCTCGTTTCTACAGTGAATAGGTAGGCGGGAAACGAAACACTTGTTAACTCGTATTCGCAGGAACACTCAGCAACGTTAACGGAGGTGGAAGTTTGGCGTTTTTGAACATGAAACAGGCCGCACAGGAGTTTGGGACCTCGGCGCACACGCTGAGGCTCGTTGCCAAGTCAGGGAAACTCCCCGGAGCGCGTCGGATCGGCGGGCGATGGTTCGTCCATCGCGCTACGCTCGAAAAATACTTTGAGTCCAGTCTGTCACCAGAACAGCAGCAACCAGCGGCGGTATAACCGGGATGTCTACTGCCAGTCAAGAGCCGCGCACGCGGGCGCCCTGGTATCCGCCTATTTCGACTCACGATTACGTGATGCCGATGTCTCAGGTGCTACTCATGGCGCGATGTTTTCAGCCGGAGGAATTGTGCGACTGAGGGCGGAGCGGGGGGGTTGAATATGGCAAGGGAACGGGCGCCGCACATGCCGTGGTATGGGCGCGAGTTCTACGCCGACGAAAATGTGCTTGTGATGACACTCAAACAAGAGGGCGCATACTTCCGATTGCTTTGGAACTGCTGGCAGGAAGGCTCTATTCCTACGGACACTGCCAAACTCGCGGCGTTGTGTAAGAACACTCCGGTAAAGAACTTCGAGCGCGACATATGGCCGGCTCTGTCTGGCCTATTCTCCCAAGTTGATGGTCGCCTGGTACATCGCAAAGTGGAATTACTGCGCAACGCCAAGGAACAGCGGCGCACCGCATGGTCGGAGGCTGGAAGGCGGGGCAACGAAAAGCGATGGGGTAAAGATCGGGTAACTGATCGGGTCCCGACAGAAACCCGACAAACACCCGAATCAGGTAGCGATCACCTGAGCATCAGTGCCGATTGCCGATTACCGATTACCGATTACCAAGAACCAAATACATGTGCATCTGAGGATGCACAGATACCTGGTTCGTTGCCTTCAATCGACGATCCTCCGTTCGAAACGACTGAGGCGAACGCGCTCTTTCCGGCTGAGCCAAGCAAGCCAGAGAAGCCCGTTAACGGTCTGACCGCCGAACAGGAAGTTTGGTTCTGCGAGTGGTGGGCGGCGTACTGGCTTCGCAAGGCGCGAAAGGCGGCGCGGCAAGCCTTCGGAAAGCACGTGAGGACCGCAGTGCGGTTCGCGGAAGTAATGGGCGCCACGCAAGCCCAATCGCCGGAGATGCTGTCGAGGGAACCGCGCCACAGGCCCCAAGGTGCATCGTGGCTCAACGGTGAAAGGTGGGGAGATGAGACGGTAATAGAGGCGGCACCGCCAGTCAGTGAGGTGTCGAGGATCTTAGCGGACCGTCTCCGGGCGAAAGAGAACCAAGGATGACATACGATCCGACGAAGTACACCGACAGGTTATCTGCTCTGCGTTTCTTTCCCACGAAGAGCCAAGCGGTGGCGGCAATAGCAGAGATGCTGATTGGAATCTGCTCAACCGAGGCCGAGATGGACGAATTAGTTACGGCTGCCATCAGGCGTTTCTCTGAATGGCCAGGGCCGGCCAAGCTCCGGGAACTTCACGAATCAGAGATCGCATCGAAACGGCCGCGCCAAGCTCAGCCGGAGGGTTGCGACCGTTGCCGGAGTATGGGCGGATTCAGACGGGTGTTTCAGGTTGTCGGGCCGGAGGGAAAAGAGATCATCTGGCCAGAGGGGGACGGTTTCAAGGCGGAGCGAGAAGTACACGCGCGCTACGCCGATTCAAAAACACACAAGGTCTACGACGTAGTGGCGTTCTGTTCTTGCCCGCTCGGGTTATTGCGCAGGGATGAGCACCAAAAGGCTGCTTCACAGGGGCAACCGCGATGAACTCGTTACCGTCCAGATTGGCAAGCGTGTACGCCGCGCGGCGCGCCGCGGTGGAGGATTTGTTACGAACCCCTGGAGGATATATCTTATCCAATAACGAACTTTCGCGGCTACTTGGCGCCGGCGTGGTAGGTGTACGGCGGGTGCGTCGCGAGTTGGAATCCTCGGGAGCGGTTCCGAAGGTCAATTGTCGGATGTCGCGGCGCGGATACTACATCGACGTGTCCCGACTCACTGAAGTGCTATCGCGCAAGGCAATCTGAATGGAAGTGAACGCGGGGAATTTGTGACGGAGTGAAAACAATATGGAATACCCACTAGATGTGACACAACGCGTAGGCATCATGGAAGCGGCGGGGGGGCCATGCCACCCTGCAATCGGAGGTCTGACCCTGAAAGAATACGACGAGATCCTCTTCTTCGGCAACGGGGGCGCGGGAGTATCGTTCGACGGGGAAGCCGTCGTGCAACACGAAGTCGCATCCATGCGCGAGGAGCGGCGTACTGCACTTGGATCTACCTTACGGGAGCGGCGCGAGGCTGTTGCCACTCGGAGGGCGGAGCAACTCGCAAGCGGGGAGATTGGCCCCAACGATCTAACAAACCTATAGCGACCGGCGGTGGGAATTCAACGCTTCGGGTTAGCGTCACCTGGCCGCGCGGAAAAATCCGGGTCCTGTCCAGACCCTCCGACCGGGCGGGTGCTTAGGTGGCGCGGTGTTTGTAGACGTGGGCCGGGAAAAAGGGCGGGACAGGGCGGGACACCGGGCGGGACGGGAGATTTTGTAAGTGGCTGAATCTGTGAAGGTTACTGTAGCTGAACTAGTGAAGGTCGGGCGCGTAAGCAAAAGCTCTGTTTATCGGGCGATCAAGGCTCGGAAACTCACGTTCAAAGGCGGACGGGCGGACCCGTTGAAGTTGGCTGCCGAATGGCAAAAGAAGCGCGATCCATCGCAGGATGACAAGGTTGGTCCGGCGATTGAGCGGGTTATCGGAGCGCTAGGGATTACGGGGCCAGTAGATCCGCTTCACGGGGCGGAGCAGCCGGAAGGTGAACGGGGCAGCGAGCCTACAGCATCGGAAACGTATTGGACCGTCAGAACCCGCCACGAGAAACTTAAGGCGGAAATGACCGAACTGGACGTTCGGAAGCGGCAAGGTGAATTGATTGAGGCTGCCGACGCAAAGCGGTTCTGGGGCGCCCTTATCGTTGCGATCAAGGGGCGCCTTCGCGCGGTGGGGGCCACACTTGCGCCTGAGCTGGCGACTGAGCAGAACCCGAGTACAATTCAGGCTCGGATACAGTCTGAGATTGATGAGGCCCTGGTACACCTCTCGACTGGAAATTGGATACCCAACGATCTTTAGGAGTAAGGAGGGAATACGTCCAAAAAGAAAACGGCCCCTACAGCGGCCGAGATCCAAACCATAGAGCAACTGGCGGAGTGTCTAAGTCGCCTTCAACTCGAAGCCCGCGCGATGGAGAAGATCTTGATCGCGCGCATGGACGCGAGCACGGCGCAGATTCGCCGGCAGACCGCGAGAATTGCGGCCAGTATCCCACGCGGGGACCCGCTGACGCGAGCCGTTCAGGAGATCGCGCAATTGTGGGCGCCCCCGCCGGAAGGCGCTACGCTGATTCGGGAATTGTGCCGGATTGCAAATGTTCCACCCGGCCCGTTCATCTCGGCGGGAGCGTCTCCAGGACAGGTATTTACCTTGCTCTTTCGGGATACTCCGCTGGCCGAAGTAAGACCATTGGCAGACGTGCGGGAGGTCCTGCGCATTATGCAGGCCAGGTGCTCGGGGTGCATGTCTTGCACGTTGCGGACTTGACCCCCAAAACTGCAATGATGGCAGCCTGGCTGGATCGAATCATCCGAGTTTTTGCGCCACGGGTGGCACTACGCCGCAAGCGAGCGCGACAAGAACTCGGCAGACTCCAGCCCGAGCCAAATCCTAAACGCGCGAAGACCGGCAGCGTTTGGGTGGAAGTTCCAGCGCGTTCACCGGATGACTCAGGATGGAAAGCCGTCGGTGGAGTGGAGCAACTCCGCCACGATCTGCGAGAGGCGCGGCGCCGGGTGTAGTTACGACGGGGCGCGGCCGTGTGCCGGGCCAAAGTTTTAAGGAGGAAAGATAATGTTTGGGAAACAGCTTAGTTTGGAACAACTCGAAACGAAAAAGCAAACGCTAACCGCTGCGCTCGGTGACGCTCAGCGAACGCTTCAGGAGGCTGAAGCTGGTCTTTCATTGGCCCTTATCGACGGCGACGAAAGCGGCGTGCAGGAAGTCGGGACCAAGCGGGCGCGGGTGGAGGGCCTCAGAATGGCGCTGTCCGTTCTGGAGAAGCAACGCCCTGGTGCTGTACTCAATGAGAAGCGGCGCGGCCTGTTGGGCTTGCGCGGGGAGTTGGAAGCGAAGTGCTCCGAGTTGGCGACCATCGAGAAAAGGACGACACCGCTACTTAAGCAACTTTCGGCGGTGGAAGGCGTCCGGTTCGAGGCGGGCATACTTGCATGTCAACGCCAGGGGGAATGGTATTCGCAGGGACTTAGAAGCCCCGAGCCCTACGAGGGAGCATTCGTCGATTGCGCCCCTGATCCAAATAACCGGCAATGCGTGGCAGTACCGCGCTCGAAGCACTTGCGGCTGGAAATTGCGGGCCTGAAAGGGAAGATCGCCGCGGCGGAGTTGGAATTAACACCCGAGCCGGCGGCAGTTCAAGCGCCCGCGGCGGAATTGAAAAACTGGAGCGACTCAAGCTACTCCAACCGTCCAACCATCTCCGAACCCGAGCAGCAATGAGCGCGGCGCCTGAGATAAGCGCGGACGTAAATCTCCGATGGGCCGAAAGCGAACTCCGAATGTTGTTATCAGGGCGGGTAGCGGTTCGCTTGGCGTTGCGGGGCAGCGAACCTGGATGGCGCCGAATGCGCTCGGAAACGGAGCTGCGGTGCTTCCATGAGGTTGGCCACTGCGTTTCGGCCCTAGGTTCCGAGCGCTACGTGTACGAGGTGACGATATCGCCTAATGCCTACCTTCAGGTAGGCAAAGGCGGCCCGGAATACCGTTTCGCGGGGGGCTTCATCAGGCAGGGGACATCGGCGGAAGATCCAGGTTCGTTACCTAAAGAGGGCCGGCCTGATGCGCTGGAAACAGACGAAACCCGAGCAATCCGCATCGCGCGTATTTTTGCAATGACGACGCTCGACAAGCCGGCCACTTGGCAATCTACGCTCAAAGTGATACGTGATTTTCAAGCTCGAAGCGAGGCGCTCCTGACGGCGAACTGGCGAATCGTCCAGAAGCTGGCAGAGGCGCTTGAGATACATCGAACGCTCGGGCAGTCCGACATCGCGCGGCTCGTAGGGCGCGCGTAAAAGATCGCGGCCGTTCGTGGTCGCGCGGCGGCCCCCCGGTTCCTCATGTGCCTTGAGGAGGGCGCATTCCTTCCGGGGGGCCGTCAAAAATTGAGATCGCGGCCGTTCAGGGGTCGCGCGGCGGGCCTTTCAGTTTTTCCAGTGCCCCGTCCTCTGGGCATTCCTTTTTCTGGGAGGCTCGCCAAAAGTCCATGATGCTGTGGCGTTGCGTTCGTTGCGCCGTACCGCTTCACCGGGGGGCCGGTTGCGCTCCCCGCCTTTTAATTCAGTTTCCGCGCGGGCCTACGCCCCCGCACGGACGCGGAGGCCACACCTACCGCAAGGTGTGGCCTCCGCAAAAACAGTTCATCTTGACCGAGTGATTACATGGAAATCGAAAGTGAAGATCCGACGCGCGGGCCAGCCCCGCCGATTCCGCAGTATTACCGGCTAAGCGCTATTGCCGCGCGGCTCGGCTTGAGCGAAAAGACCGTTATCAGGCGCCTGGTGGGAGATCCCGATGTACTGGTGGTAACGGAAAAGAAGCGGGGAACTCGCCGGTATCAGACGTACCTAATCCCTGAGTCCAGTATCCGCCGACTGATTGATGCGCTCAAACCACGCGGATCACAGATCGCACGACCGTTTCCAGGCGCTCTTGTGGTTCTGGAACCCACGCGGAATACCCTGCCCTGAGTATCTGAGAACCTCGACTTCGCTGTGGTGGTGTGCGAGACTTCACGGTGCTGATCGCCGGGCGCTGGTGGTCTTCGCTGTCTTCGAGCGCGGGCTTTCATGGCCCCGGTTGGATCACCGGGCCGGTGGCGCCCTGGTGG
>Ga0224558_1002056_pt1 | contig 19402 bp, 10 predicted proteins | sample 714S32024metaG_FD_180682 | JGI IMG/M metagenome (GOLD analysis project Ga0224558, IMG submission 180682) | Peat soil microbial communities from Stordalen Mire, Sweden - 717 S3 20-24 | ecosystem: Environmental > Terrestrial > Soil > Wetlands > Peat | place: Sweden: Norrbotten County, Stordalen...
CGCGCTGCCCTCGCAGGCAGGGCCTTACCGGGCGATCGTGACCGATGCCGCCGGTTCCGTGACCAGCAGCGTGGCTACCCTGACGGTGGCGAGAGTGCTCCAGGCGGGAGTCACGAACGGTCCGACGGGCAACCTCGTTGAATTACCCATAAGCCTGCTCGCCGCCGGGGACGAGGCTGCCCTCGGTTTCAGTCTGGATTTCGATCCGGGGCAACTCACTGTGGCGGGTGTCGTGCCCGGTTCGGGGCTCAGCGGAGCCTCGTTCAGCTTCGATACGAACCAAACCGGACACGTCGGCGTCACGATTGACCGGACGAACAACGGGGGCTTTACGCTGGGCACGCAGCAAGTCGCCCGCATTCAGTTTCTGCTGGGCCAGCAACCGAGCACCAATGTCCCGGCCTGGAGCGACACCCCCGTAACCCGCAGCCTGTCCGACACGAATGCCAATAGTCTCCTGATGGAGTTTCAGGCCGGCCAGGTCGCCGCGCAGCTCGTGGCCCCGTCGATCACCCAGCAACCGGTGGCGCAAACCGTGTGGGCGGGCAGCAATGTCACGTTCACGGCGGCGGCGCAGGGGTCGCTGCCGATGAATTTCCAATGGCAGGAAAACGGGACTGCTTTGCCGGGGGCGACCAACGCCACGCTTCGGGTCACGAATGTCCAAACCTCCGGAACTTACAGCGTCCTGATTACCAACGCCGCCGGCCCCATTTCGAGCGCCGGCGTGTTGCTCACCGTCCTGACCCCGAGTCCGGACCTGGTGGTCAGTGGGGTCAGCGCTCCCGCTACCGCGAGCGCGGGCCAGCCGGTTTCGGTGGTCTGGCAACTCTCCAACATTGGCAATGCGGATGCGCCGGCGGGCTGGTGGCATACGGTCTGGCTGGCGGCGGATTCGGCGGGCGACGGTGCGCAGTTTGTGGGGGCGCTGCCTTTTACGGCGGCGCTGCCCGCGGGGCAATCCCTTTCTGTCACGGGCCAGGTAGTGGCGCCGTTTTCGGTGGTGGGCAACCGTTTCTTTATGGTCCAGGCCGACGGGAGCAACAACGTGGTGGAACTCAATAAAAATAACAACACGGCCGTCGCCTCGCAAGCCACCTATGTTATCGGCGGCGACCTGGCGCTGCAGGCGGTGTCGGCTCCGGGCACGGCCCAGTTTGGGCAGAGCATCAGTGTGACCTGGGTGGTGACGAACGTGGGCAGTTCGTTGCCGAATGTGTCGTGGCGCGACGGCCTTTACCTGGCCAACAGCGCCAACTCCTTAGCAGGCGCGACTCTCTTGCTGACCGCCGCCGCTCCCACGACGCTCGCCGCCGGAGGCGCGTACACCAATACGCAACCGGTCACGCTTCCCGTGGGCACGCAATTGCCGGCCGGAACCTATTACCTGACCGCGGTGGCGGACTGCTTCAACAGCCTCGTCGAACAGACCAAGACTAACAACTCCATGGCCGCGCCAATCGCGCTTTCGTTGCCGCCCCTGCCCGACCTGGCGGTGACGCAAATCACCGTGCCGAGCGCCGCAACGCCGGGGCAGGCGGTTTCCTTGACCTGGGGCATAACCAACCAGGGCACAGCGGCAGCCGCCTCCGGCGGTTGGAGTGAAGCGGTTTATCTCTGCAGCCAGGGCGGAGCGGCCTTCAACCCGAACCAGCCGGGTTCGCTGCTGGCCACGTTCGCCTTCACCAACGACCTGGCGGCAGGCGGGTTTCTCGGGCGTACCCAGCAGGTCACGCTGCCGCGGCTGGCCGCGGCGGGCGAATTCTTCTTCGTGGTGCAGGCCGACAGCGGTCACGTTGTGGTCGAGGCAACCACGACCAATAACACCGCGGAGGCTTCCAACGCCACGCAGGTTGCGGCGGTGCTGACGCTGTCCCTGCCGGTCACGCAAGTCGCGGAAAACACGGCCAACCCGGCGTTGTCGGCCACCGTGACGCGCAACGGAGATCGGTCGCAACCGCTGACCGTCACGCTCTCCAACAGCGGTCCGACGCACCTGAATGTCCCCGCCAGCGTGATCATCGGGGCGGGGCAGTTCTCGATGGCTTTCCAGGTGATGGTCCTGGACGACGGCGTGGTGATGGGGGATCAGTTGGTGACGGTCGGCGCCGCTGCGGGCGGGTACCAGACCGGGGCCGCGCAATTGACAGTGTTGAACACCGACCAGGCGCAATTGACGCTGACGCCGGCGACAAACGCTGTCCTGGAAGGGCAGTCGCTGTCCGTGAAGGTTTCTTTGGGCGCCGTGACCACGAACGCCGTCACCGTGATGCTCTACAGCTCCGGTTCGAGCCGCTTCAGCGCGCCGCCATCGGTGCGCATTCCGGCGAACGCCAGTTCGGCCGCGTTTACCGTCGCCACGGTCGATGATGGAATCGTGGAAACGCCCACAATCTGCACGCTGACGGCGACGGCGACGGGTTTCATGAATGCCTCGGCCCAAGTGACGCTAAACGACGCGGATACCCCGCAAGTGACCCTCATGCTGGCCAGCCACGCGGTGAGCGAGAAGGCCGGTCCGCAGGCCACGACGGGCACGGTCACGCGGACCCCGCTCACCCCAAACCCGGTGACCATCGAGCTGGACAGCAGTGACACCAATGCGGTGCAAGTGCCGTCCCAGGTGACCATCCCCGCCAACGCGGCATCGGTGGACTTTCCCGTGGCCGCGATTGATGACGGCCTGGTGACTCCGCCCAGGACCAACGAGATCAGCGGGTATGTCCTCGCGACGGGCACCAGCACGCGGGTGGCGGCCATCACCCCCGACACGCTCGTAGTCAATGATGCGGACGGGGCCTCGCTGCTTCTGGCGGTAGCGCAAAACACGGTCCAGGAGGGGTTCGACCCGGCGACGACGGGAACGGTGACGCGGAACACGCCGGCGACCAACGATTTGATGGTCAGCCTGCGTTCGAGCGACCCGGGGACGCTGGTGCCGGCCAGCGTGACCATTGCCAAGAACCAGGCGTCGGCCGCTTTCGATGTGACCACAGTGGTCACTACGAATCGGGGTAATCACGCCGTGAGCCTGACCGCGTCAGTCCCCGGCTATAGCGACGGGACCTGCGCAGTGCTGGTCACCGATACCAATTTGGCCGACCTGGCCGTCACGAGCGTGACCGCTCCGGCCGTGGCGCTGGCGCAGAGTTACACCAACGTTTCCTACCGCGTGGCGAACCAGGGCTTCTGGCCGGTAACGACAAACTTCCTGACGCGCGTGTACCTAGCGACCGACCCGTTTGGCGCCAATGCGGTGCTGGCCGGGCAGTTCGAGTTCAAGGGAACGATGCAGGTGGGAGAGTTTTTCGATCAGACGCTTACGGTGTTTACCCCGCAGAACGTGGGGAATTATTGGGTCGTCGTCCAGGCCGACCCCGAAGGAAATGTACCGGAGGTTCGGAGGGACAACAATACGGGGGTGAGTGCTACGCCGATCAATGTGGTGGCGCCTTACATGGCCTGGGTCGCGGCGGACATCCATACCGCGCTGGCCGGGACGCTGGTGCCGATGCACGGCTCGGCAACCAACAACCTGGGGGCTCCGGCGCCGTACGCGCAAGTGGATATTCATATCCTGGTCCAGGGCACGGAGCGCATCCTTTTGGCGATTGCCGACGCGAACGGCAACTTTGCCACCACGTTCCAACCCCTGCCCAACGAGGCGGGGGCCTACCAGATCTGGGCGGCCGCTCCCGGTGTGAGCACGGGGACCGCCCAAGACTCGTTCTCGCTGATGGGAATGAGCGCGTCGCCGGCCTCAGCGTCGTTGCGAATCGCGGAAGGCTCGAGCGGTTCGTCCACGGTGACCTTGCAGAACCTGAGCGACGTGCCGCTCCACGGACTTTCGGCCGTCGTCGTCGCCACGCCAACGGGCCTGAGCGCGACCGCCACTCTGAGTGACGCCACCCTGGAAGGCTCGGGGACTGTGACATTGAACTGCACGTTCACGGCCGCGCTCGGCGCCACCGGGGGCGTCTTGCAGGTCACTATCACCAGCGTCGAAGGCGGGACAGTCACGGTCGCGTTCGGGGTCGGCGTCGACCCGATGCGGCCCGTCCTGACGGCGTATCCCAGTTCTTTAACAGCGGGAATGGTCGGCGGGCTGCAGGTGATGGTGGGATTCGATGTGGTCAATACCGGCACGCTGGCCAGCGGACCCATCACGGTATCCCTGCCCGCCGCCTCCTGGCTGCAACTCGCCTCGGCAAACCCACTAGCGGCGCTGGGCCCGGGCCAGACCAATCACGTCACCCTGATCTTGGCCCCGGCGGCGGACCTCCAACTCGGACCCTATACCGGCGCCCTTTCGCTCAACTGCAACGGGGCGGGGTTGAGCGTCCCGTTCAGCTTCCGATGCTTGTCCGACGCCAAGGGCGATCTGGTCGTCACCTCGCAGGACGATTACACGTATTACGCGGCTGGGTCTCCGAATCTCGCCGGGGCGGCGATCACCGTGCTGGATGTTTACAGCCATGCCGTGGTGACCAACGGCGTGACGGACACTAACGGACTCTTTTTCGCCGCCCAATTGCCCGAGGGTTACTATGAAATCCGGGCGACGGCCCCGGGCCACACCAGCTACGACTCGACCCAACTCCTGCTGGCCGGCCAGACCAACCCAGTAACGGCGTTTCTCCCGCTTCAAACCGTCCAATATATCTGGAGCGTAGTGCCGACCCAGATTCCAGACCAGACGCGCATCGTCCTCACAACCGTGTTCGACACCGCCATACCGGCGCCGGTGATCACGGTGGACCCGGCCGTTGTCCACATGGATGACATGACCAACCCGGTGAACCAGGTGAACCTGACCATTGCCAATCATGGATTGGTGGCCGCCCTGTCAGCCAAGCTCAATCTGCCTACGATTCCGGGCTGGGACCTGGTGCCGCTAATCACGGACCTGGGAACATTGCCGGCGGAGAGCACCTTGGTTATTCCCTTGATCATCCGTCAGAGCGCTGGCCCGCAGCCAAAGGCGTACACACCCATAGTCGACGCCTGGGGCAACGTGTGGGCGACTTGCCTTTGCGAGGACGAGGTGGAGCCGCTCCTGTTCGTCTCGGGTGAAAAGCAGGTGCCGCCGCCTCCGGAGCCGTTTAGAGTTCCCTTTGATCCCTCCGCGTTCGGCCCAGGCATCGGCAATCCGGTCGGGGGAGGGGGCAGCAACCAAACCGTGCAGGTGGATTCCCCCAGCAATGTCACGGAGTCGCCCCCGACCTGCGAGGAATGCGTGAAGGGCTTGTTAGCCGCGTCCGAAAACTGCTTGTGGAGCGTGATCCCGTTTTCCGGAATGGCTAAATGCATGGCAGACGGCGGCAAGTGCATGTATATAGGACTTTCAGGCCAGAATATGGTCGTTTGCACCGTGGGCACCGTGGCGTCCTGCGTCAGCGCCCTGGCCGGGAAGGAGAACGCTGGAATCCCCCTCAAGGCGCTCCTGTGCGTGGCCGGCATGGTCTCGGCGGGCGCCAAGTGTATCAAAGCCGTCCCGATGCCCCAGGACCTCGGGCAGCAAGACTTCGCCTCACAAGTGCCCGAGGCGGTCCTCCGCAAGGCCCCCGCCATGCTGCCTCTGGCCGAGCGCGCCGATCGGCTGAGCGCCTATACCGCCGTGCTCCAGGAGGTGTTCGGCGATGATGCCTGGGTATTGAGCGCTTCCGGAACCAACTTCAGCGCCTGGCTGAACGTCTTTTCCACCGCCATCACCGCGAGTTCCGACGGCGGCGCCCACATCAGCGCCACTGAACAAGCATCTTTATTGGCCATGCCCGTGCCCGACGGTTTGAGTTTCACCAACCTCACCGAGATGATCGGGCGCTGGAACCGGACTCAGGATTATTACGACGTCGGGATTTACAACCTGGCGGACGTGCCCGCGGGTCAGAGCGTCGATTTCATCGCGCTGGACGTCTTGAGCAACTCGATTGTGGCCATGACCAACGCAGCCGCGTTAAACCTGGCGGATGGATTCGACGACCCGATGGTGGCGGTGGCCGCGGCTTACCAGGATGTCCATACCCAGCTCGTGGCGGCGGCCCAGGGAGGCGGCGGATCGGTCTGCGCCCAAGTGGTGCTCCAACTCGACCAGCAAGCGGTCATGTCGCGCGAGGCCTTCAACGCGACGTTGCAGATCATCAACAATTCCACCTCGTTGCTGGATCATGTGTCGGTCGAGATAACCGCGCTCACCGGCGCGCAAGTGATTTCGACGAACCTGTTCGGCATCGCCCCGCCGACGCTGGTAAACCTTACGGCGGTAGACGGCACGGGCGTCGTTCCAGCCGGGGTCACGGGGGCCGCCACCTGGACCCTGGTGCCTACCGTCGACGCCGCGCCCACCAACGCAACGGTCTATTACGTCAGCGGCACGCTAAGCTACACCCAGGAGGGCATTCTCATCACCGTCCCGTTGACCGGGGTGCCGATTACCGTGCATCCGATTCCACAACTCTACCTTCAGTATTTCCTGGAGCGCGACGTTTACGGCGACGACCCATTCACGCCACAAGTCGAGCCGAGCATTCCGTTCAACCTGGCGGTCATGGTGGCCAACCGCGGACAGGGCATCGCCCACAACTTCGAGATTACCTCGGCCCAGCCGCAGATTGTGGACAATGAAAAAGGGCTGCTCATCAATTTCCAACTCATCGGTGCGCAGGTCAACGGCCAGAACCTGACACCCTCCTTGACGGTGAACTTCGGAGACATCAACCCGGGAACAATTGACATCGGTCGCTGGCTCATGATCTCCAGCCTTCAGGGCGAGTTCGAGGACTATAACGCCACGTTCCAGGGTTCGGACGACTTCGGCAACAAGAAGACCGCCATTATCCAGGAGGTGGCGATCCATGAGATGATCCACCTCGTCCAGGCGCAGGGCGCATTTGAGGATGGGAAACCGGACTTCCTGGTGAATGACATTCCCAATGTGGGCCACTTGCCCGACACCCTCTATCTCAGTGACGGCACGACGAACCCGGTGAGCGCGCTGGAGACATCGACCGTCGATAGCCCGCCTTCCGCGAGTCATTTGCAGGTTCAGTTGACCGCCCCGATGCCAGCGGGCTGGGTTTACCTCCTCGTTCCCGATCCGGGCGACGGCCAGTACACCCTCACACGTGTTGTGCGGTCGGATGGAGTCGAGATCTACTTCGGCACAAACGTCTGGACGACGGACCGCACCTTCATCGGGATCGGACGTCCGCCGGTGCTGGAGCACAAGCTGCACCTGCTGGATTACAACAGTCCGGGCGGCTATACGCTCTATTTCACCCCGGCGCCGGTGCCGGATCGGACTCCGCCCGTGAGCGCGGTCTCGGCCCTGCCGGCCAACAGCCATGCGCTGTTCCAGGTGCAATGGTCCGGCCAGGACAATGCGGGCGGCAGCGGCATCGCGTACTACGACGTTTATGTCTCGACCAACGGCGGCGGCTTTGGACCCTGGCTCCAACAGACCCGGACGACCAGCGCCTTATTCCAAGGGGCTTTAAGCAATCAATATGCGTTTAATTGCGTGGCGACAGACCAGACCGGCAACCGAGAAGCCGCACACGCCACGCCCGATGCGGTCACCACGGTGACGCTGATAAACCAGCCGCCCAAGCTCGCCACTGTGCCCGAGCAGTTTGTCAACTCAGGCGACACGCTTCGGCTGACGCTGAGCGCGGCCAGTTCCGGTGGGTCCTCCGCCGGGCTGACCTACCAACTCGGCTCGGATGCGCCGCCGGCGGCGGGCCTTGACCCGGCGGCCGGGGTGCTCACCTGGCCGACCAGTCGATGCGCCAGCGCCGGCACGAACGTGTTCTCCGTCATCGTGACCGACAACGGCATTCCGCCGCTGAGCGCCACTGGATTGGTTACCGTGGTGATCGTCAAGTCCAATACCGCGCCCATCCTCTCGCCGATTGCCAATGTTACGATGAACGATGGTCACCTGCTGAGCGTGACCAACGTCGCGACCGACCTGGATTGTCCGGCCAACGCCATCACCTTCTCGTTGGGGCCGGGAGCGCCTCTTGGAGTGGCGATCGCCCCAGTCAGCGGCGTCCTGACGTGGACGCCGGCGGCCTGGCAGGCCCCCAGCACCAACATCCTGTCCGTCATCGCCACCGACAACGGCATTCCGCCGTTGAGTGCGATTCAACAGTTCACCGTGGTCGTGCAACAGGTGCTGGCCGACTTTGGACTGAGCCTCGGTTCGACCAATCTCTTCCCCAACGAAACGAACTACGTCCCGGTCGTGTTCGATTCGGGGCTGGGACTCACGAACCTGGCTTTCGAGATCGAGCCGTCAATGGCGCGGCTGTCTCATTTCTCGCTGCAAGGCATCTCCTCTGAGGTCCTGTCCTCCTCCGTGCAGGCGATGGCCTCGAACCGGTGGGCGATCAACCTGTCGCTCAACGGCGGGCTTAATCTGCTCGGCCCGAGAATGCTGGGGCGGCTGACGTTTGTGGCGGCCACCAACGATCATTCGGCGCTCATACCGGTCAGGATTTCACAGGTTACGGGCCTGGGGGGGCATGGGCAGGCGTTCACCAATCCCGCGACCGCCAACGGCCTGGTCATTGTCGTGGCCAAGGAACCGGTGCTTATGGCCGGCGCTCCGGCTTCGCTGATCATCTATGGCCATCCGGGCTCGACCTGCGGGCTGCAATTTCGGACCAATCTCGTGGCAGGAGCGTCTTGGACCCTATGGACATCGATCGCCCTGACCAACCGGGTGGTCACTATCCCGAGCCCGTTGCTGCCGGCGCGAACGACATTCTATCGCGCTTACGAGGTTACCGCGGGGCCCAGTCTTTCGATCCAGAAACTGGGCGGCCCGGTCTTCGGGTTGAGGGTGCAGGGGCAAACCGGCATGGGCTTCTCGCTCCAGGACGCCGCCGACCTGGCGTCGCCCGTGGCGTGGTCCAACCTGGTGACCTCGACACTCACGAATTCATCCAGGGTCTTTTACTGGACCAACACCGCCGGGCGGAAACAATTCTTCCGCGCGGTGCCCCAGTAGCTGAAAGGCGGCTATGGGGGTTGACGCCTCGCCGTCATAGAGCAATGAGACGGGATAGGTGGGGAAGCGGGGCATTTAAGTCGCTCCGCTCTCCGGGACTTCTACAGGGGCGATCGGCGGCGAGGGCCTCCCCTTGAGTGAGCGTCCGGGAGGGGGGGGGCGGAGAATTAAGTGGACCGACGGCGGGGCGGGGCAGCGGTGTGGGAAGCGCGGTCTAGAGACGATTTGAAGGTGGCGGTGTTAAACCCCCTGTCTTCTTCCGCTGGTCGCATTCTTCGGCAACCACTTCGCTTTCGACTTTTCTTCTCTTCCTCCGCTCGTTTTCTGCCGGCCCTGGGACCGGCCGTGGCGTGGCGTTTTCTTCCGGCGCGCTCGCTGATGCATTTTGAGGTGTGCCTAATCGTGATCGTTGCGAGTGCCATCTTGCCGAGCGCCGACTTAGGCCCGGTGCTTTTGAGGGCGTTTTGCCGGTTGGCTTCAAGCTACTTTAGAGTTGTCATAGCCTAAATACACCCATACACCCAGCGCATAATGGCTTGGTCCTGCGTCAACGCCCGTCCCGAAGCCAAGGCAGTCTGGGACTGGTGTTTTTCTGCGGCAGAAACGGTCACTTCGGCTGCGAGTCGCCGCCTTGGCTGCGCCCGTCCGTCCAGGAGACCATGGCACCGGTGGGCATGATGATCGCCGGGGTTCGGCCTCCGATCATCCTGAATCGGCCAGTACACCAGGTGGGCACGCCGAACCAGTCAATGTGACGGGGTTCATCCAGCGACAGGGCGCGGATCCACAACGGGTTTCCATCCCCAAACCCCATCGCAGGATTGCGCCCCTCGTTCGCGATGTAAAGGCGATCCCCGTTCGGATCGACCCCCAAACGGTCGCCAGCGTGGAGGTAGACCGGCACGGGTTCCGTCGAGCCTTCACGAAATCGTTGGTGCTTTCTTTGGACTCATGGCACACCACAGGACCGTCCAGACTAAACAGTCACCAGCCGTCGGTCTCGGCTTCTCCAGAGCAAGCGCGCTTGCCCGTCGTCAGGTCCCAGCAATCGATCACGGAGGGCTTCCCAGCCTCGTCGTGTTTTTGCACAAAGAACCGGCCACCCTGAAAAGACTCATAAGCAATCCCTTACCCTATGACAACCATCGAAATGCGTCCTGTTGTCCCCTTCGTCATCAGGATTCCTGTCAGTGGACAAAGGACAGCGTCTTGGTAAGCTGATGGCCAGATGAGCCTGGGCCGGTTGCCCGACGGCGGCTCGAGCAATTTCAGCAAGTACATACTGGAGCTAACAGCATGGCCTTTGTCGGTATCAACGGAAGTCTCTTTCAAGGTGGCAACACGGGCCGCCTGGTGCATTCGCTTTTGGATCATTCGCCTCTCGTCAAGTCCCTGAAACGGAGAGGGACCGCACTGCCCCTGACGGGACAGGTCCTCTTCTTGCTGGCCTGTGCTTGGACAGATGCGGGAGCGCAGAGCAGTCCGGCCCCGCCCGTGAATAGCAGGGAACCTGCCATATCCGAGAAGCCGAAATACCTCATCTTCTGGAGTGCCCCGGAGAAAGCAGGGGAATTGGCCGAGCGGGTCGGCATGAAGGGCGACGGCAAGACTCGGCTTCTGGGCTTTGGCCTGCCCAATCCGACCTATGAACTCGAGCCGCAATTGCCCAACCGCATTCGGAGTGCATTCGCCGCGGCGCGCGAGCATGACCTGGCCGTGATGCTGCATTTCGATTTCCATCTTGCCTGGAAGAACCGCCCGGACCTCTGGAACTGGTTCGATCCGGAAAAGCCGGGTTACGACCCGAACAACAAGTACAATGTCGAGTGGCATGGCTGGGACGGACCGCCGAACAAAGTGCGCTACCTGAACCACGGTGTGCTCGAACGCCTGCCGCCGAATATGTGCTTTACGAGCAAGAGAATGCGAGCCGAGGTCACGCGGATTGTCTCCAGAGTCATCGGGCCGGTCCTCCGCGAGGAGATCGCGAAACTCCGGGCCGAAGGCAAGGAAGCCCTCTTCGCGGGAGTATTGGTGGGTTTAGAGCCAAGCATCGACGACTACTCACAACCAGATCCCGAGCGCAGAAAGATGATGAAGGAAGACGGCGTACCCGCGGGACCGCTTGGCTACCGGGCGCTCCTGGATCGTGGCTTCAGCGCAGCCCATCCGCCCGACGATTTCCGACAGGCCCTCGCGAATATCATTCAGGAAACCATCGCTTTCTGGTGCGAGCAGTTCGTCGATGCGGGTATCCCCGCGGAGGAGCTCTACCCCCACGTCGCCGCACCCGCGCCCATGGAGGTGATGAACGCCCCCATCAGGACGGCGTTCAACCAGTATTCCCGGCCCGGCTGGACTACCTATGCGGTTGGGGTTCTCGGGGAGGGCTTCAAACCCCTCTATGACGAGCTGCAGAACCACGGGAATCCCGCCTGGGCAGGCGTGGAGGCAAACGCAGGCATGCCCGGATCGGTCGTGGATTGGGAAACCTGCCTCGCCTGGCACTACAACCATGGCTGCGTTCTCGTGGGCGTGAATATGGGCGCCACGGGCGAGGACCTCCCCAGACGCCTCTGGGACAGCGCCTTCGGTAAGGAAGCGATGGTGGCCTACCACAAGTTCCTGACGGGACAACCGCTGGTGGAGAAGCCCCTCTCCCTGGATAACCCTCAAGTCCGCATTCAGGCAAAGATCAAGCGGGTGCGTGCAGGGATTGAGCGCTGGCAGCGCAGCGGCAAGGACCCTTCGGCAGTGGGCAAGATCATGGAACGCGCCCAGCCGCTGGCGAACGGCGGAAAGCTCGAGGAGTTGGAGAAACTCGTGGACCAAGCGCTTGAGATGCTGGGCGAGACCGGGCGAGTGCCCGACGTGTATCGTCGGAAGTAAGTCCTTCGTCATTCCGCTTACCGTCCGTGCCCAGCACCAGCTCGGCTTGCGGATTTTCGCCATCGTTGTTGCCCGTGAAGGTATACAAAGTGGTCAGCGCCCCCGCGGCGCTAATCTTAAATACGGTGCCCCAGCCGCCCAACCTCCCGCCGTCGGCGGTCATGCCATAAAACTTCCCGTCGTCGCCCTGCACCAGCCCAGCCACGGGATGTGCCCCATCATCGGTGCCGGTGAAGAAATGCAAGGTGACCAGCGTCCCATCGGCGCTGATCTTAAACACCGTACCATTGCCGTCCTGGCTCCTTGCGGTCGTGCCGTAAAGGGTACCGTCGCTGCCCTGCACCAACCGCCCAACTGGATTTGCCCCATCCTTGGCGCTTTCACTGAAGGCATATGAAGTGGTCAGTGTCTCGTTGATACTGATTTTGAACACCGTGCCGACGTTGTTCAAGCCGCCGAATTCCGTCGTGCCATAGAAAAAGCCGTCCCCACCCTGCACCAGCCCTCCCAAGGGGTTTGCGCCATCATTGATACCGGAGAATGAATGCAAGCTGGTCAGTGCCCCCGTGCTGCTGATTCTGAAAACTGTGCCATGGCCGCCGTTCGTGCCGCCATCCACAGTCGTGCCGTAGAAGTAGCCGTCCCTGCCCTGCATCAGCGCGTGCGGGGACGCGCCATTGGTGAAAACCCCCTCTACTTCAAGATGCTCATGGTTGGTTTCTTTGAGAACATCGCCGGCGAGCGGGGCATCGCCGAACGGTGCAGTGATTCCCTTTCGATTCGCGCTTTCCTCGGCTACGATCTGACCGGGATGACCCCGGATCATTCCACTTTGTCGATCACCCGCGCAGGGCCCGCGCAGGGTTGGGTTAGGAGATTTATCACGAAATCTTTCTGCTCATCCTCAGCGCCCTGGAAAAGCATGGCCTGCTCAAGGGCCAGAACATCGGCATGGATGAGTCGGTCATCGAGGCCAATGCCGCGCTTACCCAAGTCCACATTTCATGACGCCTTGAGCCCCGCAACCGAGGGATTCAATCGATGACGTGTTTGGAGAAAAACCGGACGCGCCGTTACGAAACAGCCAACGGGTTGGCCGCTGACCTGAAACGTCATTTCAACGACGAGCCGGTGGTCGCCGGGCCGCCCACGGCCGCCTAGCGCCTCCAGAAGGCCTTTCGTCGGAACAAACTGGTTTACGCCGCGGGCGCCGCGGGCGCCGCGGGCGCCGCGGTGACGCTGGCGCTGGCGCTGGGGCTTGGGCTGGCGTTCTCCGGCTTGCTGCGGGAACGTGCGGCGCTGCAGCACGAGCGGGCGCAGTCAGTCCACGCGGACACGGCGTGATGCGTGAAAACCCGCGCCGCGCGGCCGCTACCCCGTCTGTGGGCAGGACCGCGGTTGGTGATACAGCCAAGACGCGTCCAGCGGCAGGACGCCAGCCGGTTGGCGGCATACCCCAGTTGCTCCGGTTGTTGTCGCGGTGCCGAACCGGCCCGTCGGGGTCGCGGACGTCGCGCGCCAAAGGTAACTGGTAGCCGGGAGGGTGTAACGCCGGGCGTGTCCCTCAAATAGGGGACAACAACGGGCCTTTTCCGTGAGCCGGGCTCGATTTGTCCACTAAAAAAGGGCTACCGGACTGGTTGGCCTTGCGCGAGGTTGCCCCATGACCATGGATCAAGCCCTGTTAAGGTTCTGCTCCGATAGTTCTCAACTCGAGGGCCAGCCTGCGGGCCGTCCCGCGATGCTTGAGGCACACGTCTGCACCAAGAGAAACTCCACGTTATAAAGCTAAGGAGATTAACCAGTGCGTTTTATAGATGTTATGATGATGAAGAAAATCAAGAACCGATTCCCATTTCTTCGGGCGCAAGCCGGCGGTTGCGCTTTCGCGGCGCTCACGGCCATCGCCACCCCAGGCTTGGGCCAGACCAACTCGATTCGCCTGAGCTCCGACGAGCTGCGGGATAGCCTTTACGACGCGGCGACCGCTTCAGCCTTATCGCAAGCCCCAATTCACGCGGCGGTACTATACCTTATGGACGAAGCCATGCGCCGCAACCCTGGGGTTCTATCCGCGGCGGATGCGGCGGCTGTGATGCAAAGTGTCATCGATCAGTTGACGACCAATGGTCCTGCGAGCAGCCAGCAACTGACGATCCAGGACTTGAGCAGTCGCGCCCTGCCGTACCTGCAGGCGGAACTTGCGACAAAACTGCCACCGGACATCCTTGGCAAGGTGGCGAACGGGTGGCCCATTCTACTGGTCGCCGAGCAGCAAGGCATGTTTTCCGCCGTTTATTCCAACCTTATCACGGCGCTCCCGAGCGGCGCGCTGTTTTCCGACGCTGAAAACACTGCTGCGAGCATTCAGGGGGTGCTGTACCGTCAGGCGGCCACCAGGGTCGTGGCGCTGGCGCTACCGGAAAGAATTCGCACCTCCGCATCTCCGGCATTCCGGAACACGGCCGCACAAGTGGCTTCTCGCCTTACTTCCGTCACACCTGGCGATGATGTCAACAGCATTGCGCAAACGGTTGCCGCCTTCCGGAGCACTCCGTTTGTGCAGCAGCTTGTTCAAAAGGCGGGATCTGCTCCCCAACCAATGGCAGACGTTCAGACTGTCCTTACCAATCTCACCCAGACGCTTGCCGCCTTGCACCAAGTGGTAACGAACAACGCGACTGGACTCGGCCTCGACAACGCCGAGACGAACGCCCCGGGAATCAGCTCCGCCATTGCGGACGGCGTTACCGTGACGCAGCCCCTGGTCAACCTTGCCAGTGCCCTGGTCAAACTGGGCGGCGATCCCAACCTCGCCCAGGAGGTTGCGACCGTAGGCGGCGCGGCCATCAGGGTGGCCAAAGCTGTGGAAGGAGTATCGGATGCCATCGGTGGGGAGGAGGGTCTTTTCTCCCTCACCGGCTCTATCGCAACCGGCAACTTAATTGGTGCCGCGCTGGACGTCTTCAGCATCTTCGGAGGCGGGTCCACCGCGCCGAATCCGAATCAGGTAATCCTCGAGCAAATCAGTGCCGTGCGGCAGGACATTGCGAATTTGGGAAGGAACATGAACGCGCGTTTTGACCAGGTGGACAGCGCACTGACCAACATCATGGCGCAGCTTGACTACAACCTGAGTCTCACGACCAATGGCCTGGTATGGATCGAGGGCAACCTGGGTCAGATCCGGGTGAGCCTGCTTGATCTGCAGGGCCAGGTGCACCGGCTGGAGAGTGACACCTATTCCTGGTTAAACGTAATCGGCGACCGTCCTTTGCAGGAAGCCCTGAATATCGGCTTGGGGTACGAGACGACGTACGGAACACCCCTACCCTATACCAACAACAACCAGAACTTCGTCACCTACGAAAACACCTTTTACACCTGGGCGGTCAACAACTCCACGGACTTGTTGAGCGAGCCAAATGGCGGAGATTACACCATTTTCCCGGGACTTTATTTTGAGTTAACCACCAACGCCCCGGAAAACAACATGGCGTACATCAACGAGTTTGCAGCCAGTGGCCTGGGCCAGCCAAAACCGTTCTATGGCGTCTTGGCCAACCCGCGCGCCTGGTCGGTCACGGCAAATGCTTACTCCCAGCTTTGTGTGGAAAACCCCGCCTGGTTTCGCCTCGTCGCGAAGTTACGCCTTGGGGACATCATCGAGGTCGGCAACGACCTGCAGTCGTTTCTCAACAACCTGATTGGTACTGGCGCCCCTAATACCAATCTCTGGATCGCCGCCTGCAACGGTTATCGTGGCGCGGTGCAGGCCTTTACCAACGCGATCCAGGGCAGCCTGGACTCCTTCAACGAGACTAACGGGTGGGGCTTGCCCGCCGGCTTTAACCCGTTCACGAACCAGTTCCTCAGCGTCGTCACACCACCTGTAGGGTGTGTTTATTCGTCCATCGGGAGAGAGTTGGCTATTCCGGTGGCGCGGATTGGCGCGGATTGGAGGATGCCAATATACCTGGCGGCAAGCTCATGCGGTGCATATCCCCTGCCCTGCACGGTTACTCCGGTGCTCGGAACATCCCGACCCTCGGATGACGGTTTTCCACTGCGCCCGGAATAGGAAAGGCCCAACATTCCAAGAGCCTCAGGCGGCTTTCCTGACCCAGTAATGGTTCAAGAGCCCGCCGAGTCCCTCCTCGCACTGCACCTCCGCTTGCCGTGCAGGCGCCGCGGGGTAAACAAAGCTCAGCGGAATTACGTTTCCGATCCCCTGGTGAGGTCGTTTAGTGTTATGATATTCCTGGATGCGCGCGAGGGTGCGCCGCAGGTGAGGCTGGCCCAATAATATCAAGTTATTGAGCGTTTCGCGCAACTCGCGTACGTGCCGCTCTGCGCAGGCGTTACAAAGTGGCGCATGTGGGGGCGTCTTGAGGATCCTCAGGGAGTCGGCCTTCAAGACGCCGTCGAGGGCGGCGAAGCTGGCGTCGCCATCGTGAATCAGATACTGACACGGCAGATTCCAGTCCTCGGCCACCATCGAGAAGTTCCTCGCCTGCTGAGCCACCCAAGCCCTGTCCGGTCCAGGGGTGCAGCCGGCCAGCCAAACTCGCCGACCACCCAGGTGGATGAAGAAGAGTACGTAGAAGGTGACCAGCCCACCCAGGGTCCAAACCTCTTCGGTGAAAAAGTCCGTCGCCCACGTCACCTCCAAATGGGGCTGCAGGAATTGCTTCCAGGACAGGCCCTTGCGATGGGGAGCTGACGGCAGACCGTGACGACGGAGCACGTCGCGCATGTGGCTCGGGCAGGCTTTGTGGCCGAGTTTCTTGAGCTCCCCGGAGATCCGCTTGTAACCCCAGGAATTGTTTTCGCCGGCCAGCCGCACGATCAAGACCTCGGTGTCGTCAGCTTTGGGCGGCCGTCCACGTCTGGCCGATTGCTTATCGGAGGTCCATTTCTTTTGCTTCTGCCGCCGGTTCCAAGCCAGGAGGGTTTCGGGCTTGGCGATCGAAATTACCTCGGCGAGCCGAGTCTTGATTCGCAAGCCGTACTGGACAAGAACGCGCCGGTCGGCCTCGGTCAAAGGCACGCGCCTGCCCAACTTGCTGCGGAGGATTCTGTTCTCCTGGCGGAGGTAGTCGTTTTCCAAGGCCAGGTCGCGGCTGAACAGCTGCTGCACCCTGGCGATCAACGGGTTGGTAGACTTTTGGCACCTGCGGCTCATCGCTCACAGGATACCGCCAACGGCAGATCGAGTGAATGCAAAAGCGGCGCTGGGATTTGCCGAGCGAACGGATAATTTCTGCACCCTTCAGTGTCACCGAAAGGCCGCGGGCCGCCGAAATAGAACCACCACGCGCGATCACCGCTGATCACCACGTCGCCGTGCGATCCGAACAAGGCGCCCTCCTGGAGCTTCCAATTGAGGCAATCGTCCGATTTCCACACCCTCATGCCATTCTGCCAGCAGTCGGCAATCAGCCAGTAGCTGCCCTTCCAGTGAATGACCTTCGGGCCTTCTCCGCTGAAATCGGTAACCGCGGTTCCCTTGGCTTCCCAGTGAAACAGGTCCGGGCTAACGGCATAACACAATCTGGGTGGCTGCTTAACTCAAGTGCCCCCAAGGGATAGTGTCTGAAGAGCGTGAATGTATGTGTCAAAACCACAATCTGCGGGATGCGCTTGAGTCAAGCAGCCACCCAGATAACACAATGGCTTCGGCTTTTGCTCGTCCTTGTACCACATGCGCCACGTTCCATTGGTAAGCTGGATGACGCACGGGTCAATCGTTTTGTCGGATCGGAGGTCCACCTTGCCGACCGTGTCCCATTTGACCCCGTCTTTGCTCGTCAGATGGACGATCTCACGCGGATGATTCCAGTCGGTGAAGATGCCGGGCACGTAGCTGAGATACATGTGATAAGTACCCTCGAACCAAATGACCTCCGGAGCCCAGTAGGTGTAGTCGTTGGGGTGCGCCTCCTTGCCGTAGCTGATGTCGGCGGTGCCTCGGTAGGTCCAAGTCGCTCCACCATCCGACGATTCCGCCATTCCAATGTTGGAGCCGTGAACCCAGGTCACGCCCGGGGTGTTGGTGGCGGTGGCCCTGCGAGCGGTGTAGTACATGAACCATTTCCCGGACTCGGCATTAAAGCACAGCACCGGATCGGTGGGCGCGTCAAAGGGAGGATCACGGTAAAGCGGCCGGGGAGCGAGCTTGCCTGCGGGCGGAGGTGCAGCCTGTGCGGATGACCGAGCGCGATCAGGCAGATCCGCGGTTTCGGCTACGGTCAGGACCCCCGCGGTCGCGCTCAGGTTTGAAGATATCAGCACGACTGCGATGGCCCTGTATGCGTCTTTCCAGAATTTCATGGGAGGATCTTGTGATGAGTGAGGCGAATCTTGGAAAGATCACTTGCTGGCGGGCCAATAAGTCCTCACTGCGCGAACCCATTCATCCGCCATGAGTTGGTGTCCGGCGTAGGTTGGATGGACGCCATCCCAAATCCAGTATTCGGCAGGCGCTCGGTTGGTGGCACTCTCGAACAGCTTCTGGAAATGCACGACCGGTGCGTGATACTTCTCGCCGAGCCGGTTGACAATCTCGTCGCGCACCGCAACTTTGGCACGATATTCATCCCATTTGGTCTTTTTCTGGCCCACCGGCAGTCCGAATGGTTCGCACAGCACCAGACTGATTTTGGGCAGGGTTTTGAGCGTGTCGGCGAGCAGTTGGTCGTACTGGTGCTCGTATAGTTCTGCCGACACCCCCGAACCCAGGTCGTTGACACCGATCAGGATGCTGAGGAGGTCGGGCCTGAGATCGATGGTGTCGGTCTGCCAGCGGCGGGCGAGGTCGGAAACTCTGTTGCCACTGATGCCTCGATTCATGAAGGTGAGGTGTCTCTCCGGAAGGTCCGCGCCATACCTGGAGGATATGAGCGCCTGGTAACCGTGGCCGAGGATGTGGTTGGGGTCGGTGTTTCTTCCGCGATTGCCGTCGGTGATGGAATCGCCCTGGAAGAGGATTCGATCTCCATCATGGAAGGCGGGCATGGGGTCATTTGGGGGCCGGCTCGTCGTCGCGCAGCCGAATTGCAAGAAGACCAAGCCTGCCACGGCCAATGTGCATTTCAGCGTGTTCATGTGCGTGAGTCTATTCGGCAATGACAGTTCCGCCCACTCCCGCTTGCGTCCCCGGAGCCGAGGCCTCGATGAGGACGCTGACCGTTCTCTCACCCTCTCCCGGTGCTAATGGAACGGTGATGCGTTTTTGGTCGGCATCCGTCTTCTCTGCGACGAGCTTGCCGTCAATCCAGACCTGAGCCTTGCCTGTGACTTCGTTGAGGATGAGTTGGCCACCTGATTCCCTATCCTTCACTCAAACGAGCCAATGAAAAATCACCAGGAATTTCCGCAAGAGTCCCATTATGAGGAGGGCCGGGGCTATCAGCCGATGGTGGCGGTATGGGCGGAGGCCGATTTGGTGCTGGCCGATGAATTTCGGGACGGCAACGTGCCGGCCCGGCAGGGGCCTTT